>Ga0182740_1000552_pt1 | contig 38787 bp, 29 predicted proteins | sample eDN5th37CKraftBY_FD_128872 | JGI IMG/M metagenome (GOLD analysis project Ga0182740, IMG submission 128872) | Enriched backyard soil microbial communities from Emeryville, California, USA - eDNA 5th pass 37_C Kraft BY (version 2) (version 2) | ecosystem: Environmental > Terrestrial > Soil >...
AGCGAGAAGGTGCAGTTCCTGTTCGTCAGCCACAACAAGGCGACGATGGAGGCCGCGCACCAGCTCTCCGGCGTGACCATGCGCGAGCCGGGCGTCAGCCGCCTGGTCAGCGTCGATCTGGAAGAGGCCGCGCGTTTGGCGGGCGCGGCCTGACGTGCCATTCTTTGCCGACCTGAACACGTTCACCGGAGACACCACCGCATGTCCGACATGGCTCTGTTGCGCATCGGCATCCTGGCTGCCGGGCTGCTGCTGATCGCGGCGATCTTCCTGTTCGGCCGGCCGAAGAAGCCGGCGCAGGGCAAGCGCCGCGAGCCTGCCGAAAGCGAGCGGACGCGCCGCGAGCCGATGTTCGCCGGCGACGATGGCGGCGAACCCGCCGAAGGCGGGGCCGGTGCCGAGGTGGCCGGGGACGTGACCCAGCCCGAGCTGGGGCTGCCGGAAGTGGAGCCGTCCGAGGGCAGCGAGCTGGGCAAGCGCGCCAACCAGGATTTCGACAAGATCGTCTCGCTGTACGTGGCCGCGCGCGCCGGGCAGGTGCTGCGCGGCGAGGACATCGTGGTCGCCGCGGAGAAGACCGGGCTGGTGTTCGGCTACATGAACGTGTTCCACCGGCTGCTGGAAGGCCATCCCGAGCGCGGGCCGGTGTTCAGCATGGCCAGCATCATGAAGCCGGGCAGCTTCGACATGGCCCGCATCCGCGAGATGGAAACCCCGGCCATCGCCTTCTTCCTGACCCTGCCGGCGCCGCTGACCGCGCTCGACGCCTGGGAAAAGATGCTGCCCACCGTGCAGCGCATGGCCGAACTGCTCGACGGCGTGGTGCTGGACGACAGCCGCAATGCGCTGGGCCGCCAGCGCATCGCCCACATCCGCGACGAACTGCGCGCCTACGACCGCCAGCACCAGGCGCCGCCGCTGAGCAAGCCGCCGCGCTGGTAGGCCGGGGCCGGCCTCCATGTCTGATGCCCGAGTAGGTCGGGGCTACGGCCCCGACGCTCTGCGTATCGGACATGGAACGTTGGGGACGTAGCCCCGACCTACGCCGTGGCCGATGCATCACGCCGCGCGGTTAAAATCGGCGCATGACTTCCGACGCCACCGCCCGCCAGCGCATCAGCGAGCTCCGCCAGCAGCTTTCCACGGCCTCGCGCGCCTACCACGAGCGCGACGAACTGCTGATCCCCGACGCCGAATACGACGCGCTGATGCGCGAACTGGAAGCGCTGGAAGCGGCGCACCCGCAGTTGGACAGCGTGGAATCGCCCAGCCACCAGGTCGGCGGCAGGCCGTCTTCGCGCTTCGCCGAGGTGGTGCACGCGGTGCCGATGCTGTCGCTGGGCAATGCCTTCAGCGAGGAGGAGGTACGCGATTTCGTGCGCCGCATCGACGAGCGCCTTGGCCGGGCGCAGCTGCTGTTCTCGGCCGAGCCCAAGCTCGATGGGCTGGCGATCAGCCTGCGCTACGAGAACGGCGTGTTCGTGCAGGGCGCGACCCGCGGCGATGGCAGTACCGGCGAGGACGTCAGCGCCAACCTGCGCCAGATCAGGGTGATCCCCGACCGGCTCGACGGCGAAGGCTGGCCGGCGGTGCTGGAGGTGCGCGGCGAGGTCTACATGCCGCGCGCCGACTTCGAGAAATACAACGAGCAGGCGCGCCTGCACGGCGGCAAGGTGCTGGCCAACCCGCGCAACGGCGCGGCCGGCTCGCTGCGCCAGCTCGATCCGAAGGTCAGCGCGCAGCGGCCGTTGAGCTTCTATGCCTACGGCACCGGCGAGGTCGGCGGCGGCGAGCTGCCGGCCACGCATTCGGCCACGCTGGCGCAGCTGGACCGCTGGGGCTTCCCGGTCAGCGACCTGTGCCGGGTGGTCGAAGGCGCGGATGGTTTGCTCGACTACTACCGCGACATCGGCGCGCGCCGCGATGGCCTGCCGTTCGATATCGACGGGGTGGTCTACAAGCTGGACGACCGCGACGGCCAACAGGCGATGGGTTTCGTCGCCCGCGCGCCGCGCTGGGCCATCGCCCACAAGTTCCCGGCACAGGAACAGACCACCACGGTCGAGGCCATCGAGATCCAGATCGGCCGCACCGGCGCGGCCACGCCGGTGGCGCGCCTGCAGCCGGTGCAGGTGGCCGGCGTCACCGTCACCAACGCCACCCTGCACAACGCCGACCAGATCGCGCGGCTGGACGTGCGCGTGGGCGATGCGGTGATCGTGCGCCGCGCCGGCGACGTGATCCCGGAAGTGGTCAGCGTGATTGCCGAACGCCGCCCCGAGGGCACGCAGCCGTGGACGATGCCGGCGGCCTGCCCGGTATGCGGCGCGGAGATCGTGCGCGAGGAGGGCGCGGCGGCGTGGCGCTGCTCGGGCGAGCTGAGCTGTCCGGCGCAGCGCAAGGAAGCCATCGCCCACTTCGCCTCGCGGCGGGCAATGGACATCGACGGGCTGGGCGACCGCTACATCGAAACCCTGGTCGATGCCGGCATCGTCCGCGGCGTGGCCGACCTGTACCGGCTCACCCGCGACCAGTTGCTGCACCTGAAGCTGGTGCTCGACGCCGCCGATCCGTCCGCGCTGGCGGCCAGCCTCAAGCCGCACCTGCCGGCCGAAGGCAGCGGCGCGGTACTCAATGCCGTGCTCCGGCTCGACGGCGACGCCGCCAACTGGCGCGCGCAGGCGTTGGCATTGCCGGTGGCCTTCGAATGGAACCCGAAGAAGATCGCCACCAAATGGGCCGACAACCTGATCGCCGCCATTGATGCCAGCCGCGACGCCACGCTGGAGCGGCTGCTGTTCGCGCTCGGCATCGAGCACGTCGGCGAGAGCACCGCCAAAGCATTGGCGCAATGGTTCGGCGACCTAGAGCTGATCCGCCAGCTGCCGTGGCCGCTGTTCAAGCGCGTGCCCGACATCGGCGGCGAGGTGGCGCGCTCGCTCGGCCATTTCTTCGAGCAGGAAGGCAACCAGCAGGCCCTCGACGCGTTGTTGAAGGTCGGCCAGGTGCGCATCCGCGACAGCCACCTGCCATCGGCGAAGCTGCGCGACGGGCTGGACCTGCCGCAGTTGCTGGTCGAGGCCGAGATCCCCGGCATCACCCGCCTGCGCGCCGAGAAGCTGGTGGCGGCGATGCCGTCGGCGCAGCAGATACTCGACGCCGAGCCGGAACATTTCGTCGCCGCCGGCCTGCCCGAGGACACCGCGCGCGGGCTGGCGCAGTGGCTGGAGGGCGACAACCACGGCCCGTTGCTGCTCAAGGGCGAGGAAAAGATGCGGGAATTGCTGCAACTGGCGCCGGAACTGGCCGCGCAACCGGCCGGGCCGCTGGATGGCAGGACCGCGGTGCTGACCGGCACGTTGGTGCGGCTGACCCGCGATGCCGCCAAGGCGCGGCTGGAGGCGCTGGGCGCCAAGGTCGCCGGCAGCGTGTCGAAGAAGACCGCCTTCGTCGTGGCCGGCAGCGAGGCCGGCTCCAAGCTGGACAAGGCCGTCGAGCTGGGTGTGGAGGTATGGGACGAAGAGCGCCTGCTCGCCTTTCTCGCCGAACACGGACAACAACCATGAACCTGCGCTTCCGGCTTGCCGCGCCCGCGGATTTCCCGCGCATCATCGCCATGCTGCGCGCGTTCTACGACGAGGACCGCATCGCCTATGACCCGGTGTTGGTCGAGCCGGGCCTGCGCCAGTTGCTGGCCGAACCGGCCTGCGGCGCGGTGCTGCTGCTGGAAGGCGACGACGTGGCCGAGGCCGGCTACATCACCCTGGGCTGGTGCTTCAGCGTGGAGCAGGGCGGCCGCTTCGTGCTGCTGGACGAGCTGTACCTGGCGCCGGCCGCGCGCGGCCGTGGCTGGGGACGGCAGGCACTGGCGCTGGCGCGCGACTGGGCGATCGTCGAGGGTGCCAGCGTGATGCGGCTGGAAGTGAACCACCACAATGCGCGGGCCAAGGCGCTGTACCTGTCCGAGGGCTATCGCGACGACGCGCGCGATAGCCTCACCCTGCCGCTGGCCGCCATGCCGAAGGGGCTGCACCCATGAAAAAACGACAGGACAGGCGTTTTTCACAGCGAAGCTGCCCGAAGGATGGCGCACGGCCGGTTTTTGCTCCTGCAAAACCGGCATTCCCGCCATCCGTGGCGGTCAGGTGTGCGCCATGAAAGAACGGCAGGACAGGCGTTATTCACGGCGAAGCCGCCCGCAGGGTGGCGCACAGGGATGTGCGCCATGATCGAGGCCCTGCGCCGGCGCGCGCGGCTGAATGCACTGATCCGCGATTTCTTCGCCCGCCGCGACGTGCTGGAAGTGGAAACGCCGATCATGTCGGCCGCCGGCAACACCGAGCCGAACATCGACAGCTTCCAGACCCGTTTCAGCGGCCACGTCGATGCCGGCTCGCCGGTGCGCTGGCTGCGCACCTCGCCCGAGTACCCGCTCAAGCGTTTGCTCGCCGCCGGCGTCGGCGACTGCTACGAGCTGGGCCGGGTGTTCCGCAACGGCGAGGCCGGCGGCCGCCACAACCCCGAGTTCACCATGCTGGAGTGGTACCGGGTCGGCTGGGACCACCATCGCCTGATCGGTGAAACGGTCGAGCTGGTGCGCGCGGCATTGGCGATGGTCGGGCGCGAGGCGTCATTGCAGGTGCTGACCTACCGCGAACTGTTCATCGACACGGTGGGCGTGGACCCGTTTGCCGCCGACGAAGCGCAACTGCGCGCGCCGCTGGCCGGCATCGGCATCACCCCCGACGGACTGACCCGCGACGATTGGCTGGACCTGCTGATGACCCACCGCATCCAGCCGTTTTTCCCCGCCGACCGCATCACCGTGATCCATGACTGGCCGGCCACGCAGGCGGCGCTGGCGAAGGTCCGGCCGGGCGAGCCGCCGCTGGCCGAACGTTTCGAGCTGTACCTGGGCGCGGTGGAGCTGGCCAACGGCTACCACGAACTGGACGATGCCGACGAACAGCGCCGGCGCTTCCAGCGCGACCTCGCCGTGCGCACTGCGCGCGGCGACGTGCTGCCGCCACTGGACGAACCGCTGCTGGCCGCGTTGCCGGCATTGCCGCACTGCGCCGGCGTGGCGCTGGGCGTGGACCGGCTGCTGATGGCGCTGGCCGGCACCGGCCGCATCGCCGACGTGCTGGCCTTCGACTTCGCGCATGCCTGAACCGGCATGCGGCTGCACCGGCTTGCCATGTCGTCGGCATTGATGCTCTGATCGTTCCCGTGGGCGCGCCTGTGCCGCCTGCGGTGTTCGTCATGGTTGCCGGGGTGGGACTTCGGATGAAACGTGTGTGTGGCCTGCTGCTGTCGCTGGCGCCCGTGCTGGCGTGGGCGCAACGCGAGACCCCCGATGCCGGGGTGCAGGTGGTGCGCTGCGAATCCGATGGCGCCCTGGAGCGTTGCCCGATGGACGTATCGCGCGGCGTACAGCTGGTCCGGCAGGTTTCCGAGGCGCCCTGCATCCGCGAAACCAGCTGGGGCGTGGACGACGGCGGCATCTGGGTCAGCCGTGGGTGCGATGCGGAGTTCTCCGCCGTGGCGGCTTCGTCCACCAATGGGCGGAAGGTGCGGCGCGTCGTCCGCTGCGAGTCCAAGGGGCGCGTGGTCAATTGCCCGGTCCTGCTGCGCGGTGCGCCGGTGCGCCTGCTGCGCCAGCAATCGCTGCTGCCGTGCAGGGAAGGGCACACCTGGGGGTATGGGCGCAACGAGATCTGGGTGAGCCGTGGCTGCCAGGGGCAGTTCGAGGTCGGCGCCGAGGACGGCTCCGGCTTCGTGGACATCCCGCGCCAGGTCACCTGCGAATCGAAGAGCGAAATGCGCCGGGAATGCGGGGTGACCATCGAACGCAGGGCCACCCTGGTCAAGCAGCTGTCGAACGCCCCCTGCGAGGAAGGCCGCAGCTGGGGCTGGAGCCGCAACGGCATCTGGGTGGACAAGGGCTGCCGCGCCGAGTTTTCCGCCGATTGAACATGCCCGGCGGCCACTGGCCGGCAAGCGCAGGAACGCCGGGGGATGCGAGGTTTCTGGCCGGCTACAATGGCGCGATGAACGACACCACCGCCATCGATTACGCCCGCTACGACCACATCCGCCCGATCCGCTGGACCGGCGATGCGCTGGAACTGCTGGACCAGCGCAAGCTCCCGTTCGTCGTCGAGCACGTGGCCTGCCACGACAGCGACGCGGTGGCCGCGGCCATCCATTCGCTGGCCGTTCGCGGCGCACCGGCCATCGGCATCGCCGCGGCCTGGGGCGTGGTGCTGGCGGCGCGTGAAGTCGAGGCTGGTGACGGCGACAGCGCGTTGCAGGCACTGGAGCCGGCGATGGCGCGGCTCAACGCCGCCCGTCCGACCGCCGTCAACCTTGCATGGGCGCTGGCGCGCATGCGCCGCGCATTGGCCGGGGCAGGGCAGGACTGGCGGCAGGTGCTGGCGCTGGAAGCGCAGGCCATCGCCGACGAGGACCTGGCCGCCAACCGCCACATGGGCATGCTCGGCGCCGGCCTGATCGCGCCGGGCAGCGGCGTGCTGACCCACTGCAACACCGGCTCGCTGGCCACCGCCGGCTTCGGCACCGCGCTGGGCGTGATCCGCGCCGGCGTGGCGCAGGGGCACGTCGAGCGCGTGTTCGCCGGCGAGACCCGACCGTGGCTGCAGGGCGCGCGGCTGACCGTGTGGGAACTGCAGCAGGACGGCATCGACGCCACCCTGGTCGCCGACTCCGCCGCCTCGCACCTGATGAAGACCGGCGCGGTGCAATGGGTGATCGTCGGCGCCGACCGCATCTGCGCCAACGGCGACACCGCCAACAAGATCGGCACCTACCAGCTGGCGATTGCAGCGCGCCACCACGGCGTGAAGTTCATGGTCGTCGCGCCGTCCTCGACCGTGGACATGGACACCGCGCATGGCGATGCGATCGAGATCGAGCAGCGCGATCCCGGCGAGTTGTTCGGCGTCGGCGGCGTGCGCACCGTGGCCGAGGGCATCTCCGCCTGGAACCCGGTGTTCGACGTGACCCCGGGCGAATTGATCGACGCCATCGTGACCGAGAAGGGCGTGATCCTTAACCCGACCACGGCCGGCATGCAGGCCGCATTCGCGGGTTGATGCCCGACCAGAAAAGCCGCATCTCGTAGATGCGGGGCTTGCCCCGCATGAAGCATTCCCGATAAAGCCCCGTGCCGGGCAAGCCCGGCACCTGCGCAGCAGCGCCCGACCGTTGGTCGTGGCGGAGACGCACAACGCCGGAGCATTGCCGCAATCGAGCCGACAGTGCCGACCAACGGTCGGCACCCACCGGATGCACAAGCCTTCCGTAGATGCGGGGCTTGCCCCGCATGGGGTGTTCCCGATAAAGCCCCGTGCCGGGCAAGCCCGGCACCTATGTGTGATCGTTGCTGGCGCCTGTTGCGACGAGGACCTCTAAGCTCCTGATTTCTTCCGGTAAAACCACCGCCAACAACGGCAAAAAGAGCCCTCGTGTGATAGACTTCAACGCTTGAATCGAGCGTTGCCGCGCGCCTTTCCACAAGGCCTGCGCCGGGCGCCGGACCGCTACCAGAAGACGGAATCCGAATGGCAGAAACCGCCAAGGAAATCATCCAGGTCAACCTGGAAGACGAGATGCGCAAGAGCTACCTCGATTACGCCATGAGCGTGATCGTGGGGCGCGCACTCCCCGATGCACGTGACGGCCTCAAGCCGGTCCACCGCCGCGTCCTCTTTGCGATGCAGGAGCTCGGCGCGCACGCCAACAAGCCGTACTACAAGTCGGCGCGCATCGTCGGCGACGTCATCGGCAAGTACCACCCGCACGGCGACAGCGCGGTCTACGACACGCTGGTGCGCATGGCGCAGCCGTTCTCGTTGCGCTACATGCAGATCGACGGCCAGGGCAACTTCGGCTCGGTCGATGGCGACAGCCCGGCGGCGATGCGTTACACCGAATCGCGCCTGTCGCGGATCAGCCACGAGATGCTGGCCGACATCGACAAGGAAACCGTCGATTTCCAGCCCAACTACGACGAGAAGGAACTGGAGCCGACGGTCCTGCCGACGCGCTTCCCGAACCTGCTGGTCAACGGCTCGGCCGGCATCGCGGTGGGCATGGCCACCAACATCCCGCCGCACAACCTGACCGAGTCGATCAATGCCTGCATCGCGCTGATCGACAACCCGGCCATCGATGTCGATGGCCTGATGGAATACATCCCCGGCCCGGATTTCCCGACCGCCGGCATCATCAACGGCACCGCCGGCATCATCGCCGGCTACCGCACCGGCCGCGGCCGCGTGCGCATCCGCGCCAAGGCCGACATCGAGGTAGCCGACAACGGCCGCGAGTCGATCATCGTCACCGAGATTCCCTACCAGGTGAACAAGGCGCGGCTGATCGAGAAGATCGCCGAGCTGGTCAAGGAGAAGAAGCTCGAAGGCATCAGCGAGCTGCGCGACGAGTCCGACAAGGACGGCATGCGCATCTACATCGAGGTCAAGCGCGGCGAGTCGGCCGAGGTCGTGCTGAACAACCTGTACCAGCAGACCCAGATGGAGTCGGTGTTCGGCATCAACATGGTGGCGCTGGTCGATGGCCGCCCGCAGTTGATGAACCTCAAGCAGATGCTGGAGGCGTTCGTCCGCCACCGCCGCGAGGTCGTCACCCGCCGCACCATCTACGAACTGCGCAAGGCGCGCGCGCGCGCCCACGTGCTGGAAGGCCTGACCGTCGCGCTGGCCAACATCGACGAGATGATCGAGCTGATCAAGACCTCGTCCAACCCTGCCGAGGCCAAGGAGCGCATGCTCGCCAAGGTGTGGGAGCCGGGGTTGGTCGGCGCGTTGCTGGGCGCCGCCGGCGCCGAGGCGTCGCGCCCGGAGGACCTGCCCAAGGGGATTGGCCTGGTCGACGGCAACTACCAGTTGTCCGACGTGCAGGCCACGCAGATCCTGGAAATGCGCCTGCACCGCCTCACCGGGCTGGAGCAGGACAAGCTCACCGAGGAATACAAGCAGCTGCTGGAAACCATCGCCGGGCTGATCCGCATCCTGGAAAACCCGGACGTGCTGTTGCAGGTGATCCGCGAGGAACTGGAAGCCGTGCGCGCCGAGTACGGCGACGAGCGCCGCACCGAGATCCGCCACAGCGAGGAAGACCTGGACATCCTCGACCTGATCGCGCCGGAAGACGTGGTGGTGACGCTGTCGCGCGCCGGCTACGTCAAGCGCCAGCCGGTATCGGCCTACCGCGCGCAGAAGCGCGGCGGCCGCGGCCGCAGTGCGGCGGCGACCAAGGACGAGGATTCGATCGAGCAGCTGTGGCTGGTCAACACGCATGACACGCTGCTGACCTTCACCAGTTCCGGCAAGGTGTTCTGGTTGCCGGTGCACCAGTTGCCGGAGGCCGGCTCCAACGCCCGCGGCCGCCCCATCATCAACTGGATCGCGCTGGAGAACGGCGAGCGCGTGCAGGCGGTGCTGCCGGTGCGCGAGTACGACGACAACCATTTCGTGTTCTTCGCCACCCGCAACGGCACGGTCAAGAAGACCCCGCTGAGCGAATTCGCGTTCCGCCTTGCGCGCGGCAAGATCGCCATCCACCTCGACGAGGGCGATGCGCTGGTCGGCGTTGGCCTGACCGACGGCGAGCGCGACATCCTGCTGTTCGCTTCCAACGGCAAGACCGTGCGCTTCGGCGAGGACCGCGTGCGCTCGATGGGCCGTACCGCCACCGGCGTGCGCGGCATCAAGATGGCCAGGGGCGAGGAAGTGGTCAGCCTGATCGTGGCCGAAAGCGCCGGCGGCGCCGAGGACGAGAACGAAGACGACAACGGCGTCGAGGACGTGTCGGGTGAGAGCCTGGCGGGCGAGGGTGGCGAGACCATCGATGCGGGCATGGACGATGCCGGCGTGCAGTACATCCTCACCGCCACCGAGAACGGTTACGGCAAGCGCACGCCGCTGGCCGACTACCCGCGCAAGGGCCGCGGCACGCAGGGCGTGATCGGCATCCAGACCAGCGAGCGCAACGGCAAGCTGGTCAGTGCGGTGCTGCTGGGCGACGGCGACGAAGTGCTGCTGATTTCCGACGGCGGCACGCTGGTGCGTACCCGCGGCTCGGAGATCTCGCGCGTCGGCCGCAATACCCAGGGCGTGACCCTGATCCGCCTGTCCAAGGGCGAGAAGCTCCAGGCGGTCGAACGGCTGGATGCCTCGCTGGAATCCGGGGATGACCTTGCCGACGAGGAAGCCGTGGAGGAGAGCGGTGCCGAGCAGCCCGCCACGCCACCTGAAGCCTGATCCACGGGCTTCGCGATGACAGAAGAAAGCGCCGGCATTGCCGGCGCTTTCTTCATCCAGCCGCTCGGATTTACGGCTTGTCCTTGTCCTGCCCGGTTCCGGCCTTGCGCCTGGCCAGCAGGTTGGCGGCCGGGTTGTCGGTCACGCTGCCGGCCTGGAAATAGCCGACCACGCTGGCGACGGAACGGTGGTCGGTCATCGCCATCAGCGCGGGCAGGGCGACGCCCTGGCGCGCACCTTCGGTGACGAAGCCGGAGCGCAGGCTGTGCCCGCCGAAATCCCCGTCCAGTCCGGCCAGCGCTGCACGGCGCTGCACGATGTCGGCCACCGCCCGTGGCGAAATGCCGGGGCCGATGGTGTCGCCCCACAGACGGCGGAAAATGGGGCCTTCCTGCAGACCGCTGGCCTCCAGCCACGCGGTGAGCGCATCGGCGGCGACACCGAGGATCGGCTTGTCCGGCGTGGCGTTGGCCTTGGGGCCATCCTGCAGCGTCTTGCCGTGTTCCAGACGGTAGAGATAGGCATCCGGGGCGATGCGACGCAGGTCGGCCAGATCGGCCGCGGCGACTTCGCTGCGGCGGCGCCCGCCGCTGGCGAAGGCGAAGTAGAGCAGGGCGCGGTCGCGCAGCCCTTCCAGCGTGTCGTCGCAGGTGGCGATCAGGGCTTCCAGTTCGTTGCCGGTGATCGCGGTCTTCTTGCGCGGACGTTCGCCGCGCTTGTGGGCCGCGCGGCGGCCCTTGGACAGCAGTTGCCGTACCTCGGGCGTTTCGCAGGGATTGGGGAGCTTCTTGAGTTGGTGAACCGCGGACAGCACCGCCACACGGTGCACGACAGTGCTGAGCTTGAAGGCTCCTAGGCGCTGCTTGAAGCCGGCTGCCACTAATTGTTCATCCAATGCTTCCGGCAGCTCCCAAGTCAGTCCGTTTTTTCCTTTGCGGGCAAGGTGGTCGACTATGAATTGGACGACGACGACGGAGGCTAGCGGCAATTCAATCGTTCGACCGTAACGGCCGTGGTACCAAGCGGCCCAATAACGTGAGGCGGTCGTGTAGCTGCGATTGGTATTGATCGACTCGGCTTCGGCAAAAACTTCCCGGGCGGCTTTCGCAGCGCTGCTTGTCAATTGTTCCGGAAGCAAAGCCGAAGGCAACAGATCAAAGGCCGCTTGTTTCATGGGAGCGAGGAGAGAATATTCGGTAGAGATTCACATTATAGTGCATTTTATTTCCGATAACTATCACTTATCGGAAGTACATAAATGACCGGAAATGACCGGAAACGTCGCCTAAATTGCACGCTTTTATGGCTGATTGGCTGTCTTCTGGACAACCTTCAACGTCGCCCACGCTCGCTACGCCGCAACTCCGCCGGAATCGCAATCTCCACCTTGGCCGGCAACGTCATGATCCGCAGTTCGTTGCCATCCCACTCGAGGGGTTCGCCGTTGATGGTCGCCGCGCCGGGGGCACCTTCGTAGGGCCACGGCAGCACCAGCCCCCCCGTTGGCGGTTGCAGGCCGGCGGCGATCTGCAGGGTCAGCTGCCGGTCGCCGCGGGCCAGCGAATACCCAAGCAGGCCGTGGGTGGTGCGCAGGCCGTCCAGGGCGATGCCCTTGCCCGCCAGCCACGCCGTGGGCACGCCGGCGGCGAGCACGATGCTGGCGTCGATCTCGCGCTCGTAGGCGAACATGTCCAGCGCCGAGCGCACGAAATCCGAGGCCACCCAGGCGTGCGGCAGGTCGCCGAGGAAGAAGGGTTCGCGTGGGGTGTGCGAGACCACCTCGGCCCATTGGTTCCATGCCGGCGGCGCACGGTCCTTGAAGAAGAACTCGCTGGCCTCCCAGGCGCGTTCGCGCCAGCCCAGGCGCACGAACGCGGCAACGTTGCGCCATTCGTAGGGCGTGTAATCCTTCCATTCACGCTTGCCGTCGCGGCGCGCGACGAACTGCTGCCAATAGCGCTCGAAGGTGTTGTCCAGCGCCGGTTGCGGCAACCTGCCCTGTTCGCCGCCCGGCGCCAGCGCGATGGTGGTGGAGGTGGCGTCGAAATCGCCCAGTTCCACCGAGCCCGGCAGGAAGTCGATCCTGTGCGCAGCCATCGCCGAGCGCAGCGAGTCGTCCAGGTCCTGGCGGAATTCGTCGCGCGAGGCCGCCATTGCGAGGGCTTCTTCTTCCAGCCCCAGCGCAGTGGCCAGGTCGGCGGCATCCTTGTAGCCACGCAGCGCCCAGAAATCGTCCCAATACGAATGCACCGGCTTGGCCGAATAGCCTTCGTGGCTGATCGATGCCGGCATCATCCCGTAGAAGCCGGGGTTGCGCGCATGGTTCTCTTCGGTGCGCTCGTCCAGGCGCAGCTTTTCCATGTAGCGCCACGCGCCCTGCACGTGCGGCCACATGCGTTGCAGGAAGGCGTCGTCGCCGGTGTGGCGCCAGTACTCGGCAATGGCGTGGATCAGTTCGCCGTGGCTGTCGTTTTCCGGCACCGGGTCGCTGCCGCGCGCGTCCACGCAGCACGGCACCATGCCGCTGTCGAACTGGTACGGCGCATACCATTCCAGATACTGGCGCACCGCATCCCCGCGGCCCAGCCGCAGCAGCGCTTCGGAAATCATCGCGCCATCGCGTATCCAACTGCGGGCATAGGAACGGGTGCCCGGTTGCAGGCTCGGGCCGACGCGCGAAATCAGCATGTGCGCCAATGCGGTGCGCAGCGTGTCGGCGAGCGGCTGGCCGGCCTCGGGCAGTTGCAGCCTGACCCGGTCGAGCTTCTGCCGCCACATCGCCGCCACCTGCTGCTGCGCGGTGTCGGCGTCGAAGCCGGCGGCCGGCGCGGCCCAGGTGCCGGTCTGCGGCAGCACCAGCACCACTTCCCTGCTCTGCCCCGGTTCCAGCTTCCAGTCGTAGACCAGCGCGCCGGACGCCAGCCCGGTGGCGTCACGGACTTCATGCATGCCCGGCAGGCGCTTGTCCGCCAGATGGGTGACGGCGAGCTTGCTGTCGAAGGCCGTGGCGAATGCGGTGTCCGGAGGCGTCTGCGCGAACACGCGGGGCTGGCCGTTGACGCTGACCGTGCCGTTGTCGATCGCCAACCGCTCGATGCGGCTGACGCCGCCGGGCGTAGTGAGGAACTGCCGCGGTGGATTGACCTGCAATGGGCGCACGGCCAGCGCCAGCCGGTAGTCGCGCGTCACCTTGCCGGTGTTGTGCAGGCGGTAGCGGGCGACCAGTTGCGCCTGCTCCGCCCTGCCCTGCACGAAGCCGGTGACCTGCAGGCCGAAATCGTCGTGTTGCCATTGCACCGTGGGAACCGGCAGGTAGCCATCGAGCAGGCTCTGGCTGGCCTTCGCGTCGGCCCAGCCCAGCACCTTGCCGTCCAGCACCACGAACGGCTCCACGCTGAACCCGGAACGCACCGACTCCAGCGCGCCGTCCTCGCCCATCAAGGCCTGTTCGCGGCCGCCATCCAGACCCAGCAGGGTCCAGTACGGCTGCTCGTCGCTGAAGCCGCGCGGCAGCGAGCCGCGTGGCAGGTCGCGCCCCACCGAGTGGATGAAGTCATTGGGCGTGGCGGCGAAATCCAGCGGCTTGAGGCTGATGTCGCGGATGCCGTAGCGCCAGTTGGGGCCGTCGACCAGATCGAAGCGCAGGTAGCGCGCCTCGGTCTCCGGCAGCGCCAGCCAGTCGCGGCCGCCGCCGCCGGCCGTCACGTCGCGGAGTTTGCGCCAGTCGCGGCCGTCGCTGGAGGCCTGCACCACGTAGCGCGAGGCTTCCAGCCCCGGCGCCCACTGGATCACCGCGCCGCCGAACTCGCGCACCTTGCCGAGGTCGAGGCTGACGGTCTGCTGCTTGACCCCGCCGCTGATCCATACCGTGTCCGGCCTGCCGTCGGCGATGCGCTGCTGCAGGGCGGTGGCGGTGTCGGCGATGACGGTGGTGGTCAGCGCCGAGGTGTCTTCCTTCGGCAAGGGCCGCAACGTGAGCTGGTCGAAGCAGACCGTGCCCCTGCCGCCCACCTTGCTGTAGACGATGAATTCCACCGAGGCGCTGCGGCGCAGGCGCGTGTCCGGGTCGGGGCCCCAGGCTTTCCCGATGTGGCGCTTGCGGTAGCTCACCCGCGTCCAGTTCTTCGGGAAGTCGTAGCCGGTGCGGTTCACCCACCACACGTTGTCGCCGCTGGCGTCGGCCAGCTTGAACTGCAGGTCGTTGGCCGGCGAATCACCGCGCAGGTTGAACGACACCTGGTAGTTCTCCGGCCAGGTCACGTCCAGCGGGCGGCGGATGCCGGCGTAGCCGGAGACCTCGTGGAAGTCGTAATCCAGGCACAGCGCCCGGCCATTGTTGCCGCTCACGGGCCGCAGCGAGCCGCTGACCTGCGGTGAGGTGATCAGCTGCCATGCGCCGATGTCGTCGAATTTCGCCAGCACCCTGCTTCCGCCGTCGGCCGCTGGCGCATTGCCGGCGAGGACGATGATGGGGAGCAGCAAGATGGCGAGGAGGTTCTTCATCGCGGGGAGTCTTGATACGGCGTCGCAGGATTCTAGTAGGAGCGCACCTCGGTGCGCGATGGGATTCGCCGGGAAAGTTTCATCGCGCACCAAGGTGCGCTCCTACCCTTTCACGCTGCCCAGCAGCAGGCCCTGGATGTAGTAGCGCTGCAGCAGCAGGAACAGCAGCAGCACCGGCAGCACGGTGATGACCGCGCCGGCCATCATCATCTCCACGTCCATGATGTGCTCGCGCGCGAGCGAGGCCAGCGCCACCGGCAAGGTGTAATGCTGCTGGTCGGTCAGCACGATCAGCGGCCACATGAAGTCGTTCCATGCGCCCATGAAGGTGAAGATCGCCAGCGTCACCAGCACCGGCTTGAGCATCGGCAGCACGATCCGGAAGAAGATGCGCGCCTCGCTGGCGCCGTCGATGCGCGCGGCCTCCAGCAGCTCGTCGGGGATCGAGCGCGCGTACTGCCGCACCAGGAAGATGCCGAACACGCTGGCCAGAGCCGGCACCACCACCCCGCCCCAGGTGTTGACCAGCCCCAACTGCTTCATCAGCAGGAACAGTGGCAGCATCGCCACCTGCGAAGGGATCACCAGCGCCGCCAGCAGCAGCTGGAACACCCGCTCGCGGCCGGCGAAGCGCAGCTTGGCGAAGGCATAGCCGGCCAGTGTGTTGAGCAGCAGCGAACCCAGGGTGATGCCCAGCGACATGCCCAGGCTGTTGAGGAAGTTGCCGGCCATGCCGGTGCGCGCGAACAGCTCGCGGTAGTTGTCGGCGGTGATGCGCGAGGGCAGCAGCGGCGGCGGGAACTGCGACGCCTGCCCGCCAGGCATGAACGACACCGACAGCATCCACGCCAGCGGCGCCAGGCTGACGACGGCCAATACCAGCAATGCGCCGTTGACCCACCAGCCGTATCCGCGCGATTGGCCGATCTCGCGGCTCATACCAGCTCCTTGCGCCGGCCAAAGCGCAGCATCAGCGTGGTCACGCCGAGGATGATCAGGAACAGCAGGAACGCCACCGCCGAGGCGCGGCCCAGGTTCCACCACTTGAAGCCTTCCTCGAACATGAAATACAGCACGCTCACCGTGCTCTGCAGCGGGTCGCCGCGGGTCATCACGTAGGGTTCGGCGAACAGCTGGAAGTAGCCCGAGACGGTGATGACCCCGACCACCAGCAGCACCGGTCCGAGCATCGGCAGGGTGATGTGCAGGAACTGCTTCCAGCGCGAGGCGCCGTCGATGCGCGCGGCCTCGTACAGGTCCTTCGGGATCGCCTGCAGGCCGGCCAGGAAGATCACCATGTTGTAGCCGAAGTTTTTCCACACGGCGAACAGGATGATGGTCGGCATCGCCCAGTGCGGGTCGCCCAGCCAGTCCACCGGGTCGATGCCGGCCTGTCCCAGCGTCCAGTTCACCAACCCGTAGCGGGTGTGGAACAGGTAGCGCCAGATCACCGCCACCGCCACCAGCGTGGTCACCACCGGCGCGAACAGCGCGGTGCGGAACAACGCCTTGCAGCGCGCCACCGGTGCGTTGAGCAGCATCGCCGCGCAGAGCGACACGGCGATGGACAAGGGCACACCGGTCACCACGAAGTACGCGGTGTTGCCCAGCGACTTCCAGAATATCGGCGTGCGCAGCAGGTCCAGGTAGTTGTCCAGGCCGATGAAGCGCAGGTTGTGCGGGTCGGCCAGTGCGTACAGATCGAAGTCGGTAAGGCTCAGCGCCAGCGCCGACAGCACCGGCAGGCCGAAGAACACGCCGATGACGATCAGCGCGGGGGCGGAGAATACCCAGCCGGCGAGCCTGCCACGCTTCATCGTGGCGTCTCCTGCGCTTGCTGCTCGACGATCCAGCGCCGCTTGGCGAGGATCGCGTCCACGCGGTCATCCAGTTGCGTGACCGCGGCGTCCTGCGCCAGCCCGCCGCGCACCACCTGCTCGGTGACGATGCGCATCTCCTGCGCTATGCGCTCCCATTCCAGTACCTTGGGCGTGGGCTTGACCCGCTCCAGCTGGTCGCGGAACGCCGCGGCCAGCGGGTCGTCGGCCAGTTGCGGCGATTGCCAGGCGCTGCGGCGTGGCGGCAGGTCGCCGATGATGGCGTGCAGGCGTTGCTGCATCGCCGGTCGCGACAGGAATTCGATCAGCTGCCATGCCGCTTCCTTGTGCCGCGAGGAGCGGAACACCACCAGGCTGGTGCCACCGGCGATGCCGGCGCCGGGGCCATCGGGCCCGGGCAGCGGCGCGGTGCCCCACTCGCCCTGCAGCGACGGCGGCTGGCGCTTGTTGAACTCGCGGATGTTCCACGGCCCGGACAGGTAGAACGCGGTGAAGCCGCGGAAGAACTCGTCCCAGACGTTGGAGATCTGCGTCTCGGACATCTTCGGCGCCCAGCCCTGTTCGTACATGTTGGCGTAGAAGCCCAGCACGCGGCGGAAGCCGGGGCTGCGGAAGTTGCCGCGCGTGTCATCGTCGCGCAACAGCGGGTCGTCCTGCTGCAGCGCCAGCGACAGCTGCGGCTCGAACTCGTTGAGCGGCATCAGCACCGGGTAGCGGTCCGGCCCCATGCGCTGCTTCAGCGCGGCGTTCATCCGTTCCCACTCGGCCCAGTCGCGCGGCGGGTGGTCGTAGCCGGCCTCGCGCAGCAGGTCCTTGCGGTAGAACAGCAACCGCGTGTCCACGTACCACGGTATGCCGACCAGCTGCCCGTCGATGACATTGGTGTTCCAGATGCCGGGGAAATAATCCTGCGGCGCGACTTCATCGGAAGCATCCACCCAGGGCTGCAATGGCGTCAGCGCCTGCAGCGTGGCGAATTCGGGCACCCAGGTATTGCCGAGCTGGCACAGGTCCGGCAGGCCGTCGGCGGCATAGGCGGTCAACAGCTTCTCGTGCGCGGCGGTCCACGGGATGTTCTGCACCTCCACGCGGATGCCGGGATGCTCGGCCTCGAACTCGCGCACCAGTTCGCCGACCACCTCGGCCTCGCGCCCCATCGCCCAGAAGCGCAGCGTGGTGCCCTGCTGCGGCCGCGCGCAGGCGGCCAGCAGGATGAGGCACAGCAACGTGGCCAGGCGCAGCATCGTCATTCCCTATTGCTGCGGCCGTGGCGTGGCCGCTTTCTGCTCCTGCGCGGCGGCCGCGCGCGACTCGGCGATGCCCACCGCGCGCGCCGAGGCGGCCTTTTCGTCCTTCTGCAACGGCTGCCAGTCCTCGCCTTCCGGCAGCAGCCAGCCGCCGCTGAAGCCGGCCCGCTCCATGCCCTTGCGGATGTACGGGTTCTTCTTCATCACGTTCCAGACGAATTCGTCGCGGTAGTTGGCGATGCCGGCCAGGATCGGCCCCTGGTCGATGGCGATGTAGTCGCTGGCCACCCAGCCGCGGTCCGGGATCAGCCGCCCGGTCTTGAGCGGGATGTCGTAGTTGAAGCTGGGGTTGAACGAATCGAGGAAGCCGTAGCTGGAATACAGGTAGTCGCCGTAGCGCTTGTGCATTTCCTGCGTGGCCGGGATCACCACTTCCGGCGCGAACGGCAGCGAGGAGATCGCCGCCGAGGGCACGATGGTGCCGTCGTCGAAGTTCTCGCGCAGGCCGGCGCCGCGCGCCGAGTAATGGCGGAACTGGCGCTGCTCGCCCTTGTATTCCTGGGTGGTGTTCTGCGGGCCGTCGCCGGCGGTCAGGCCCCACACGTTCTCGCCGTAGTCCTTCCACTGCATCGGGTTGGCGATGGCGTACTCGCGCTGGGCCAGGGTGGCGCGGCGGCTGTTGAGGAAATAGTCGATGCCGCGCTCGCGCATGTAGGCGTCCTGCAGGTCGCGGAAATCGATCCATACGTGGCTGTACTGGTGCCCGAACAGCGGCCCGAAGGAAAGGTATTCCTGGCCCTGGAACACGCCCCAGTCGTTGTCGTAGGTACGCGTCCACACCGTCCACGCATCCGGCCCGACCGGGTGCGTCGGCGAGCCCAGCGCCAGCACGTAGAGCATCATCGCCTCGTTGTAGCCCATCCAGTCGTGCTGGATGAAGCCGCTCTCGGGGAACCAGCCCATCGACACCAGCGGCTTGTTGCGTTGCAGCCACTGCCAGTCCACGCGCTTGTAGAGCGTGTCGGCGACCTGCCGGATCTCCTTTTCGCGCGGGTCGTTGCCGTCGTAGTACGACTGCGCGAACAGCACGCCCATCATCAGCAGCGCGGTGTCCACGCTGGAAAGCTCCACCCAGCTGTCGTAGCGGCGGCCGTCGCGCATGTCCAGGAAATGGTAGTAGAAGCCCTTGTAGCCGGCCTTGCCGGTGGATTGCGGGCCGGTGGGCACGTCGCGGAAGAAGCGCAGCGTGGCCAGGGTGCGGTCCACCGCCTGGGTGCGGCTGACCCAGCCGTTCTCGATGCCGATCGGATAGGCGGTCAGCGCGAAGCCCACCGAGGCGATGGATGCGAACGGCCGCGACGGGTAGCGGTCCGGGGTCAGCCCGTTCTGCTCGTTGGTGGTGTCCCAGAAGAACTGGAAGGTGCGCCGCTCGATGTCGTCGAACAGCGGCGGCAGCTCCGGCTTCATCGGCCGCGGCGGCAGGTCGGCCTCGATCAGGATCACCTGTGGCGGCACCTTGGGAGTGGCCGGCTCGGGCGGTGGCTTGCCGCACCCGCCGAGCAGGCCCAGCGCGAGGCCGGCGGCGGTACACGACAGCAGTTGGGTGGTGCGCGGGTTGCTCAAGACGCTTTCCGTTGGGTGGAGCCGTTGGAGAATGCCGATGCCGGCAGGCGAGCGCCCCGGCCGCCGCCAAGGGCGGCCGGGCGCCGGGCCTTACCAGTCCAGGCCGAAGGACAATTTGAAGGTGCGGGTCGCATACTGGTCCCAGCTGTTGATCACGCCGGTGTTCCAGTTGATGCCATAGCCGCCCCAATTGGTCCAGTTGAACACGTTGATCACGTCGGCACGGACCTTCAGCTTGAGGTCGGTGCCGGTATCCCAGGTCTTGGTCAGCGACATGTCGAACTGCTTGAAGCCGAGGTTGCCGTCCGGCTCCCAGCTGCGCGGGTGTTCGTAGCCGCTGGTGCCGTCGACGTCCCAGCGCTTGATCTTGCTGGCCAGGGTCAGCTTGCCGGACACGTTCATGCCCCACGGCAGGTCGGTGAAGCCGCTCATCACCAGCCGGTGGCGGGGCGCCCACGCACCGTCGTACCAGCCACCGCCCGGGAAGTACCAGCCGTACACCGGGTCCTTCTCGTGGATGTTCTGTTTGGCATCGGTGAAGGTATAGGCGACGTTGAAATTCCACGGGCTCTCGGCCGTGTAGGGCTTGTCGGCGCTGAGCAGCAGTGCGTTGCTCTTCGACTCGAAGCCGTTGGTCGCCAGGATCAGCCCGCCCAGCCCCGGCGGGTTGGCGCCGCTCCACGGGCTGCCGGCATCGTTGTAGTAGCTGCCGTCGCCGCGGCGGTTGCCGCGCATGATCAGCAGGCCGTTCTTGTAACGGATGTGCTGCAGGGTGGCCGAGGTGTTCCAGTCATGCCCCATCAGCGCGAAGGTGTTGCGCATGCCGAGGCTGATCTGGTCCGAGTACGGCGTCTTCAGGTCGTTGTCGAACATCCACACTTCGCGGCCGGCCTGCGACGAATCCACCAGCGACATCAGGTAGTCGCGGTCTAGCAACTGCGTGCTCCAGTCCAGGCAGTCGCTGGCCGCCGGGTCGCAGGCATGGCCGGGCGAGTTGATCTTGAACTCGCGGGTCGGGAACGTCGCCTTGGTCAGTTCCAGCTGCAGGTAGTCGAACAGGTTGCGGTCGTAGGAGCGGCCGATGCCGCCGAACAGCACGTGGCGTTCGTCGCCGGTGAAGTCGTAGGAGAAACCGAGGCGCGGCTGGATGGCATCCTTGAACGCCTTGCGGTTGTTGCCGGTGCTGATGAAACGGTTGATGTCGATGCCGCCCAGCGCCAGCGTCTGCGCATAGGTCTGGCCCGCCGCCGCGCCGTCCTGCGGGTCCTGGGTGGCGAGCGCGGCCAGCACGTCGGCATCGGTGGCGTAGTCCAGGTACGACGGGGTTTCCTCGTAGTCCCAGCGCAGGCCGAGGTTCAGGGTCAGGCGCTCGGTGACCTCCCAGTCGTCCTGGATGTAGAGGCCGAACTGCTTGTTCTTCGAGGTGACCGTGCCGCCGCTGGTGCCGGCCGCCGGGCTGCCGAAGCGGACGAAATACGGCACCGCCCCGCCCTGGTTGATGTCGTAGTAGAACTGCGGATTGTAGGGCTGCTGCTCGGTGGTGTCCAGGTCCACCTGCTTGTACTTCACGCCGGCCTTGACGGTATGCCCTTCCCAGCCGAAGAAGGTGGTGTCGTTCTGGAACGACCAGCCCTTCTGCCCCTTGTCCTGCAGGCCGCCGTTGCCGGCGCCGATGCGGAAGATCTGCTTGCCGTCGTTGGACGAGCCGTCGGTCAGCACCATGCCGTTGCCGTAGTTGGCCGGCGCCATGCTCCAGAACGCCTTCTCGTAGGTCAGGTGGGCGTCGTTGAGCCAGTTGGTGTTGGAGAACTGCCAGTGCAGGTCGTAGCGGTCCTCGTCGACGCCGGCGTCGGTACCGTAGCTGCGCGCGCTCTGCCCGCCGACGTTGCCGATGTCGCTTTCCTCGCGGCGCTTGTAGCTCAGGTCGACCAGGTTCTCGTCGTTGATCGACCAGTCCAGCTTGCCGAAGTACAGGTCTTCCTTGAACGGCGTGCTGGCCGCGCCAAGCAGGTCGCGCCATGCCGGCGGCAGGTCCGCCGCGGCAAGGCCCTCGCCCGGCGTCAGGTCCTGCGGCGCGTTGTATTCCTTGGCCTCGTAGGTGACGAAGAAATGCGCCTTGTCCTTGACGATCGGGCCGCCGAACGCCGCGCCGTACTGCTTCTCGCTGGAGCGGGTCTTGCCGACGCCGTTCTTCTCGCTTTCGCGCGGCTCGCGCCAGTCCTGGTTGGTGTAGTCCCAGAAGAACGAGCCGGAGAAATCGTTGCCGCCGGAGCGGGTCGCCGCGGTCACCGCCGCCGAGCTGATCTGGTCGTACTCGGCCTTGTAGTTGGAGGTGATGACCTTGTACTCGCCGATGGCCAGCTGCGGGAACGGATTGCCGCGGCTGGAATCCTGCCCGGTCAGGCCGCCCTGGGTGACGTAGTTCTTCTGGCCGATGCCGTCGATGTAGACGTTGACGTTGTTGGCGCTCTGCACGCCGCCGCGCAGCTTGGTCGCGCCGTTGGACGGGTTCTGCTCGAAGCTCATGCCCGGCACGGTGTCGGCGAAGGCCAGGAAGTTGCGCGTGCCCTGCGGCAGCGCCTGGATCTGCTGCGGGGTGATGTAGGTGGCGATTTCCGAGGTGCGGGTCTCGATCGGCGCCTGCGCCGTCACCTGCACCGCATCCAGCGTGGTGGCCGCCCCGCCCTGCCCGCTTTCGGCGACGCCGCCGACGCCGAGGTTCATGGTCGCGGTCTGGCCCACCTGCACGGTGACGTTCTGGCTGCTGCTCGCGCCGCCGGCCTCGACGTCCACGCGGTAGGTACCCGGCGGCAGGCCGGCCAGCGCGTAGTTGCCGCTGGCCGTGCTCTGCACGCTGCGGCTCAGGCCGGTGGCGAGGTTGGTGGCGGTCACCCGGGCCTGCCCGGCCGGCGCCGAATCGGCCATCACCTGGCCGCGGATGGTGGCGCCGGTGCTTTGCGCGAACGCGGGTGCGGCGCCCAGCAGCAGGCAACTGGCCAGCGCGCAGCTGAGCAGCTTGCGGGACGGACGGGTCTTGCGGGTGGTGTGACGGTTCATGTGCTGCTCTCCGGGTGCGGCAGCAGGGCTGCCATTCGGTTCGGTGGTGCGGTGCCCGCCGTGGGCACCGGCTCAGGGCGGTCCCTGGACAGCCGTCGAGTCGCGCGTGACCAGGGTTGGAACCAGCGTCGCGGCGGGGACGGGCGGCATCGCTGCGCCATCGTCGATCAACTGCAGCAGGTGCGAGGTCGCCCGCTCGCCGAGATCGGCAATGCTGATCCGCATCGTGGTCAATGACGGGTGAACGAAACGTGCCAGCGGGATATCGTCGAAGCCGGCCAGCGCCACCTGCGCGGGCACCTTCACCCCGGCCTGGTTGAAGGCGTACAGGCAGCCGAGCGCCATCATGTCGTTGGCCGCGAACACCGCATCGGGCAGCGGCCCGTCCTGCAGCAGCGCCAGCCCGGCGCGGTGCCCGGAGGCCTCGTCGAAGCCGCCGGGCAGCACCCGGCCTTCCGCGTCCACGCCTGCCGCGGCCATCGCATCGCGGAAGCCGCGCAGGCGCCCGCGGGCGTCGTGGTTGTGGCCGGGGCCGGCGATGAAGGCGATGCGGCGGTGGCCGAGGTCGAGCAGATGGCGGGTCATGGCCATCGCGCCGGCATGGTCGTCGATCCCGAACACCGGGTATTGCCCGTCCGGCATCGGCGTGTTGATCAGCACCGTGGGCAGCGCCGGCAGGTTGTCCACCAGGAAACCGGGGGCGGCGGTGCCCGGCGACATGACCAGCAGGCCATCGACCCGCCCGCGCATGGCCTGCAATGCGGCGCCCTGCTGCTCCGGATCGCCGTGGTAGCTGGATACCAGCAGGTGCCGGCGGTGCGCGCGCGCCACGCCGTCGATGCCGCGCATCAGTTCGGAAAAGAATTCGCCGTGCAGGTCCGGCAGCACCAGGCCGAGGGTCTGGGTACTGCGGCTGCTCAGGCTGCGCGCGGCGGCATGCGGGGTGTAGCGCAGCCGGCGGGCCACCTCCAGCACCGTCTGACGCACTGGCGCGGCGACGTTGTCATGGCCGTTGAGCGCGCGCGACACGGTGGCGACCGAGACATTCGCCTCGCGGGCAACGTCCTTGATGGTGATTGCCGGTTTCGCCACCGCTGTGCCCTCCGCAGACCGGGGTCGCGGCGACTGTAATCGTTTCCAACGCAGGTTGTAAACGATTCGTTACACGCTGAAGTCACGAGGAGGACGCATTTTGTCCCGACAAGGACAAATCTGTCTCTCCCTCGCGAATCGTGGATGCGGGGCTTTTCGCATGACGCTCTCCCGGCAAAGCGCCATGCGGGGCGAGCCTCGCATCTACAAGATTGCTTCGCAGGTGCCGGGCTTGCCCGGCACGGGTTTTCCCGGGAATGCCCCATGCGGGGCAAGCCCCGCATCTACAAGACGGGTCAGGTCCCCGCTTCCGCCGGGGTCTGCGCCTTGATCGCCAGCGCATGGATATCGGTCTGCATCATCTCGCCCAGGGCCGCGTAGACCGCGCGGTGGCGCGCCAGCGGCGCCTTGCCGGCGAAGGCCTCGCTGACGATGCTGACGTTGAAATGCCCACGCCCGTCGCGTGCGCCGGCATGGCCGGCGTGGCGGTGGCTGTCGTCCTCCACTTCCAGCCGTTGCGGCGCGAAGGCCGCGCGCAGGGCCGCCTCGATCCGCTCCACCCGGCTCACGGCAGCACCTTGCGGAACGGGCGCACGTCCACGCGGTGGTAGACGCCGGCGGCAACGTAGGGGTCGGCATCGGCCCAGGCGCGGGCGGCGGCCAGGTCGTCGAAGCTGGCGATCACCACGCTGCCGCTGAAGCCGGCCTCGCCGGGGTCCTCGGCGTCGATGGCCGGGCACGGGCCGGCCAGCAGCAGCCTGCCCGCGTCCAGCAGCGCCTGCAGCCGTTCCAAATGGGCGGCCCTTGCCTGCCTGCGCGCGGCCAGCACCTGCTCGCCGTCATGCCCTTCGATCACGTACCACACCGGTTCTCCCTCCTTGCCACTGATGAATGCGAAGGTGGCCAGTCTAGCGCCAAGGCTGGACACCGGCGGCCCGGGGCGATTACTCTTTGCAGCATTGCACGCAGCCGGCCCGTAGCGGCCCGGTGCGGCGGCAGGCAAGGCCACCGCCGTCCGACCGTTCCGCCTCCCTCCCCGGCCTGCGTATGACGACCTCCTCGTGATGACGTTGCCGCATTGACCCAGCGGCATGTCGCGTTGTTGATGTGCACGCGCGCCGGCCGGTGCGCACGATTCGCAATTGCTGAAGGCAGGACCCTGCTCCGGGCGGGAACCCGGAACACTAAGGCTCGCAACACCCGATGTCGCCCTGATGACTTCCGAACTCGCGTCCGTCGCGAACCCGCCAGCGCCGCCCACCGCTCCGCAGCAGCAGGAAATGCCGCTGGCGGTGGTGCATGGCCAGCCGGTACTGCAGATCCCGCAGGACTTGTACATCCCGCCGGATGCGCTGGAAGTCATCCTCGACGCCTTCGAGGGCCCGCTGGACCTGCTGCTGTACCTGATCCGCCGGCAGAACCTGGACATCCTCGACATCCCGGTGGCCGAGATCACCAAGCAGTACGTCGAGTACATCAACGTCATGCAGGAGCTGCGCTTCGAGCTGGCGGCCGAGTACCTGGTGATGGCCGCGATGCTGGCCGAGATCAAGTCGCGGATGCTGCTGCCGCGCCCGCCCAGCGAGGACGGCGAGGAAGCCGACCCGCGCGCCGAGCTGGTGCGGCGCCTGCAGGAGTACGAGCGCTTCAAGCAGGCCGCCGAGGACATCGACGCCCTGCCCCGGCAGGACCGCGACACCACGCTGGCGCATGCCTTCGTGCCCGACCGCGCCACGGTGAAGCTGCCGCCGCCGGTGGACCTGAAGGAAATGCTGTTGGCCCTGCACGACGTGCTCAAGCGCGCCGAGCTGTTCAGCGGCCACGCGATCAAGCGCGAGGCGCTGAGCGTGCGCCAGCGCATGGGCGACGTGCTGGAACAGCTGGAGGATGGCCGGTTCCACCGTTTCGAAAGCCTGTTCACCGCCGAGGAAGGCAAGCTCGGCGTGCTGGTGACCTTCCTGGCGCTGCTGGAGCTGGCCAAGGAGCAGTTGCTGGACATCGTGCAGGAGCACGCCCCCGACGTTCAGGGTGAACGGCAGCCTTTGGCGCCGATCTACGTGAAGTCGCTGGCTTCCGGCAACACCAACGCACCGCTGCAGTTTTCGAGCGAGTTCGACGACAACGACACCCCCGACGCCACCTGAGCCCATCCCCCGACACATGGATCAACCGCTGATCAACCGCATCGTCGAAGGCGCGCTGCTGGCGTCCAGCCAGCCGTTGACGCTGGCGCAGTTGCAGGAGCTGTTCCCGGAGGAGCAGCCGGCGCCGCCGGGCAGCATCGAACGCGCGTTGGAGCAACTGCGCGAGGCCTGCGACGGGCGCGGCGTGGAACTGGTCGAGGTCGCCTCCGGCTTCCGCTACCAGGTCACCCGCGAGGTGCATGGCTGGGTCAGCCGCCTGTGGACCGAGCGCAAGACCCGTTACACCCGCGCCACGCTGGAAACGCTGGCGCTGATCGCCTATCGCCAGCCCATCACCCGTGGCGAGATCGAGCAGGTGCGTGGCGTGGCGGTCAGCAGCAACATCATCCAGGCGCTGGAAGAGCGCGAGTGGATCCGCGTGGTCGGCCACCGCGACGTGCCGGGCCGGCCGGCGCTGTTCGGCACCACCCGCGGCTTCCTCGATTATTTCGGCCTGAAGCGGCTGGACGAACTGCCGCCGCTGTCCGAACTGCGCGACATCGGCGAGCTGGAACCGCAGTTGCCGCTGGGCGACGACGGCCAGCCGGCCGCGCCGCTGGCCGCCGGCGCGGGTACGCCGGAAGACGCCGGCACGGACACCGACGCCACCGCTCAAGCCGATGGCGATACCGAGGTCCCCGCGCCCGCCGGGGATGCCGATGAAGACACCGCCCCCACGGGCGAACCCGACGCCGCGCCGGGAGAGCGCGCGGCGGAAGTGGAAGACACCGGAAACAACGCCGTCGCGACGACGACCGTGGCTGTTGACGAAGCCGATCCCGAACCAGAGGCCGAGCAGACAGATGCCGGCCGGAGCCAAACAGAATGAGTGACACCCCCCGCAAGCTGTCGTTGAACAAGCTCTCGCTCAAGCGCGAAGCCGCCGCCGAACAGCCCAGGCTGGAAGAACGCCTGCACAAGGTGCTGGCGCAGGCCGGCCTCGGCTCGCGCCGCGCGCTGGAACAGCGCATCGCCGACGGCCTGGTCAAGGTCAACGGCGAGACCGCGCAGACCGGCATGTCGGTCAAGAGCGGCGACAGGATCGACCTCGACGGCCGCAGCTTCGTCGCCAGCGCGCTGACCGAGCCGGCGCGCGTGCTGATCTACAACAAGCCCGAAGGCGAAGTGACCACCCGCGAGGACCCCGAAGGCCGCCCGACCGTGTTCGAGGCGCTGCCGACGCTCAAGGGCGCCCGCTGGATCGCCATCGGCCGCCTCGACATCAACACCACCGGCCTGCTGCTGCTGACCACCGACGGCGAGCTGGCCAACGCGATGATGCACCCGTCCTTCGAGGTCGAGCGCGAGTACGTGGTGCGCGTGCGTGCCCCGGAAGGCCAGGAGAAGGTGCCGGACAACATCGTCGACCGCCTCGCCCGCGGCGTGGCGCTGGAAGACGGCCCGGCCAGGTTCGACGAGATCGAGCGCATCGGCGGCACTGATTCGCACGACTGGTTCCGCGTGGTGGTCAAGGAAGGCCGCAACCGCGAGGTGCGTCGGCTGTGGGAGTCGCAGGGCTGCCAGGTCAGCCGCCTCAAGCGTACCCGCTACGGCAAGGTCGGCTTGCCGCAGCCGCTGCTGCGCGGCCAGTCGCAGGAACTGCCGGCCGCCCAGGTCGAGGCACTGCGCGCCGAGCTGAAGCTGGAGGAAGGCACGCCGTCGGCGCTGACCCTGCAGCCGGTGATCGGCCAGCGCAGGGCGGCCAAGACCACCGTGCGCGTCGGTCGCGAGGGCGGCCACGGCAATGCCTACGTCAACGGCCACAACACCGCCGACGAAGGCCGCGAGCTGCGCCGCTTCGACAATGTGCGCGAGGACCGCGGCCGTGGCCGCGGCAAGGGCGGCTTCAAGGGCGGCCTGACCGTCAGTGGCGAAGCGGCGGCCAAGCAGTCGCAGAAGCCGTTCAAGCAGCGCAAGGTCAAGGGTGACCGCAGCCTGCCGGAAGGCAACCCGGCCGCATTCCGTACCTGGTACGTGCCCGAGGGCGTGAGCACCGGCCCCAGCGGCCACCGCAACGCCGGTCCCGGCGCACGCGGCACTGGCCGTCCGGGTGGCGGCAAGGGTGGCAAGCCCGGTGCCGGTGGCGGCCAGAGCCGTGGCGGCTTCGCCGGTCAGGGCCAAGGCCAGGGCAAGGGGCGCGGCCCCGGCGCCGCAGCCGGTGCGCAGCAGGGCCAGCGCAAGCATCCCTATGGGCATCCGGGCAATGCCCCGAGCTTCCCGTCCGACCATGCCACCCCGGCGTTCAGCCCGTATGGCGCGCGCCCGGCGGGCGGTCGTCCCGGCGGCGGAAATCGTGGCCCGGGTGGCCCGCGCGGTGGCAACCGCCCGAATGGCGGCCCCGGTGGCCGTCCGCCGGGTGGCGGCAATCGCCGCGGCGGCCCGCGCGGCGGCTGACCCGCATGCGAAAAGAAGCCCCGGAAACGGGGCTTCGTTTCATGCATCTGCTTCTGCGTTTGCAGGAGCGACGTCAGTCGCGACGAAGCTTTTCCGGTGAAGCTCCGGTCGTGACTGACATCGCTCCCACAAAAGCACAAACAAAAAGCCGTGAACGAAAAGGCCCGGGAAGAATCCCGGGCCTTTTCGTTTCGTGTTGCCGCCGGATTACTTGATCAGGCGCAGCGCGAACGGGTAGCGGTAGGCTTCGCCGTTGTTGGCCTTCATCGCGGCCAGGATGCACAGCACCAGGTTGGCGATGCCGATGGCCGCCAGCATCAGGAAGCCGATCAGCACCAGCGTCAGGATGCCGGAGACGAAGGAGGCGATGATCAGGGTGATCTGGAAATTCAGCGCCTCCTTGGCCTGGTCGGTGACGAAGCCCTTTTCCGGGTTGTCCTTGTTGACCAGCCAGATGATCAGCGAGCCGATGAAGCCGGTGAAGATGCCGAGGATGTGCGCCAGCAGCGCCATCGTGCGCTGATCCTGCGGGACCTCGCCTTCCGGTGCCGGCGGCGGCGTGGTGAGGTTGTCGAAATCGCTCATGAAACTCCCCTTTTCCTGTTGGTCCGTATGTGGGTGGTGAACTGCAATCTCCCGCGTACCGATCATGCTGGTTCCGCAGCAGCGAAAGGATACTTCAATCGTTGCCCGCCACGGTCATCTTTCCGATCAATATCGAGCCGGTGGCGACGTGCGAGCGCGGATCGACGTCGCTGCCCACCGCCTCGATGCCGGCGAACATCTGCTTCAGGTTGCCGGCAATGGTGACGCCGTCCACGGAATAGGCCACCTGCCCGTTCTCGACCCAGAAACCGGCGGCACCGCGCGAATAGTCGCCGGTCACGCCGTTGACGCCCTGCCCCATCAGTTCGGTGACCAGCAGGCCGCTGCCCATGCCGGACAGCAGCGATGGCAGGTCGCCGGCGTTGGCCGCCACCTTCAGGTTGTGCACGCCACCGGCATTGGCGGTGGTGTGCAGGCCCAGCTTGCGCGCCGAATAGCTGCCCAGCACGTAACGCTGCAGCACGCCGCCGGTCACCAGCGCCGAATCGCGGGTGGCCACGCCTTCGCCGTCGAATGCGGTCGAGCGCAGGCCGTGGCGCAGCAGCGGTTGCTCGTCGATGGCGAACCACTCCGGGAACAGCCGCGTCCCCACGCTGTCGAGCAGGAAGCTGGCGCGGCGGTACAGTGCGCCGCCGGAAACGGCCGAAAGCAGGTGGCCGACCAGCGAGCGCGCCACCTCGGCGGCGAACAGCACCGGCACCTGCCCGGTCGGCAGCGAGCGCGGTTGCAGGCGGGCGACGGTGCGCTCGGCCGCGCGCCGGCCGATGGCCTGCGGGTCCTGCAGGTCGGCATGGGCGATCGCGCTGCTGTACCAGCCGTCGCGCTGCATGCCGTCACCCTGCCCGGCGATCAGCGCGCAGCCGATGGAATGGTGGCTGCTGCGCTCGCGGCCGATGAAGCCGTGCGAATTGGCATAGACCGACAGGCTCTGCGCGGTCGCCACCGAGGCCCCATCGGAGTTGCCGATGCGGGCATCGGCCTCGCGCCCGGCCGCCTCGCAGGCCAGCGCCAGGTCGACCGCGTGGTGTGCGTCCAGTTGCCACGGGTGCCAGGTGTCCAGATCGGGGAAGTCGCGTGCCATCAGCGCGGCATCGGCCAACCCGGCGGCGGGATCGTCCTCGGTATGGCGGGCGATGGCGCAGGCCTGGGCGACGGTGGCGTCGAGGCTGGTTTCCTGCAGGTCGGCGGTGCTGGCGCTGCCCTTGCGCTGGCCGAAATAGACGGTGACGGCGATGCCGCGGTCATGGGTGGATTCGACCGTCTCCACCTCGCCCAGGCGTACGTTCACGTCCATGCCGCGGTCTTCGCTGCAGCTGACCTCGGCCTGGCTGGCGCCCAGCGTGCGGGCCTTTTCCAGCAGCCGCTGCGAGATGCCGGCCAGTTGCTCCAGCCGTTGCAGGCTGTCGTCGGCGGCGAGGGTTTCGGTGGGGTTGGTGTTCAATGCTTTATCCTTTCGAAAATCCAGCCGAAGCCGATGATTTCCTTCTCCCCTCGGGAGAAGGTGGCGCGAAGCGCCGGATGAGGGTATGGGCGAAGCCTCGCACTACCTGATTGCACGAGGCTTCGCCCGTACCCTCACCCCAACCCCTCTCCCGGAGGGAGAGGGGCTTTCCAAAGCAGGCTGCGGTACACACGAACTTTAATCGAGTAACAAGGCAATGCGCGGACGCGACGAGGAAACCGGCGAATTTTTCAGCGAGAGCCGGAGCCAGAACCGGCGCGAGGCGCTGGAGGTACTGGCGCTGGGCGAGAAACTGGTGGAGCTGACCGCCGCGCAGCTGGCGCGCCTGCCGATTCCCGAGGACCTGCTGGAGCACATCGAGTACAGCAAGCGCATCACCGCGCACGGCGCGCGCAAGCGCCAGCTGGCATTCCTGGCCAAGCAGATGCGGCGCGAGGACGACGCGGTGCTGGAAGCCATCCGCGACGCGCTGGAGGCCAACAGCGAAACCTCCAAGCGCGCGGTGGCGCTGATGCACCGCATCGAGCACGTGCGTGAGCGTTTGCTGGCCGAAGGCGACGCGGCGCTGGCCGAATTGCTGGACGAATACCCGCAAGCCGACCGCCAGCAACTGCGTACATTGGTGCGCAATGCGCTGGCGGAAAAGGCGAAGAACAAGCCGCCGCGCGCGTTCCGCGAGATTTACCAGGTGCTGCGCGAGTTGATGCTGCCGGCGCAGGCGGCGGTCGGACTGGATGACGAAGACGCCGGGCACGACGTCGATGACGAGGCCGACGAATCGTAGGTATGGGGCTTGCCCCACACGAGGCTTTCCCGCGGATGCGCCATGCGGGGCGGGCCCCGCATCCACGACAGGCGGCCTACGCCTGCGTGCCGCCCACGGTAAGCCCGTCGATCAGCAGCGACGGCTGGCCCACGCCCACCGGCACGCTCTGGCCGTCCTTGCCGCAGATGCCCACGCCCTCGTCCAGCGCCAGGTCGTTGCCGACCATGCGCACCTTCTGCATGGTTTCCGGGCCGTTGCCGATCAGGGTGGCGCCCTTCACCGGCGCGGTGACCTTGCCGTCCTCGATCAGGTAGGCCTCGGTCGCCGAGAACACGTACTTGCCGCTGGTGATGTCCACCTGCCCGCCGCCGAAGTTCACCGCGTACAGGCCCTTTTTCACCGAGCGGATCATTTCCTGCGGGTCATGCTGCCCGGCGCGCATGTAGGTGTTGGTCATGCGCGGCATGGTCATGTGCGCGAACGACTCGCGGCGGCCGTTGCCGGTGGGCGCCACGCCCATCAGCCGCGCGTTGAGCGTGTCCTGCATGTAGCCGACCAGGATGCCGTCCTCGATCAGCGTGGTGCATTGCGTGGGCGTGCCCTCGTCATCGATGTTCAGTGAGCCGCGGCGGCCGTCGAGGGTGCCGTCGTCGACGATGGTCACGCCCTTCGACGCCACCCGTTCGCCGATGCGGCCGGCGTAGACGCTGGTGCCCTTGCGGTTGAAGTCGCCCTCCAGGCCGTGGCCGACCGCCTCGTGCAGCAGCACGCCGGGCCAGCCCGGCCCCAGCACCACCGGCATCACCCCGGCCGGCGCCGGGATCGCGTCGAGGTTGACCAAGGCCTGCCGCAGCGCCTCGCGGGCGAAGGCCTCGGGGCGGTCGCCCGCGAATAATTCCTCGTAGCCGTAGCGGCCGCCGCCGCCGGCATAGCCGGATTCGCGGCGTCCGTCCTGCTCGACGATGACCTGCACGTTCAGCCGCACCAGCGGGCGCACGTCGGCGGCCAGCACGCCGTCGCTGCGCGCGACCAGCACCGTGTCCACGCCGCCGGACAGGCTCACCATCACTTGCTGCACGCGCGGGTCGGCCGCGCGCAGGTAGCGGTCCAGGCGCTTGAGCACCTGGACCTTGGCCTCGTTGCCGAGGCTGTCCACCGGGTCCAGCGCCGGGTACAGGGCGCGGCCGTTGCCGCGCACCAGCGCATTGGCGTTGCAGGTGCCGCCATCGCGCGAGATCGCCCGCGCCGACTGCGCCGCGGCCAGCAGCGCCGCCGGCTGGATGTCGTCGGAATAGGCGAAGCCGGTCTTCTCGCCGGCGATGGCGCGCACGCCCACGCCCTGTTCGATGGAGTGCGCGCCGTCCTTGACGATGCCGTCCTCCACGCTCCAGCTCTCGCGCCGCGAATGCTGGAAATACAGGTCGCCGAAGTCGATGCCCGGCCCCAGCAGGGTGCCGAAGGTGCGTTCGAGGCGGTTGGCGTCCAGCCCGGCGGGCAGCAGCAGGCGGGATTCGGCGAGGGCAAGGGCGTTGTCGGTCATGGCACCAGCATGGGGATGATGGACGGGCGGCACAAGCCGCGCGGGGGTCAGTGCGTCGCGGGCGGCGGTGACCAGTGGCGGCGGAACATCAGCGCGTGCACGCCGCAGACCCAGGCCAGCGCCGCGCACCAGCCGCCGAGGATGTCGGAGGGGTAATGCACGCCCAGGTGGACGCGCGACAGCCCGACCAGCGGCACGAACAGCGCCGCGGCCAGCAGCGCCGGCCGGCGCCAGCGCGTGGGCCAGGCCAGGAACACCACGGTGGCGGCCAGTGTCATCGAGCCCATCGCGTGCCCGCTGGGGAAACTGAAGGTGCTCTCCGGCGCGATCGATTCCCACAGGCTCGGGCGCTCGCGCTGGAACAGCTGCTTGCTGCCGAGGTTCAGCACCGCCGAACCGACGAAGGCGGTGGCGGCGAACAGGGCATTGCGCCAATGCCGCTGCCACGCCAGCAGCGCCACGACCAGCACGTCCAGCGGAATCACGCCCCACTGGTAGCCCAGCTTCGACACCAGCACGAAGAAGGCGTCCAGCGGCGGCGATGCCAGTCCGCGCATGCGCCACAGCAGCGCATCGTCGAAATGCAGCGCTTCGGCCTCGTGGATTTCCTCGGCGAGCATCACGAAGCCGGCCAGCGGCAGCAGCAGGCCGACGAACAGCACGGCGATGCGCCATGCGTTGTGGGCCAGCCAGTCGCGCAGGCCGGCGGCCTCGCGGCGCGACTCAGCCGGCGTTGCGCGCATAGCGTGTCTCGACGTAGTCGTCGATCAGCGCCACGAACTCCTGCGCGATGTTTTCGCCCCGCAATGTCACCTTCTTTTCGCCATCGACGAACACCGGCGCGGCCGGTGCCTCGCCGGTGCCGGGCAGCGAGATGCCGATGTTGGCCTGCCGCGATTCGCCGGGGCCGTTGACCACGCAGCCCATCACCGCCAGGGTCATGTTCTCCGCGCCGGGGTGGCTGACGCGCCATACCGGCATCTTCTCACGCACGTGGTTCTGCACCACCTTCGCCAGTTCCTGGAAGAACTCGGAGGTGGTGCGGCCGCAGCCCGGGCAGGCGGTGACCATCGGCGTGAACGCGCGTTGGCCGGTGGTCTGCAGCAACTCCTGCGCGACGATCACTTCCTGCGTGCGCGGCTGGCCGGGTTCGGGCGTCAGCGAGATGCGGATGGTGTCGCCGATGCCTTCCTGCAATAGCACCGCCAGCGCCGCCGACGAGGCGACGATGCCCTTGCTGCCGATGCCGGCCTCGGTCAGGCCCAGGTGCAGGGCGAAATCGGAACGACTGGCGAGGTCGCGGTACACCGCGATCAGCTCCTGCACGCCGCTGACCTTGGCCGACAGCACGATGCGCTCGCGCGGCAGGCCCAGCTCCACCGCGGTATGCGCCGAATCCAGCGCCGAGCGGATCAAGGCCTCGCGCAGCACGCGCGCGGCGTCCAGCGGTTGTTCGAGGCGGCTGTTCTCGTCCATCAGCTTGGCCGCCAGCGACTGGTCCAGCGAGCCCCAGTTGGCGCCGATGCGCACCGGCTTGTCGTACTTGATCGCGAACTCGATCAACTGCGCGAACTGGGTGTCGCGCTTCTTGCCGAAGCCGACGTTGCCGGGGTTGATGCGGTATTTGGCCAGCGCCTCGGCACAGGCCGGCTCGCCGGCGAGCAGCTGGTGGCCGTTGTAGTGGAAATCACCGATCAGCGGCACGTCCACGCCCATCATCCGCAGCTTCTCGACGATGCGCGGGATGGCCGCGGCCGACTCGGCGTTGTTGACGGTCAGCCGCACCATTTCCGAACCGGCGCGCCACAGTTCGGCCACCTGCTTGACGCTGGCGGCGACGTCGGCGGTGTCGGTATTGGTCATCGACTGGACGACCACCGGGTGGCCGCCGCCCACTTTCACCCCGCCGATGTCGACGGCGTGGGTGATGCGGCGGGGCCAGGCGCTGGCGTCGGCGGGCGGTGTCGGGCGGGTGACGGCGTCGTGCATGGCGCGCATTTTAGCGCGCCGCCTCCGCCCGCGGCATGAACCCCGCGCGGCGCGGGCCGCAAGCGCATACGATAGTGCGGATGGATTCCCCGGACACCTCTTTCCTGCGCACCCTGTGCAGCCTGCGCTGGCTCGCCACCGCCGGCCAGGCCATCGCCATCGTCATCGCCACCTGGCTGCTGGGGCTGGACCTGCCGCAACTGCCGCTATGGAGCGGGGTCTGCGTGCTGGCGCTGTTCAACCTGTACGTGCAGCTGCGCGTGCACGGCAGCAACCCGGCGCCGCTGACCGCCTTCGGCCACATCCTCGTCGACGTCATCATGCTGACCTGGATGGTGGGCTGGAGCGGCGGCATCGCCAATCCGTTCGGCTCGCTGTTCCTGATCCTGATCGCGCTGGCCGCCCTCGCCCTGCCCCGGCGCTGGACCCACGCGGTGGCCGCCACCTGCGTGGCCGGCTATGCGGCGAGCGCGGCGTTCGGGCGGTCATTGCACGGCGGCCATCTCGACGCGGTGCACCTGCTGCTGTGGGGCACGGCGACCAACTTCCTGCTGTCCAGCGTGGTCGTGCTGGTGTTCGCCACGCGGCTGGCCGCGGCATTGCGCGAGCGCGAGAACCAGTTGGCGTTGCTGCGCGAGCGCTTCGTCCGCAACGAGGGCATCGTCGCCCTGGCCACCCACGCCGCCTCGGTGGCGCACGAGCTCAACACGCCGCTGGCGACGATGACCCTGCTCACCGACGACATCGCCGAGCAATGCGCCGACACCCCCGAACTGCGCGACGACCTGGAAACCCTGAGCGGGCTGCTGGTGCAATGCCGCGAACGGGTGCTGGCGCTGGCCGCGCCGGCCGAAGGCGCGCGCAACCGCGCCCGCACCACCATCGGCAACGTGCTGGAGCAATGGCGGCTGGTGCGGCCGACCGTCCAGCTGCAGCGCAACGCCGACGCACCGCTGCAACTGACGCTGGACGCCAGCGTCGGCCACCTGCTGCAGGTGCTGCTGAACAACGCCGCCGATGCCGGCGAACAGGCCGGGCAGGCGCAGGTAGACCTCGACATCCGCGTGCACGACGGTCAGCTGCACGGGCAGGTGCGCGACTACGGCCCCGGCTTCAACGCCAACCAAGCTGCCCTGCCCGGTACCCTGTTCAACAGCGGCAAGACCCACGGCATGGGCGTGGGCCTGGCGCTGTCGCATGCCACCATCGAACGACTGCATGGCGAGTTGTGGATGCGCCCGGCCGAAGGCCGCGGCACCCGCGTCGGCTTCCGCCTGCCCCTTGCCAACCTGGAAGCGAACGCATGACCGACCTGCCCACCCACGGCCTGCTGGTCGACGACGATCCGCTGTACCTGCGCACCCTGCAACGCAGCCTCGCCCGGCGCGAGATCGAGACCGTCACCGCCCACGACATCGCCAGCGCGCTGGAACAGGCCACGCAGGCGCCGCCGGCCTTCGCCCTGATCGACCTGAAGCTGGGCAGCGAATCCGGGCTGGCGCTGATCCAGCCGCTGCGCGAACTGCGCGCGGACATGCGCATCCTGCTGGTCACCGGCTACGCCTCGATCGCCACCGCGGTGGAGGCGATCAAGCTCGGCGCCGACGACTACCTGCCCAAGCCGGCGACGGTGCAGATGATCCTGCGCGCCCTCGGCGAAACCGACGAGGACGGCGGCGAGGAGCACGAGGAAGTCGAGCCCCCCGACGCGATGACCCCGATCAGCCGGCTGCAGTGGGAACACATCCAGCAGGCCCTGCACGAAACCGGCGGCAACATCTCCGCCGCCGCGCGCCTGCTCGGCATGCACCGCCGCTCGCTGCAGCGCAAGCTGCTCAAGCGGCCCAGCCCGGAGCGCGATCCGAACCGCTGACGGCACCCGTCTCCGGTGCAGGCGGGTGCCGCCGCGGAGCGCGCGGCTCAACCGCGCTGGACCGACACCCCGCCATCGACCCGCATCGCGCTGCCGGTGACGAACGAGGACGCCGGCGATACCAGGAACAACGCCGCGGCCGCGATCTCCTCCGGCCGGGCCAGTCGCCGCAGCGCATGCAGGCGCGCGACCGCGCCCAGCGCGGCCTCGTCGGGGTTCATCTCGCGTGCCATCGGCGTGTCGGTGCCGCCGGGCAACAGCGCGTTGACCCGCACGCCAGCCGGCCCGAACTCGGTCGCCAGCGCATGCACCAGGCCGATGACGCCGGCCTTGCTCGCCGCATAGGCGGCCGTGCACGGGAAGCCCGTGGTGTGCCCGACGACGGTCGAGGTGAATACCAGGCTGCCGCCATTGCCATTGCGCAACAGTGACGGAATCTGGTGCTTCGCGCCGAGGAAGGCGCCGGTCAGGTTGACGTCCAGCGCGTCCTGCCAGTCGTGCAGCGCGACGTCGGGCGTGGGCTGCAGCGGCCCGAGCGTGCCGGCATTGTTGAACGCCGCGTCGAGGGGGCCATAGGTTTCCTCGGCATGCCGCACCAGCGCCTGCGCATAGGCCTCCTCGCGCACATCGCCGGCCAGCCAGGTGGCCGAACCTCCCTCGGCCCGGATCCGCGACGACAGCGCTTCCAGCCTGTCGCCACGCCGCGCGCCGAGGACCACGCGTGCGCCCTCGGCGGCGAACAGCAACGCCGTGGCGTGGCCGATGCCGGAACTGGCGCCGGTGATCAAGATGGTCTTGCCGTGCAATGCCTTCATGTCCTGCTCCTTGGTGATGGAGTGCGGAGACTGGCCGGCAACCGCGCGCCGCGCTCGCCGGTATCAGACCTGGCAGTGGCGGCGGAAACGACGAAGCCCGGCGTGCGCCGGGCTTCGTCGTTCAGCAGTTGCCGTGGATCAGGCGGCGACGGTATCGGCGACTTCGCGGTATTCCTCGATCTGGTCGAAGTTCATGTAGCGGTAGATGGTGTCGCCGTTGGCGTTGATCACGCCGATGTCCGCCATGTACTCCTCCTTGCTCGGGATGCGGCCCAGGCGCGCGCAGATCGCCGCCAGCTCCGCCGAACCCAGGTACACATTGGTGTTGCGGCCCAGCCGGTTCGGGAAGTTGCGGGTCGAGGTCGACATCGCGGTGGAACCTTCGCGGATCTGCGCCTGGTTGCCCATGCACAGCGAGCAGCCGGGCATCTCGGTGCGTGCGCCGGCGTTGCCGAAGGTGCCGTAGTGGCCTTCCTTGGTCAGCTCGCTGGCGTCCATCTTGGTCGGCGGCGCGATCCACAGGCGTGTGGGCAGATCGCGCTTGCCTTCCAGCAGCTTGGCGGCGGCGCGGAAGTGGCCGATGTTGGTCATGCACGAACCGATGAACACTTCGTCGATCTGCGCGCCGGCCACTTCGGACAGGGTCTTCACGTCGTCCGGATCGTTCGGGCAGGCCACGATGGGTTCATGCACGTCGGCCAGGTCGATCTCGATGACCGCGGCGTATTCGGCGTCGGCGTCCGGCTCCAGCAGCTGCGGGTCGGCCAGCCACGCTTCCATCTTCTCGATGCGGCGCGCCAGCGAACGGGCGTCGGCATAGCCCTCGGCGATCATGTTCTTCAGCAGCACGATGTTGCTGTTGAGGTACTCGATGATCGGCTCCTTGTTCAGGCGCACGCTGCAGCCGGCGGCCGAGCGCTCGGCCGAGGCGTCGGACAGCTCGAACGCCTGCTCCACCTTCAGGTCCGGCAGGCCTTCGATCTCGAGGATGCGGCCGGAGAAGATGTTCTTCTTGCCGGCCTTGGCCACGGTCAGCAGGCCCTGCTTGATCGCGTACAGCGGGATGGCGTTGACCAGGTCGCGCAGGGTCACGCCCGGCTGCAACTGGCCCTTGAAGCGCACCAGCACCGACTCGGGCATGTCCAGCGGCATCACCCCGGTGGCGGCGGCGAAGGCGACCAGGCCGGAGCCGGCCGGGAACGAGATGCCGATCGGGAAGCGGGTGTGGCTGTCGCCGCCGGTGCCGACGGTGTCGGGCAGCAGCATGCGGTTGAGCCAGCTGTGGATCACGCCGTCGCCCGGGCGCAGCGAGATGCCGCCACGGGTGGAGATGAACTCCGGCAGGGTGTGGTGGGTCTTCACGTCCACCGGCTTCGGGTAGGCGGCGGTGTGGCAGAACGACTGCATCACCAGGTCGGCCGAGAAGCCCAGGCAGGCCAGGTCCTTCAGCTCGTCGCGGGTCATCGGGCCGGTGGTGTCCTGCGAACCCACCGAG
>Ga0182740_1000555_pt1 | contig 38640 bp, 32 predicted proteins | sample eDN5th37CKraftBY_FD_128872 | JGI IMG/M metagenome (GOLD analysis project Ga0182740, IMG submission 128872) | Enriched backyard soil microbial communities from Emeryville, California, USA - eDNA 5th pass 37_C Kraft BY (version 2) (version 2) | ecosystem: Environmental > Terrestrial > Soil >...
TCCTGTCCTCGACGACGGAAACCAGCCAGTCGGCGCGCGCGAACCATTACGGTACGCGCATCGAAGCCGGTGCGCTGGAAGGCAAGATGCGGAATCTGGAGATCGAGGGCGGTTCGGTCGCTGTCGCGCATACGGACGTGTCCGTGGCCGGCGACGCGACGTTCAAGGCCGCCGCGGATTTCGCGCATGCCGAGCACGAGAAGGACGTGCGCCAGCTGTTTCTGCGCGGCCAGGTGGGGGCCGGCGGCTACGAGGCCGGTTTCAGCCTGGGCAGCGAAAGCGGCGCCAGCAGCCATGCCGGTCCTGGCGCGGCGTCCAGCGCGAGCGCCCGGATCGGCTGGGAAAGCGTAGGGGAGAGGAGCGCCTCGTCGCGCAAGACATACCGCAACGCCGGCCTGCGCCTGGGCGATGGCCTGCTCGCCGCTGGCGGCGTGCTGGACTTCGGCGGCGCCGACATCGATCGAGACCGCTACGGCGGAGGCGCCGAAGGCAAACCCGGCTTGCGGCTGCGCGGCGGCGAGGTGCGCACCGCCAAGTACGTGGATGCCGAACACACCGTGCGCAGCGGCGGGCGCGTCGGACTGGAGCTGGGCGTGGACGGCAGCGTCAATCCGCAGGTGACCGGCAGCCGGCTGGGCCGGAGCCTGGCGCAGGCCGGGGACGGCACGGGGATCGACGGCGGCCTGATGTTCGGCCAGGCGCTGAGCACGGTGTTCCAGAGCGTCATGGCGGATACGATCAACAGCACGCTGAGCGCGAGCCTGCAGGGGGAGTGGTGGAACGAGAGTCGCAACGCGACTGCAGAGAACGTGACGCATGTGGGCGGCAATGTCCGCATCGAAAGCGGCGCGGGCGACATGGCCCTGGCCGGCGTACGCTTTGACGGCGGGCGCGAGGCCGACTTGCGGTCGGCCGGCGCGTTGCGCATGCGCTCGGCCGAATCGCGCGAGCAGCGCACGCGCGACGCGCACAGCCTGTCGCTCGATGCCCGCCTGGCCACGGGCGTCAATCTCGTCAAGGCCGAGGCCTATGTCCGCGGGACGGCGGGGCTGAGCGGGTACCATGACCACGCGGAATCCGAACGGCACGCGCATGGCCGGATGGGGGTCCGGGCCGCCGATGTGCATCTGCAGGCGGCGCGCGACCTGGTCATGCAGGGCGCGCGCGTGGAAGCCGCGCAAGGCGCGCGGGTCGAGGTCGGCGGCACGCTGTCCCTGGCCAGCGTGCAGGATGTGCATGACGAAAGCCACACCTCGGCAGACTGGATGGTGGCGGCGGGCGCGCATGCGTCGACCGGCAACGGATTCAGGCCGCAGCCGGTGGCGCAGGTCGCGGTGTCGTTCAGCCACGGCCACGACCGTGGCGCCATCGTGGCGCAACGTACGGGCATAGTCGCGGGCGGCCCCTTGTCGGTGCGCGTGGCGGGCGATGCGCAATTGACCGGCGCCGACCTGGTTTCGACCGCCGGGCAGGGCCATGCGCAGGTGGGCGGCCGGGTGCGCGCGGAACAGTTGGCCGACCGGCGCGACCGCGACGGCGGTTCGGCGGGGGTGTCGGCGCCGGCGCTGCTTTCGGCCAGCACCCGGCCCACGCTGGTGGTCAGCGCCGGGGGGCTGGAGCGCGACCACTACGCTGCGGCGCAGCGCTCCGTCATCGCGGTGTCGCCGGGCGGATCGGCGGCCGCCGATGGGGTGTCGGGCCATTTGCAGCGCGATCCGGCGGCGGGGCTGCAGGTCTTGCGCGACGAGCACCGGGCCGGCGGCGATATGGCGTTCACGCTGGGCTCGGTGCCCAAGTTCGACCGCGGCAGGTATGCGCCGCCGCGGCCCGATACCTCGGCGCCGGGCGGATCGCCCTTTTCGCTGCATCGCTAGCGCGAGGGCGGTAATCGGGGACGCGTGGCCGTGCGGCCAGGCGCCGGCAGGCATAAAATGGCGGCTTCGTTCCCGTACTGGATGGTTCCGCCATGAACGCCCGCATACCCGACGACGCCCTGCCGCCCACCCTCGACCCCGATGCGCTGCAAGCCTTCGTGGACGACAAATGGGACAACGAGATCATCCCGGCGCTCACCGACTACATCGCGATACCGGCCAAGAGCCCGGCCTTCGATGCGGACTGGGAAAAGAATGCGTTCATCGAGCGGGTGGTGCGCGATGCGGCGCATTGGGTCGAGAGCCAGAAGGTGTCCGGCCTGACGCTGGAGGTGGTGCGCCTGCCTGGCCGCACGCCGGTGATCTTCTTCGACGCGCCGGCCACGCGCGCCGACAACGGCGATACCGTGCTGCTGTACGGCCACCTGGACAAGCAGCCCGAGTTCTCGGGCTGGCGCTCCGACCTCGGCCCGTGGACGCCCAAGTACGAGAACGGCAAGCTGTACGGTCGCGGCGGCGCCGACGACGGCTACGCCATCTACGCGTCGCTGACCGCCATCATGGCGTTGGACAAGCAGGGCATTCCCCGGCCGCGCTGCGTGGGTATCGTCGAGACCTGCGAGGAGTCCGGCAGCTACGACCTGCTGCCCTATGTCGATGCCCTGCGCGAGCGCCTGGGCAACGTGGCGCTGGTGGTCTGTCTGGACTCGGGCGCGGGCAACTACGATCAATTGTGGATGACCACGTCGCTGCGCGGCATGGTGGCCGGCACGCTGGAGGTCCAGGTGCTGGACGAAGGCGTGCATTCGGGCGACTCCAGCGGCGTGGTGCCTTCCAGTTTCCGCATCCTGCGCCATCTGCTGGACCGCCTGGAAGACAGCGCCAGCGGCCGCCTGCTGCCGCAAAGCCTGCATTGCGAGATTCCGGCCGAGCGCATCGAGCAGGTGCACGCCACCGCGCGCATCCTGGGCGACGAAGTGTGGCGCCGCTTTCCCTGGAGCTGCGGCGCCGAGGGCGGCTTCGTGCTGCCCATGACCACCGAGCCCGAAGAGGCGCTGCTCAACCGCACCTGGCGGCCCACGCTGTCGGTGACCGGCGCCGAAGGCCTGCCGCCGCTGACCAGCGCCGGCAATGTGCTGCGCCCGCGCACGGCGTTCAAGCTGTCGCTGCGCCTGCCGCCGCTGGTGGACGCGGTGGCCGCGGCGCAGGAAATCAAGGGCCTGCTCGAGAGCGACGCGCCGTACAACGCCAAGGTCGTTTTTCACGCCAACGAAGGCGCGGCCACGGGGTGGAACGCGCCGGCGTCGGCGCACTGGCTGACCCAGGCGCTCGACGCCGCGTCGCAGCAGTACTATGGCGCGCCGTGCGGCTATATCGGCCAGGGTGGGACGATCCCGCTGATGAGCATGCTGCAGAAAGGCTTTCCCAAGGCGCAGTTCATGGTGTGCGGCGTGCTGGGTCCCAAGTCCAACGCGCACGGCCCCAACGAGTTCCTGCATGTGCCATACGGCAAGAAACTGACCGCGGCCGTGGCGCAGACCATGGCGGCGCTGCCCACCGAATAGGGCCCGTGCCCGCAAGTTATCAAGGATGAACGCGTGATTGTCGATGTACAAACCGGCGAGGCCGTGGCGGCCGAAGTCAGGCTATGGGTGGACAAGGCCGTGATCGGCCTGAACCTCTGTCCTTTCGCCAAGGCGGTGCAGGTCAGGGGCCAGGTGCGCTATGCCGTCAGCGACGCCACCGAGGCGCAAGGCGTGCTGACCGATCTGGAAGACGAGCTGATGCGCCTGAGCCAGGCGGACCCGCAGGAGATCGACACGACGCTGCTGATCCTGCCCGATGCGCTGGACGACTTCTACGATTTCAACGATTTCGAGGATCTCTCCGACCGCCTGCTCAAGCGCATGCGGCTGGTGGGCGAGCTGCAGGTCGCCACCTTCCACCCGCGCTTCCAGTTCGCCGAGACCGATCCGGACGATATCGAGAACTACACCAACCGCTCGCCCTATCCCATCCTGCACCTGCTGCGCGAGGCCAGCATCGACAAGGCGGTCGAAGCCTTCCCCGATGCCGCCGAGATCTACGAGAAGAACATCGAGACCATGCGCGAGCTGGGCGAGGACGGCTGGCGCAAGCTGATGGAGTGAGCGGTGCCTGTCCCCACGCCGGGACAGATACCGTCTTGGCCGTCAACCGTTCATGGCGTAGAGCGGCGTGCCTGTCCCAGTGGGGACAGGCACGCCATGCCGCAGGCGCCGGTTTCCATGCGGGGACAGATACCGTCTTGGCCGTCAATCGTTCATGGCATAGAGCGGTGTGCCTGTCCCAGTGGGGACAGGCACCCTGGCCGATGCGGCGACATGCGCCGCCGTCACGTCGCCCGCGCGCGTTCCAGGAAGTCCAGCATGGCCCGGTACGAGCCGGCGTTGCCGTGGGCGTTGGCCGGGGGCGTGCCGCCGGCGTCGAGCAGCAGGCCCGACATCGCGTGCGGCTTGCTGATGAGCGTGGCGGGCAGGTTTGGATAGTGCACGTGGTGTCCGGCGCCGCGGCACACGTAGTGCTCGGCGGGCCGATCGGGCCATGCGGCCTGGCGTTGCCGCACGACGATTTCCGAGTAGGCGGTGCTGGGCCAGAAGCCATCGTCCGAGGCGCTGATCAGCATGAGCGGCCCGGCGTAACGCTCGATGGGAATGCGGGCGCGCTCGAAGGCGCGCGCGTCGCGCGAGGCGCTCATGAAGGCGTGGCTCTGGCGGTAGGGCGGATCGCTGGCATAGGCGGCCTCCCAATCGGCCGTCGCGTTGTCCTGCCACAGATGCGGCAGCGGCTTGCCGCCCAGCGTCCAGACCTGCGCGTCGCGGCCCGTGCCGGGCGCGCCGGCGCTGACCACGCCATGCATGACCGGCGACGGCACGTAGGCCACCACGGCGCTGACCAACTCGGGAAAGTGGCTGGCCGCCAGCAAGGACATTTCCCCGCCCCGGCTGATGCCCGAGATGGCCACGAAGCCATCGCGCGGGTTCAGGGTGTCGCGCACCCAGCGCAGCGCCTGTTCGAGGTACTCCAAGGGCATGTCGTTGAGGTATTTCGGTCGGCCTTCGTAGTTGAAGACGCCCAGCGCCAGGCACTGGTAGCCGCGCGCGGCGAACAGGGCGGCGCGCGGCGCGTTGACGCCGCCCGATGAACCGTTCATGTAGATGACCGCCGGATGCGGGCCCGGGCCGGGCGGCGTGTACAGCTCGCCCGACAGGCTCATGCCGCCGACCTGCGCGCGCACCGCCTGGTGGCGCACGCCTTCGGCGAGGAACTCCTGCACCAGCGTCGCGCGGGCCTCGTGCCGGCCGTCGCTGGCCGTGATGTGCACGGTCAGCGCGTCGGTGCGATCGGGCGGGAACACGGCCCGGGGCAGGTCCTGGCACTGCATCGACCAGACCAGGCCCATGGCGCCGGGCTCGGCATAGTCGCCGCTGACCGGACTGTCGCGGCCCAGGTCCAGGCTGCCGTCGGCGCCCGCCAGGAAAGTGGCGCGCGAGCGCCACGGCACGTCGCACATGCGCATTTCGGCCGTGACGTCGATGCAGGCGTAAGGGCCGAAACCGTCGATGCGGATCTCGCGATCCACATCGATCAGGGCGCGTTCGGGGGCGACGCTCATGCGTGGCGGCATCTCAGGGCTCCTCAGCTTTTCAGGTCGGTGCGCGGCACGTTGTTGGCCTTGATCACCTGTTCCCACATGGCCGACTCTTCGGCGATGACACGGTCCATGTCGGCGGCCGAGGTGAACTCGATGGTCACGCCCTGGTCGGCGAACTGCTGGATCAGGCCGGGATCCGCCGTGCCCGCGCGCACCGCTTCCTCCAGCTTGCCGACCACCCGCGCCGGCATGGCCGCCGGCCCGGAGATCATCATGCGCGTGTAGAGCTCGAAGCCGTCCAGGCCGGCCTCCTTCATGGTGGGGACATCGGGCAGGCTGCTCAGCCGCTGGTCCGCCGTGACGGCCAGCGCCTTGTATTTGCCGGCGCGCAGGTTGGCGATCGACGAGGTGGGGAAGTCGAACGTGCTCTTGACCGTGCCGGCCATCAGGTCCAGCAGCGCCGGGCCGCTGCCCTTGTATGGCACGTCCTGGAACTGCGTGCCCGTCTTGGACTGGAAGTGCAGCAGCGCCAGGTGGTTGATGATGCCGCGGCCCGCATGGGCGCAGGTGATCTCGCCCGGCTTCTGCTTGGCCAGGGCAATGAATTCCTGCACGTTCCGCACGCCCAGGTCCGGGTGCACGATCAGCAGCATGGGCGACTTGCCCATCGAGCCCAGTTGCTTGAAGTCGGCCTGCTTGTAGGGCAGGTTGTTGTAGAGCAGCGGGTTGAGGATCATGCCGTTGGTGCCGGCAAACCCCAGCGTATAGCCATCGGGCTCGGCGCGGGCCACCGCCACGGTGGCGATGATGGCCTGGCCGCCGGGGCGGTTTTCCACCACGACGCTGGCGTTCATGGCCTTGGACATGCGTTCGGCCAGGGCGCGCGCGGCGATGTCGGTCAGGCCGCCAGGGGCAAAGCCCACCAGCAGGCGGATCGGGCGGGATGGGTAGGCGTCCTGGGCCCAGGACGGGCGTACGGTGAAGGGCAGGGCCGCGAGGGCCTGCAGGACATGGCGTCGGGTCAAGCGCATACAACGGCCTCCCTGGAACAAGGAAACGGGTTGGCGGCGCGACCGGCGCGGGCCGCGCGGTGCCCCGGTGGATCGGGATACGCGGTGCGCTGGCCGGCTATCGGCCAGACAAACAGGATATTGTATGCAGTTTGCCCGGGCGTCCAGCTAGGGTTATTCCCAAGCGCGTCGGGTTGCGCGGCGGCGCGGCCGCCGGATCAGGCCTGCGCGGGGACGTGGAAGCGCTCGCTCAGCTCCTGCAGGCCGATGCGTTCCAGCATTTCGCGCAGGCGGCGCGCGGGTTCGCGGCGGGGCCTGTCGGGCTGGTGGCGGGCGATGATCAGCTCGTTCTTCATCGAGTGTTCCCAGCCCACCAGTTCGGTCACGCTGAGCTGGTAGCCATGAGCCTCGAGCTGCAGGCAGCGCAGCACATTGGTGAGCTGGCTGCCGAACTCGCGCGTATGCAGCGGATGGCGCCACAGCTCGGCCATGGGGTCGGCCAGGGCGCGCGCCTTGTTCTTGCGCAGCACGGCCGCCACTTCCGCCTGGCAGCAGGGCACCAGCACGATGCTTTGCGCCTGCCTGGCCAGGGCGAAGCGGATGGCGTCGTCGGTGGCGGTATTGCAGGCGTGCAGGGCGGTCACGATGTCGACCCGCGGCGGCAACTGTTCCGACGAGATCGAGTCGGCCACCGAGAGATTGAGAAACGACATGCCGCCAAAGCCCAGGCGCGCGGCCAGGTCGGTCGCGCTTCGGACCAGTTCGGCGCGGGTCTCGATGCCGTAGATGTGCGAGGCGTCGTGCCGGTCCTTGAAGAACAGGTCGTACAGGATGAAGCCCAGGTACGATTTGCCCGCGCCGTGGTCCACCAGGGTGACGGCGCCGCGCGCGTCCCTGGCGTTTTGCAGCAGCGGCTCGATGAACTGGTAGAGGTGATAGACCTGCTTGAGCTTGCGCCGGCTGTCCTGGTTCATCTTGCCGTCGCGGGTCAGGATGTGCAGGGCCTTGAGCAGTTCGATCGACTGGCCGGGGCGGACTTCGTGCGTGTTGGACATTGCCGTAATCGGTAAACCGGCCCGCGCCTGGCGGCGCGGGCAAAGACGGCAGTTTAACCAATCGGACCGCGCGCCTGCGGGGCGGCAGGCACGAAAAATGCGCGGCCTGCGGCGTCGCATCGAAGGAGACGTGGCATGCGCGAGAAAACCGCCGGCGACGACCGCGGCCGCCGGATCATCCGCCGGGCAGGCAATGGCGGGGCCGGCCGCCTCCGGCCCCTGTCCCGGCTGTTCGACCATTTCGCCACGGCGGTAACCCGCTGGACCGGATCGCCCATCGCCTTTTCGGCCGCGTGCGCGGCGATATTGGCGTGGGCGTCCACCGGGCCGCTGTTCGGCTATTCGGAGGTCTGGCAACTGGTCGTCAATACCGGTACGACCATCGTGACCTTCCTGATGGTGTTCCTGATCCAGCAGGCGCAGAACAAGGACAGCCGAGCCCTGCACGTCAAGCTGGACGAGTTGCTGGTGGCGGTGAAGGGCGCCGACGTGGCGCTTGCCGAGGCGGAGAACCTCGACGACGACCGCCTGCTGGAACTGGCCGACGCCTATGCGGCGCGCGCGCGCCGGCTGGTCGAACACAGCACGCAACGCCAGCGCCGCGACCGAGGCGCCGAGCCGGAAGTCGGCGCGGCCAGGACCCGCCCGGCGCGCCGGCCGGCCGGCGCGAAGGTGCGCCGCCATGCGCGCTCGTCCTGGTGGCAAAAGCAATACGCCAAGCAACGCCGGGGCGGAGACGCGTAGCCCGCGACGATTCCGACCAGACAAAATGCCTGGGCCTCCATCCGCACAGGCCGCGGCGTGTTGATGTGCTTGTCTAAATTACTTATAATAATTTGCTTATTTCTTTTTGTCATAATGCGTGGCGGGCGGCATGGTGGGTGGATTCCTGGGCATATTGATAGGCCTGACCCTGGGCCTGACAGGGGCGGGCGGCGGCATCCTGGCGGTGCCCGCACTGGTGCTGGGCCTGGGCATGGACATGCCGCAGGCGGCGCCGGTCGCCCTGATGGCGGTCGGGGTGGCCGCGGCGGTCGGCAGCGCCGACGGCTTGCGCCGCGGCACGGTGCGCTACAAGGCCGCCGCGCTGATGTCCGTCGTCGGCGGCCTGGTGGCGCCCTGGGGCGCCGAGTTGGCCCGGCTGGCGCCCGGCCCCTGGTTGAGCGGACTGTTCGCCCTGGTGATGCTGCTGGTTGCCGGCCGCATGCTGCGCCAGTCGCTGTCCGCGCCGACCGGCGCCCACGAGCAGGCCGAGCGGCCCTGCCACATCTCGCCGCAGACGGGCAGGTTCGTCTGGACGCCGCGCGCCGCCGCCACGCTGGGCGGCATCGGCGCGATTTCGGGGCTGTTCACCGGCCTGCTGGGCGTGGGCGGCGGGTTCATCATTGTGCCGGCGCTGCGCCAGTTCAGCGATGCCCCGATGCACGCCATCGTATCCACCTCGCTGATGGTCATCGCACTGATTTCGGCGGTCACCGTCGGCCATGCCGTGGCCGGCGGCCTGGTCCTGGACGCGTCCGCCTGGACCTTCGTCGCCGCCGCGGTGCTGGGCATGGTGCTGGGCCGCGTGCTCGCGCCGCGCCTGCCCACCGCGCGCCTGCAGCAGCTATTTGCGCTGGTGTGCGTGGTCGTGGCCGGGGTGCTGCTGTGGCGCACGGGGTGGCAGGCATGAGCGCGATGGTGCAGCTCGGCCCCCTGATGCTGCCGACCGCCTTGCTGCTGATGCTGGCCTGCGTGGCGGCAGGCAGCCTGGCGGCGCGCTGGCAGGCCGGCCGGGCCGGCGCGGGCGAAATGCCGCTGATGCGGGTGCTGCTGGCCGGTCTGCTGGCGGCCCGGCTGGCGTTCGTCTGGCGCCACCGAGAGGCCTATCTGCAATCGCCATGGGACGTGCTGGATATTCGCGACGGCGGCTGGCTGGCCTGGGCCGGTTTCGCCGGCGCCTGGGCTTGCGGCCTGTGGTTCGCCCGGCGCCGCGGGCCACGGCGCCGGGCGCTGCCGGCCGGCCTGGCGGCCGCCACCCTGGTGTGGGCGGTCGGGGCGGCCGCGCTGGGCATCGGCGCGCCCGCGGCCACCAAGGCCATGCCGCCGCTGCAACTGGCGGCGCCCGACGGCGCGCCGCGCAGCCTGGCCGCCTTCGCCGGCAAGCCCGTGGTGCTGAATCTCTGGGCCAGCTGGTGCCCGCCGTGCCGGCGCGAGATGCCCATGCTGCAACGCATGCAGGCGGCCCGGCCCGACGTGCACTTCGTGTTCGTCAACCAGGGCGAGAGCGCGCAGCAGGTCAACGCCTACCTGCGGGAACTCGGCATGCCGCTGCGCAACGTGCTGCTCGACCCCGACACGCAGGCCGGCGCGTATTTCGGCCACCGCGCCTTGCCCGCCACCTTGTTCTTCGATGCGCAAGGGCGCCTGGTCGACACCCGGCTGGGCGAATTGTCGCAGGCCAGCCTGGCCCAGCGCCTGGGCGCGCTGCGCGCCACCCCCTGATCTTTCCCGTTTCAAGGAGTCCGTCCGTCATGCCTGATCCCATCCTGCCGAACGCCGCCGCCCGAGTGCGGCGCGCCTGCGCCGCACTCGCCGGCGCCGTGCTGGTCGCGGGCGCCGCGCAGGCCCAGCAGCCCCCGGCGCCCATCGCGGCGCTGGCACAGCACGGCATTGAAATCCTCGGCACCTTTCCCTCGCCCGGCGGGCTGACCGCCTGGGCCGCGCACGCCGGTGACCGCCCCGTCGCGCTGTATGCCACGCCCGACGGCAAGCACGTCATCGTCGGCAGCATGTTCGACGCCGACGGCCGCGACGTGACCCAGGCCGCGCTCGAGCAGGCCATCGAGCCCGCGCTGTCGGACAAGCTGTGGAACGCGCTGGAGCAAAGCGCCTGGGTGGCCGACGGCGACGCCAAGGCGGCGCGCATCGTGTACGTGTTCACCGACCCCAATTGCCCGTACTGCAACAAGCTGTGGGCCGACGCGCGGCCCTGGGTCGAGGCCGGCAAGGTGCAGTTGCGGCATATCCCGGTCGGCATCCTTACCGCCAGCAGCGAAGGCAAGGCGGCCGCCATCCTGGCCGCGTCGGACCCGGCCAAGGCCTTGCACGACCACGAGGCCGGCCACGTCGCCAGCAACACGCGCGCGCTGGCCGCGGGCGAACGCAAGCCCCTGGACGAGCGCGGCATCCAGCCGCTGGCCGACATCCCGGCCGAGATCGCGGCGCGGCTCAACGCCAACGAAACGCTGATGGCGCAATGGGGCCTGCGCGCCACGCCGGCCATCGTCTGGCGCGAGGAGGGCGGGCGCGTACGCAAGCGCACCGGCGCGCCGCCGGCGCTGTTGCCGCAGCTTTTCGGGGCATTGTGATGACCTCTGCCGCCCCGGTTCGCGTGCTGCTGCATGCCCCCACCGCGGGCGCGCTCGAACGCGCCCGCAACAACGCCGCCAACCTGCTCAGGGAGGCGCCCGGCGCGCAAGTGCGCATCGTCGCCAACGCCGCGGCGGTGGCAGCCGCGCTGGATGCGCCGGCCCATCCGGCCGACGCGCATACCTGGCTGTGCCCCAATACGCTGGCCCGGCTGGACCGGCCGGCGCGCGCGCCCCTGCGCGCGCTGCCCCAGGCGGCGGTGCTGGCGCTCGCGCTGCTGCAGGATGAGGGTTGGAGGTATATCAGGGCGTAGCAGCGAGGCGTCAAAGGGCGTTTTGCCACGGTGTTGAACGGAAACAACGGCAGTTACATTAATGCAACGATGCGTTACTTTCGTTGCAATAATGGTGTATCTTTACGGCGTATCGCGCCGTATTTCTATCGCACTTCTCGGATCGCACCATGGACGCCACGCTGCATGCTGACGCGGATGCCGTTACCCAGCTCCTGTACGACGGTATTGTCGATAGCGGGGATTGGTACGCGGGCGTCGAGCTGCTGCGCGCGCGCATGGGCGCGGTCTTTTTCCACCAGATGACCGTCGACTGCGCCAACGGCGCGGTCTCCGACGGATTGGCCACGTTCGAGGCTCCGCAGGGCAAGGCACGCGAGTACGAGCAGCACTACGCCCGCACCGACGAGCGCATGCACGCGGTGCTGGCCATGCCGGCCGGCAGCATGGTGATCGACCACGAGCGCTTCGATACCTCGACCATGTCTTCCAGCGCCATCTACAGCGACTGGCTGCCGTCGGTGGGGCTGCGCCATACCGTGGGCCTGACGCTGCGCGAGGACGGCTCGCGCAAGGAAGTGATCGGCATCATGCGCGCCCGCGAAGACGGCATGTTCCGCGCCTCCGATATCGCCTTGTGCCAGCGCGCGCTCCCGCACCTGGCGCGCGCCAGCGCGCTGCGCGCGCGCGTCGCCGGCCTGCAGGACAGGGCCGGGTTCGGCCTGGCCGCGCTGGATGCGCTGCGCCAGGGCATCGTGGTGCTCGATTCGCAGGCGACCGTGCAGTACGCCAATCCGGCCGCGCGCGCGCTGGCCGGGGCCGGTGCGCTGTGCCGCGTGCGCCACGATATCTGGCGGTTTGCCGACGCGTCGGTGCAGGCGCGGTTCCGCCAGGCGCTGGCCGGCGCCTGCGCGCGCGGCGAGCCGACGTGCGCGGGGGCCTTCATGGTGCATACCCCTCAAGGTCCGGTGGCGGTTTCGGTGCTGCCCTTGAAGGCCGGCCATCCTTTGCTGGCGTGGCGCGGCGTGCCGCTGGCCATGCTGTCGATCGGCGCCGGCGCGCAGACCGACGTGGCGCCGCCCGACATGCTGCGCCAGGCGTTGGGCGTCACGCTGGCCGAGGCGCGCCTGGCGCATGCCCTGGCCCAGGGCCTGACCGTCAAGGGCTACGCGCTGCGCGCCGGCCTGAGCGAGCAGACCGTGCGCGGCCATCTCAAGAACCTGCTGCGCAAGACCGACTGCCATCGCCAGGTGGAGCTGGTCACGCTGGCGCAGTCGGTGCAGGCCCCGCCGGAGTAGCGCATGCCGGCGTCAGGCGCCCCTTGGGGGCGCGCGGCGTCGGCGACACATCCTCCCATGTTCTCCATTTCCGATGCCGCGGCAACGCGGCACCGTACGGCGCGCTGTGCCATGCGAAATCCGCGCAGGCCGCGCCGGGTCTTGCGGTGCGCCGGCCATTCCGGTCGGCGGCCTTTTCCACACTGCGTTCCAGGCCCGAGGGCCGGCAGACAACAGCTCCGGCCAGGAGGCCGGACAAAGGGGTTTCATGAAGAAGCAGGTTGTATTTTCGGCGCCGCGCCTGCGGCCCATCATGGCCGGCCTGGCGCTGGCCGCATGTCCCGCGCTGGCAAGCGCCGCGCCGGCCTTGCCGCCGGTTACCGTAGGCATGGGGATGCACCAGCTGGCGGTCCCCATGGGCACGACTTTCATTCCCATGGCCATGAGCAGCGACGCGACAGTCCTGGCCGGCACCGGGTCCGTGCCCGGACTCGGTCCGCACGCGGCGATGTGGCCGCTGTCCAATCCCTTTCCGTATTACGTCATCGCGGGCGACAGGAGCAGCTTTCACGCGCTCAGCCAGGATGGCAGCGTCGGGGTGGGGGTGGTGGTCAGCGGGGGGCTGTCGCAGGCCGCGCGCTGGGACAATGGCAGTTGGTTCCAGCCGTTGGGCGTAGGCACGGACGGCGCCACGCAATCGTACGCCTCGGGCGTGAGCGCCGACGGCAGCGTGGTGGTCGGGTGGCTGACATGGGATGGTGCGGGAGAGCGCCGTCCGTTCCGTTGGACGCAGGCGACAGGCGTCCGGACGTTGAGCGGATTCGAGTCCTATTCGTTTGCGCTGGCCAGCGGCATAAGCGCCGACGGCAAGGTCGTGGTGGGCGATGTATACACTGATGGCGCGCTGATCACCCCGAACGCCTACCGCTGGACCGCCACCGACGGCATTGACTTGCTGCCGCATGTCGCCGGCGGTACGTCGTCGCGCGCAGCGGCCACCAATAGCGATGGCTCGGTGGTGGTGGGAACCGCGTACGGCAGCAGCTTTGGCGGGGCGCGCGCCTTCCGCTGGACGCAGGCGGGCGGCTCGGCCAACCTGGGCACCATCGCCGGCGGCGAGGCAGGGCAGTCGTTCGCCAGCGCTGTCAACGCGGACGGCAGCGTCGTGGTGGGCTACGTCGATCGCACCGGCATCGGCTTGCTCACCGAGCAGAGCGCATTCCGCTGGACCCAGGCAGGCGGCATGCTCACCGTCGAGCAATGGCTGCGCGGCCACGGCTATACGATTGCCGATGGCCAGACCTGGCGTGCGCTCGCCGTCAACGCCGACGGCACCATCGTCATGGGCATGATGCAGAACGGCGACACCTTCGTGGCCCGCACACCCGCCGACAAGGTGCCCGATCCCGTTTCACCCGGCGGCGGCGAGCCCGCTCCCCAGCCGGGCGGCCAACCGGGCAGCCAGCCCGGCGGAGGCGGCCTGATCACGCTGCGCGAGTTCGCTTCCAGCCTGGGCGGGGCCGCCGCGCTGCCGGCCAGCCTGACCAGCTCCACCGACATGCTGCTGCACGGCGCGCACGGCTCGCCCTTGCGCAGCCTGGTGCCCGCCGGCAAGGTCGGCATGTGGACCACCGGCGATTGGGGCCGTACCGAGCACGGCGGCCAGGACGGCATCGCCGCGGTGGGCGAGGCGGGCCTGTCGTATCGCTTCAACGAACAGGTGCAGCTGAACCTGGCCGTGGGCGGCGGCAACATGCGCCAGTATCTGGAGTACGACGGCAAGAGCACGGCCAGGCAGACCTACGTCATGCCCGAACTGCTGTGGAACCTGCCCGGCACGCCGCTGTGGCTGACCGCGAGCGCGCTATATGCCGACGGCGACCTCAACGTGCGGCGCGGCTATCTGAACGCGGGCGTGGATGACCGCAGCAGCGGCAAGGCCTCGCTGCGCACCACGGCCGCGCGCCTGCGGCTGGACTGGCGCGACGCGCTGGCCTGGGAGCGCGCCGCGCTGACCCCGTACCTGGACTACAGCTACATCCGCACGCGCGTGGGCAGCTACACCGAGCATGGCGGCGGCTTCCCGGCGCGCTGGGATGCGCGCACCGACCACGCCAACGTGGCGCGGCTGGGTGTGGACGCGACGGTGCAGGTGGGCGGCAACGTGCAGCTGCTGGGCACGGTGGAAGCCTCCCATCGCTTCGAAAGCCACAGCGCCGGCGCCAGCGGCCAGGTGATCGGCCTGATGCCGTTCGAACTGGACGGCGCATCCACCCAGCGCAACTGGCTGCGCTTCGGCGCGGGCGTGCAGGCGCCGGTGGGCCCGGGCACGGCCTCGCTGATGCTCAATACGACCACGCACAGCAGCATGCCGTCGTACTGGCTGGCGGCCACCTACCGGCTGGCGTTCTAGGCCGGCGCGTCCGCCGCGCCGGCCAGCCGCAGGGCATAGGCGCGTACGTCGGCCGGCCAGCCGGCCATGTGCGCCGCCAGCCTGGCCATGTCGCCGGCATACAGCGCGCGGGCGGCTTCCTCGAAGCCGGGCAGGTTGCCCGCCGCCGCGCTCATGAAGGCGTAGGCGGCGTCGCGCCCGCGGCGCAGCGCGTCGGCGCCGGCATGCTCGCGGCGCGCCTGCTCGACCAGCTTGCGCAGCGCCACCGAGGCGCCGCCGGGCTGTCCGGCCAGCCATTCCCAGTGGCGCGGCAACAGCGTCACCTCGCGCGCCACCACGCCCAGCCTGGGCCGGCCGCGGCCGCGCGGCAGGGCGGGGCTGCCCTCGGCCTCGGGCTCGACAGGCGCCGGCAGGCGCGCCACGATCTCCGCGTCCGTGCCCCGGGTGTCCACGTCGATGGCGCGTCCGGTGGCATCCTCGTAAATGAACACCGCGGCGCCGGGATCGCCATCGGCGGCGCGCCGCGCCGCCAGCGCCACCTCGGCCAGCGAGCCGGCCGCCAGCAGGGCATGGTCCACGAAGGCGGTATGGGTGGCAGGCATGAGGCTCGTCATGATGTGAATTGAATCCGGGTAGAAATTGAATGGTGGGAATATTGCCCGGGTAAATATTCGATGTCAATATCACCCGGGTGAAATTTTCCGGCCGCGCATGCGCGGGGCCGGCCAGTGTTGCCCCGGGCGTACAGCCCGGCAAAATTCCCCCCGGAACCTAGGGTTCCTACTAGTAACTTCTTACAGCCGGCGTATAATCTTGCTTTGCGCCCGGAGTCTCCCATGCGTCTCGTTCAAAAAGCACTCACCTTCGACGACGTGTTGCTGGTGCCTGCTTATTCCGAAGTGTTGCCGCGCGACACCTCGCTGACCACCCGCCTTACCCGCAACATCACCCTGAACATCCCGCTCGTGTCCGCCGCCATGGACACCGTGACCGAAGCGCGCCTGGCCATCGCCATGGCGCAGGAAGGCGGGATAGGGATCATCCACAAGAATCTGTCGGCCGATGACCAGGCCAAGGAAGTCGCGCGCGTCAAGCGCCACGAGTTCGGCATCGTCATCGACCCGGTCACCGTCACCCCCGACATGAAGGTGCGCGACGCCATCGCGCTGCAGCGCCAGCATGGCATCTCGGGCTTGCCGGTGGTCGAAGGGCGCAAGCTGGTCGGCATCGTCACCAATCGCGACCTGCGCTTCGAAGACCGCCTCGACCAGCCCCTGCGCAACATCATGACGCCGCAGGACCGCCTGGTCACCATGAAGGAAGGCGCCACCCTCGACGAAGCCCAGGCGCTGATGCACAAGCACCGCCTCGAGCGCGTGCTCATCGTCAACGACGCCTTCGAGCTGCGCGGCCTGGCCACCGTCAAGGACATCGTCAAGAACACCGAACACCCCTACGCCTGCAAGGACAGCCAGGGCCAGCTGCGCGTGGGCGCGGCCGTGGGCGTGGGCGCCGGCACCGAAGAGCGGGTAGAGAAGCTGGTGGCCGCCGGCGTCGACGTCATCATCGTCGACACCGCGCACGGCCACTCGGCCGGCGTGCTCGAGCGCGTGCGCTGGGTCAAGCAGAACTACCCCAAGGTCGAGGTCATCGGCGGCAACATCGCCACCGCCGCCGCCGCGCGCGCGCTGGTCGAAGCCGGCGCCGACGGCGTGAAGGTCGGCATCGGCCCGGGCTCCATCTGCACCACGCGCATCGTGGCCGGCGTGGGCGTGCCCCAGATCAGCGCCATCTCCGACGTGGCCAAGGCCCTCGAAGGCACCGGCGTGCCCCTCATCGCCGACGGCGGCATCCGCTACTCGGGCGACGTCGCCAAGGCGCTGGCCGCCGGCGCCTTCGCCTGCATGATGGGCGGCATGTTCGCCGGCACCGAGGAAGCCCCCGGCGAAGTCGTGCTGTTCCAGGGCCGTTCGTACAAGTCGTACCGCGGCATGGGCAGCCTGGGCGCGATGGCCGACGGCTCGGCCGACCGCTACTTCCAGGATCCCGCCAACAACGCCGACAAGCTGGTGCCCGAAGGCATCGAAGGCCGCGTGCCCTACAAGGGCAGCGTGCTGGCCATCATCTACCAGCTGGTGGGCGGCATCCGCGCCTCGATGGGCTACTGCGGCTGCGCCAGCATCGACGACATGCGCACCAAGACGCAGTTCGTCGAAATCACCTCCGCCGGTGTGCGTGAATCGCATGTCCACGACGTGCAGATCACCAAGGAGGCGCCGAACTACCGCGCCGACTGACCCGGGGTCCAGTCATCATCACGCAATGCATCGCGCACCGGCAGAGCCCGCCAGGTTCTGGCCGGTGCGCTTTTATTTCCAACCGGCAGAATCTCCATGCACCAGCGCATCCTCATTCTTGACTACGGTTCGCAAGTCACCCAGCTGATCGCCCGCCGCGTCCGCGAAGCCGGCGTCTACTCCGAAATCCACGCCGGCGACGTCGACGACGCTTTCGTGCGCGACCAGGTCGCGCAGGGCCTCAAAGGCATCATCCTCTCGGGCAGCCACGCATCGGCCTACGAAGAGGGCTCGATGCGCGTGCCGGCAGCCGTGTTCGAAGCGGGCGTGCCCGTGCTGGGCATCTGCTACGGCATGCAATCCATGGCGCAACAACTGGGCGGCACTGTCAGCTTCAGCGACCATCGCGAATTCGGCTACGCCGAAGTGCGCGCCCATGGCCACACCAAGCTGCTCGACGGCCTGGCCGACTTCACCACCGACGAAGGCCACGGCATGCTCAAGGTGTGGATGAGCCATGGCGACAAAGTCACCGAACTGCCGCCCGGCTTCAAACTGATGGCCTCCACGGCCTCGTGCCCCATCGCCGGCATGGCCGATGAAAGCCGCGGCTTCTACGCCGTGCAGTTCCACCCTGAGGTCACCCACACCGTCCAGGGCAAGGCCATGCTGGCGCGCTTCGTCAAGGACATCTGCGGCTGCGAAGGCGACTGGAACATGCCCGACTACATCTCGGAAGCGGTCGCCCGCATCCGCGAACAGGTCGGCAGCGACGAAGTCATCCTCGGCCTGTCCGGCGGCGTGGACTCCTCGGTGGCCGCCGCGCTCATCCACCGCGCCATCGGCGACCAGCTCACGTGCGTCTTCGTCGACCACGGCCTGCTGCGCCTGGACGAAGGCAAGCAGGTCATGCAGACCTTCGCCGAGAACATGGGTGTCAAGATCGTCCACGTCGACGCCACCAGCCAGTTCATGGGCAAGCTGACCGGCGTCGCCGACCCCGAAGCCAAGCGCAAGATCATCGGCCGCGAATTCGTCGAAGTCTTCCAGGACGAAGCCGGCAAGCTGCAGGGCGCCAAATGGCTGGCGCAGGGCACCATCTACCCCGACGTCATCGAATCGGCCGGCGCCAAGACCGGCAAGGCCACCTCGATCAAATCGCACCACAACGTCGGCGGCCTGCCCGATACGCTCAACCTGCAACTGCTCGAGCCGCTGCGCGAACTGTTCAAGGACGAAGTGCGCGAACTGGGCGTGGCCCTGGGCCTGCCGCCGCAGATGGTCTACCGCCACCCGTTCCCCGGCCCCGGCCTGGGCGTGCGCATCCTGGGCGAAGTCAAGCACGAGTACGCCGAACTGCTGCGCCGCGCCGACGCCATCTTCATCGAGGAACTGCGCAACGCCAAGGACCCGGCCAGCGGCCTGACCTGGTACGAACTCACCTCGCAAGCCTTCGCCGTCTTCCTGCCCGTCAAATCGGTCGGCGTCATGGGCGACGGCCGCACCTACGAATACGTCGTCGCCCTGCGCGCCGTGCAGACCTTCGACTTCATGACCGCCGACTGGGCGCCCCTGCCGCACCCGCTGCTGGCGCGCGTCTCCTCGCGCATCATCAACGAAGTGCGCGGCATCAACCGGGTGGTGTACGACGTATCGAGCAAGCCGCCTGCGACGATTGAGTGGGAATGAGTCGGGCATCCGATTCATTGATTCCACATTTAATGCCATCGATGATTCCGACCGCGTCATCGATGGCATTTTTTCTTGGCGTCACAGATTGGCAAGGCCCAGGCTGGATGCGGTAACGCTGATCCAGCGCGTCGACGTGTATCGGCCTATAGTGGCAAGCGCTGCTTGCTGGATTCATGGAGGGCGGGTTGGCGTCCTGCTTGAGGAGCCAGCGCAGCGTTCCTCGCTCGCTACGTTCATGGCTGCAGCTTATGTGCCGGGCGTAAGTCGGTGGATTGATAGCTGAATTTCAGATATTTTACAAATATTTGATTTCCAGCTATTATGCTTTTAGCTGAATATCAGGTATTTCCAATGCCGCCGCCATCACAACCTCTGCTCACTACCGGCCAGCTTGGCGCGGTCTTGCAGGCTGCACGCAAAGCACAGGGACTGACGCAATCGGCCCTGGCCAGTCGTATCGGCCTGAGCCAGTCGCGGGTCTCGCACCTGGAGTTGAATGCCCATCAACTGAGCGTGGAGCAGCTCCTGGCCTGGTGCGCGGCGCTAGGGTTGGAGTTGACGATTGCGACTCGCGGAAGTCCCGCAGGGTCTTCCGACGCGGATTGGTGACATGGGGCGCCGATCGCACAGCCGCAGCCTGTCCATCTGGACCAACGGCGTTCGCGTCGGGCGTTGGACGGTTCCCGCTCGCGGAGAGATGGAACTGCAGTACGACGTGGATTGGGTCCGTGCCGACGTCGGCCGGCCACTTTCGCTGTCGCTGCCATTCAACTTGCAGAATCTGCCCCTCAAGGGGGAGAGAGTCGCCAACTACTTCGACAATCTGCTACCGGACAGCGACGCTATCCGTCGTCGCGCGGCCGAGCGATTCAGGACGGGCTCGGTCGATCCCTTCGATCTGTTGAAAGCCATCGGACGCGATTGCGTTGGCGCCGTACAGATCCTGGAAGACGAAGAGATACCTGAGGGCTTTGATCGCATCGAGGGCGTGCCTCTGTCCGAGGAGGACATCGAGCGGCATTTGATCGAAACCGTTACGCCGCGCGCCTTCGCTGCGGGCCGGGACCCGGACGCGGATTTCAGAATTTCTCTGGCCGGCGCGCAAGAGAAGACAGCCTTCCTGTGGTGGGGCGGACGGTGGCTTGCGCCGCGTGGCGCGACATCGACGAGCCATATTTTCAAACTTCCATTGGGCTTGGTGGGTGGGCGGCGGGCTGACTTCAGCACTTCTGTTGATAACGAATGGCTGTGTCTGAAGCTGCTGAAGGCGTATGGGTTGGATGTGGCTGAGGCCAGCATCGCAACCTTCGGACAGCAGCGAGTGCTGGTGGTCGAGCGATTCGACCGGCGTGTTGCGCCCAACGGGCAATGGCTGATGCGCCTGCCGCAGGAAGATTTCTGCCAGGTGGAGGGGTGTTCGCCGCTACGCAAGTATGAAAACGAGGGCGGCCCAGGACTCAAGGCCTTATTCGCCACGCTGCGGCAGTCAGTGAACGCAGCGGTCGATATGAGAACGTTGATGGCGGCGCAGATCCTGTTTTGGTTGCTGCGGGCACCCGATGGCCACGCCAAGAATTTCAGCATCCAGTTGTTGCCACGCGGCCGTTTCCAGTTGACTAGACTGTACGACGTGATGTCGGCCTATCCGGTACTGGGCGATGGCGCGAATCAGTGGTCGCCGTTCGAAATCAAATTGGCGATGGCATTGATTGGCAAGAACCGGCATTACGAGATGCACGGCATCCAGCGTAGGCACTTCAACAGCACCGCACAAAAAGTTGGTTATGGCCCGACGGCGGAGCCGATCATTGAAGACCTGTTGGCCCGTACGCCCGCGATCATTGCCGCCGTGCAAGCCGATTTGCCGCAGGACTTCTCGCCGCGTGTTGCGGACTCCGTCCTGGGTGGGCTTGCGCAGGCCGCAAAGTCGCTCGGCGCAATGATGCCGTAATCGAGAGCGGTGCGGATACGCGTCATACCGAAGGACCAAGTCGTCGCAAAGCCGGAATCCTGGCGACGGCCTGCCACCGACAAGCCGCCCCCCCTCAACCCGCACCACCCGCCAGCATTTCCACCACGGCGGCTTTCGCGCGCTTGAACTCCGCGGCGTCGTCCATCGACGCGGCGACGTTGGCGTACGCCTGGTAGGCGAGCAGGTCCATGGCCAGTCTGGCTTCGTTGGTGTCGGCGGCGAGTTGGCCCTGGGCCTTGGCTTGGTGAATCAGTTCGCGCAGGCGCGCGCGGGCGCCATCGCGGTATTGCCGGATGGCGTCCCGTAGCGGTCCGGGGCGGGCGCGGTATTCGCTGCTGGCGGCGGTGATGACGCAGCCGCCCGGCAACTGGCGGGTCCCCACGAAGTCGAACCAGCCGTTCATCAGCGCGCGCAGCCGCGCCAGCGGCGTGCGCTTGCGCATGGCCGGTTCGATGACCCGGGCCTGGTAGAGGGCGATGGCATGGTCGAGGGCCGCCAGTTGCAGGCGTTCCTTGTCGCCGAACAGGACTTGCAGATTGCTTTTTCCCACTTCGGCCCGCTCGGCAACCTGGCCGAAGGTGATGCCGTCCAGTCCTTCGACGGAGAGAAGCCTGGCGGCTTCGTCGAGGACGCGCGCACGCGCGCGCTCGCCGCGCAGCCGGCGGCCGTCGACGGTGGGGGAGGGGGCAGGTTGAGTCATGGCAGGGTTCGGCGTATTTGCGCGGACGGGGTTTTTCATCATACTATAAATACGATCGTACATATATTTATAAGGATGACGGACGCGATGCCTTCCCCCAATGTTGAAAGGCGCCACCCTTGGCGCGCGCTGGCCGTGCTGTTGACGGGCAATTTCGTGACGATTCTGGATCTGTTCATCGTCAATGTGGCGTTGCCCAGTATCCAGCAGGGTCTGTCGGCGACGGATACGGATTTGCAGTTGGTCGTGGTGGCCTATGCGCTGGCTTATGGTCTGTGCCTGATCAACGGCGCGCGCCTGGGGGATCTGTTCGGGCGGCGGCGGCTGTTTCTTGCCGGGATGGGGCTGTTCACGCTGGCGTCGGCGTTGTGCGGGGTGGCGGTCACGCCGTGGCAGCTTGTCGCCGCGCGCGCCCTGCAGGGCGTGGGGGCGGGGGTGTTGATGCCGCAGGTGCTGGCGTCGATGCGGGTGTTGTTCGAGGGCGAGGCGCGCAGGCGCGCGTTCGGGATCATGGGCGCGGTCCAGGGCGTGGCGGCGACGGTGTCGCAGTTGCTGGGCGGTGCGCTGATCACGATGAATGCGTTCGGCCTGGGGTGGCGGCTGGTGTTCCTGATCAATGTTCCGGTCGGCATCGCGGCGTTGCTGGCGGGGCGGCAGGCGCTGCCCGAGTGGCGCGCACCGATCGCGGCGAAGGTGGACATGTGGGGCGCCCTGGTCGGCGCTGTCGGGCTGGCCTTGATCCTGGTGCCGGTGATGGAGGGGCGTGAGCATGGCTGGCCGTGGTGGTCGCTGGCCGGGCCGGTGCTGGCGTTGTTGGTGCTGGGGTATTTCGTTCACTATGAGCAAGGGCTGGTGCGTCGCGGCGGCGTGCCCATGCTGGATATGGGGCTGTTTGCCAACCGGCCGTTCGTGGCGGGGATCGGCGCCGTGTTTTTCTTTTTCTCGGCGATCAGTTCGTTTTTCTTTGCGCTGACGTTGTTGCTGCAATTCGGGCTTGGCATGGCGCCGCTGGCGGCGGGCGCGGTGTTCACGCCGTCGGCGTTGGCGTTTTTCGGTGCGTCGCTGGTCGGGCCGCGGCTGGCGGCGCGCCATGGCCATGGCGCGCTGCTGTTCGGAGTGCTGGTGTTTGCCGCGGGCGTGGCGCTCTCGGCTGTCACCGCCGCGACGCAGCCGCACCATCTGCCGCTCCTGGTGGCGTCGCTGGTGCTCAACGGGGCGGGCCAGGGGCTGGTGATCCCGCTTGCGTTCAATGCGATTCTGGGCGCGGTGCGAGAGGAGCAGGCCGGCATGGCGTCGGGGATGCTGAGCACCTTGCAGGTGGTGGGTACTTCGGTTGGCGTGGCGGTGGTGGGCGCGGTGGTGTTCGCGGCGCTGGAGGCGGCGGGGCGCTGGCCGGCTGCCGATGGCGCCATGGTCTATGGGCGGGCGCTGGCCGTCGCGATGGTCTATAACGTTGCCGCGGCCTTGGCCAGCTGGGTGTTGTTCAGGTTGGCGACGCGCAGGTAGCCCCGGGCCATACGCCGGTGCGGCGGGGAGGCCTACGGGCGGCTGGCGCGGTATGGCGCTGCGGGATGTCCTGTGCGCCGCGTCGCCCACCAGAACAGCAGCGCCAGCAGGCTGACCGCCGCGCCCAGCAGGCATACGCCGCGCCAGCCGGCATGGACATAGCTTGCTGTCGCGCCGACCGCGCCCAGTCCGCTGCCGATTGCGTAGAACAGCATGTAGAGGCCGACCAGGCGGCCGTGGGCCGCTGGCCGGGTGCGCAGGATCAGGCTCTGGTTGGTGACGTGCAACGCCTGTCCGCCCAGATCGAGCAGCAGGATGCCGATGACCAGCGCGCCGAGCGACCACTCCATCAGCGATAGCGGCCACCAGGCCAGCAGCAGGGCGGCCAGCGCCGCGGCGCTGGTGCGTTGGGCATGGCCCTGGTCGGCCCATTGTCCGGCCCGCGCGGCGGCAAGCGCGCCGACCACGCCGACCAGGCCGAAGGCGCCGATGGCGGTGTGCGAGAAGCCATGGGGCGGGGCGCTCAAGGGCAGCACCAGCGCGCTCCAGAAGATGTTGAACGCGGCAAACATCAGCAAGGCCAGCATGCCGCGCACTTGCAGGACTTTTTCTTCGCGCAGCAGGGTCAGCATGGAGACGATCAGCTGCCGGTAGCGCATGGCGCCGGGCGCGGCGGCCAGGGGGGGCAGCCAGCGCCAGAGCGGCAGCGCAAGCGCCAGCATCAGCGCGGCGGCGCAGAGGTACACGCCGCGCCAGCCGGCCAGGTCGCTGACGCCGCCGGCAAATACCCGGGCCAGCAGCAGACCGATGAATACGCCGCTTTGCGCCGCGCCGACCACGCGCCCTTGCTCATGGGGCGCGGCGGCGCTGGCCGCGTAGGCGATCAAGCCCTGGGTCATGGCCGTGCCCAGCAAGCCCACGGCAAGCATGCCCGCCAGCAGGGCGGGCGCGGAGCGCGCCAGGCCCACCGCCGCCAGCGCGGCGGCCAGCGCCAGCAATTGCAGGCCCATCAGGCGACGGCGATCGATCCGGTCGCCCAGCGGCACCAGCAACAGCAGGGCCAGCGCGCAACCTGCCTGCGTGGCCGTGACCACGCCGCCGACGGCGGCGTGGCTGATGCGGAAGTCGCGCGCCAGGGCGTCGAGCAAGGGCTGGGCGTAATAGACATTGGCCACGCTCAGGCCGCTGGCGATGGCGAACAGCCATACCAGGCCGCGGGGCATGCCCGCGGCCCGGGGCGGTGCGTCGCTTCGCGCGGGCGGCAATGGCGATGCGGGAGCAGCCTTCATGATTCCGGGTCCATTCAATCTGGTTTCAAAACAAAACTTGTTGAATGCTAGGGCATGCAGTTTTAAAATGCAACTAGAAATCGCCCATGCCGCCTGGCCAGGAGCATCCATGCCAACCCGCAAACCCATGAACGACGAACCCTGCCCCGTTGCGCGTTGTGTCGACCTGATCGGCGATCGCTGGTCGCTGCTCGTCGTGCGCGACGCTTTCGATGGCACGCGCCGCTTCGGGGATTTCCAGCGCGGCCTGGGCGTGGCGCGCAACATCCTGTCCGACCGGCTGCGCAAGCTGGTGGACGCGGGCATTCTTGCCATGCAGGATGCTTCGGACGGCACGGCGTATCAGGAGTACGTGCTGACGGCCAGGGGGGAAAGCCTGTTTCCGGTCCTGGTGGCGTTGCGGCAATGGGGCGAACGGCATCTGTTCGAGCGTGGCGAACGCCATTCGGTGCTGATCGACAGGCGCACCGGCAAGCCGGTTGCCTACATGGCGCCCACCGCGCAGGACGGCACGGCGCTGGCGCCGGCCGAGGCCGAGGTGCGCAAGGTAAAGTGAGGCCCGCGGCGCGGGCCAGGCCGGCCGGGGCTATATGGTATTTTGCCCGGTAGCGGCCGACCCGGCCGCCGGGAGCCCGCCTGCCGTGCGTCCTCCCCTTGATTCCTGAACCCTTCTCTCGGTCAAAACATGTCCCCGCGCGGTCCTGAGTTCGCCCCTTCCTCGGCCCCGGCCAGTCCGGGCCTGCTGGCCGGGCTGTCGCCGGCCAGTTTCGGCATCGTCATGGCGACCGGCATTGTGTCGCTGGCCTGTGCTTCGCTGGGCCTGCCGGCGGTGGGCCGCTGGCTGTTCGCGCTGAATGTGCTGCTGTACGCGGTGGTGTGGGGGCTGACGCTGGCGCGGCTGCTGCGCCATCCGCGGCGCATGCGCAACGATGCCTGCGATCATGGGCGCGCGCCAGGCTTCTTCACGGCGGTGGCGGCCAGCGGCGTGCTGGGCGGGCAGTGCCTGTTGCTGGCCGACGCGCGAGGGCCGGCGATGTGGCTGGAGGCGGTCGCGGTGGTGCTGTGGGTGGTGCTGAGCTACGGCATTTTCGCGGCAGTGATGGTCAAGCGCGACAAGCCGCGCCTGGAGCAGGGCATGAGCGGCGGCTGGTTGCTGGCGGTGGTGGCGACGCAGGCGCTGGTGGGCCTGGGCGCCTTGCTTGCGCCGGGCCTGGACGCGGCGTGGCAGCAGCGGCTGGCGCTGGCGCTGCTGGGGCTGTGGCTGTGGGGCGGCGTGCTGTATGCCTTGCTGATGTCGCTGATTTTCTATCGCATCATGTTCCTGCCGCTGTCGCCGACCGATCTGTCGCCGCCGTACTGGATCAATATGGGCGCGATGGCGATTTCGACGCTGGCCGGCACGCTGCTGTTGCAGCAGTCGCATGCCTGGCCCTTGCTGCAGACGGTGCGGCCCTTCGTGCAGGGTCTGACCCTGCTGTTCTGGGCCGGCGGCAGCTGGTGGATTCCGCTGCTGCTGGTGCTGGGCGTGTGGCGCCATGGCCTGCAGCGCCATCCGCTGCGCTACGAGGGCCTGTACTGGGCGATGGTGTTTCCGCTGGGCATGTACGCGATGGCCACGCACCATCTGGCCCTGGCGCTGGAGCAGGCCTGGCTGGAACCGCTGGCGCGGGCTTTCATGTGGGTGGCGCTGGGCGCCTGGACGCTGGCGGCGCTGGGGCTGGTCGGCGCGCTGGGCCAGACGCTGCGCCGGCAGGTCAGCCCTTGGGCGCGGCGTTGAACGCGGCCCGCTGCGCGTCGAACGCGCGCCGGTAGGCCGGCCGCGCCTGGCCGCGCGCGATGTAGGCGGCGAGGTTGGGGTATGCGTCCAGCATGTCCGAGCCGTTCAGCCTGCGCAATACCGTCACCATCAGCAGGTCGCCGGCGCTGAATGGGCCGTCGAGCCAGTCGGCCCGGCCCAGGCGACGCGAGAGGCTTGCCAGGCGCTGCCGGATGCGGTCTTCGAGTACCTGCAGGCGTTGCGCGTACCAGGGCGCGTCCCGCTCGAGGACGGTCGCGATCGCGCGTTCGAAAATGGGCGGCTCCACGGTGTCGAGCGCGGCGAACATCCAGGCGATGGCGCGTGCCCGGGCCTTCGCGTCGCCCGGCAGCAGGCCGCCATGGCGCTCGGCGATGTGCAGGACGATGGCGCCCGATTCGAACAGGGCGAGCCCGTCTGCTTCGTAGGTTGGAATCTGGCCGAAGGGGTGGAGGGCCAGGTGGGCGGGCTGCTTCATGGCTTCGAATGACAGCAGCCGCGCGCGGTAGGGCTGGCCGACTTCCTCGAGGGCCCAGCGCACCCGCATGTCGCGCGCCAGGCCGTTGCCGCCGTCGGGCGAGCGTTCAAAAGCGGTAATGGTGGGGATCATGGGAGGCCTCCGGTTGCGCGCGCGGCCAGGGCGTTCGTTGCCGCGGACGCGCCGCGCCACGGGTATTCGAGTTGCATGGCGACGACGCTGGCGGTGGACGCGCCGTAGCGGCCGGCGATGGCGCGCAGGGTCCGGTCGAGGGTTTGCGCCGGCGCCTGGTCGGTGTAGGTGGCGATGCGCCGTGTGGCCGGCCAGTCGGCGGCCGCGTCGGGAATGACGTGGATCCTGTTGCGGGTTGCGATGGCGCCGGATGCCTGGGCGTAGGAGACGGCTTGGGAGCGGTAGGTGCGCGACCAGGCGTCGGCGGCCAGGGCCAGCGAGACCTCGTCCATGCCGGGCCGCAGTTCGATGCCGATCCGTTCACGCTTCCAGAAGGCGAGGACGTTGCCCAGTACGGTGGCGGCGAACGGGCGCGTCAGGGCGAAGGCGCCGCTGGCGTGGCCGATGTCCCAGGCGGGGATGGCCAGGTCCTGGGCGACGGCCCGGGCTTTGTCGCGCCCGGCGATGGCTTCGATCAACAGCAGCGTCATGGGCATGGACGCGGTGATGCCGGTGGTGGTGGCGACGCCGCGGTCGGCCACCACGCGCCGGTCCGCGACGTAACGGATCGACGGGTGCCGGCCGAGCATTTCCTTCAGGTAGTACCAGTGGGTGGTGGCGCGCTTGCCGTCGAGCAGGCCCGCGGCGGCGACGACCTTGGCGCCGGCGCACACGCCGATGATGGTTGCGCCCTTGCGCGCCTGCTCGCGCAGCCAGGCGAGCACGGCGGGGTCGTCGTCGCGGCTCATGGCGGGGACGATGACGTAGTCGGCGCCGGCGGGGTTGCGCGCGTCGAAGGCGTCGAGGGTCGCGTCGGCTTCGACGGCGAGCGCCGGAAACAGTCTGACCGGGCCGGGGCCGGTCGCCAGCGTGACGACGTCGGCCACGTCGGCGCGCCGCAGGATGCCGGTGGGCACCAGGTAGTCGGTGGTTTCGGTGGCGTCGTTGATGCCGACGACGGCGATGAGCGGCCGTTGCCGCCGGGTGGGCGCCAGCGAGGCCAGCAGGGCGGTTGTTTCGCCGGCCGCGACGGGCGGGCCGGCCGGGCCGGCGGGAGCGGACGGCAGGCTGATCAGCCAGGCGCCGAAGCCTCCCAGCGCGAGCAGCAGGAGGGGCAGTGCGGCCCGGAGGAGGCGGCGCTTGAACATGATCGGGGTTCTCCGCGGGGGAGGCGTCAGCCGTCAGGTTCAACGCTACCACTACCTGGGCTACGGGTCGATGGTCCCTTGCGGGGGCGGCTTCAGGTAGTCGTCCACGGCGCTCTCCACCGTGGGATGGAAGCGGTCGGCGCCGAATACCTCGGACAGTTCGAAGCGCTTGAGCTTGTCGCGCACGGGGTCCTTCATTTCGGCGAAGTGCAGGGCGATGCCGGACTCGGCCAGGTGATGGCTCAGCTCGCGCAGCATGTCGGCCGAGGTGACGTCGACGCTGGTGACGGGCTCGGCCGTGACCACGACGCGTCGCACCGGGGTGGGCGAGGCTTGCACGGCTTCCAGCAGCCGCTGCTGGAACAGTTCGGCATTGGCGAAGAACAGCGGCGCGTCCCAGCGGAACAGCACCAGGCCGTCGATCAGCGCCGCATGCGGGTAGCGCTTGAGGTCGTGGTAGCCGCGCAGGTCGGGCACGCGGCCGAGCACGGCGAAGTGCGGCCGCCAGCCGTCCCAGAGGAATTCGAGCACGGCGACCACGACGGCCAGGCAGATGCCGGGGATGGCGCCGAATGCGACCACGGCGGCAAAGCACAGCATGGACAGCCAGAATTCCCATTGCTGGATGCGGAAGATGCGCCGCAGGTCCTTGAATTCGAACAGGCCGATGGCGGCGGCGATCACGACGGCGGCCATGGCGCTGCTGGGCAGGTGGCGCAGCAGGTTGGGCGCGGCCAGCAGCAGGGCGGACACGGCCAGCGCGCCGACCACGCCGGCCAGCTGGGTGCGCGAGCCCGCGGCTTCGGCCACGGGCGTGCGCGAGGCGCTGCTGCTGACCGGAAAGCCCTGGAAGAAGCCGGTCGCGAGGTTGGCCACGCCCAGGCCGACCATTTCCTGGTTCGGGTCGACGCGGGTATGCGTGCGCGCGGCGTAGGTACGCGACAGCACGCTGGTGTCCGCAAACGAGATCAGGGCGACGGCGCAGCCGCCCAGCACGATCCTGGCGAGATCGGCGTTGCTCAGCCACGGTATGGTGAAGCCGGGCAGCCCCTGGGGGATCTCGCCCAGCACCTGCACGCCGCGGGCGTCCAGGCCCAACAGGCTGACGGCCAGCGTGGCCAGGACGACCGCGATCAGGATGCCGGGCAGACGCCGGAAGCGCTTGAGCAGCAGGATGAGTGCCAGGGTCGCGGCGCCCACCGCCAGGCTGTACCCGTTGGCCTGGCCGTCGAGCACGGCCCGCGCGAGCTGCCAGAGTTCGCGCAGCGGGCCGCCATCGTCGGTGGGGATGGCGAACAGCTTGGGCAGCTGGCTGGCCAGCACGACCAGCGCGATGCCGTTCATGTAGCCATAGCGGATGGGCTTGGACAGCAGTTCGGTGACGAAGCCGAGCCGCAGCAGGCCCAGGACGATGCAGAACAGTCCGGAGACGATGGCCATGAGGCTGGCGGCGGCCACCGCGCGCATGGGGTCGCCGTCCGAGACGCTGAGCACGACCGCGAGGATGGGCGCGGCCAGCGCCGAATCCGGCCCCAGGACGAGGATGCGGCTGGGGCCGAACAGCGCGTAGGCGAGCAGCGGGACGATGGTGGCGTACAGGCCGTAGACGCCCGGCACGCCCGACGCTTCGGCATAGGCGATGCCCACCGGCACCAGCATGGCCGTGAGCACCAGGCCGGCGGCCAGGTCGCGCGGCAGCCAGGCCGCCCGGTAGGTCCTCAATACGGTCAGTCCGGGCAGCCAGCGCAGCCAGGGCCGGTGGGGCGTGTCGGCAGAGGAGGAGGCCATGCAGCGTTTTCGCGGGGAGTGGTACGGTGGGCCGATTCTACCGGCCCCGCGCCGGCGGCGGGGCGAGGCGTGCGGCGAGCCGGTCATTGCGCCAGGTCAAGCGCCGCCTGCGGCGCGGGGTCGCCCGACCGGGCCGGCTGATCCATAATCGGGGAAGATCCGCCGGGCGCGGCGCGGCTTGCCGCGCCATGGGGCGCCGCCGCGGCCATTCGGAGGAAGACTGCGATGAATCCGCGCGAGCATTGGCAATCCGGATACGGGCCGATCGGGCACCGCGCCGACACGGTCGAGCGCGTGGACGCGCTGGTGCGGCGCCTGGCGGCCAGCGGGCGGGTCGCCGGCCCGGACAGCGCGTACGCCATGCTGGCCGCGGCCGACCGGCTGAGCTGCATGGCCATGAGCGTAGTGGTCCACATGACGTATGCCCGGCGCATCGACCTGGCCGGCGCGCCGCTGGCCGCGTCCGACTTCAAGCCCGATCCGCAGGGCCATACCGGCGGGGCCCTGAACATGGTGCCGGCCTTCGTGGCCTACCTGCTGGCCAATGCGCTGACGGGCCGCACGCGGGGCTGGCTGATGGGACAGGGCCATTGCGTGGCCGCCATCGAAGCCGTCAACGCCCTGACCGGCGACGTGTCCGCGGCGCAGCGGGGCCGCTACGATCGCACCGAGGCCGGGCTGGCGCGCCTGCTCACCGACTTCTATTCCTATGCCATCGACGCCGCCGGCCTGCCCGCCGTTCCGCTGGGCAGCCATGCGGGACCCGGCACGGCCGGCGCGGTCTTCGAGGGCGGCTATCTGGGCTTTGCCGGCCTGCAATATGTGCACATGCCGCTGCCCGGCGAGGGCCTGGTTGCTTTCCTGAGCGATGGGGCCTTCGAGGAGCAGCGCGGCTCCGACTGGGCCCCGCGCTGGTGGCGGGCCGAGGACTGCGGCCAGGCCGTGCCCGTGATGATTCTCAACGGCCGGCGCATCGAGCAGCGCACGCAGATCGTGCAGGAGGGCGGCGCGCATTGGCTGGCCGAGGACCTGCGGCACAACGGTTTCGAGCCGCTCATCGTCGATGGACGCGACCCCGCGGCGATGGCCTGGGGCATCCTGGCGGCCGAGGAGCAACTGGCCGCCGGCGTGGCGGCGGCGGACTTCCGGTATCCGGCGCGTCTGCCCTACGTCATCGCCGAGACGGAGAAAGGGTTCGGGTTTCCCGGCGCCGGCACCAACGCCGCGCACAACCTGCCGCTGGGCGGCAACCCGCGGGTCGACGGCGCGGCCCGCGATGCCTTCAACGCCAGCGCACGCGCGCTGTTCGTGCCCGCGGCGCAGCTCGATGCCGCGATCGCCGCGCTTGCCAACCACGGCGCGCAGGCCCGGCCGCGCGAAAGCGCGCACCCCATGGCGCATCGCCATCCCGATGCGCCGGCCCTGCCCGAGCCCGCCTGGGAGGCCGTCGGCGGGCAGGGCAGCGCCATGGCCGCGCTGGATCGCTGGTTCCTCGACCTGGTGCGGGCCAACCCGGGCCTGCGGGTGCGCGTCGGCAACCCGGACGAGCTGGCCAGCAACAAGATGGGCGGCGCGCTGGCGCGGCTCAAGCATCGCGTCAACCATCCTGAAGCCGGGGTGGCGGAGGACCTGCTGGGATCCGTGATCACCGCCTTGAACGAGGAGGCCGTGGCCGCCGCCGCGCTGGCCAACAAGGCCGGCCTGAATCTCATCGTGAGCTACGAAGCCTTCGCGATGAAGATGCTGGGCCTGCTGCGCCAGGAGATCATCTTCGCGCGCCGCCAGAAAGAACTCGGGCAGGCGCCGGGATGGCTGGCGGTGCCGCTGGTGGTGACTTCCCATACCTGGGAGAACGCCAAGAACGAGCAATCGCACCAGGACCCTACCATCGGCGAGGCCTTGCTGGGCGAGATGTCCGATACCTCGCGCGTGCTGTTTCCGGTCGATGGCAACAGCGCGGCGGCCGCGCTGCGCGACGTCTATGCGCGGCGCGCCCAGCTGGCCTGCGTGGTGGTGTCCAAGCGCGACGGCGCGCATCGCTTCGATGGGCCGGCGGCCCGGGCGCTGGTCGAGCAGGGCGCCGGCCACGTCGCGGGCGTGCCGCAAGACTGCTCGCTGCAGTTCGTCGCGATCGGCGCCTATCAGCTGGAGGAGGCCCTCAAGGCGCGGGCCCATCTGGCGCGCCTGGGCCATGAGTGCTGCGTGTCGGTGGTGCTGGAGCCCGGCCGCCTGCGCATCCCGCGCGATGCGATCGAGGCCGCTTTCGTGCTGTCCGACGCCGCGCTGCACGCGTTGTTTCCGCCGGGCCTGCCGCGCGTATTGCTCTGTCACACCAGGCCCGAGCCCATGCTGGGCATCCTGCGCCGGCTCGACGACGGCCCGGCCCGCACCCGAGCGCTGGGCTATATCAGCCGCGGCGGCACGCTGGATGTGCCGGGCATGCTGTTCGCCAACCGTTGCACCTGGGCGCATGCGGTCGATGCCGCCGCCGCGGTGGCCGGCTGGCGGCGCGAGGCGGTGCTCGACGCGGCCAGGCTGAGCGCCGTCGACGGCCGGGGCAACCCCGCCGACCTGCTGGTCGTGCAAGCCTGAAGCGAAAGGAGAACATCATGCCTACACTGACCTGCCTGGGCGGCGCCGGCACCGTCACCGGATCCAAGCACCTGCTGCGCCACGGCGACACCCGCCTGCTGGTCGACTGCGGCCTGTTCCAGGGGATGAAGAACCTGCGCGAACTCAACTGGCAGCCCTTGCCGGTCGCGCCGGCCGATATCGACGCGGTGGTGCTGACCCACGCCCATCTCGATCACTGCGGCTACCTGCCGCGGCTGGTGGCCGAAGGCTTCCGGGGCAGGATCCACGCCACGCCGGCGACTCGCGATGTGGCCGAGCTGATCCTGCTCGACAGCGCCAACCTGCAGGAGAAAGACGCCGAGTTCGCCAACCGCAAGGGGTTTTCCAAGCACCGGCCGGCGCTGCCGCTTTATCGCGTGGTCGACGCCGAACGCGCGCTGGCGCGCTTCTCCGATGTGGCGCTGCACCGGGAGACCGCCTTGCCGGGCGGCGCGACGCTGACGCTGCGCCGCGCCGGGCATATCCTGGGCGCGGCCACGGCGCAGATCGACATCGGCGGCATGCGCGTGGTTTTCTCCGGCGACCTGGGCCGCTACGACGACCCGGTGATGCACGATCCCGAGGATGTGCGGCAGGCCGACTACATTGTCGTCGAGTCCACCTACGGCAACCGGCGCCATGACGCCGCCGACCCCATCGAGGCGCTGGGCGCGGTCATCGAGCGTACCGTGCTGCGCGGCGGCACCGTCGTCATTCCCGCCTTTGCCGTGGGCCGGGCGCAGACCCTGATCCACGCGCTCTGGAAGCTGCGCCAGGCGGGCCGGCTGCGCAACGTCCCGGTCTACCTGGACAGCCCCATGGCAACCAGCGCCACCGAACTGCTGGCGCGCCATGCCAGCGAACACAAGCTGAGCGCGCAAGATTGCGAGGCCGCCTGCGCGGCCGTGACCTATGTGCGCGACGTCGAGGGCTCCAAGGCGCTGTCGGCCAACCGCTACCCCAAGGTCGTCATTTCGGCCAGCGGCATGGCAACCGGCGGCCGGGTGCTGCACCATATGGCCGCGTTCGGCAGCGACCATCGCAATACCTTGCTGTTCGCGGGGTTCCAGGCGGCCGGCACGCGCGGCCGCAAGCTGCTCGATGGCGCCACCGAAACCCGGATCTACGGGCAATGGATACCGGTCAAGGCCGAAGTCGCCGAATTGCCGATGCTGTCCGCGCATGCCGACAGCGATGAGCTCATGCGCTGGCTGTCGGGCTTTCGGGAGGCGCCGCGGCGGGTCTTCATCGTCCACGGCGAGCCGCAGGCCTCGGAAGCCCTGCGCGAGCGCATCCAGCGCGAACTGAGCTGGCAGACCACCGTGCCTTTGCAGGATCACGGCTACAGGCTGTGAGCGGCGCGGCACGCTGATGCTGATGCGGCACGACATCGCCAAATGGGCCAAGGTCATCAAAGAGGCCAATATCGAAACGCAATAGGACGGCCGGGGCGGGCGGGGGGGCCGCGCAGTATCATGGCTGGTCGCCAGTTCCGCATCGACCCATGGCTTCCAGGAAACCCTCCGCCGCAAGAACGACCACGCCCAGGCCGCCGCATGGCGGGCGCAAGGCCTCGCGCGGCCAGTCGGTGCGCCACCTGCTCGCCGGCAATCAGCTCCGGCAGAGCCTGCTGATTGCCCGGCCGGCCTCGGTCCGGGTGGCCCTGGTCGCCGGCCTGCAGGCGGGGCTGGCGATTTTCGTGGCCCTGGTCAGCGCGCATCTGTCGCCCTGGCCGCACCTGGTGGGGTTTTCCGCGCTGGGCGGGCTGGCGGCGCTGTTCGGGCGCTTCGCGTCGGCGCAGGGCCGCCAGCGTATCGTGATGGTCTGCGGCCTGCTGCTGGTGGCGGGCGTGCTGGTGCCGTCGCTGGCCACCTATGCGGGAGCGGGCGCGCTGTCGATGGTGCTGCTGCTGGCGCTGTCGGCCGGGCTGTACACGCTGGCCGTGTGGCGCTGGGGGCTGACCGGCGGGCCGGGCGCGGTCATTTTCGTGTTTGCCGTGGGCGCGGCGCTGGCGCCGGTGGATTCGGCGGCGGCGGTCATGGAACGGACCCTGGCCACCGCCTGGGGCGCGCTGGTGGCCTGGCTGGCCTGCGCCTTGACCGACCGCCTGCGGCCGCACGGCGCCGTGGCGATGGCGGCCGCGCCCTTGCCGCCGCTATCGTTGCAGCTGATGGTTGCCGGACGCATCGCGGTGGGCGCGGGCGCCGCGGCCCTGATCATTTTCCGGGCCGGCTGGCAGTATCCCGCGTGGGCGGCGATCGGCGCCGCCGCGGTGATGCAGGGCACGCATCTGCACTTGACGATGAACCGTTCCCTGCAGCGCATGGCGGGCACCATCGTCGGCGCCTGCATCGTGTGGGCCATCCTGGCGCAGGATCCGTCCTTCTGGGTGCTGGTGGCGGCGGTCGTGCTGTGCCAGGTCATCACCGAAGTGACCATCGGCTTCAACTACGCGTTGGGCCAGGTCACGGTGACGCCGATGGCGCTCCTGATGACCTATATGGCCTCGCCGGCGCCGGCCAGCAACATGCCGGTGGAGCGGGTGGTCGACACCATTGTGGGCGCGGCCATCGGCATCGTCTTCGCCGTGATCTTCTCCACCGTCGACGACCGCGTCCACCTGGCGCGCCGCTACCGCAAGCTGCGGATCTGGCGCTAGGGCAAGGCGCGGCGCGCCTCGTGCGGCCGGGTCGCGCCAGCTTGCCGTCAGTCCTTCATGCGTTCGATGGCCGAGGCCAGGATGGCGATGCCTTGCCGGATCTGCTCGAGGTCCAGGCTGGCGTAGCCCAGGATGAGGCCGGCGGGCCGGCGCGGGCGGCCGGGCCCGGCCGGGGCGTGCAGCGGCCCCACGGGGTACACGCCCACGCCCATGGCGCGCGCCGTCGCCACCAGCGCGGGCTCGTCGCGCGCGTCCAGCCCGGGCAGCCACAGCACCACATGCAGGCCGGCCGCCGTGCCGTCGACCCGGGCGCCTTGCGGCAGTTCGCGGGCGATGGCCTCGAGCAGCGCGGTGCGGCGGCGCTCGTTGTCGCGGCGCATGCGGCGCACATGGCGCTCGTAGACGCCGCTGTCGATCAGCGACGCCAGCACCTGCTGTTCCAGCGCCGGCGCGTGCCGGTCGGCCAGGCGCTTGGCTTGCCGGAATGCGTCGACGAGGTGGCGCGGCAGCACCATGTAGCCTAGCCGCAGGCGCGGCGACAGGGCCTTGGAGAACGTGCCGACGTAGATCACCCGTTCATCGGTATCGATGGATTGCAGGGCGTCGATGGGGCGTTGGCCGTAACGGAATTCGCCGTCGTAGTCGTCCTCGACGATCCAGGCATCGTGGCGCCGGGCCCATTGCAGCAGTTGCTGGCGGCGGCCGATGGGCAATACGCCGCCCAGCGGGAACTGGTGCGAGGGGGTGACGTAGGCCAGGCGCACGCGCGCGGTCTCGGGCAGTCGTTCGGTGTCGAGGCCGTGCTCGTCGACGTCGACCGGCAGCAGGCGCGCGCCGGTGGCGGCGAAGCAGTGCCGCGCCATCAGGTAGCCGGGGTTCTCGAACACGAAGTCGTCGCCGGCGTCCAGCAGCAGCCGCGCGCACAGATCGATGGCCTGCTGCGAGCCATGCACGATGAGGATCTGGCCGGTTTCGCAGCTTATCCCGCGCGCGCGCCGCAGGTAGCCCTGCAGCGCGCGGCGCAGCGCCGGTTCGCCTTCGGGCGCGGCGTAGCTCAGGCTGTGCGGCGGGCGCAGCAGCGCCTGCTGATAGGCGCGCTTCCAGGCCAGGCCCGGAAAGTCGCGCGAGGCGAGCGCGCCGTACAGGAAGTCACAGCGCACCGGCGCCGGCGCCTGATCGGGCGGCGCCGGTGCGCCGAGGCCGGCCACGCGCCGGCCCCACGCGGACAGGACGGCAGACCGCTGGGCGGCCGGGCAGGCGGGCGCCGCGTCGGGGCCGGGCGCGGCCAGCGGACTGGCAACGCGGGCCGCGCGGCCGGCGGCGGTATCCAGAAAGCCTTCTGCCGCGAGCTGTTCGTAGACGGCGGTGACCGTGGTGCGCGAGACGCCGAGCTCGGCGGCCAGGGCGCGGGTGGACGGCACCGGCGCGCGCGCGGCCAGCGTGCCGTCGGCGATCTGGCCGCGCAGCAGGTCGTAGATGCGCCGGCCCGCACCGTTGGGGCCGCTGGGGCGGCTGGCGGTCTTGCCTGACTGGCCCATTTAAATACCTTGGAACTGGATCTTTTCATTATGCCGGTTTGGCGCCACAGTGGGGCCATTCCATTTCCATCCATTGCCCGCCATGTATCTGCCCGCCCATTTCGCCGAAACCCGGCCCGAGGAACTGGCCCGCATCATCCGCGCGCATCCGCTGGGCATGCTGGTCACCCAGGATGCCCAGGGGCTGGACGCCGACCATCTGCCCTTCGAGTTCGATCCCGACGCTGGGCCGCACGGCACGCTGATCGCCCACGTGGCGCGCGCCAATTCGCTGTGGCAGCGTTGTTCCGGCGGGGCGGCGGTGATGGTCGTGTTCCGCGGGGTCGAGGGCTACATCTCGCCCAACTGGTATCCCAGCAAGCACGAGGCGCATCGGCAGGTGCCCACCTGGAACTACGAGGTGGTGCATGCGCACGGTACGCTGGCGGTGCGCGACGACGAGCGCTTCGTGCGCGGCGTGGTCGCGCGGCTGACGCGCCGGCACGAGGCGGGCGAGCCGCGGCCCTGGAAGATGACGGACTCCACGCCGGAGTACATCGACAGCATGCTGCGCAACATCGTGGGTATCGAGGTCGCCGTCACCTCGCTGGTCGGCAAGCGCAAGCTGAGCCAGAACAAGGACGAGCGCGACCGCCTGGGCGCGGTCCAGGCGCTGCAGGCGCGTGGCCAGGACGCGCTGGCGCAGAGCATGGCGCGGGCCGAATGAAGCGGGCCCATCGCTGAACCCGGCACTGCCATGTCCCTGCTGGCCTTTCTGCTTGCCGCCACGCTGCTGGCCATCACGCCCGGCCCCGGCATCGCCTATGTGGTCGCCCGCACGGTGGCTGGCGGGCGGGCCGAGGGGTTGGCCTCGTGCCTGGGTACGGCGCTGGGCGGCCTGGTGCACGTCGTGGCGGCGGCGTTCGGCCTGTCGGTGCTGATCGCCGAGTCGGCGCTGGCCTTCAGCCTGCTCAAGTATGCGGGGGCCGCCTACCTCGTGTACCTGGGCCTGCGCATGTGGCTGCGCCCGCGGCTGGCTGCGGTGCGGGCCGTGGCGCCGCAGGGCGCGCGGCGCGCGCTGGCCGAGGGCATCGTGGTCGAGGCGCTGAACGTCAAGACGGCGCTGTTCTTCCTGGCGTTCCTGCCGCAGTTCGTCGATCCGGGCGCGCCCCTGGCGCCGCAACTGGCGCTGCTGGGATGCATCTGCGTTACGCTCAATACCTTGGTCGATGTGGTGGCGGTGGTCGCCGCCCATCGGCTGCTGCGATCCGAGGCGGCTCGCGTTGCGCGCGCTCGCGTGCTGACGCGCGTGTCGGGAACCACGATGGTGGGCCTGGGCGTCTTTCTGGCGCTGGCGCGGCGAGACTAGCGGCCGGCGCCGACGGCGCGCGACAAGGAGATGCGATGGCTGGCAAGCGTACCGAAGGATCTGGAAAGGGCGGCGCCCGGGGCGCGAAGGCTGCGGGCAAGGACGGGCCGGGCGAGGTCGTGCTGCTGTCCGGCGGAAACCCGCAGATCGCCAAGGGCTACGGCGATGCCCCCGTGCAGGCGTACATCGCGGCCATGCCGGGCTGGAAGCGCGCGGTCGGCGAACGCCTGGACGCGATAGTCGAGCGCACGGTGCCCGGCGTGTACAAGGCCGTCAAGTGGAACTCGCCGTTCTACGGTTTCGAGGGCGAAGGTTGGTTTCTCAGCTTCCATTGCATGACGAAATACATCAAGGTCGCCTTCTTTCGCGGCGCGTCGCTGCAACCGCTGCCGCCGGGCGCGTCGAAGCAGAAGGATGTGCGCTACCTGGACATCTACGAAGACGCGCCATTCGACGAGGCCGGCTTCGCCGACTGGGTGGCGCAGGCCAGCCGGCTGCCGGGCGAGCGCATGTGAAAGCCCGCGGCCCGGCGCTGCGCGGCGATGAGGCAGGCCTGGCTGGCGCGTAGCGATCGGCAGGTGCCTGTCCCCGCGGGGACAGGCACCTGGAGTGTGGACATTCCAAGCAAACCCGCATCGGGAAAACCATGATGGACCGTCCCGCGGCCACGCTCGTACGATTCGTTAAATCGTTTTACTAACGTCGTGAGAGAGGCCATGTCCAAGCAAGCCATGCTCGATGCCATCGAGGCCGAGCGCGAA
>Ga0182740_1000556_pt1 | contig 38509 bp, 32 predicted proteins | sample eDN5th37CKraftBY_FD_128872 | JGI IMG/M metagenome (GOLD analysis project Ga0182740, IMG submission 128872) | Enriched backyard soil microbial communities from Emeryville, California, USA - eDNA 5th pass 37_C Kraft BY (version 2) (version 2) | ecosystem: Environmental > Terrestrial > Soil >...
ACAAGACTCAATGCCCCGTCAACGCCGCCAGCCTACCAACACCCAGCATCTCTGCCAGACACCTTCAACCAACTCCAAGGACGCATCAGCCTGCCGCTTGCGGCGCCGCCGCCCTCGTTGTGGAGGCGTATATAGGGGGGACCTCTGCTATCTGTCAACAGCATCAAGGAAGTTTTTTGATGTTTTTTTGACAGCTTTCCACAAGCCGCCGGATTTCCACGTATTCGTCTTATATTATAGGGCTCTCATTGTCCCTCCAGCCCTTGGGAGGGCCTTAAACCGGCCTTATTGCCCGAATAGCTTCTGCCGGATTTTCGAAACGGGCAATCGACGCGCCTTGCGGGGGATTGTGGATATCGTTGTCGGGCAGGCTTGTCGTTGACTTACGTTTCTTCGGCAGGCAAAACTCACATGCCCGTTTGGGAGCCTTCCGACAGAATGGAAGACACCTTGATACCGGATTGGCGGCTCTCCGCTTCTCCGACAAAACGATTTCAAGCACGTTCGTGCTGTCAGTTATAAAGAAGGACCGGCTACAGCAGTATGAAAGACATGGGGCCGAACAATCTCGATCCGGGTGACGAGCCCCCGCTCAGCGTGGGCGGACGGCGGCGGCCTCCGGATCGTCGTGAAGTTTCTGCCCGCTGGCTCGCTGGAACCTTCCTGACTGGCGTAACGTCATGCATGCTGATCGGCGTCGCACTGTTTGCCGCCCTGGACGGGCGCGAACAGCTGGCCACTCCGCCTGAAATCCTTGCCCGAAACGACATGCCGGGTGCGACTGACGATGTCGACGTTACCAAGGGCGGACGTCTGGTCAGCACCGTCTCGCAGCAGAAACCGCGCGACCGGCGCCGTTTCGATCTTTCCACGATGCAGAAAGTGGGTGAGCGCGAGGTTATCCGGACCCGGCCCTTCGAATTCGTCCGCATGGCCCTTGCCGTCGATCATCCGACCAACCGCAAATATCCGGCATTCGACGCCTTGACCGTATTCTCGGAAGGCCCGGCGGCACCGCAACCTGCCGATGCAGGCCAGATTTACGGCGCAAAGGTGGAAAGCGAAGTCAGCCTGCATGTCGTCGACTTCCCGATGAACAGCACAACCTTCGACGCTTCCAGCGACCTTACCGTCGATGAGGTCGAAAAGGTCGTGCGGGATACGGGCGGCCTCCTCACCGACGGGGACGTGCAGGTCGCCTCGCTTCATTATGTCGACCCCGCCCGTTTTGGCGGCTCTGACTCTCCGTTCGCGCTCGGCCCCGCGCTTGGTGTGAAGATTACGCAGGAAAATGTCAGCGTCGCCCAGCGCGGCGATGAAGATACGGTCAGCGAAGGTTTTTCAGAAGAACTGATTCCTTTCCGCCAGACAGCCGAAATTACGCAGGCGCTTGAAGATGCCGGCTACACCGGCGACGATGCCGGAAACATGGCCGACTCGCTTACCAAGCTGATGAACTCGCCCCGATTGAAGGAAGGCAGCGTTCTGAGGGTAGGCACCGAAACCCGTGACGGCGTGGACCGTATCGTGCGCGCCAGCATCTATAATCGCACGACCCATCTGGTGACGGTCGCCCTCAACGATCGCGGACAATATATACCGTCCGACGAACCGGAACAGACCCCGCTCCTGCAGACGGCTTTCGACGGCAACGCATTGCCAACGGCAATTCGCGGCAACCTCCCCAGCGTCTATGACGGGATCAGCCGGGCGGCGCTCGCCTATGGCATGTCGGAAACGATGCGCGAGCAGCTCATCAAGATGCTTGCAAGCGATGTCGACCTGCAGTCACGTCTGTCGCCAAGCGACCAGATCGACGCATTCTTCTCGCTGCCGGATGATCCCGACAAGCCCGAAGCCGATTCGCAGCTTCTCTACGTGGCGGCCAATTTTGGTGGGACGACCCGCAAGTTCTATCGCTATCAGGCCCCGGACGGCAGCGTCGATTATTTCAACGGCGACGGCAAGAGCGCGAAGCAGTTCCTGCTGCGTAATCCGGTTCCCAATGGTGTCTTCCGCTCGCCATTCGGCATGCGCCGCCACCCGATCCTCGGCTATAGCCGCATGCATACCGGCGTGGACTGGGCCGCACCGCGCGGCACACCGATCATCGCTTCGGGCAATGGTGTTGTGGAAAAGGCCGGCTGGACCAACGGTTACGGCAATCAGACCCTCATCCGCCATGCCAACGGCTATGTGAGCAGCTACAGCCACCAGAACGCAATCGCCCGCGGCGTCACCGCAGGCGCACGCGTGCGGCAGGGACAGGTGATCGGCTATGTGGGATCGACGGGCCTTTCGACCGGCCCTCACCTTCACTACGAACTGATCGTGAACGACACCAAGGTCGACCCGCTGCGCATTCGCCTGCCGGACAACAAGGCGCTTTCCGGCAAGGAACTGGAAGCCTTCAAGCAGGAACGTGACCGCATCGACGCACTTTTGAACAGCGATGATAACGGCACCAAGCTCGCCTCGAACGGATCGGCCAAGAGTTGATAGAGCGTGACGCCCGGAAGGGGAAAGCGCTTTTCAGAGCAAGGACGTGCGCAAAACAAAAGAATAGAGCATTTCCGGCGATTCAGCTTGAACGGGAAACGCTCCGGATAGACCGGGAAAGGTCCGCCCATTTCTTTGAATTTACCGAAATGCTTATTCGGTAAATTCGACCGTTACGCCAGCCTTCACCAGCTTTGCCAGCTCTTCCGCATCCCAGTTGGTCAATCGCACGCAGCCATGGCTCGATGTCTTGCCGATTCTCGATGGTTCGGGCGTGCCGTGAATGCCATAGGTCGGCTTTGAAAGCGCGATCCAGACCGTGCCGACGGGGCCGTTCGGGCCAGGCGGAATGGTCAGAACCTTGTCGTTGTTACCCTGCTTGAAATTGATCTTCGGATTATAGGTGTAATTCGGATTGATCGCGATACGCTCGACTTGAACGGTGCCGGACGGCGACGGATTGTCGGACGAACCGATGGTCGAGGGATAGGCAACGACCAGCTTGCCGGTTTCGTCATAGCCGCGAACCTGCTTGCGTCCCTTGTCCGCGATGATGCGGGCCACCTTGGTCCGGACAGGCTTGCCGAGATTGGGAACCTTCACGATCGAACCGGGCTGGTTGAAGTTTACGCCGGGATTGATCTCTTTCAGATAGGCTTCGTCTATATGAAACTTTTCACCCAGCATTTCGGTGACCGAAGTATAGGCCATTGCGGGAAGCTGGGCCTTGTGGGCATAATCTTCCGGGATCGAGGCAACATACTGGCGCCCCACATCCTCGTTGGTGATGGTATATTCGGTGAAAGCCGGGCCGCCGGTGGCCTCAAGCTCCGCATTGACGGCGGCTTCATCCGTCGGATTGACCGACTTGCCGGTCAGTTCGCCATAGGCTGCTGCCGCCTTGTCGACATTGCTTCCCGAACGCCCGTCAATGACGCCGGGCGATGCGCCAGCACGGTCAAGAAGTACCTGATAGGCTGCAATCCTTGCCTTGGCGCCCTGCCCTTTCGGCATTTCGATGGCAGGAGCCATATCGCTCGGATTGGGAACACCGCGCGGCTGCTCATAACCGGGCTGGCCGTAATCCTGCTGGCCATCATAGCCGGGATTGGCGCTGGCTGAATTGGTATTGTCCGGATACTGATCGCCTGCCGGTGGCAGTTCCGACCGCTGCACCTGTCCGTCCCGGTTGCCGCCATATTGCGGCGCTGCCGGAGCATCAGGGTAATAATTCGGGTCCTCGGGCACATTGCCAAAACCATCATAGGGCGCGCCGCCATCGACCGGGCCATCGAGCGTCCAGTTGTCATCCGGCTGCGGTGCGCGGCGAACCCGGCGATCATAGGCGTTCGGATCATAATTGTTGGCATCCTCGACACTGAGGATACGCCCGCGGCGATCCATGGTAACGCGGCGGCCATACTGATCGATGAACACCCGCACCCGGCGATCATGATAGATTTCCTCACCCGGATCGTAAAGCTGCGCAAGCTGTACCGGGCGCTCGGCAATCGTTGCAGAACTGCTTTCGTCGGCGCGGGCAGAACCATCGACGGCAACTGCCGCAACGGAAGCAAACAAAGCGAAACGAAGCATGCGTGTGTAATGCGCCATGAAGAATGCCCTGGGTGATCGAGAGATCATGGATGCCGCGAATATGGTTAATAACTGATTAGCTGATAAAGCAGATGCCAGATGAACTGGACATGAAAATGGCCGAGGTCGGCCGAAAACCGGAAAACTTGTCAGGGTTCATATGAAAAAGGCGCCGCAACCTGTCCGGTTGCGGCGCCCATGGCTTTCAACTCATGAACGTTCAGGCGTTCTCGTCGACCTTGCGGCTTTCATCCTCCTGCGCAGTTCGAATCGGACGGAAGTTGAGCCTGTCCGAACCGGCAGTGATCTTGACGATGGAACCGTCCAGAATGTCGCCCAGAAGAATGCGCTCGGCGAGCGGGTCTTGTACTTCCTTCTGGATCACGCGCTTCAAAGGACGCGCGCCATAGGCCGGGTCGTAACCCTTGTTGGCCAGCCATTCGCGTGCATCCTCTTCCAGTTGCAGCACGATCTTCCGATCGCTCAGAAGCATCTGGAGACGCTGCATCTGAATATCGACAATTGCCCCCATGTCTTCGCGGCGCAGCCGGTGGAACAGGATGATTTCGTCGACACGGTTCAGGAATTCCGGACGGAAGGCAGCCCGCACTACGCCCATCACTTCCTCGCGCACCGATTCGACATCGTCCTTCTCGCCAAGATTGACGAGATATTCGGCACCGAGGTTGGAGGTCATGATGATGACCGTGTTGCGGAAATCAACCGTGCGGCCCTGCCCGTCGGTCAGACGTCCGTCGTCCAGCACCTGCAACAGCACGTTGAACACATCCGGATGCGCCTTTTCGATCTCATCGAACAGGATCACCTGATAGGGCCTCCGGCGCACGGCTTCCGTCAGAACGCCGCCTTCCTCATAGCCGACATAGCCGGGAGGCGCACCGATCAGCCGGCTCACGGAATGCTTTTCCATGAATTCCGACATGTCGATACGAACCATGGCCGTGTCGTCCTGGAAAAGAAACGCGGCGAGCGCTTTGGTCAGCTCCGTCTTGCCGACACCCGTAGGGCCGAGGAAGATGAACGAACCGATAGGACGGTTGGGGTCCTGAAGCCCGGCGCGCGCACGGCGAACCGCCTTCGAGATTGCCTGCACCGCCTCGCCCTGGCCGACGACGCGTTTTGCGAGTTCGTCTTCCATACGCAGCAGCTTCTCGCGCTCGCCTTCCAGCATCCGGTCGACCGGGATGCCCGTCCAGCGGGAAATGATTTGCGCCACATGGTCGGGCGTAACGGTTTCCTCAAGCAGGGAACCCTTGTTTTCCTGACTTTCCGCTTCGACGAGCTGCTTTTCCAATTGCGGAATCGTGCCATAGGCAAGTTCGCCCGCCTTCTGGAATTCACCGCTGCGCTGCGCAATGGCGAGGGCATTGCGCGCCTCTTCAAGCTGGCGCTTGAGATCGGCGGCAAGTCCGAGCTTCTGTTTTTCCGACTGCCATTTCGACGTCAGTTCCGCCGATTCCTCTTCCAGATCGGTCAGCTCCTTTTCCAGGCGCTGGAAACGATCCTTGGAGGCGGCATCGGTTTCCACCTTCAGCGCTTCACGCTCGATCTTCAGCTGCATGATGCGGCGGTCGATTTCGTCCAGTTCTTCCGGCTTGGAATCGACCTGCATGCGCAGACGCGACGCGGCCTCATCGACAAGATCGATAGCCTTGTCCGGCAGGAAACGGTCGGTGATGTAACGGTTCGACAAGGTTGCCGCGGCAACCAGAGCCGAATCCGAAACGCGCACCTTGTGATGCTGCTCGTATTTTTCCTTCAGGCCACGCAGGATCGAAATCGTATCCTCGACGGTCGGCTCATCGACGAATACCGGCTGGAAACGGCGGGCAAGCGCTGCATCCTTCTCGACATATTTGCGGTATTCCTCAAGCGTCGTCGCGCCGACACAGTGCAGTTCGCCACGTGCAAGGGCAGGCTTCAACAGGTTCGATGCATCCATTGCGCCATCGGACTTGCCTGCACCGACGAGCGTATGCATTTCATCGATGAACAGGATGATCTGTCCGGCCGCCGTCTGCACTTCCGAAAGCACTGCTTTCAGACGTTCCTCAAACTCGCCCCGATATTTGGCGCCGGCAATCAGCGCGCCCATGTCGAGCGCCATCAACTGCTTGTCCTTCAAGGATTCTGGCACGTCACCATTGACGATGCGCAGCGCCAGACCTTCCGCGATTGCAGTCTTGCCGACGCCCGGCTCACCGATCAGAACCGGGTTGTTCTTGGAGCGGCGCGACAGAACCTGGATGGTGCGGCGGATTTCCTCGTCGCGGCCGATCACCGGGTCGAGCTTGCCCGAACGCGCATCCTCAGTCAGATCGCGGGCATATTTCTTCAACGCATCATAATTGCTTTCAGCAGACGCCGAATCGGCGGTGCGGCCTTTGCGCATGTCGTTTATGACCTTGTTGAGAGCCGTCGGCGTCACACCGGCAGCGGAAAGAATTTCAGACGTCTTTGCGGATTTTTCCATCGCCAGCGCCGTCAGGAGGCGCTCCACGGTGACGAAACTGTCACCGGCCTTGCTGGCAAGCTCCTCGGCAAGCGAGAAGACCTTGGCAAGCGGCTGGGAAAGATAAAGCTGGTCGTTGCCGCCCGATACCTTGGGCAGCTTTTCGAGCGCGGTCTGCAGTCCGATGCGCACATCGGCAATGCGCCCGCCTGCCCGTTCGATCAGCGAGGAGGCAAGTCCCTCGTCGTCATCGACGAGAACCTTCAACACATGTTCCGGTGTGAACTGCTGGTTGCCGGACGATAGCGCGAATGTCTGTGCAGACTGAATGAAACCGCGAACGCGTTCCGTGTATTTTTCAATGTTCATGATGTCTCCTTTGCCTTCCGGCCCGTCATGCGGCACCAGAAGATGTATGGTGACGAAGCCCCCACTTTGGGCGAGCTTCTTTCCAAGACAGCATATGGGACGATGGCCGGGTTTCGGCAAGGGTCACAGGTACTTGGAGAACCAAATAAAAATGGCGCGGAAACCGCGCCATTTTGAAGTCAATCCGAGGAAACGATCAGGCGTCGGAATTCGCCGCTTCCGTTACCGGCGTCTCGTCACCGCTATCCTTTGCGGCCCGACGCGGACGGCCCGGGCGGCGCGTGGCGCGGCGCGGTGCTGCCTCTTCGGCCGGTGCTGCATCGGCGGCAGGCGCAGCCTCGGCGGCTGCCGGAGCAGCCTGCGCGGCGACGGCCTCAACGGGGGCCGAAACTTCTCCGGCTTCCGGCTGAGCCTGCTTTTCCGGCGATTGTTCGTCGGAACGTTCGTCGGCGTTGAAGCGCTCGCGCTGCGGACGGCGGCCACGACCGAGACGGCGGTCGCGATTGTCGCGTTCGCGCGGCTGCTGGCGACCTTCGCCGGACTTTACCGGCTCGCCGCTTTCCTCACCGTAGACAACCTCGGCTGGCGTGCCTTCGATGACCGGCTGCGGGCCGGAGCCGTTGACGGGCTGCTGCACTGCGGCGGGCGTGAAAACTGCTTCCTCGTCATCCGCGCCGTCATCGTCGAAAGTTTCTTCGCGCTGGAACGGCACCGGATTCTGCGCCATGGCAGCCATGATGATGCGATTGTAATGTTCAGCGTGCTGAAGATAGTTTTCGGCCATCACGCGATCGCCAGATGCCTGTGCATCGCGCGCAAGCGCCGAGTATTTTTCTGCAATATGTTGCGCATTGCCGCGGATCTTCACATCCGGGCCGTTGCTTTCATAGTTGCGCGACAGAGGATTGGGGCCCTTGCGGTTGTTGTTGTTATTGTTATTCCCCCGTCCGCGCATGCGCCTGTTCTGCTGTGCTGGCCTCATATTCATCTCTTTTCAGATTAAAGGGCGTAGAAACTCCACAGCCAAAAAAGCTGCCGGTTTCACGCTATCGAGCCATGGAGGAAGTACGCCCTAAAAACTTCCCACAAATCGACTGCTCCTGAGTTAGGTGCACCATTTGAAGGTCACCGAAACTCCGCGGTTGCATTAATGCATAACCATTCCGAAAAGCTCTGCTCTTCGAGATTATGCTTGAAAGTCGTGTACTTCCGCACAAGCCATCCCCAAAGAACCCTCCAGGGAGCATGACCAAAAATCGTCATGGAGCATTTCCGCCACCGCCCATCAGCGGGCAAAACCATTCTGGCTGTATACGGTGGCCGGAAACTAAACGGCTTCGCCGCAAATTCCAAGTGTTTTTTAGCGGTTCGCCGCATCAAAATTACGTATTCGATCTGAGCGCGAAAAGCATGGCCCTTCTGTGGCCGCCAAGATCACTTGCATGTCCTGCGAGTGAAAAACCTGCGCTTTCGAACAGCGCTTCTACATCCTGGAATTGTCCGGCGCCGATCTCTACGGCAACCATTCCTTTCCTATATAGGTGATCTGCGGCCTTCTGTGCAAGGGCCCGGTAAAAATTCAGTCCGTCCGCGCCGCCATCAAGCGCCGCAAGCGGATCATGTTCGCGTACTTCGCGCGACAGCCCCGCAATGTCTTCATGCGGAATATAGGGCGGATTTGAGACGATAAGATGAAACCGCCCGCTCACATGCTGGAACCAGTCGCTTTTGAGCGCGGCGAAACGGTCGCCTACCCCATTGGCGATGGCATTGATTCGCGCCATTACCAGCGCCCCTTCCGCCATATCGAGGCCGACGCCATGCGCACTCTCGAAGCGATGCAGAAGCGAGATGATGATCGCGCCCGTTCCCGTCCCCATGTCGAGAAGTTCAAGCGTGTTCTCCTGCTGCGCGAGCACGTCCAGTGCCGGAATGACCAGTTCCACCAGCGCTTCCGTATCGGGTCGGGGTTCCAGCGTTTCGGCGGACAGCCGGAAAGGCAGGCCGAAAAATTCGCGAACCCCCATGATCCGGTGAACCGGTTCGCCTTTAGCGCGTCGCTCCAGTGCATCGGAAAGCGTCTCGATGGCAGCGCCATCCACCAGTTGCTCCGGCGCGGATATCAGGTCGAGCCGCGTCCTGCCCGTCGCCCATTCGACCAGAAGCCCCGCGTCGAGGTCTGGTGTATCCAGTCCTGCCGCACGGAGCCTCGCCCGTGCATCGGCCATCAGCCGGTCGAGGCGCGTCTCACCCACCTTACTGACCCAGTTCGGTAAGAAGTGCGGTCTGGTGATCGGAAATCAGCGCATCGACCAGTTCGTCCAGATCGCCTTCCATCACCCGGTCGAGCTTGTAGAGCGTCAGGTTGATGCGGTGATCGGTGACACGGCCCTGCGGGAAATTATAGGTGCGGATACGCTCGGACCGGTCGCCCGAGCCGACCTGGCTGCGGCGCGATTCCGAACGCTCGGTTTCGGCCTTCTGGCGCTCCATGTCATAGAGGCGGGCACGCAGGATCTGCATGGCGCGGGCGCGGTTCTGATGCTGGGATTTTTCAGCCTGCACGACCATGATGCCGGTCGGGATATGCGTAATGCGCACAGCCGAGTCGGTCGTGTTGACGTGCTGCCCGCCAGCACCCGAAGCCCGCATCGTATCGATGCGGATATCTTCGTTGCGTATCTCGATATCGATGTCCTCGGCCTCCGGCAGAACCGCGACTGTCGCAGCCGATGTATGGATGCGCCCGCCAGCTTCCGTTTCAGGCACGCGCTGCACGCGGTGCACGCCTGATTCGAACTTGAGCTTGGAGAACACGCCTTTGCCCGAAACGGTGGCGATGATTTCCTTGTAGCCGCCGGCATCGCCTTCGCTGGCCGAGACCAGTTCGACCCGCCAGCCTTTTTCGGCGGCATAACGCTCATACATGCGGAACAGGTCGCCAGCGAAGAGCGCGGCTTCAAGACCGCCGGTACCGGCACGAATTTCCAGGATGGCGTTCTTCTCGTCGGCTGCGTCTTTGGGCAGAAGGAGAATCTGCACTTCCTGTTCCAGCGTGCCGATGCGCTTTTCGACTTCCGGCAGTTCTTCCAGCGCCAGCGCCCGCATCTCTGCGTCCGTGGCCGCATCGTCACGCATCGCCGCCAGATCGACCGCTTCCCTGCGTGCGTCGGTCAGTTCGCGTATCTTGCCCACCACTTCCTGCAGTTCGGAATATTCCGATGCGAGCTTCACATAGGTTTCCGAATCCGGATTATTGGCCATCTGGCTTTCGATCATGGAGAACCGCTTCAAGAGCTGGTCCATCCGATCCTGCGGCAATGCGATCATATCATGTCCTAGAAATTATCAACGCTTGCAAAAATACGAAACAAGACACCGCGCAATCCTGCACTGCGGCCGTCCAGTCAGGTCAATCTGCTTCGCTATAACGGAATATCGTTGTCTTCGGCAAATCTCATCAGCAGTTCGCGCAGCGAATGCGCGCTGTTGGGCTTGTCCAGCTCTTCCTTGAGCAAGGCGGTGAGCTTGCCCGCGTCCAGCGCGCCAAGCATGGCCTTGACCGGACCAATGGCTGCGGCCGACATCGAAATCGACCGGAACCCGATACCCACCAGCGCCATGGCGGGAAGCGGCCTGCTGGCCATTTCACCGCACAGGGTAACCGGCTTGCCATGCCGGTTGCCGGTCTCCACAATGTGTCGCAGCGCGCGCAGGAATGCTGGCGAAAGCTGGTCGAAGCGACCAGACATCAGCGAGTTGCCGCGATCCGTCGCCATCAGGAACTGGAACAGGTCGTTCGAGCCGACGGAAATGAAATCAACGAGCGACACCAGTTCCTCGAGTTGCCAGAGCAGCGACGGCACCTCGACCATCGCCCCGAGCTTCAGGCACATCGGCAACTGGTGGGCAAAACGCGACAGGTGGCGGACTTCACGATCGATAATCTCGCGTGCGGCCTTCACCTCGCTCACTTCCGTGATCATCGGCAGCAGGATTTTCAGCTCGCGCCCGCCCGCCGCCTTCAAAAGCGCCCTTATCTGGGTACGCAGCAGGCCCGGACGATCGAGCGTCAGGCGGATGGCGCGCCAGCCGAGCGCCGGATTTTCTTCCTGCACGGTCGAGCTGAAATAGGGAAGAACCTTGTCTCCGCCTATATCCAGCGTCCGGAAAGTCACCGGCTTGTCGCCCGCCGCCTCGATGACGGAGCGATAGAGACGTTCCTGCTGTTCGGCTCGGGGGAAGGTGGAAGCCACCATGAACTGAAGCTCGGTTCGGAACAGGCCGATACCCGCCGCGCCGGACGCCGAAAGCTGCGGCAGATCGACCAGCAGCCCCGCATTCATCAGAAGCGAGATATCGACACCATCCCTGGTGACGGATGGCTTGTCCCGCAATTCGCGATAATGGGCCTGACGCCGTGCCCGGAAGCGAACCTTTTCGGCATAAGCCGTTTCCAGATCGGCCTGCGGGCGCAGATGCATAATGCCTTCGTCGCCGTCGACAATGGCCGCATCGTTGTTTTCCGCCATGGAGACGATGCCCTTGGCCTGGCCGACCACGGGAATGCCCATGGCGCGGGCGACGATCACGACATGGCTCGTGGCCGCGCCATCTTCCAGAACGACGCCGCGCAAGCGCTCGCGCGGATAATCCAGAAGCTCGGCAGCCCCCATCGACCGGGCGACGATAATCGCATCCTTGACCAGTGATTCGGCGATGGTCTTGATGTCATGCCCCATGAGCTGGCGCAGCAGACGGTTTGCAAGATCGTCGAAATCCGACAGGCGCTCGCGCATATAGGGATCGGTCAGATGCACCATGCGCGCGCGTGTGTCGCTCTGCACCTTTTCGACCGCCGCCTCGGCGGTCAGGCCGTTATGGATGGCTTCTTCCAGCCGCCGCACCCAGCCGCGGTCATGGGCAAACATGCGATAGGCTTCCAGCACTTCGCGATGCTCGCCTTCCACCGCCACGTCACGGCGCGAGAGCATGTCATCGATGGATATGCGCAAGGAGCCAAGCGCTTCGTCCAGCCGGTTCAGCTCCGCCTGGCTGTCCTCGTTGAAAAGATTGGTGACGACGATACGCGGCTCGTGCAGCACCACATGGCCAAGGCCGATACCGTCGTTGAAAGCATGTCCCGTCACGCTCATCGGACGACCGAGATCAAGCTCTATGCCCGGACGGGCAAGGCGCAGACCGTCGCCGGTCGCGATGATTTCGGCAAGGACCATGGCGGTGGTTTCAAGTGCTTCGACCTCGTCTTCGCGATAAGCCCGCTTGGTCTTGTTCTGGACGACAAGAACGCCCAAAGTGCGGCCAGCGCGAAGGACGGGAACGCCAAGGAAGGAATTATAGGCCTCTTCCCCTGTTTCCGGGAGATAGGCGAAGGCTGGATGGCTCTGCGCATCGGTCAGGTTGAGCGGACGGGCGCTTGCAGCAATCGTGCCGACCAGACCCTGGCCGAGACGAAGCTGGGCCAGGTGAACAGCCTGCGGATTAAGACCTTCGGTCGCGTAGAGTTCGAGAACGCCATCGGCGCGCAATATATAGAAGGAGCAGACTTCCGCGACCATGTTCTGCGCGATTTCACGGACGATCCGGTCAAGGCGCGCCTGCGGTTCCAGCGGCTCCGCCATCAATTCGCGCAACCGCTTGAGCAGTACGCGGGGACCGGTTGTCAGCTCACGCATGATCGTCGGGGGCTCCTTTCAGGTTGCTGGCGCGCCTTCGCCAGCCGATTTCCCAATACCCGCCCGCGATGCGTTACGCCAATCCCTTTGTGAGCATTTTTGACACCCGCGTCCAGAACAAATAGTCGCGCCTCGCAAAATGTTGCGATGCCGCGCACCCTTTCGGTTACGCGGCAAAGCTCCAAAGCAGATGCTAATCCTGTTGATTATTTATCGAGACCGTAGACCGCATGCAGCGTGCGCACGGCAAGCTCTGCATAAGGACCGTCGATCAGGATCGAAATCTTGATTTCGGACGTCGTGATGGCGCGGATATTGATGCCCTTTTCGGCCAGCGCCTTGAAGGCGGTCGCGGCAACGCCCGCATGGCTGCGCATGCCGATGCCGATGACGGAAATCTTGGCAAGGCCGGTTTCCGACTGGATATTGTCGAAGCCGATCTCGCCCTTGACCTTGTCCAGCACCTTCAGCGCCTTGTCGATGTCGCCGGTCGGAATGGTGAAGGTCATGTCGGTCTTGGAGCCGTCTTCCGACACGTTCTGCACGATCATGTCGACATTGATGTGCTCTTCGGCGAGCGGTCCGAAAATTGCCGCCGATACGCCCGGCCGATCGGCCACGCGCCGCAGCGAGATCTGAGCTTCATCCTTCGCAAAGGCGATACCTGTGACGACCTGCTGTTCCACGATTTCATCCTCGTCGCAAATAAGGGTTCCGGGCGGGTTGATCGGATCACCCATGCCCGGCGCATCTGGGTCCGTAAAGCTCGAGCGCACGAAAGTGCGCACCTTGTGCACCATGGCGAGTTCGACGGAACGCACCTGCAGAACCTTGGCGCCGAGCGACGCCATTTCCAGCATTTCCTCGAAGGAAATCTTCGAAAGGCGCTTCGCCTTCGGCTCCAGGCGCGGATCGGTGGTGTAGACGCCGTCCACATCCGTATAGATATCGCAGCGATCAGCCTTCACGCCGGCCGCAATGGCGACGGCGGAGGTATCCGAACCGCCGCGTCCAAGCGTTGCCACGCGGTTGTCCGGACCCAGGCCCTGGAAACCGGCGACCACTGCAACCTGCCCCATTTCCATGCGGCGGATGATTTCCGAACCGTCGATTTCCTGAATACGCGCCGCGCCATGGGCGTTGTCGGTCTTGATCGGAATCTGCCAGCCCTGCCACGAACGCGCATCGACGCCGATGGACTGGAGCGCAATCGCCAGAAGTCCGCTCGTCACCTGCTCGCCGGAAGCGACGATGGTGTCGTATTCGCGCGCATCGTAGAAAGGCGAGCTTGCGCCGCAGACCTTCGGCATGTTCTGCACCCAGCCGACCAGCTCGTTGGTCTTGCCGGACATGGCCGAAACGACGACGGCAACCTGATTGCCCGCTTCGACCTCGCGTTTGACGTGGCGCGCCACATTATAGATGCGTTCCAGATCGGCCACCGAAGTGCCGCCGAATTTCATCACGATGCGCGCCATTTAAGGATACGTCCCGCTCTTTAGAAAAATTACACTCTCACCTGCCCAAACCTTATATTGTTGCGACAGGCAAACCCGGGGTCACATAGCTAATATGTCGCGCTTCCGCAAGGCCGCGATTCGCATCGGGGCTCCTGAGAGCGAATTTGATTTGTTCCTCGACTTTGGAGTACTACCTTGAAAGCAGACCTGCACGCTTCCGCCGCTGGAGAATGAAATGACCGAGACCGCCCGCACCACCATCGACGCTTCGGAAATCGAGCATTTTTCACGCATCGCTGCGGAATGGTGGAACCCGCAGGGCAAGTTCCGCCCCTTGCACAAGTTCAATCCGACGCGGCTTGCCTATATCAAGGAAAAAATCTGCGCCAGGTTCAACCGCGACCCCAATGCGCAGCGTCCCCTGGAAGGCCTGCGCCTCCTCGACATCGGTTGCGGCGGCGGGCTGCTCTGCGAGCCGATGGCGCGTCTTGGCGCAACCGTGATCGGAGCGGACGCTTCCACGACGAACATCGAGGTGGCGAAAATTCACGCAGCACAAAGTGGCGTCGAGGTGGACTACCGGGCCACGACCGCAGAGGCGCTGGCGGAAGCCGGTGAAAAATTTGATGTGGTGCTGAATATGGAAGTGGTCGAGCACGTCTCCGATGTCGACCTGTTCATGTCGGCGACAAGCGAAATGGTGAAGCCCGGCGGATTGATGTTCGTCGCCACCATCAACCGCACGCTGAAAGCTTACGGCCTTGCCATCATCGGCGCGGAATATGTCCTGCGCTGGCTGCCGCGCGGCACGCATCAATATGAGAAACTGGTGCGCCCGGAAGAGCTGGAATCCGCACTGGCAAAAGGCGGCCTGCGGCTCATCGATAAGCTTGGCGTAACCTATAATCCGCTTGCTGACAGCTGGAACCGCTCCCGCGATACCGACGTGAACTATATGGTGCTTGCCGAACGGCCCGCCTGATCTTCTCAGCCTTTTTGCGCGCGCGTTGTCATTGCAACGCCAGCGCAAATGACCAGCGCACCGATCCAGGTCAGCGGCGGATAATGTTCGCCGAGGAACAGTGTTCCCGAAATAAGCCCCAACGCCGCCGCGACATAGCCGATCTGGCTGAGATAGACTGGCCCGCCGACCGCCTGCAGGCGGAAGAACAGGGCGAACATGCCCGCCGATGCAATCGACTGGACAAGGGCAGCCCATGGCGCAAGCGCCAGCGTTTCAATCGGAAACTGGCCGGTGAGCAAGAATATTCCGGCAAACTGCATCAGCGCAGACGCCAGATGGCTTCCGGCGGCAAGCTCGGTCGGATCGGAGCTCTTTGGCCAGTCGAGCGTGCGGTAGACATTGCCGATGGCCAGAAAGACCGGAATGAGCAATGCCGCGGCTATCCACAGCGGATCGGCTGGCTTGCCCACTTCGCCGCGCGTCATCGCCACCATCACCGCGCCGACAAAGCCCAGGCCTATACCGCCGATCCCGAGCGCATTGGGACGCCGCAGCCCGAAACCCATCGATAGGACGAGCGTGATCACCGGCGACAGCGTGTACATGATGCCGGTAAAACCGGCGCCAAGGCGCGAAATGGCGGAAAGAATGAGGAGATTGGGCACGGCATAGGAGACGAAGGCGGTGCAGATATAATAACGCAGCCGCCCGCCCGAAAAGCCGATCTTCTTACCTTGCAGGCGAAGAACCGCGAAAAGAATGATCCCGGCACTCGCCGAAAACAGAAAGGTCCAGATGGCAGGCGGAATACCCGCCTGCGCGGCAATCTTGCCGAGCGGCAGGATGAGCCCCAGCAAGGTGCCGGTTGAGATCAGCAGAAAAGGCGCTGAATCCGTCAGTTTCATGCGCCCTGTCTCCTGCGCGGCAATCAGTTCTTGTCTTCTGGAAATACCGGCAGCGGCAGAACGTCGACACCGTCTTCGAGCAAGGAATGCACATCTTCGCGCGAGGCTTCACCGTAGATGCCACGTGTTTCGGCTTCGCCGAAATGGATCTTCCGGGCTTCCTCGGCGAATTTGTCGCCGACATAATCCGCGTTCTCGCGAACCTTGCGACTCAATTCCCGCATCTCATCCAGTATCTGTTTCTGCGTGTCGCCCAGCGCCATGGCAATCTTCTCCTTGCCACGGCTTGTCGAAACGGCCGGCGCCATCAGCGATTTCTGGACCGCTTGCGAATTGCATACCGGGCACGCGACCAGCTTCATTCCCGACTGGCGGTCGAAATCGGCATTGTCGCGAAACCAGCCCTCGAATTCATGGCCCTGATCGCAATGAAGCGAAAAGCGGATCATGGAATTTATGCGTCCTCTTTCTGTTGGGCGGAGCAAGTTCGTATATCGAACTCCCGCGCATTCTTCAGGTTCGGGATCTTGGCGCGTGCGGCTGCGCTTTCCGCCACGTCGATGTCGGCCAGGATGACACCCGGCTCATCGTGATCGGCTTCGGCGAGAACCTTGCCCCATGGCGAGACGATGATCGAATGGCCATAGGTTTCGCGCCCGTCCTCATGCAGGCCACCTTGCGCGGCCGAGATCAGGAATGCACCATTCTCGATGGCGCGCGCACGCTGCAAAACGTGCCAGTGCGCCTCACCGGTCTGCTTCGTAAAGGCCGCCGGGCCGGTAATCACATTGGCACCGGCAAGCGCCTGCGCGCGGAACAATTGCGGAAAGCGGATATCGTAGCAGATCGCCATGCCGAGATTGGCAAAAGGCAGTTCGGCAATAATGGTTTCCCTGCCCGGCTCGTAGGTCGCTGATTCGCGCCAGCTTTCACCATTATCCAGATCGACGTCGAACATATGGATCTTGTCATAGGTCGCGAGTTTCTCGCCAGAAGGCGTGAAAATTCCGGCGCGATTGGCGATCTTGCCGTCACCCGCATCGATGGCGGTTGAACCGATATGCAGGAAGATGCCGTGCTTCGCCGCCAATGCAGAAGCAGCCTTGAAAACCAGATCATTGGCTTCGTCACGCAGGCTGGCCTTGAAGGCGACCCGATCGCGCATCATCGCGCCGGTCATCTCCGGCGACTGCACATAAGCCGCGCCCTTCGACGCCGCCTCAGCGACGAATTTCTCCAGGGTCTCGACGTTGCGGACGACGTCGGTACCCGAACGCATCTGTATTGCGGCAGCGCGGAACGTGCTCATCGGTTTCTCCCAATAACCTCAGTTCAATTGGCCAGTCTCGAGCAGGCCGTCGAGTTTTCCCTGATCTTCGAGCGCGTGAAGATCGTCGCAGCCGCCGACGTGAACCGAACCGACGAAAATCTGGGGGAACGTATTGCGCCCGGAACGCGCCTGCATTTCCGCGCGCAATTCCGGCGTCGCTCCCGCATTGATTTCATTGAATTCCACGCCCTTGCGAGTCAGCAATTCCTTGGCCATGGTGCAATATGGGCAACCGGGGCGCGTGTAGATGGTAACGTCAACCATGAAAAACTCCATTCTTTGCCCACTATATAAGCGGCAAAGGTGCCCACTGGAAGCCCCGAAGCTTTTCACGAGCTAGTGTTGAGGGTGAGCCCTAATCCGGCAGAACGCGGCTGAACGTCAGCACGTCAACGCTTCTTGCGCCGCCACGCAGCAAGGCACGCGTCACCGCCTTGACCGTCGCGCCAGTGGTGTAGACGTCATCGATCAGCAGGACCCGGCGCCCGCGAACATGAATCTCATGTTCCTGCGGCACGCGAAACGCGCCGTCCACATTGCGCTTTCGTTCCTTGATGCCGAGGCCGATCTGCTGTTCCGTCCTGCGTACCCGCTTGATGCCTTGCGGCGCGAAGGGTTTCATCTCCAGTTTCGCCAGGGCACGGGCAAGTTCCGCCGACTGGTTGAACCGCCGCTGCCAGAACCGCCAGCGATGCAGGGGCACCGGCAGGATCACATCACATTCGTCCAGCATTTCGCGGCCCGCGCGCTGCATCCAGCGCGCCATCCAAGGGGCCAGATCAGTCCGGTCATGAAACTTCAGCGAGACCGCCATGCGCTGTGCCGCCCCCCGATGCAGAACCGCGGAGCGGAGCCGCCGGAAAGGCGGCGGGTCGGCAATCGCCTCCGCACTCATGAAATTCTCGCCGAAATCGTGGCTGAAAGGTATGCCGAGGACGGGACAATAGGGCCTTTCGATAAAGCGCAGTTCCGGCCAGCATTTCGGACACAATGTCCCCGGTTCGGACACATGCATCCGGCAGCCGATGCATGTCGGCGGGAACAGCGTATCCGCCGATGATCGGACAGCCCTGCCGACAAGCTGCCGAAGCCCTTGGCCAACGCTGCGCAAAAAGGTTTGATGCGTTCTGTCGTCATCCGCCATTGCATTCGCCCCCGTTCGAATGCATCTATCCCCGCAACGATTGTACTGAACCTTGCTCGAAAGAGAAGACGGAATCCATGCCTGCGCCGACCGATGATAACGCGATCTTCGATCGCGATCTCCTGCTCTCGTTTCGCCGCCGCGCCTTTGCTCGCGCCGAACCCGGCGCGGATTTCCTGTTGCAGCGCATCGCCGACGATCTCGCCGACCGCCTCGACGCTGTAGAGCGCCGTTTTCCCTTAGCCGTCGATCTCGCTGGCCATACCGGCGCGGCGGCGGCGGCCATTGCCCGGTCCGGCAAGGCCGACCTGATTGTCCGCATCGAACGCGACAGGGATTTTTTGCAAGGCCCATTCCCGGCTATTGTCGGTGATGAGGAAATACTTCCGCTGAAACCCGCCAGCGCCGATCTTGTCGTCTCGCTGATGGCCCTGCACGCGACAAACGATACGCCGGGCGCCATGGTGCAGGTTGCCCGAGCGCTGAAACCGGATGGGCTTTTTCTGGCTGCTTTGTGTGGCAGCGGAACGCTTGGAGAACTCCGCGAAAGTCTTCTTCAGGCCGAAATCGAACTCACCGGCGGTGCTTCACCGCGCATTTTTCCGTTCCCGGACGTACGCGATGTGGGCGGCCTTCTGCAACGCGCAGGCTTCGCTCTGCCCGTAACGGATGTCGACAACATCACCGTGCGCTATGATTCGCTGTTCAACCTGATGGCCGACCTGCGCGCCATGGGCATGCAGAACATCCTGCGCGACCGTTCCAGAAAGCCGGTATCGAAACGCTTGTTTCTGCGCGCCGCCGAAATCTATGCCGAACGGTTCTCCGACCCGGACGGGCGCATTCGCGCCACTTTCTCCGTCATCTGGCTGTCGGGCTGGGCGCCGCATGAATCGCAGCAGAAGCCGTTGAAGCCGGGCTCCGCAAAGGCATCGCTGGCAGAAGCGCTCAAAAAGGCAGAAGAAAACTGATCAGCAATCGCCGCGGTGACTGCCATCGGCCTCGATGATGCAGACGGAGTCGGGGCTTGGCTGAAGCACGCTCTTGCGCACCGTATAGGTCTGGCCTGGTGCGTGGGGCTGGGCGCTGGCGTCACGCTTGATCGAACCGGTCATGGTGCGGTCAATCCCGGCAGGCAACACCGATTGAGCCGCGATCTTGTTTGCCTGATCGTTGAGGATCGGCACGATGATCAACGCCAGGGCGACAACGGCAGAGCCGAACAGCAGCACAACGCGCAGGATTCCACGACCAGCCTTGGTCAGCGGCTTGGCCGTATATTCGTTGTGATCGGCGCTAAAATAATTGTTGTCGAAACTCATGCTTCAAGACTCCGGGGCAGCTCGTAAACGAGAATGCCTCAACGGAGTGAATCATAGATTAACCGGCCAGCGGAATCGTAAGATATTGCCAACCTTTTTCCACAGCTGGCGCAGGCAGTTGGCTTAGAGCAGATCAAGCAGGAAAGGGATCAGCGGTTCATCGGCCGGCGGCATCGGATAGTCGCGCATATCCTTCGGGCGAACCCATTTCAGCGCCTGCCCCTCGAGCCCCCGCGCAATGCCTTCATAACGGCGGCAGACATAGAGCGGCATGAGCAGGTGGAAGTCATCATAGGTGTGGCTGGCGAATGTCAGCGGCGCAAGGCAGGCCACTTTCGTGGTGATGCCGATTTCTTCCTGCAATTCGCGGATCAACGTTTCTTCGGGCGTCTCGCCCGGCTCTACCTTGCCGCCGGGAAACTCCCACAGCCCGGCAAGCTGCTTGCCTTCCGGGCGTTGCGTCAGCAGAACCCGGCCATCCGAATCCACCAGCGCGCAAGCCGCCACCAGAAGAATGCGGCGTCCCTTCACCTCGGTCATTTCTCGTTGCTCTCCCGATAGGCATAGCGATAGGCTTCCTGAAAGCCGAAGCTTTCGTAAAGTGCAAGCCCGGCCACATTGTCCGCCTCGATTTGCAGCCATGCGGTCTTTGCGCCAAGCTTTGCCGCCCATTTGAGCGCCGAACCGACAATCGCATGCCCGTGGCCCTTGCGCCTTGCATCACGCAACGTTCCGACATCGAACAGGCCCGCCATCACGCCGTCCTGCACGCAAAGCAGGTTGGAGACGGCGCGGCCACCTTCCTCCAGCACGAACATGCCCTTGTTCGGACGAACATTGTTGAGAAGCTCGGAGAAGCCGGGGCGCATGTCGTCCGGCCTTTCATGGATGGACAGCGAAGCGTCCACGAAACGGCCGACATCCTTCAGGGGTATCTGGTCAATCGCGCCCGACAGATCGAGTTCCTCGAGGTTGGCGGTCATCACGATGGTTTCGTCCCGGCGCTTCCAGCCGAGCCCCTCGAGATAATCCTCCAGCTCGCGCGGCGCGAGCGGGGAAAGCCGGAAGCAGGGAATACGGCCATAGGCGCGGAAACGCTGCGCGGCCAGTTCAACGCGTGTGGGAATGTCGCGCGTGTCGCCGGGGTCGAGCGGATTGATCGAGTTGAGACGCCGCGAGGGATGCGCTGCCGTCATGCGTATCGCCCATGTGCCGTCATAGTGGACAGACGTGGCAGGCCAGGCACGGAAGCCGACGGCTTCAAGCTGGCGTACGATAGCAAGGCTTGGGGTGCCGGGTTTTTCCATCACTTCGATCAACTTCTGTAATCGCCGTTGATGGCAACATATTCCTTGGTGAGGTCGCAGGTCCAGACGGTTGCCTTGCCCTTGCCCATCCCCAGATCGATGCGAATGCGAATATCCTCGCCCTGCATATAGGCGGACGTCGCAGCTTCCGAATAGGCCGGATCGCGCTCGCCCTGATGCGCAACGCGAATATCGCCGAACCAGATGGCAAGCCGGTCGCGGTCAGCCGGTTCGCCAGCCTTGCCGACGGCCATGACCACGCGGCCCCAATTGGCGTCTTCGCCGGCGACAGCCGTCTTGACCAGCGGCGAATTGGCGATGGAAAGTGCGATCTTCTTGGCGGAAGCCGCAGACTTTGCGCCTGTCACTTCCACTTCCACCATCTTGCGGGCGCCCTCACCGTCGCGCACGACCAGCAGCGCCAGCGATTTCAGGAGACGGCCCAGCGCCTTCTTGAATTCACCCAGCCGCTTGTCGGCGGGGTCGGTAATCTCCGGCGCACCGCGTTCCGCCGCCGTGCCGGTGGCGAACAGCATCAAGGTGTCCGACGTGGATGTGTCGCTATCCACCGTCACCGCATTGAAGGTGGACCCAACGCCCTTCGACAGAAGGCTTTGCAGCACATGCGCCTTGATCGGCGCATCGGTGACGACAAAGGAAAGCATCGTCGCCATATCCGGCGCGATCATGCCTGCGCCCTTGGCGATACCGTTGATCGTGACCGGCACCTGACCGAGCAGCACCGTTTCGGTGGCAACTTTCGGATAGGTATCGGTGGTCATGATCGCCTTGGCGGCTTCCGTCCAGAAATCCTCGACCGCGTCCCTGTTCATGTCGCCAAGCAGATGGGCGAACTTGCCGGCATCGAGCGGTTCGCCGATCACGCCGGTCGAGGCGAGAAAGACATCCGTCGTGGCGCAGCCGACAGCCTTGGCGGCGGCTTCGGCGGTTGCTTCCGTCGCCGCGCGACCCTTGATACCGGTAAAGGCATTGGCATTGCCGGAGTTGACGACAACCGCACGGGCCTTTCCGTGCACGAGGTTGCGGCGGCAAAAATCGACAGGCGCCGACGGACAGAGCGAACGGGTAAATACGCCAGCGGCTTCCGCCGGTCGGTCGAAGACCATCAGCATCACATCCGTTCGGCCCTTATACTTGATCCCGGCAGCAGCGGTGGCGATGCGCACGCCATGGACAACCGGCATTGTAGGATAGTGTTTTGGTGCGAGCGGAGAAACTGACGCGGACATATGTGCCTCAATGGGATGCGGTTTCGTAGAAGACCCGGAAATCGCAATACCATCAAATGGCTATTACGTGTTTTCGGATTCAAAAGCCTGACGCGCGCATTGGAAAGGTTTGCGATCTAAAATCAAGCGGGAAACGCAGGATCGAAATAAAAAACGCCCCGGCAAGCCGGGGCGTCGATGCTTGAAGCGGGATTTACTGCTGTGGAGCAGCTTCTTCCGGCGCGTCGTCCTTGTCCGCGCCTTCCTGGGCAGCGGCAGCGTCCTTCATGGCTTTCTCGACAGCCGGGTCCTTGTAGTCGATCTTCATGCCGTCACGCAGCTTCTTGACGGTTTCGACATAACGCTCGCGCATGATGATCGAACGGATCTGGTCCTTGACCTGATCGAATGCCGGAGGCTGCTTGGTGCGACGATCTTCGAGCTGGATGACGTGGAAGCCGAACTGGGACTGGACCGGCTCCTTGGTGTATTCGCCCGGCTTCAGCGCAAAGGCGGCCTTTTCAAATTCCGGTACCATCTGGCCTTCGGTGAAGTAACCGAGGTCGCCGCCATTGGAAGCCGTGCCGTCGGTCGAGCTTTCCTTGGCGAGGTCCTCGAACTTGGCGCCGCCTGCAAGCTTCTTGATGATGGCTTCGGCTTCTTCCTTGGTCTTCACGAGGATGTGACGCGCGCGCACTTCCACCTGCGGCGGCATGGCGGCGATTTCCTTGTCGTAGCGCGCACGCACATCGTCATCGCTGATCTTGTCGACAACAGCGTCCTTGAAATATTCGTTATGGAGAGCGCGCTCACGCAGGAATTCCATGCGATCCTTGAATTCCTTCGACTGATCGAGCTTTTCCTTTTCCGCTTCGCCAGCCATTGCCTTGATATCGATCAGGGCAGCGAGCGCGGCCAGACGGCGCTGCTCGGCAGGAAGGCGCGAGAACTGCGGATCGAGATCGCCTGCAGCCTGATCGACTTCACCGACAGTGATGTCCTTGCCGTTGACGGTCGCCAGAACCTTGGTCGGGTCTTCCTTTTCCGCGGGAGCGGCAGCAGGCTTTTCCGTACCCTGGGCGGCATCCTGTGCGAATGCAGCGCCAGAGTAGCTTGCCAGCGCCACCGAGGCCGCCAGAGACATGCCGACGACAGCGAGAGCCTTGCGATAAGGGGCTTTCAGAATGGCTTTCATATGGAATTCTCTCCTTCGTGACCGCTTACGGGCCCGATGAATGCGGCGGAATTTGGCCCGGACACCTCCAATATTACGACAAAGGAAAGGTTTTCCAGCCTTTAGAGCAACGTTGACATCGCCCCAAGCCCCTCTTATCTGTCCTTCGGCTTTACGTCCAGTAAGGGGCGGGGGAATTGCGCCGGAAATGCGCCGTATCTGGCAGCTTTCGCAGCGCAGTTTTCTTGCAATTGTTTCAATACGCGTGAATAAAGCATTCGACATTGCCGGAAGCGCTTCCGGCTGAACGGACAGGAAAGGACCAGTGATGGTCAGCTTTGGCGGCCTCGCCCGCAAGATATTCGGTTCATCCAACGACCGCCGCGTGAAAATCCTGCGCCAGCGGGCCAATCAAATTACTGCTATCGAGAAGAATTACGAAAATCTTACCGATGAGCAACTGCAGGCCAAGACCGCGGAATTTCGCGCGGCGCTGGCTGGTGGCAAAACGCTCGACTCCATTTTGCCCGACGCTTTTGCAACTGCGCGTGAGGCCGCCAAGCGTGTGCTCGGCATGCGCCCGTTCGACGTGCAGCTGATCGGCGGCATGGTTCTGCACGAGCGCGGCATCGCCGAAATGCGTACCGGTGAAGGCAAGACCCTGATGGCAACGCTGCCGGTCTACCTCAACGCGCTTGAGGGCAAGGGCGTGCATGTGGTGACGGTCAACGACTACCTCGCCAGCCGCGACGCTGAAACCATGGGCAGGCTCTATAACTTCCTCGGCCTGACCGTCGGCGTCATCAAGCACGGTCTCGACGACGATGAGCGCCGCGCGGCCTATGCCTGCGACATCACCTATGGCACCAACAACGAGTTGGGCTTCGACTATCTGCGTGACAACATGAAGTATGAGCGCGCCCAGATGGTGCAGCGCCCGCACAATTACGCCATCGTCGACGAAGTGGACTCGATCCTCATCGACGAGGCGCGCACGCCGCTCATCATTTCCGGCCCGCTGGAAGACCGTTCGGATTTCTACAATCTCATCGACACCTTCATTCCAGCCCTTGAGCCGGAAGATTTTGAAATCGACGAGAAGCAGAAGACCGCCATCTTCACCGAAGTCGGTACAGAGAAGGTTGAACAGCTTCTGGAAGCTGCGGGCCACCTCAAGGGTGAAAGCCTCTACGACATCGAGAATGTCGCGGTCGTTCACCATCTGAACAATGCGCTCCGCGCCCACAAGCTGTTCCAGCGTGACAAGGACTACATCGTCCGCAATGACGAGATCGTCATCATCGACGAATTTACCGGCCGCATGATGCCGGGCCGCCGCTATTCGGAAGGTCTGCACCAGGCACTGGAAGCCAAGGAACACGTGACCATCCAGCCGGAAAACCAGACTCTGGCCTCGATCACGTTCCAGAACTACTTCCGCATGTACAACAAGCTGTCGGGCATGACTGGCACGGCTGCGACGGAAGCGGAAGAATTCGGCAATATTTACGGCCTCGAAGTACTCGAGATTCCGACCAATCTGCCGGTTCAGCGTATCGACGAAGACGATGAAGTCTATCGCACCGTCGAAGAAAAATACCGCGCCATCGTGCGCGATATCCGCGCCTCGCACGAAAAGGGACAACCGATCCTCGTCGGCACGACCTCGATCGAAAAGTCGGAACAGCTGGCAGAACGCCTTCGCAAGGAAGGCATCAAGGAATTCCAGGTCCTGAACGCCCGCTATCACGAGCAGGAAGCCTATATTATCGCGCAGGCCGGTGTACCGGGAACGATCACCATCGCCACCAACATGGCCGGTCGCGGTACCGATATTCAGCTCGGTGGCAATCTGGAAATGCGCGTCCGTCAGGAACTCTCCGACGTGCCGGAAGGTCCGGAGCGCGAGGCGAAAATTGCTGCAATCAAGGCCGACATCGCGCAATTGAAGGAAAAAGCCCTGGCCGCGGGCGGGCTTTATGTTCTCGCTACCGAGCGCCACGAAAGCCGCCGCATCGACAACCAGCTGCGCGGCCGTTCGGGCCGTCAGGGCGATCCGGGCCGCTCAAAGTTCTTCCTGTCGCTACAGGACGACCTGATGCGCATCTTCGGTTCCGACCGCATGGACAGCATGTTGCAGAAGCTCGGTCTCAAGGAAGACGAAGCCATCGTCCACCCCTGGATCAACAAGGCGCTTGAAAAGGCGCAGAAGAAGGTCGAAGCGCGCAACTTCGAAATCCGCAAGAACCTTCTGAAATACGATGACGTGATGAACGATCAGCGCAAGGTGATCTTTGAACAGCGTCTGGAAATGATGGATGAAGAAGACCTGACCGAGACCGTCGGTGAAATGCGCCATGAGGTCATCGAGGACATGGTCGCCCTGCGCATCCCCAAGGACGCCTATGCGGAAAAGTGGGATATCGCCGGGCTAAAGGAGGACATCATCTCCAAGCTCAATCTCGACCTGCCGGTGGAGGATTGGGCCAAGGAAGAAGGCATCGCGGAAGAAGAGTTCGAGAACCGCATCAAGGAAGCCGCTGACAAGGCTGCTGCCGAAAAGGCCGAACGCTTCGGCCCGCAGATCATGACCTATGTCGAGAAGTCGGTCATCATGCAGTCGCTGGATAATCTCTGGCGTGAGCATCTGGTCAATCTCGACCATCTGCGTTCGGTCGTCGGTTTCCGCGGTTACGCCCAGCGCGACCCGCTGAACGAATACAAGACCGAAGCGTTCGAACTGTTCCAGTCGATGCTTGCCAATCTGCGCGAAGTGGTCATCTCGCAGCTTATGCGCGTCGAGATCGTTCGCGAAGCGCCGCCTGAGCCGGAATTGCCGCCGATGACCGGCCGACATATCGACGGCACGACCGGCGAAAACGATTTCGACGAAGCGGCCTGGGCTGAACACCAGCATGACGACCGCAACGTGCCTGCCGCCGAACGCGATCCAGCCGATCCACGCACATGGGGCAAGGTCAGCCGCAACGAAGCCTGCCCTTGCGGCTCCGGCAAGAAATACAAGCACTGCCACGGCGCTTTCGAGTGATGTGAGCCAAGGCTTCCCGCCTTCTCCAATTCATGAACCCCGGCAAGCCAATTGCCGGGGTTTATTGTTTCAGCGGCAATGCATATCGCTGCGGTTGACGAGCAGTTCTATGCTTGTTTCATTTTAGATGATTCAAATATAGATACCGTTTAGAAAATACTCACCATTCCTTGAAGTCTTCCGGCCTTCGGAAGATTAGACTTTTTCTTTTTCTCTTTATAAAGAAGTCCTGTCTAAGGTTTCCCTGCGCGTCGCAGGCAGCAAAGCACAGGCGTGAAAAGCCGGCTTGTCCGGCGCATAACAAGCAGGCCCGAAGAGACCTGCAAAGACAGGGTTGGCAAATAGTGCGGTTTTCGGCAGCTGAAACGGCGAGCCGGTTCTTACCCGGCAGGATCGCGGCCAGGCTTCGTCCCGTGACGGAGCGGCTGGATGCCGTGCTTGCGGATAGCGGACCGCAGGCCAGCGCACAGCGCTCTTCCCTCGTCGCCTTTTCGGTGCGCGTGGCAAGCGCCGGCATTGCTCTTGTGTCTCAGGTCATTCTGGCGCGCTGGATGGGCGAATTTGAATACGGCGTTTTCGTTCTCGTCTGGCTGGCCATGATCATCATGGGCGATCTGGCCTGTTTCGGACTGCATACAACCATCATCCGTTTCGTGCCGGAATATGTGCAGCGCCAGTCATTCGGCCTAGTACGGGGCATTATAGCCACCGGACGCGTTTTTGCTTTCACAGCCGCCACACTCATCGCGCTTCTGGGGACGATCCTGCTGCTTCTGCTCAAGGACCATGTTGCGAGCTATTATCTCGTGCCATTCATCCTCGGCTTCATCTGTTTGCCGATGATTGCGCTCGGCAATATGCTGGACGGCATTGCGCGCTCGCGCACCTGGGTCATGATGGCACTGACGCCAAGCTATATCGTTCGTCCGATCCTGGTTCTCCTGTTCATGGTCATCGCGCACCAGGCTGGGCTGCCCTCCACCGCGACCACCGCCCTGGCTTTGTCGATCGCGGCGACCTGGATAACGACCATCGGCCAATTGCTGACGGTTGACCGTTCGTTGAAAAACGATATCCCCGCCGCAGCGAACGAGCAGCATTTTGGCGAGTGGATCAAAGTCTCCCTGCCGATTTTTCTGGTGGAGGGTTTTTTCTTCCTCCTCATCAATGTCGATGTTCTGATGGTCGGCCATGCACTCGATCCCGAGCATGTGGCGATCTACTTTGCAGCGACGAAGATCATGGCGCTCGCCCATTTCGTTTATTTTGCCGTCAAGGCCAGCGTCGCCCAGCGTTATTCCGACCTTCTTCACAGCGGCGACCGCGCCGCGTTTGCAAGCTTTGCCGAAGCATCCGTTCGCTGGACATTCTGGCCGACGCTGTTTCTCGGCATCATTATCCTGATGATGGGCTATCCGCTTCTGCGGCTTTTCGGTCCCGCCTTTACCGCCGGCTATCCGCTTCTGTTCATCCTCATCATCGGGGTGATCGCGCGCGCCAGCGTGGGCCCGGCGGAAAGCCTCCTCAATATGTCGGGGAAGCAGAATATCTGCGCGCTCCTCTATGCCGCGACACTTGCCGTCAATGTCATTCTCAACCTGGTGCTGATACCGCAGTTCGGCCTGACGGGAGCTGCCGTCTCGACCGCCATCGCCATGCTGATGGAGGCCGCGCTTCTCTCGACCGCCGTGTCACGCACCCTGCACATAACCATGTTCATTCTCATTCCACGAGACCGTGCCAAGACCTCGGAGGGAACTTCGTAATGGCCGCGAAACCTTTGCTCGAAGAATCGGCAGGCGGAAATGCCGCCCACATCGTTTCGGAACTATCCGAGAGCGGCGTGGCGCATGAAGCCATCAAGAAGATTGAGGAGAGCCTGCACAGTCGCGACATACCGCGCAAGCTCGCGATCTATGGAGCGGCCGCAGGCTTTGAACTGCGCGATGAACTCGATCACCTGAGCAACCGCACGGTCGAACCGAACGTCTTCTTCAATGCGCGGTTTCTGGCGCCTGCCATGCCGCGCCTCGAAGATCGGGAAGTACGCTTCATGGTCATGCGCGACGAGAACAAAATCCGCAGCCGCCTGCGTTTCGTCATGCCCTACACGATCGAGCGTCCCGGCCTGCCGCTTTCAACGCCCGTCATCCGTGCCTGGTCGACGCCGTTCGGGCCGCAGGGCACGCCGCTGATCGATCAGGACGACCCGGTTGGCGTGTTGGAAGACCTGTTCGACATTCTGGCACGCAGGCACCTCAAGATGCCCGACGTGCTTGTCCTGCCGGAAATGCGGGCTGACGGCCCGGCGGCAAGACTGATCCGTTCGGTCGCAGTAGGCCGGCAATTGCCGCTGGTGGCCATTGAGCAGAAAGAGCGTCCATTTCTCGAAAGCGATCTGGATGGCGACGCCTATATCAGGCACGCCATCGGCTCACATCATAGGCGAGACTATAATCGCTTGTGGCGCAGGCTGGCGGAAAAGGGTGAACTTGCCTATCGCGTCGCCCGCACGCCCGACGAAGTCCGCCATGCGTTCGAACATTTCCTGACCCTTGAGGCGAGCGGCTGGAAGGGCAAGCGCGGCACCGCCATGGCCGTCGACCGGTTTCGTGCCGCCTTCGCCCGCGAGGCGGTGAACAATCTGGCCGAGCGTGACTGCGTGCGCGTGCATACGCTTGAACTGGACGGGCGGGTCATCGCCATTCTGATCGTCTTCACGGTTTCAGGGGAAGCCTGGACCTGGAAGACGGCCTATGACGAGAGCCTGAACGCCTGGTCGCCCGGCGTGCTTCTGATGATCGAAGTCGTGAAGAACCATCTCAACGATCCCAACATCAACCGCACCGATTCCTGCGCGGTGCCTGACCATCCGGTCATGACGCGCCTGTTTGATGCACGTGAAACGATCGAAACTCTGGTCATCGGGCTCAATCCGGCGACCGACAAGCTGGTCCGCCAGGCCGCGTCGCAGATCCACCTTTATCAGCGGACACGCAATCTGGCCCGTATCCTGCGCAATCGCATCCGCAGCATCGCCGAAAGAAAATAGGGCCAGATTGAAGCAACCTTAAAAAAGCCTAGAAATCACTGTCCTGAATCTCCGATCCCCGAATTTACCGGGCAATAGATGTTGCGATTGCGGTTTTGCGGAAGCCCTGCGAAGCTCCCCATTATGGTTCATCGGCCGGTAGCGGCCAAATCGGATTTGAAGGTTCAGGAATGCGACTTCCACGCCCGTCCATTGCCAGCGGTACGCTTTGCGTCCTGACTGCGATCTATCTCCTGGCCTTCACCAACACTTCTTTCTGGCATCGGTTGATCACCTATTTTTCCGATCATCCGCAAAAGCTCGTTGTCGCGGCGGCGGCCATCCTCCTCATCCATATCGCAGTGCTGATGGCTTTCTCCGCAAAGTATGTCATCAAGCCGGTTCTCCTTTTCGCGGTATGGGTCGCCGCCGGCGGGTCCTATTTTACGGATACTTTCGGCACGATCATCGACCGGAACGTGGTCGAGGCAACGTTTACAACGACAAAGGCCGAGTCGGGCCATCTGGTAACGACTGGCTTCCTGCTGCATATGCTGCTTTACGCCGTCATTCCCTCGCTTCTCATCATCTGGGTCCGCGTGAAACACCGGCCATTGCTGCAGAAGCTCATGGTCAATACCGTTTCGATCATCGCCTGCCTTGCGGTCGCAATCGCGCTGATCGGTTCCGACTATGGCAGCTTTTCCTCGATGTATCGCGAACATCGCTCCGACATCATGGAACGATTGATGCCCGGAACGCCGATCAAGAGCACGGTGCAATATATCGCCCATGACCTGTACGACAGGCAGATCGTGATGCAGCCGCTGGGTCTGGACGCCAGGCAGGCGCTGCCACCAGCAGCCTCCGGCAAGAAGCTCCTGACGGTCATCGTGGTGGGGGAAACAGCCCGCGCCAAGAATTTCAGCCTTTACGGCTATCCGCGGGAAACCAATCCCGAGCTGAAGCAGCAGGATATTGTCACCTTCACGAACACGACGAGCTGCGGCACCGACACTTCCGTTTCCGTGCCGTGCATGTTCTCCCCCTTTCCGCGCAAGGAATATTCGAGCTCAAAGTTCCATGGCTCGGAAAATCTGATGGATTTGCTCAATCATGCGGGTGTGCAGGTTTCGTGGTACGAAAACAACACGGGAAGCAAGGGCGTTTCAGACCGCATACCGACGGTCGACCTGCAGAATTCGAACAATGCGCAATATTGCGAAGGCGGCGAATGTCTCGACCAGATTCTGGTCGACCAACTGCGCGATCACCTGAAGGACGTCAGCGGCAATGCCACGATTGTTCTCCATATGACCGGCAGTCACGGACCATCCTATTATCGCCGCTATCCGCCGGAATTCGCCAAGTTCAAACCTGAATGCCGCACAAGCGAATTTTCCGATTGCACCACGGACGAGATCGTCAATGCCTACGACAATTCGATCCTCTATACCGATCACATATTGTCGGAAATCATCAATGTCCTGAAAGCCAGCGAAGACCGTTTTGCTCCAGCCATGATCTATATGTCCGATCATGGCGAATCGCTGGGTGAAGACGGCCTTTATCTACACGCAGCGCCCTATTTCATCGCCCCTGACGTCCAGACTCATATCCCGTTTGTCGCGTGGTTCTCACCAGACTATGCGAATGCCACCAAACTCGATACCGCCTGCATAAAACAGGATGCGGCCGCGCCCGCCTCGCATGACAATCTGTTCCACACGGTCATCGGCATGATGGGCGTGAAGACCTCGGCCTACGACCCGGCGCTCGACCGCTTTGCCAGTTGCCGGAAAGCCAATGTCGCGGCTTCGAACTAGAATGCCCTGGATCGCACGAACACTGTCAATTATGCCAGCCAGACCAATGATTTGAGCCATACGGCAAAGCGTGATACACTTCGTTTTGGGAGAGCGCATGGACAGGCGGAAGAGGAGGTCCGCACCGGTGCAATCCGGCACTTTGAACAAGTGCTTGAAGCCCGGATAATTATAAGCTTCCGTCTGGCTCAAACGCTATCGCGCCCTCCCGGGGAAGGAGATGCGCCATGGAATATTTTCACTATATTAGCACGCTGGATTACGTCCTGCTGGGCTTCATCGCCCTGCTGGTCTTCTGGAATCTGGTCGAAGCCAGCCTGCGCAGATAAACAGGCCGGCTGTCTCGCAGCCGCGCCGAACCCATAAGGCCTGTTGCGTATAACGCCGCGGGAACGAAGTTTTGAGCGAGCGCGGCCGTGCTGACAGGCGGCCGGAAGGGTGGTGTGTCGCCACTTCCATGCCTTGATAGCCATTGGCCTCAAGAGCGGTGAAAGCTGCACTTTTGAGCAATTGACCTTGTTTCGTTTAGCCGGTATATCCCAACTCGCTGTCCCTTTGGACCATATCGAACTGCTTCGGCAGCAACGTGCGGGTGTGGTGGAACTGGTAGACGCGCCGGACTCAAAATCCGGTTCCGAAAGGAGTGTCGGTTCGATTCCGACCACCCGCACCATCTTGCAAACAATTATCCGAAACCGTTCTCCCCAGAGCATTTCCAGCAAAAGTGTGAAACGGTTTTGCGTTGGATAATGCGATAAAACAAATAGTTAGAGCGGTTCCGGCGATTCTGTTAGAACAGGAACCGCTCTAGCGAGCCTGAGCGCACAGCAGTGGGGATCGAGAAGATTGTCAGAGGACGCTCTGGCAACTTTAGTTTGCTTATTCTCTCCATATCGACAACGATGGTGCCGTTTAACACTTCTGGGATATTCGCGCAGGAGGAACCGTCACCATGGATGACACCCACCCCTTTCAGGGACCACAGTTGCAGAATGCGCATTATGAACGTGCGGATATGTCGGGCTCGAATTTCGATGGCGTGGATTTGTCCGGCTCAAAGTTTTTTGCCGTTTTGACCAAGTCAAAGTTTGTCGATACCAATTTGAGCGACGCTGATTTCGACGATGTCAATCTGGCAGGGGCGCGCCTTCATAATATCAATCTGACCGGTGCAACAATTACGAATGCCAACATGAGCGGCTTGGCTATAAGCGGCGTGACTTTGGCACATACGAATATAACCGATGCAGACTTGACCGGTATGCGGATAAACGGCGTTCTCGTCTCCTCTCTGTTCGAAGCGTACGAAAACGCGCGTTCCTTGGACTAACTGCTGAGGAAAGCAGCAACAAACCGGTCGCTGCTTTCCGTCGCATCATGAATCACGCCGCTTCGAGCGCTTGCGCGAGGTCGGCGATAAGATCGTCGGGATGCTCAATGCCGATGGAAAGCCGGATCGTCGATTCCAGCACGCCGATGCGCTCCCGCACATCAATCGGCACGCCGGAATGGGTCATCGCCGCAGGATGGCTCGCAAGCGATTCCGTGCCGCCGAGACTGACTGCCAGCTTCAATATCTGCAGCGCATTCAGGAAGCGGAATGCCGCCGCCTGCCCGCCCTTGATATCGAATGAGAATGTCGACCCGGCACCGGTGCATTGACGCTTGAACAGTGCTCCAACATCCGAATTCTCGTCCTCGAATGGAAGATAGTGCAGCTTCTCCACCTTCGGATGATCGCGCAGGAATTCCGCGATAGTGTGGGCGTTGCTGTTGGCGCGCTCCATGCGAAGTCCAAGCGTTTCAAGCGAGCGCCCCAGCATCCAGCATGAATGCGGATCAAGCTGCGTACCGATGGCGCCGCGCAGAGCCTTGACCTGTCTTACAACAGTCTTGGCCCCCAGCACCGCGCCGGCGATCAGATCGGAGTGCCCGCCGACATATTTGGTCAACGAATAGACCGAAAGATCGGCGCCGTGATCGAGCGGCTTCTGATAGACGGGCCCCAGCAGGGTGTTGTCGCAGGCGATGATCGGGCGATGCCCCTGCCTTTGTTCGATTTTTTCCGCAACGCGCCGGATGGCGGCAATATCGACAATACTGTTGGTAGGATTTGCTGGCGTTTCGATGAGGATCACCGAAACACGGCCCTTGCGAACGGCTTCTTCGGCTGCCTCTTCTATCGAGGCCTCATGCACACCATCGGCAAAAGCGACGGCTTCGACGCCGAAATTGAGAAACGTTCTTGCAAGGAGCGTTTCCGTGCCGCCATAAAGCGGTTGCGAATGCAAAATGACATCGCCGGGCCGCACGAAGGCAAAAAGCGTCGTGGCAATAGCCGACATGCCGGACGAAAACAGCGCGCAGCTTTCGGTGCCTTCATAGACCGCGAGGCGATCTTCAACGATCTCGCTATTGGGATGATTGAAACGGGAATAGACGAGACCGGCGCCGACACCGGCGGGCGGCTCCTTGCGGCCGGAAACGAAATCGAAGAAATCGCGCCCGTCCTCGGCGGTCTTGAAGACGAAAGTCGAGGTCAGGAAAACCGGCGGCTTGACCGCTCCTTCGGAAAGTTCCGGGTCATAGCCATAATTGAGCATCTGCGTTTCAGGATGCAGCGGATGATTGCCCAACATGGTCTTTGAAGGCCGTGGCGCAGTCATGAATACCTCCTTGAGAAAATCCTCCTGTCCGCATTCGGACAGGAGGAGCTTAACAGAGGTTTTCGGGAATCTTCTTGCGTTGTTTCGCGGTTCGGTGAAATCGCTGCAATGCCGGAAGATGCCTGTCCGGTGGAAATGCCTCGATTACTTGATGACCAATACCGGCACGGTGCTGAGTGACAGAACCTCCGCCGCCTGACTTCCCAGCAGCAATTTGTTCACGCCGCGCCGGCCATGCGATGCAATGACGATCAGATCGGCATCCCTGGCTTTCGCGGCCTCCACGATGCCCTGCGCCGGTGATTGATTCTCGATATGCACAGCTTCAGCGCTGACGCCAAGCTCCGTCGCCTTCACCTTGGCTTTCGACAGGATTTCCGTCGCCGCTTTGGTGATAGCCTCGCGATATTCCTGAAACGCCGCCGGGCTCGACGCCCATTCCGCTGCGACGACAATGCCGTAGGAAGGCAAAAGCTCCGTCACGGAAACGAAGATTACCTTCGCACCTGTTTCCTTCGCAAGCGCCACGCCCTGGTCAACGCCTTTTTCGGCAAGTTCCGATCCATCGGTTGCGATCAATATGTTCTTGTACATTCGTGCTCTCCTGGCTGCCTGAGACCCGAAGATGCGCGCGTCCCGGTCGGGGTGCATTGACGCGGATCAATCGAGCATTATTCAAGGCTAATACGCGCTCTCCCAATTATGATGGAATTTACTCCTAATTTTCCCGATTATACAGAATAAACTTCCAAACTCGTCCCCTCACGCGCACATGATCAACTATGCTTTTGCGCAGTTTCCTCTTAAACTTCGCGTGACAAAAAGGGAGATCACGCCATGAACAAGCCCCTGAACGAACCGCAAGCCGGTAAAACCGCAGGCCGTGGCCGCATTTACGATTCAATCCTCGACACAATCGGTAATACGCCTCTGGTACGCATCGACAAGTTTGCCGAGGAAAAGGGCGTGAAAGCGAACCTTCTGGCCAAGCTCGAGTTCTTCAACCCGCTGGCGAGCGTAAAGGACCGCATCGGCCTGGCGCTGATCGAAGCGCTTGAACGCGACGGCAGGGCCGTGCCTGGCAAGACGGTCTTCGTCGAGCCGACATCCGGCAATACCGGCATTGCGCTTGCCTTTGCGGCAGCAGCCAAGGGCTATCGCCTTATTCTCACCATGCCGGAAACCATGTCGGTGGAGCGCCGCAAGCTCCTCAAGCTGCTCGGTGCGGAACTGGTGCTCACGGAAGGTGCCAAAGGCATGAAGGGCGCCATTGCCGAGGCGGAAGCGATTGCTGAAGGCAATCCGAACGCAATCATTCCCCAGCAGTTCGAAAATCCCGCGAACCCCGAAATCCACCGCCTTACCACGGCGGAAGAAATCTGGAACGACACCAATGGTGAAGCGGATATCCTGATTTCGGGTATCGGAACCGGCGGCACGATTACCGGCGTCGGTCAGGTCATCAAGGGGCGCAAGCCATCGTTCAAGGTGATCGCAGTCGAGCCGAAGGATTCACCCGTGCTTTCCGGCGGCACCCCGGGCCCGCACAAGATTCAGGGCATCGGCGCAGGTTTCGCGCCGAAAACGCTCGACACCAGCATCTATGATGAGATCGTCCAGGTTTCCAATGAGGACGCCTTTGCCAATGCACGCCTGCTGGCCCGCCTTGAAGGCATTCCTGTCGGCATTTCTTCCGGTGCCGCGCTGACGGCCGCCGTCGAAATCGGCAAGCGGCCTGAAAATGCCGGCAAGAACATCGTCATCATCATTCCATCCTTTGCCGAACGCTATCTTTCAACGGCGCTGTTCGAAGGCCTGGAATAAGCCGCATCTCGTGGGGTAGCCAAAAACAAAAGCCAGAGCGGACAACCGTTCTGGCTTTACTTTTTTCATGCCAATCCGCTTGCCGGGCAAACGGAAGCTCAGGCGCTCATGTCAATGATGCGTACGCGCAGCGCAAGCAGGACCTGGCCCGCGCATATAGTGGCGCTCGGGCCTGTAGCTCGGTGCGACGAACTCACGGATGACATTAACGCTGTCACGCAGCTGAACAAGAATGCTCATCGTCTTAACCTTCGTCAAAAACACGCTATTCGGAATGGATGCCCTTCGTCCAATCGGGACGATGAAACGTTTTTCATTTCCGAACATCTTAATGAAAACTTTAACAATCAAAGATGAATAAGCCCTGAACTCATATGGTTAAGGGTAAGCTAATGGTAAGGATGTTGAAGCTTTTCCACAGCCTCCCGAATTGTCGCCACAATTGAAAAAGGCCGGTTCGATCCGGCCTTCTCCATGAAAACAATTGTTCGCCTTAGCGCGTCGGAACCGGATGCTCGCCGCGATAATCGTAAAAGCCACGGCCTGCCTTGCGTCCGAGCCAACCAGCTTCGACATATTTGACCAGAAGCGGACATGGCCGGTACTTGGAATCCGCCAGCCCGTCGTGCAGAACCTGCATGATGGAGAGACAGGTGTCGAGGCCGATGAAATCGGCGAGTTGCAGCGGTCCCATCGGATGGTTGGCGCCAAGCTTCATGGCCGTATCGATGGCTTCGACGCTGCCCACACCTTCATAAAGCGTGTAGATGGCCTCGTTGATCATCGGCAACAGGATACGGTTGACGATAAAGGCCGGGAAGTCTTCGGCAACGGTTATCGTCTTGCCAAGCGCCGTCACGAAATCGTTCGACTTGCGGAAAGTTTCCTCATCCGTTGCAATGCCGCGCACCAGTTCGACAAGCTTCATCACCGGAACGGGATTCATGAAGTGAATGCCGATGAAACGCTCCGGGCGATCGGTTGTGGATGCAAGGCGCGTGATCGAGATCGACGACGTGTTGGTGGCAAGGATCGCTTCAGGATTCAGAACCGAACAAAGCTGCGCGAAGATCTTGCGCTTGACGGTTTCGTCTTCCGTTGCCGCCTCGATGGCCAGATCGACGCCCGCCAGATCCTCCATGGAATTTGCCGGACGGATGAGCTTCATCGCGGCTGCGCGCTGATCTTCCAGCAATTTGCCCGATGCGACCTGGCGCGCCATGTTGCCATTGATGGTGGCGATGCCCTTTTCCAGCCGGTCCGCTGCCGCATCGTGAAGAAGCACATCGAACCCGGCCAGCGCGCATACGTGAGCAATGCCGCTGCCCATCTGTCCTGCGCCGACCACCCCTACCGTCTTGATTGCCACGATCATAACTCCTTCATTCAGCCGCTCCACAACAGAGCCGAGGCCGAGAGCATATGCTCTAACTTTTGTTCTTACGCATAATCCGACGCAAAACCGCTTCGCACTTTTGCTGGAAATGCTCTGTATCTATGCATTATCCAACGCAAAACCGCTTCGCACTTTTGCTGGAAATGCTCTGTCTCTACGCATTGTCCAACGCAAAACCGCTTCGCACTTTTGCTGGAAATGCTTCAGTATACCAATTCTGCCTGAGACAGATACAGCCCTCATTCAGCGAAAGCAAAATCAGCGCTTCCTTGCCCACCCCCCCCAAACAGAAAGCGGCGGGACTGGCCCGCCGCTTTCTGGTCGATTAAAGCGCTTTCTGCAGTTCCGGCAGGACGGTAAAGAGATCACCGACGAGGCCATAATCGGCGACCTGGAAGATCGGCGCTTCCTCATCCTTGTTGATGGCGACGATGACGCGTGAGTCCTTCATGCCCGCCAGGTGCTGGATCGCGCCGGAGATACCGACCGCGATGTAAAGGTCCGGTGCAACCACCTTGCCCGTCTGGCCAACCTGCCAGTCGTTCGGCGCATAGCCGGCATCGACGGCTGCACGGCTGGCGCCGACTGCGGCACCCAGCTTGTCGGCAACCGGCAGGATCACTTCCTGGAACTTTTCGGCAGAACCAAGCGCACGACCGCCCGAGATGATGATCTTCGCCGAGGTCAGTTCCGGACGATCCGATTCCGAAAGTGCATTGCCGACGAAGCTCGACAGCGCCGGGTCGGCAGCCGCATTGACGCTTTCAACCGCAGCCGAACCGCCTTGGCCCGTTGCCGAAAAGGAAGCCGTGCGCACCGTGATGACCTTCTTCGCGTCGGTCGACTGCACTGTCTGGATCGCATTGCCCGCATAGATCGGACGCTTGAACGTATCAGCCGATACGACTTCCATGATTTCGGAAAGCTGCATCACATCGAGAAGTGCTGCCACGCGCGGCAGGATGTTCTTGGCCGAAGTCGTCGCAGGTGCAATGATCGTGTCGTAATTGGCAGCCAGTTCCACGATGAGCGCTGCCGTCGGCTCGGCCAGACGGTTTTCCAGCGCATCGCTTTCAGCAAGCAGAACCTTGCGCACGCCATTGAGCTTGGCTGCCGCATCGGCTGCAGGTTTTGCACCCTTGCCAGCAACCAGCACATCCACGTCGCCGCCAATCTGGGCGGCAGCCGTCAGCGCCTTGGCCGTCTGGTCGGAAAGGGTTGCATTGTCGTGTTCGGCAATAAGAAGAAT
>Ga0182740_1000557_pt1 | contig 38502 bp, 40 predicted proteins | sample eDN5th37CKraftBY_FD_128872 | JGI IMG/M metagenome (GOLD analysis project Ga0182740, IMG submission 128872) | Enriched backyard soil microbial communities from Emeryville, California, USA - eDNA 5th pass 37_C Kraft BY (version 2) (version 2) | ecosystem: Environmental > Terrestrial > Soil >...
ACCTGCGTTGAGCGCGGGGTGACTGCTTCGAATCCCGATGAGGACAACCATCGCGCACGCCACCGGCGACCGGCATGGTGGCCCGCACTTGGCTAGAGAACAAAACAGCCGACAACACATCAGTGAGGAACGTCCATGGCGCAACGCATCACAGCTGCGGAGCTGCTCGATACCCTGCAGAACTCCGCTCGTCAGATTGCCCTGCTCGACCTGCGCAGCCCCCTGGAGCGCAGCAACGGCCACATCGCGGTCAGCGCGGGGTTGCCCTATCACGACCTTGAGCAGCACATCGCCGAGCTGGTGCCGCTCACCTCGACACCCATCGTGCTCGCGAGCCGCCCTGAACTCGACGAGCGCGGCGCCGAATTGCTCGAACGCCTCGGGTACCGCGACGTGTCGGTGCTCGCCGACGGCCTCGACGGCTGGAAGAGCGCCGGCGGGCGCATCTACACCGGCACCAATGTGCGCAGCAAGACCCTCGGCGAATGGATCGAGCACACCTATGGCACCCCGACCGTCGACGGCGAGACCGTCGATGCGTGGCGCGCGGCGGGCGAACAGGTCGTGTTCCTCGACAGCCGCACACCCGCCGAGTACCACCATCACCACATCCCCGGCGGTCACAACACCGGCGGTGGCGCCGAGATCGCCTACCGCGCAGCGCAGGTGATCGACAACCCGAAAACCAAGGTCGTGATCAACTGCCAGGGCCGTACCCGGGGCATCGTGGGCGCACAGTCATTGATCAACACGGGCATCGCCAACCCGGTGTTCTCGTTGCACAACGGGACCCCGGCCTGGCAGCGGTCCGGCCGCCCGCTGGAATACGGCGCGGGCTCCGAACTGCCTGCCCCTGCGGCCGTGTCGCCAGAACTCGCCGACTGGGCGCGGCGCACGCTCACCGAGGCGGGCGCCGTCGTCATCGGCATCGGGCAGGCACAGCGGTATCTCGACGACACCACCTCGGTGACGTACCTGCTCGACGTCCGGTCACCCGGCGAGTACGCCGAAGGTCACTTCACGGCAGCGGTTTCGGCACCAGGCGGCCAGCTCGTGCAGGCCACCGACGACTACGTGGCAGTGCACAGGTCTCGCGTGGTGCTCGCCGACACAGCCGACTTCGTGCGTGCCGCCAACACCGTGCAGTGGCTGCGCTACCTGCATGACGGACCGCTGACGGTGGTCGCGGTGACCTCCGACGGAGATCTGGTGCGCCCCAACCGGTTGTCCATCCCGGCGCCAGAGGTGCCGACCGTCACCGCGGCCGAGCTGGCCGCGCTGGACTCCGTGCAGTTGATCGACCTGCGCTCGTCGTCGCAGTACGCGGCCGGGCACCTTCGGGGTTCGGTGCACGCGCGACGCGAACACCTCGCCGACATCGTCGCGGCGGCCGACGGCGCGACCGTCGTCCTGATCGGCGATGCCGATTTCGCCGCCGAACACCTCGTCGCGGGTCTCGACGGCGACGTCCGGGTGCTCGCCGGCGGGATCGAGGCGGTGGCCGATCAGCTCACCGACGCCGACCCCCGCCACGCGGGCGAGATCGCCGACCGTACCGGCCCGCCGGACTTCGGCCCCGAACGCGACGCCTGGTACGAGGCGTACTTCGCGTGGGAACTCGCACTGCTCAAGGAAACCGAGGGTGACCCGTTCTTCGACTTCGAGGCGGTGGGCGGCAAATGACCGACACCGTTACCGTGGTCCGTGCCGGACCACCCGAGACCGACGACACCACCACGCCTGATTCCCCGACGGTCGTCGAACGCGACTTTCGCCCGAGCGCATCCGAATCCCGCCGGGGCAGAACCCGCAGGCTCAGCGTCGGGATCCGCTTTGTCGTGCCGGTCCTGCTGCTGGTGGCCTGGCAGGTGGCCGCCGCATGGGAGCTGGTGAGCCCGAGCGTGTTGCCGGGCCCACTGACCATCCTGCAGAGCTACCGCGAGCTGTGGCAGATCGGTGATCTGCAAGCGGCGCTGCCCATCTCGCTGCAGCGTGCCGGGCTCGGCCTGCTGATCGGCGGCATCACCGGGCTGGTGCTCGGCGTCGCCGCGGGCCTGTGGGCCGTCGCCGAGCGCATCTACGACGCGCCGCTGCAGATGCTGCGCACCATCCCGTTCATCGCGATGGTCCCGCTGTTCGTGGTGTGGTTCGGGATCGGCGAGGAATCCAAGGTGGCGCTGATCGTCGGCGCGTCGATCTTCCCGGTGTACCTGAACACCTACCACGGCATCCGCGCCATCGACCGCAAGCTGCTGGAGGTCGGGCAGACGTTCGCGCTGAGCCGGCGGGAGACCATCCGGCTCGTGGTGGTTCCGTTGGCGATGCCGTCGATCCTCGTCGGATGGCGGTACGCGGCAGGCACCGCGCTGCTGGCGCTGGTGGCCGCCGAGCAGATCAACACCACCTCAGGCATCGGCTACATCCTCAACACCGCCAACCAGTTCCAGCGCACCGACATCATCATCGCGGGCATCCTGGTCTACGCCGCGCTCGGCATCCTCGTCGACGTGATCATGCGTCTGATCGAACGCGCCGCACTGCCGTGGAGGGCCACCCATGACGGTCACTGATGCCCCCTCGCAGACGGTCATCGAGTTGAACGGATTGTCAAAGCAATTCGGCAACCAGGTCATCCTCGACGATTTCGCGCTGACGGTCCGCAAGGGCGAGTTCGTGGCACTGCTGGGCCGGTCCGGCACCGGCAAGACCACACTGCTGCGGATCCTGGCCGGACTGGAGGACGCGACATCGGGGCACCTGCGCATCACACCCCGCTCCTCGGTGGTGTTCCAGGAGCCGCGCCTGATTCAGGCGCAACGGGTGTGGAAGAACGTGGTGCTGAGCACATCCCGCTCCGACGAGGTGTACCGCCGGGCCCTCGACGCGCTGACCGAGGTCGGACTTGCCGACAAGGCCAAGGCCTGGCCCAAGAGCCTCTCCGGTGGCGAGGCGCAGCGCGTCGGCCTGGCGCGGGCGCTGTTCCGCTCACCCGAACTGCTCCTGCTCGACGAACCGTTCGGCGCCCTCGACGCCTTCACCCGCAGGACCGCACAGGATCTCGTCACCACGCTGTGGCAGGAGCACCAGGTCGGCGTGCTGCTGGTCACCCACGACATCGAAGAGGCCGTGCTGCTCGCCGACCGCATCGTGGTGCTCGGCCACGGAACCATCCAGGCCGACATCCCGGTGCATCTCGACCGGCCCCGTGACGTCACGTCCGCCGAGTTCAACGACATCAAACGCGCGGTGCTCAACAGCCTCGCCATACCCGCCCCAGAAGCCCAGCAGGACAGCGCAGGACAGTGAAAAACATGCGGACCGACACCCGAACCCTTCTCAAACGCACCCTCGCCGCCGCGGCGGCCCTCGTGACGGGTGCCGCCGTGCTCACCGGATGCTCATCCGGCAGTGACGATGGCAGGACCAAACTGGTGATCGCCTACCAGGACAACGGAATCCCGTCGCTGATCAAGCAATCCGGGGTACTCGACGGCACGCCGTACGATGTCGAATGGGCGATCCTGGCCGGTCCGGCGGCCAATCTGTCGGCCTTGTACGGCAAGACCATCGACGTCGGCCACATGGGCGACACGTCGCTGACCATCGAACAGGCCAACGCCCCCACCGAGTGGACCGAACAGACCGTGCCGCTCAAGATCATCGCGGGCTGGCGCAACAACTTCGACCCGCGCTACCCACCGCTGGTCACCGCGGTACGCACCAGTGCGAACATCGACAGCCCGGCGGATCTGCGCGGGCACTCGTGGGGCTACAACTTCGGAGGGTACAACCACGGCCAGTACCTGGCGTCGCTCGCGATCGCGGGGCTGAGCGAATCCGACGTCGAACCGGTCAAGTTCAACGACGGCAACGCCTCGGCCGCGGCATTCAACTCGGGTCAGGTCGACGTGTTCTCGGGCAGCCACGGCGCGATCCTGGAGTCGCTGAGCAGAGGGGACGCCAAGATCCTGCTGACCGACCGCGACACCGAGATTCCGGCGCTCAACGTGTGGACCGCACGCACCGACGTGCTGGCCGACCCCGCCAAGGACGAGGCGCTGCAGGACTTCTTCGGGCGGCTGTCCGGGTTCTGGGACTGGTACAAGGCCAATCCCGACGAGGTCACGCAGACGCTGAAGTCGACGCTCAAGCTCACCGATGAGCGGGCCGCATTCGAATACCAGGTCCGCGGTGAGGGTTTCCGCAAACTCGACAGCGAACTCGTCGCAGAGGAGCAGGGCGTCGCCGACACACTGTTCGACGCGGGCGTGGTCAAGAAACACGTCGACGTCGCCATCGAGTACGACCCCCGCTACAACGACGCGCAGAAGGCGACGGGTCCACTCACCGCCGCGGCCAGGTAGACGTTCACGGCGTCAGCACGGCATCGATGTCGGCCGCGGACGGTGCGCAGTCCCCGGCGCCGCGCACCAGCGTCGCCAATGCCCCCGCGGCGCAGGCACGTTGCAGTGCATGCTCGTGACCGGCCGGCCATCCGGCGGCCAGCACGCCCGCGAACACGTCGCCGGCACCGGTGGTGTCCACGGCCCGCACCCGCAGTGCGGGCACGTCGAACCGCTCGTCGTCGGACACGTAGCTCGCACCGCGCGCGCCCCGCGTGATCACCAGGTGCCGCACCGGCCAGTGCCATTCGGCGGCCTCGGTCTCGTTGACCACGACCACGTCGGTCAGGTGCGACAGCGCCAGCAGGTGATGGGCTGCGGTGCCGACCGGCGAGGCGTTGAGCATGACGAGCGCCCCGGCATCGCGGGCCTGCTGCGCGGCCGCGATGGCCGTGGTGGGGGAGATCTCCAGTTGCAGCAGCACCACGTCGGCCGAACCGATCGCCGCGCGGGCCGCAGGCGCGTCGACGTCGAGCAGCGCGTTGGCGCCGGGCGCGACGACGATGTGGTTCTCGCCTGCCGCGTCGACCACGATCGCCGCCGAACCGCTCGGTCCAGCGAGGCTCACCACAGCGTCCTCGTCGACGCCGTTGGCCCGTAGGTGCGCGCGAAGCGATTCCGCGGCGGCGTCGTCACCGACCGCGGCGACCAGCGACGTGGCCGCCCCCGCGCGGGCCGCGGCCACCGCCTGATTGCCGCCCTTGCCGCCGGGTGCCGACGCGAGTGACGACGCCAGCACGGTCTGACCCGGGCGTGGCAGGTTCGCAACGGTGAACGTGAGGTCGGCGTTGATGCTCCCGACGACGCAAACCCGCGCAGCGCCCATAACCGATCACGCTAGACCAGAGCGCACCGCCTTGCCCTGGTTCCGGGCCCGGCGGGTCGCTGACACCTGTCAGCCTCCATGGGAACGGTGCCAACAGGTCGGATACGCTGGCTGAATGAGCGTGGAAGCGCAGTCGAGATCCGGTGCCGTCGATACTCAGGAACCGGCCGACCTTCGTGAACAGGTCCACAGCGCCGCACGGCGCGCCCGGGTGGCCGCCAGGACGCTGGCGACCCTGAGCGCCGAGGCGAAGAACCGTGCACTGCACGCCGCGGCCGACAGTGTGCTGGCAAACGTCGACGCGGTGCTTGCGGCGAACGCCGCCGATGTCGATGCCGCACGTCAGGGCGGCACACCCGAGGCGATGATCGACCGTCTGGCCCTCAATCCGCAACGTGTCGACGGGATCGCCGCGGGGTTGCGCCAGGTCGCGGCCCTGCCGGATCCGGTGGGCGAGGTGCTGCGCGGCAAGACCCTGCCCAACGGTCTGCAGTTGCGTCAGCAGCGGGTGCCGCTCGGTGTGGTGGGCATGGTCTACGAGGGCAGGCCCAACGTCACCGTGGACGCCTTCGGGCTGACGCTGAAATCCGGCAATGCCGCGCTGCTGCGCGGGAGTTCGTCGGCGGCCCGGTCGAATCAGGCGCTCGTGGACGCCCTGCGGTCCGCGCTGGCCGAGGAGGGGCTGCCGCTCGACGCCGTGCAACTGCTGCCCAGCCAGGACCGTGCGAGCGTCACGCATCTGATCCAGGCCCGCGGGCTGGTCGACGTGGTGATCCCGCGCGGCGGCGCGGGTCTGATCGACGCGGTCGTCCGCGACGCGCAGGTTCCCACCATCGAGACCGGCGTCGGCAATTGCCATGTCTACGTTCACTCCTCGGCCGACATCGACATGGCCGAGAAGATCCTGCTGAACGCCAAGACCCGCAGGCCCAGCGTGTGCAACGCCGCCGAGACACTGCTGGTGGACCGCGCGCTCACCGACACCGCGCTCCCGCGGCTGGTCAAGGCCCTGCAGGACGCCGGTGTCACGGTGCACGCCGATCCCACCGAGGACGAACTGCGCGCGGAGTTCCTGTCGATGGACATCGCGCTCGCGGTGGTCGACGGCCTCGACGCGGCGATCGACCACATCAACACCTACGGCACGGGCCACACCGAGGCCATCGTGACCACGGATCTCGCTGCGGCACAACGCTTCACCGAGCGTGTGGACGCCGCCGCGGTGATGGTGAACGCGTCCACCTCGTTCACCGACGGGGAACAGTTCGGTTTCGGCGCGGAAATCGGCATCTCCACCCAGAAGCTGCACGCCCGTGGGCCGATGGGACTGCCCGAACTGACCTCGACCAAATGGATCGTGTGGGGCGACGGTCAGATCAGACCCGCCTGAGGCCGGCCGCAAGAGCCGCCCGAGAGACCAGGAGAGCATATGAGCGTGCCCGCACGCCCGGCACCGCTGTTCGCCGACATCGACGACGTCGCGCGCAAGCTGGCCGAAACCGGCTACCTGCCCGACACTGCGACCGCCACGGCGGTCTTCCTGGCCGACCGGCTCGGCAAGCCGCTGCTCGTCGAGGGCCCGGCCGGTGTCGGCAAGACCGAATTGGCCCGCGCCGTCGCGCAGTGCACGGGAAGTGAACTGGTGCGCCTGCAGTGTTACGAGGGCGTCGACGAGGCCCGTGCGCTCTACGAGTGGAACCACGCCAAGCAGATCCTGCGCATCCAGGCCGGAAACGCGGCGGCGGCCGGCGACAGCGACGCCTGGGAGCAGACCAAGACCGACGTGTTCAGCGAGGAGTTCCTGCTGACCCGTCCGCTGCTCACCGCGATCAAGCGCACCGACCCCACGGTGCTGCTGATCGACGAGACCGACAAGGCCGACATCGAGATCGAGGGCCTGCTGCTTGAGGTGCTCAGCGACTTCGCGGTCACCGTGCCGGAACTCGGCACCATCACCGCCGAGCGGCCCCCGTTCGTCGTGCTGACCTCCAACGCCACCCGCGAGCTGTCCGAGGCGCTCAAACGGCGCTGCCTGTTCCTGCACATCGACTTCCCCGATCCCGACCTCGAACGGCGCATCCTGCTGTCGCGGGTACCCGAGCTGCCCGAACACATCGCCTCGGAACTCGTGCGGATCATCGGCGTGCTGCGCGGCATGCAGCTCAAGAAGCTGCCGTCGGTCGCCGAGACCATCGACTGGGGCCGCACGGTGCTGGCGCTGGGCATGGACACCATCGACGACGAGATGATCGCCGCGACGCTCGGCGTGATCCTCAAACACCAGTCCGATCAGCAGCGCGCCGCCGGCGAGCTCAAGCTGAACTGACCGGGTGCGCTGATGGCTCCCCGCCGGGTCAGACCCCCGCAGCCGCTGGCCCCGCACGGCCTGCCGGGGCACCTCGTCGAGTTCGTCGAAGCCCTTCGCGGGCAAGGTATCTCGGTCGGACCGTCGGAGACCGTCGACGCAGGCCGGGTGCTCACGGTGCTGGGTCTGGGTGACCGGGAGGCGCTGCGCGAGGGCATCGCGTGCGCGGTGCTGCGCCGCGCCGATCACCGTGACACCTACGACGCGTTGTTCGACCTGTTCTTCCCGGCCGCCCTGGGCGCGCGCACGGTGCTCGACGACGATTCCGACGCCGACGGCGAGGGCGCCGACCAGACACCGCAGCTGCCTCCAGAGGACATCGAGGCGATGCGCGAGATGCTCGTGCAGATGCTCGCCGACAACGAGGAACTGGCCAATCTCGACGACCGGCTCGCGACGCTGATCGCGCAGATCGTGGAGGCCTACGGCCGCTACACCTCCAGCCGCGGACCGTCGTACTCGTCGTACCAGGCGCTCAAGGCCATGAGCCTCGACGATCTGGAGGGCCGGCTGCTCGCGGGTCTGCTCGCGCCCTACGGTGACGAGCCGACGCCCACACAGGAGGAGATCGCCAAGGCGCTGGCCGCCCAGCGCATCGCGCAGCTGCGCAAGATGGTCGAGAACGAGACCAAACGCCGCACCGCCGAACAGCTGGGCCGCGGGCACGTGCAGATGTACGGTGTGCCGCAGCTGTCGGAGAACGTCGAGTTCCTGCGGGCCTCGGGTGAACAACTGCGCCAGATGCGCAAGACAGTGCAGCCACTGGCCCGCACGCTGGCCACGCGACTCGCGGCGCGCAGGCGGCGGGCCCGCGCGGGCGAGATCGACCTGCGCAAGACGCTGCGCAAGTCCATGTCCACGGGCGGGGTGCCCATCGACGTCGTGCTCAAGAAGCCGCACCCGGCGCGGCCCGAGCTGGCCGTGCTGTGCGACGTGTCCGGGTCGGTGGCCGGTTTCAGCCACTTCACCCTCATGCTCGTCTCGGCGCTGCGCCAGCAGTTCTCCCGCGTGCGCGTGTTCGCCTTCATCGACACCACCGACGAGGTCACCGACCTGTTCGGCCCCGAGGCGGATCTGGCGGTGGCCGTGCAGCGCATCACCCGCGAGGCAGGCGTCTACACACGCGACGGGCACTCCGACTACGGGCACGCGTTCGTGTCGTTCCTGGACAAGTACCCCAACGCACTGTCGCCGCGCAGCTCGTTGCTGGTGCTCGGCGACGGCCGCAACAATTACCGCAACCCCGAGGCCGAGTTGCTCGCGCACATGGTCGCGGCCAGCCGTCACGCACACTGGCTCAATCCCGAGCCCAGGCACCTGTGGGGCAGCGGCGACTCCGCGGTGCCGAAGTACCAGGACATCATCCCCATGCACGAGTGCCGCTCCGCCAAGCAGCTCGCCGCGGTGATCGACGGGCTGCTGCCGGTCTGACCCGGGCGGATTTGTACGGGTGCAGGTGGTGCCCGACGCTGCCGTAAGCTCGCTATTCGTGGCAACACGGCGCAGGCTGGGCGTGATGGGTGGGACGTTCGACCCCATCCACAACGGGCACTTGGTCGCGGCCAGCGAGGTCGCCGACCTGTTCGACCTCGACGAGGTCGTGTTCGTGCCCACCGGCGAACCGTGGCAGAAGCACCACCGCAGGGTCAGCGCGGCCGAGGACCGGTACCTCATGACCGTCATCGCGACCGCGTCCAACCCCAGGTTCTCGGTCAGCCGGGTCGACATCGACCGCGGCGGCCCCACCTACACCAAGGACACGCTGCGCGATCTGCGTGACCTCAACACCGACGCCGACCTGTATTTCATCACCGGCGCCGACGCGCTCGGGTCCATCCTGTCCTGGCAGAACTGGGAGGACATGTTCTCCATGGCCAAGTTCGTCGGCGTGAGCAGGCCCGGCTACGAACTGGACGGCAAGCACATCCTGGACGCGATGCGCGAACTGCCGCCCGATGCGTTGTCGCTGGTGGAGGTGCCGGCGCTGGCGATCTCGTCGAGCGATTGCCGCAAGCGCGCCGAGGAACAGCGACCCATCTGGTACCTGGTGCCCGACGGTGTGGTGCAGTACGTGGCGAAGCGCGGTCTGTACACCCGCAAACCGAACAACGGCGAAGCGAAGGACGGCGACGTGAAAGACGAGGAGGCAGTGCGATGACCGCGACGGACGAGGCCGTCCAGATGGCGACGGTGGCGGCCCAGGCGGCCGCGTCGAAGCTGGCCGACGACGTGGTGGTCATCGACGTGTCCGGACAGTTGGTGATCACCGACTGCTTCGTGATCGCCTCTGCGTCCAACGAGCGTCAGGTGAACGCGATCGTCGACGAGGTCGAGGAGAAGATGCGGCTCGCCGGATACAAACCGGCCCGGCGCGAAGGGACCCGCGAGGGCCGTTGGACGCTGCTCGACTACATCGACGTCGTGGTCCACATCCAGCATCAGGACGAGCGCAACTTCTATGCGCTCGACCGGCTGTGGAAGGACTGCCCGCAGGTGCCCGTCGACCTGGACCACCGCGGCGAGGCCTCAGAGGATGGCGCGGAGGCGCAGGAATGAGGCAGCACTGATGAGGATCCGTCGGCTGGTGATGTTGCGTCACGGCCAGACCGAGTACAACGCGGGCAGCCGGATGCAGGGCCAGCTCGACACCGACCTGTCCGACCTCGGCCGCGATCAGGCCGCCGCGGCGGCCGAGGTGCTGGCCAAACGGCAGCCGCTGCTGATCGTCTCGTCGGATCTGCGGCGGGCGCTGGACACGGCCGAGACCCTCGGCACCCGTGCGGGCGTGGCGGTGGCGGTCGACAAGCGCCTGCGCGAGACGCATCTGGGGGACTGGCAGGGGCTGACCCATCTCGAGGTCGACGCCGCGGCCCCGGGTGCCCGGCTGGCCTGGCGCGACGACGCCCGGTGGGCGCCGCACGGCGGTGAGAGCCGCGTGGACGTCGCCGAGCGCAGCCTGCCGCTGGTCGTCGAACTCGTTGCGCAACAGTCCGAATGGGGCCTGGACCGCCCGGGGGCCGGTGCCGAACGCCCCGTGGTGCTGGTGGCCCACGGTGGGCTGATCGCGGCACTGACCGCCGAGCTGCTCGGCCTGCCGGTCGACAACTGGCCGGTGCTGGGCGGCATGGGTAACGCCAGCTGGGTGCAGCTGTCCGGGCATTCGGCCGACGACGCGGAGTTCGCGGACATCCGCTGGCGACTCGACGTGTGGAACGCCTCGGCGCAGGTGGCCAACGATGTCCTCTGAGACATCCTCGGAGTCCACTGGCCACAGGCCGGTGCTGCTGGTCTTCGCCGACTCGCTGTCGTACTTCGGGCCCACGGGCGGGCTGCCCGCCGATGATCCACGGATCTGGCCCAACATCGTCGGCGAGCAACTGGGCTGGGACGTCGAACTGATCGGGCGCATCGGCTGGACCTGCCGCGATGTGTGGTGGGCGGCCACCCAGGATCCGCGGTCGTGGGCCGCGCTGCCCCGGGCGGGTGCGGTGGTCTTCGCGACGAGCGGCATGGATTCGCTGCCCTCGCCGCTGCCCACGGCACTGCGGGAGATGATCCGGTACGTCCGGCCACCGTGGTTGCGGCGCTGGGTGCGCGACGGCTACGGCTGGGTACAGCCGCGGCTGTCGCCGATCGCCCGGTCGGCCCTGCCGCCGCATGTGACCGTCGAGTACCTCGAAATGACCCGCAACGCCATCGATTTCAACCGTCCGGGCATCCCCGTGGTGGCCTCGCTGCCGTCGGTGCACATCGCCGAGACCTACGGCAGGGCGCACCACGGGCGTGAGCCGACGGTGCGGGCCATCACGGCGTGGGCCGAGGAGCACAACGTACCGCTGGTGGATCTCAAGGCTGCCGTCGCCGACGAGGTGTTCGGGGGCCGCGGCAATCCCGACGGTATCCACTGGAGCTTCGAGGCGCACCGCGCCGTCGCCGAGCTGATGCTCAAAGGCCTTGCCGAAGCGGGTGTGACACAACGGGATTCCGCAACCTGACATGGCGGTGGTGGTCGTTACCGACTCGTCGTCACGGCTGAGTCGCCAGTTGTGTGAACGGTGGGGCATCCGGCAGGTGCCGCTGCACATCCTCGACGGCGACAACGATCTGCGCGACGGTGTCGACGCCGTACCGTCCGACATCCATGACCGCCCCAAGGTCACCACGTCGGGCGCGACACCCACCGAGATCGCCGACGTCTACCGTCGTGCGCTCGCCGACAGTGGTGGCGACGGCGTTGTCGCAGTACATATCTCGGCCGCACTGTCGAGCACCTACAGCTCGGCGGCCTCGGCTGCGCGCGAGTTCAGCCACGCGGTACGCGTCGTCAACTCGCGGTCGGCGGCGATGGGTGTCGGGTTCGCGGCGCTGGCCGCGGCGCGGGCGGCCGGCGCGGGGGCGTCGCTGGACGACGTCGAGGCGGCGGCACGCGCCGCCGCGCAGCGCACCCACGCGTTCATCGTGGTGCACCGACTGGACAACCTGCGGCGCAGCGGTCGCATCGGCACCGCGGCATCGTGGCTGGGCACCGCGCTGGCGCTGAAACCGTTGCTGCAGTTGGACATCGACGGACGCCTGGTGCTCTCGCAGCGCATCCGCACCGCATCCAAGGCGCACTCCGCGCTCGTCGAGCAGGTGCTCGAAGAGGCCGGGGACCGCCCCGTCGACGTGGTGGTGCATCACGTCGACAATCCCGACGCCGCCGAAGAGATCGGCAAACAGCTCACCGAGCGGCTGCCCGCGCTGCGGTCGCTGGAGGTGGCTGACATGGGCCCCGTGCTGGCCGTGCACGTCGGCGGCGGTGCGGTCGGTGTGGCCCTGTCGGTCGATCCCGAAAGCTGACCGGTCCGGGCCCGATCGCCTGCGGGGCCACCGCGCCCGAGCGCACAATCGAATCATGGCGCTCAACGCGCCAGGACCCGGAATCCATGGATCGAGGCGAATCATGGACATGCTCTATTCGCTCGGGATATCGGCAGCCGCCGCGGTGACGCTGGCCTGGCTGGCCATCCGCAACATCCGGGTGGTGAGACAGTATGAGAGAGGCGTGGTCTTCCGGTTCGGCCGTGTGACCAAAAGCATCCGGCAACCGGGCCTGACCATGCTGATCCCGATCGCCGACCGGTTGCAGAAGGTCAACATGCAGATCGTGACGATGCCGATCCCTGCACAGGACGGCATCACCCGCGACAACGTCACGGTGCGCGTCGACGCCGTCATCTACTTCAAGGTCATCGACCCGGTGCGTGCCGTCGTGGACGTGCAGGACTACATGTCGGCCGTCGGGCAGGTGGCGCAGACGTCACTGCGGTCGATCATCGGCAAGAGCAACCTCGATGACCTGCTGTCGAACCGTGAGCGGCTCAACCAGGGCCTGGAACTGCTGATCGACAATCCGGCCGTGGGTTGGGGCATCCACATCGACCGCGTCGAGATCAAGGACGTGGTGCTGCCGGATTCGATGAAGCGGTCGATAGCGAAACAGGCCGAGGCCGAGCGGGAACGGCGCGCGCGCGTGATCACCGCCGACGGTGAGTTGCAGGCCTCCGAAAAGCTCGCTGCCGCAGCCGATGTGATGGGTAACGAGCCCGCGGCCCTGCAGTTGCGGTTCCTGGAGACGGTGGTGGAGGTCGCGGCCGAGAAGAACTCGACGGTGGTGGTGCCGTTCCCGGTGGAGTTGCTGCGGTTCCTGGACCGCGTCACGCCGCACGAGTCCGCGAGGAACGGCGGTCCGGTGCCGCGAGTGGTTTAGCGGCGTGAAGGGGCCAGTACTTCGCGTGAGCCGGTGTTCTGAACTTTTCGCGGCCGGGGCGCGTGTCTATAGGTCAGGATTTCCGATCACTTCTGGGGGCCCGAATTGTATGCGCGTGCACACTCCGCAGTCCTGTCCACGATCGCTGCCGCAAGCGTCGGCGCGGCCCTCGTCGCACCGGTCGTGGCACCGCCGCCCGACCTGCACCTGCCGCGCGTGGTCAGCGCGCCGGTCGAGCTGACGGCGAGCCCCGCGCTCGGGGCGCTTCCGCTGGCGTTCCTGCAGAACCAGGCGCAGTACTGCAGCGTGATCTGCCCGTTCATCGTGCAGGGGCTGGTCTCGGTTCCGGTCGGAACGGCGCTGTCGCCGCTCGCGTTCCTCGACTCACTGGGCACCAACGGATCGCTGACCCGCGCGATCGGGGCGGCCGCCGCCTCGGTGACGGGCCCGCTGAACGACGCGGCCGAGGGCATCATTCTCAACGACGTCGACCGCGTCGTCCCCAAGGCGTTCAACAACCTGGAGATCTCGGTGGTGCAGTTGCTGCGCATCGGTGCGGCGCTGGCTGACCCGGCCACCCTGCCCGACGCCATCGACACCGCCCGCCAAACCATTCTCGACGGCCTCAACCAACCGCTGCCCGGGCCGGGTGTGCCGGTGCCGACCGAGACCGGCGCACGCACACTGCCCGAGGTCGTCGCGGTCGAGGCCATCAAGGTGTTCGCCGCGGTTGCGTTCCAGGCCGGTGAACTGGTGCTGCTCGGTGTCCCGCAGACCGTCGACGCCGCCGCGCAGGAACTCGCACGTTCCGGTGACCCGGCGCGGGCGTTGTCAGCGGCCGCCGAGCAGGCCGGCGACGTGCTGCAGACCGCGTCGAAGATCGTCACCGATTCGCTGCACACCGCGGCCACCAACATCCACGACGCGGCCGGTGGCCCCGCCGACCGCCGGTTCGACGAAGCCGCACCGGCGGTCGCGGCCCTGACAACAGCGAAGGCCGACAAGCCGGGTCTTGACACCGATTCGAAGGTAACCGACGCGACCAAGGACGACCCCGACGTGACCACCAAGGCCACGACGGCACAACCCGCTTCGGTGACCGAACCGGATTCAGCGGGCAAGTCCACCCCGTCGGTGACCAAGCCGCGCCCGATCCGCAAGGCGGCTTCCGATATCGGACGCGCTATGAAGTCGTTGACCGGATCGCCGGCGAAGACCCAGAAGCAGCAAAAGTCGTTGTCGGGCAAGGGCTCCGATGCGGGTGATTCGGGCAAGTCGACCGAGAAGTCATCGAACGAGAAGAAGTCGGAGAAGAAGTCGACCGAGAAGTCGTCGGAGAAAAAGCACAAGTCCGGCAAGCACGCCGCCTGACCGACACCAGGTTGTCCCCAGATCCGATTTCATCCACAGGCGGCCCACCGGGGCGCCTGCGGCGGCCTGGCCCGGTCCGGTGCCGGGCCTACCGTCGCGGGCATGGGTACCGAACTGCCCGTGCAGCGGCTACGCCGCAGACTCGGGTCTGACACCGACGCCACCACCGACACCATCGACGCTGCCGATGCCGGTGACACCGAGGACTCCGAATCCGGCGTCGCGCCGGATACCGCGCTGTCGAAGTGGCTGCCCGACACCACGGAGGGGCAGCAACCCGCGTGGCTGAACGTGATCCGGGCCGATCCCGGCCGCGTCGGAGTTCTCGCACTCGCCACGCTGGGAGTGTTGGCGGTGCTCATCACGGTGTTCGTCGTGCTGCGCGACCGCCCTGCACCCGTAATGTCAGCGAACCTTCCTCCGGTGCAGATGGTTTCGTCATCGGCCCCCACGCCGGAGGCGGCGGCCGGGCCGGTGGTGGTCAGTGTCGTCGGCCTGGTGCACAAGCCCGGCCTGGTGACTTTGTCATCGGGAGCCCGGATCGCCGACGCGCTCACCGCCGCGGGTGGTGCGCTCGACGGTGCCGATCTGATCGGGCTCAACATGGCGCGGCGCGTCGCCGACGGAGAACAGATCGTTGTCGGGATCGCCGCGCCGGCGGGTCAGCCGACCACCATGGGCAGTTCGGTCTCCACCGCGGAGGCGACCGGTGCCGCCGAGCCCGCTGCCGGTGGTGGCGGGCAGACTGCGTCCGGCCCGCTCGACCTCAACACCGCAACCGTCGAACAACTCGACGCGCTGCCCGGCGTCGGGCCGGTGACCGCGGAGGCCATCGTGTCATGGCGAAATGCCAACGGGCAGTTCGCCAGTGTCGACCAACTGGGTGAGGTCGACGGTATCGGCCCGGCCCGGCTGGAGAAGCTGCGTGGTCTGGTCCGGGTATGACCGACGAACCCGAACTCCTCGACCTGCGCCTGGTACCCGCTGCGCTGACCGCATGGTTGGTGACCGCGGCCGGGATCGTCTGGTACATCGCCGGATCGGTGCTCGTGGTGATCGTGGTGACACTGCTCGCTGCCGCGGTCACCCGGTGGGCCGGCCCGGCGCGTACCGGCGCCGTGGTGATCGCCGTCGCGGTGACAGGTGTGGGTTTCGCGGTCGCGATCGGATTGCGCGTGAACCAGGTTCGTGAACACCCTGTCGTCGACCGCTACGGCGGGGCCGCGACTGTCCGCGTGGTCGTCAGCGAGGTGCCACGGCCGACCCGCGGCAACCGCCTGATGTTCCGGGCCGCACTCACCGAACTCGACGGCGCCCCGGTCTCCGGACGCGTGATGGTGTTCGCGTCGAGCCGTTTCGGTGCACTCACACCCGGCAGCCCGGTCGGGTTCCGCGCCACGCTGTCGCGGCCGACCAGGGCCGATCTGACGGTCGCGGCCCTCTCGGCGCGCGGTGATCCGACGATCGGTGAGGCACCGGCAATTCAGCGTGGCGCACAACGCATCCGGACGTCGTTCGCCGAGACGGCTCGTCTGGTCCTGCCCGCCGATCAGGCCGCGATCCTGCCGGGCCTGGTCCTCGGGGACACCAGCACGGTCAGCACCCAGACCACGGCCGAGTTCCGCTCGAGCGGTTTGACCCATCTGACCGCGGTGTCCGGCGCCAACGTGACCATCGTGTGCGGAGCCCTGTTGCTGTCCGCGGCGTTGGTGGGTCCGCGCATCGCGGTCGGCCTGGCCCTGGTGGGCCTTGTCGCGTTCGTCATCGTGGTACAGCCGTCGGCCAGCGTGCTCCGCTCCGCGGTCATGGGTGCGGTGACGCTGCTCGCGATCGTGACGCACCGGCGGCGCCAGGCCATTCCGGCGCTGGCCGCCAGTGTGCTGGTGCTGATGGCCGCCGCCCCCGAACTCGCTGTCGACGTCGGCTTCGCGTTGTCGGTGTGCGCCACGGCAGCCATCGTCGTCATCGCACCGGTGTGGGCGCGCCGCCTGGAGGCCCGCGGCTGGCCCAGCACACTGGCCGCGGCCGTCAGCGTCGCGGCCGCGGCGCAGTTGGTCACCGCACCGCTCGTCGCGGGGATCTCCGGGCGCTTCAGTGTCGTGGCCGTCGCGGCCAATCTGGCGGTGGTGGGAGTGATTCCACCGATCACCGTGCTGGGGACCGCGGCCGCGGCCCTGGCGGCGGTGTGGCCGGCCGGCGCGGGCCTGCTGATCCGATTCACCGGTCCCGAGGTGTGGTGGTTGTTGTCGGTTGCGCGGTGGGCGTCGGGGATGCCCGGGGCGACGGTTCCGACGCCGTCCGGATGGGCCGGCGTACTGCTCGTCGCGATCTCGGGCATCACGCTGACGGTGCTGTGGCGCAGCCGCTGGGTACGCCGGGCGGTCGCGGGCGCGGCCGTCGTGATGTTGGCCTGGACGGTGGCGGGCCAGGTTGTCGGCGCTGTCGGGCCGACATGACACCATCATGGGCGTGACCGACGGGCTGCACTTGGTGCTTGGCGACGAGGAACTGTTGGTGGAGCGCGCTGTGGGCGCCATCCTGCGCGACATCCGCAAGCGCGCCGGGTCCGACGACGTGCCGGTGGACCGCCTGCGCGCGGGTGAGGTGAGCACCAGTGAGCTCGCCGAACTGCTCAGCCCGTCGCTGTTCGCCGAGGAGCGTCTGGTCGTGCTCGAGGCCGCCGCAGAGGCGGGCAAGGATGCCGTCGCCCTCATCGCGTCCGCGGCTGCCGATCTGCCACCCGGGACCGTGCTGGTGGTCATCCACTCCGGCGGCGGCCGCGCCAAGGCGCTGGCCGATCAGCTCAAGAAGCTGGGCGCCGAGGTCCATCCGTGCGCCCGCATCACCAAGCCGGCCGAGCGCGCGGACTTCGTCCGCTCCGAGTTCCGCAGACTGCGCGCCAAGGTTTCCGACGACACCGTCTCGGCGGTGCTCGACGCCGTCGGCTCCAACATCCGCGAACTGGCCGCGGTGTGTTCTCAACTGGTCGCCGACACCGCCGGTGAGGTCGACGCCGCGGCCGTGCGCCGCTATCACAGCGGCAAGGCCGAGGTGAAGGGCTTCGACATCGCCGACAAGGCGGTGGTGGGCGATGTGGCCGGGGCGGCCGAGGCGCTGCGCTGGGCGATGCTGGCGGGGGAGCCGCACGTGGTGCTGGCCGATGCGCTGGCCGAGGCCGTGCACACGATCGCGCGGGTCGGGCCGCTGTCGGGTGATCCGTACCGGCTGGCCGGTGAACTGGGAATGCCGCCGTGGCGCGTGCAGAAGGCGCAGAAGCAGTCGCGGCGCTGGTCGCGGGAATCCGTCGCGGAGGCCATGAAGGTGGTGGCGGCGCTCAACGCAGACGTGAAGGGCGTAGCCGCCGATGCGGACTACGCCCTGGAGGCGGCGGTGCGCCGGGTGGCGCAGCTCGCTGCCGGCTAGAACCCGAAGAGCTGGAGGGTCAGAAAAACCCACCGCTCGCGACGAGCGGTGGGTTGATCAGATACTGATCAGAGCTTGTTGAGGGCCAGGGCCAGCGCCGACTTCTTGTTGGCGGCCTGGTTCGGGTGGATGACACCCTTGCTGGCGGCCTTGTCCAGCTTGCGGCTGGTGGCGTGCAGCAACTCGGATGCCTTGTCCTTGTCGCCGGCGTCGACGGCCTCGCGGAAGCCACGGATCGCCGTACGCAGCGACGACTTCACCGACTGGTTACGCAGGCGACGACGCTCGTTGGTGCGGATGCGCTTGATCTGCGACTTGATGTTGGCCACGAAGAAGTTCCTTCTGAATCTCTAGCTGGGGTTACCGAAGTCTGTGGGTCCGCCCGCACTGTGGGCAGCGACTGTTCAGGGTACCAGTGAGGGCCCCGAACCCCCAAAAGGGCGATTGCCGAGGCCGCAAGTGGGCATACCTACGCCTGACTGTAGTACCACCGCAACCCCGCGTTGGCCTGCCGAAACGCAGTTTGCGTTGGCCGGGCAAAAACGTCACGGGTGGTGCAGCATGTGTGGATGGACGCCCCAACCCGCACCCGAACACGAGGAGCCGAGAAAGTCTTGCCGACCGAGACGGCGCGGTCATCGCGCAACGCCACCGGGAGCAGCGCGCGCGTCAAACAGCGGGGCGTGTTCGACGGCTACAACAAACTGGGTCACTACGCGAAGGCGTTCGACGAGATGTTCGACGCGTCCGGCAACGTCCGCGGACCGTACAAGGGCATCTTCGCCGAGCTCGCTCCCACCGACGCGTCGGAGTTGCAGGCTCGCGCCGACGCACTCGGCCGCGCCTTCACCGACCAAGGCATCACGTTCTCGCTGTCCGGCCAGGAGCGCCCCTTCCCGCTCGACCTCGTTCCGCGGGTGATCTCGGCGGCCGAATGGTCGCGTCTTGAGCGCGGCATCCGGCAACGCGTCAAAGCCCTCGAGATGTATCTCGACGACATCTACGGCGAGCAGGAGATCCTGCGGGACGGCGTGATCCCGCGCCGGCTGGTGACGTCGTGTGAACACTTCCACCGTGAGGCCGCGGGCATCGTCCCGCCCAACGGGGTGCGCATCCACGTCGCGGGTATCGACCTGATCCGCGACGACAAGGGCGACTTCCGGGTGCTGGAGGACAACCTGCGGTCTCCGTCGGGAGTGTCCTACGTGATGGAGAACCGGCGCACCATGGCCCGGGTCTTCCCGAACCTGTTCGCCACGCACCGGGTGCGCGCCGTCGGCGACTATGCGTCGCACCTGCTGCGGGCGCTGCGCAACGCGGCCCCCACCAACGTGGCCGATCCCACGGTCGTCGTGCTCACCCCCGGCGTCTACAACTCTGCGTACTTCGAGCACTCGCTGCTGGCGCGGCAGATGGGTGTCGAACTCGTCGAGGGCCGCGACCTGTTCTGCCGCGACAACGTCGTCTACATGCGCACCACCGAGGGGGAGCGCCAGGTCGACGTCATCTACCGCCGCATCGACGACGCGTTCCTCGACCCGATGCAGTTCCGCCCGGATTCGGTGCTCGGCGTCGCGGGTCTGCTCAACGCCGCGCGCGCAGGCAACGTGGTGATCTCCAGCGCGGTCGGCAACGGTGTCGGCGACGACAAGCTCGTCTACACCTACGTGCCGACCATCATCGAGTACTACCTCGGTGAGAAACCCGTGTTGGCCAACGTCGACACCTACCGCTGCTGGCTCGACGACGAGCGCGAAGAGGTCCTCGACCGCATCGACGAGCTCGTCATCAAACCCGTGGAGGGCTCCGGCGGTTACGGCATCGTGTTCGGCCCGGACGCGACGCCCAAGGAACTCACCGCGATCGCCAAGAAGATCCGCAACGATCCCCGCGCCTGGATCGCCCAACCGGTGATGCAGTTGTCGACCGTGCCGACGCAGATCGACAACAAGCTGGTTCCGCGCCACGTCGACCTGCGCCCGTTCGCGGTCAACGACGGCAACGACGTGTGGGTGCTGCCGGGTGGGCTGACCCGCGTGGCGCTGCCTGAGAACTCCCTGGTGGTGAACTCCAGCCAGGGCGGCGGTTCCAAGGACACCTGGGTGCTGGCCTCGCGGGCATCGGTCGCCGACCGCGAGCTCGCGGCCGCCGAAGTGGTGCGGGCACTGCCCAAGTCGGGCAGAGGCCCCAAGGCCGACAGCGCCGCAGACAACTCGTCCCAGCAGCAACAGCAGCAGCAGTAAGGAAATCCGATGCTGGCGCGCAATGCCGAATCGTTGTACTGGATCGGCCGCTACGTGGAGCGGGCCGACGACACCGCACGCATCCTCGACGTGACGGTGCACCAACTGCTGGAGGACTCCAGCGTCGACCCGGACCAGGCGTCGCGGACGCTGCTGCGGGTGCTGGGGATCGACCCGCCCCGCGAGCGGCTCGACGTGTGGTCGCTGACCGACATCGTCGCGTTCAGCCGCGGCACGTATGGCGGCGCTTCGATCGTCGACGCCATCTCCGCGGCCCGCGAGAACGCCCGCGGCGCCCGCGAGGTGACCTCGACCGAGATCTGGGAATGCCTCAACACCACCTACAACGCGCTCGCCGAGCGCGAGCGGGCCGCGAAACGCCTTGGCCCCCACGAGTTCCTGTCGTACGTCGAAGGCCGGGCCGCGATGTTTGCCGGGCTCGCCGACTCGACCTTGAGCCGTGACGACGGCTACCGGTTCATGGTGCTCGGCCGCGCGATCGAGCGTGTGGACATGACCGTGCGGTTGCTGCTCTCGCGGGTGGGCGACAGCGCGTCGTCACCCGCATGGGTGACGCTGCTGCGCTCGGCCGGCGCGCACGACACCTACCTGCGCACCTACCGTGGCGTGCTCGACGCCGGGCGAGTCGTCGAGTTCATGATGCTCGACCGGTTGTTCCCTCGGTCGATTTTCCACTCGCTGCGGCTGGCCGAACACAACCTCGACGAGTTGCTCAACCGGCCGCACAACCGTCTCGGTGCCACCGACGAGGCGCAGCGACTGCTGGGCCGGGCCCGCAGTGAGCTGGAGTTCCTGCAGCCGGGCGCGCTGCTGGAATCGTTGGAGACGCGCCTGGCCGGTCTGCAGAAGACTTGCCGTGACGTCGGAGAAGCGTTGGCGCAGCAGTACTTCCACTCGGCACCCTGGGTCGCGTGGACCGACGCGGGGCGCGGGGACGCACTGGTCATCGAGGAAGGTGAGATCTAGATGTGGCGTTTGCGCGTGGTGCACTCGACGGGCTATGCCTACAAGTCGCCGGTGACCGCGTCGTTCAACGAGGTTCGGCTGACGCCGCGTTCGGACTCGCGGCAGAACGTGATCCTCAACCGCGTCGAGACGGTTCCCGCCACCCGGTCCTACCGGTATGTGGACTACTGGGGGACCGCGGTCACGGCGTTCGACCTGCATGCGCCACACGCCGAACTCGAGGTGACGTCGTCGTCGGTGGTCGAGACCGAGGTCGGTGAGAAACCCGAAGAGCCGGTCAGTTGGGACGATCTGCGGACCGAGGCGGTCATCGACCGGTTCGACGAGGTGCTCGCCCCCACGCACTACACACCGTGCAGCAAGCGCATCGAACGCGTCGGCCGGAGTATTGCCAAGGAGCACGACCCGTATGAGGCGGTGATCGCGGCCGCGCAATGGGTGCGCAGTGAACTGGACTACGTGCCCGGCACCACGGGCGTGCACTCGTCGGGGCTCGACGCGCTGCGCGAGGGCAAAGGCGTATGCCAGGATTTCGCGCATCTGTCGTTGATCATGTTGCGTGGCATGGGAATTCCTGCACGTTACGTCTCGGGCTATTTGCATCCCACACGCGGGGCGGCCGTCGGCGACACCATCGACGGCCAGAGCCATGCGTGGGTGCAGGCGTGGACCGGCGGCTGGTGGGATTACGACCCCACCAACGACTCCGAGATCAACGAGCAGTACGTCAGCGTCGGTGTGGGCCGCAACTACTCGGATGTGGCGCCGCTCAAGGGAATCTACTCGGGCGAGGGCTCCACTGACCTCGACGTCGTCGTGGAGATCACCCGGCTGGCTTGACGCACACGCCCGGGTGCACCTCGACGCGGTGCAGATCCGCGCCGACCTCGATCTGCCGGTCGAACTCGGTGGCCGCCAGTTCTCGCCACTGGTCCTCGGTGCCTGGGGCGATGGCCGGGACGTAGTGGGTGAGGATCAGGATGCCGACCCCGGCCCGCGCCGCGGTGGCCGCGGCCTCCTGCACCGACGAGTGGTAGTCGCAGATGTCGCGGATGCGTTGCTGCGGAAGCGTTTCGATGATGTCTTTGCGAATCACGGTGTGGATGAGGGCCCCCGCTCCGGTGGCCAGGGCGTCGAGTGTCGCGCACGGCACGCTGTCACCGGCCGCCACCACCGATGCGTCCGCGTGCTCGACACGGAAGGCGATCGTCGGCGTCACGGGCCGGTGGTCGGTGGGGCCCACGCGGATCACCACACCGTCGCGATCCCACACCACGCCCTCGGTGTGTTCGTGGACCTCCACCGGTGGGGGCGCGGTGAGGTCGTCGTGGTGGGCGATGCGGTAGCCGATGTCGTGTCCGAATGCCTTGAGCGTGGCTTCGACGACCTCCGCGGTTCCCGGCGGGCCGATGATCGGCAATGGTGGGGCGTCGGGGGTGAACGTGCTCACCCAGCGCGTGATGATCACGTCGCCCAGATCGGCGATGTGGTCGCTGTGTAGGTGTGTCAGGAGCAGCGCGCTGAGCTGCGAGGCTGACGACCCGGCGGCCGCCAGTCGCTGCAGTACACCACGGCCGCAGTCGACGAGGAACGTCTGCCCGCCTGCGCGGACCATCGTCGACGGTCCGGCCCGGTCGGGATCTGGGATAGGGCTTCCGGTTCCCAGCAGGGTGACCTCGATCATGCTGTCCTTGGTACCAATTCGGGCCATCGGACACGCCGGAAACCGACGAGTCGGGCAGGCTCTTTGGCGGGCACGCTGCTTGTCGGTGGCCTCTGGCATGATCGAACGTATGTTCGAAGACCTCGACGATCAGGCACTGGTTGCCGGTATCGAGGTTGAGTCGCGCGCGGAGTCGGCGGCTGCGGCGCGGCGGTTGGCGTTCATCGCTGAACTGGCATCGCGTCGAGCGGCGCCCTCGGAGGACGCGGTGGTGTCGTGGGCCTGTGATGACTGGGACGCTACGGCTGCTGAGGTGGGCGCAGCGATGAACATCGGGCACCGGGCGGCGTCCAAGGAGATGCGGATCGCCGAGGCGTTGCGTGAGCGATTGCCGCGGGTGGCGGCGTTGTTCGCCCGGGGCGCGGTGAGTACGCGGGTGGTGGAGACGTTGACGTGGCGGACGCAGCTGGTGACCGATGCGCGGGTGTGGGCGGTCGTGGATGCAGAGCTGGCGTCGCGCGTTCATGAGTTCGGGCCGATGTCGGTGGTCGCGTTGGAGCGCAGTGTCGACAGCCTGTTGGAGAAGTACGATCCGGCCGCGGTGCGGCGCACCAGGCAGGCGGCGCGGGATCGTGACGTCCGGTTCGGTAAGCCGGATGACGAGACGGGGACGGCATCGATATACGGGCGAGTGCTCGTCACCGACAGAGAGGCGTACCTGAAGAGGATCGCGCAATTGGTGGCCGGGGTCTGCGTCGATGATCCGCGGACAGCGGGGCAGCGACGTTCGGATGCGATGGGCGTGATTGCCGTCGGTGGGGATCGGCTGGCGTGCCTGTGCGCCAGTCCCGACTGCCCGGCCGCCGGGACGGATCCGCGAGCGGCCAACACCATGGTGTACGTGTTCGCCGAGCGGCCGGTGCTCGATGCGAAGCCGGATCCTATGTCAACGGCGATGATGCGGGCAACCCGATTCCCATCATCGACGCCGAGTCCGAGGCCGCCTCCACTTCCGAGCCGGAGCCGGAGCCCGGTGGTGGGCCCGCACGCGCGCCGGCATTCTCACCGCAGCGTGCCACCGCGGTGATCGTCGGGGGTGGGATCGTGCCGGCACCGTGGGTCGCCCAGTTGATCGCCTCGGGGGCGAAGGTCAAGGAGCTGCGCGAGCCTTCGGTGGCCGCCGAGATTGGTTACCGGCCGTCGGCGGGCCTGGCGGCGTTTGTGCGGATGTGGGATCTGACGTGTCGCTTCCCGGGATGTGACCGCCCGGCGGAGTTCTGCGATATCGACCATACGGAACCGTTCCCGGGTGGGGCCACGCACGCGTCGAACACCAAGTGTCTGTGTCGGATTCACCATTTGGTCAAGACTTTCTGGGCGGGCTTTGTCGATCGGCAGTTGCCCGATGGCCGGGTGGTGTGGACGATGCCCAGCGGACGCACCCATATCACCGTGCCGGGCAGCCGGTGGGTGTTTCCGCAGTGGGACACCACCACCTCGGCGCTGCCACCGCCCCCACCACGTTCGGATTCAGGGCAGCGGGGCGTGATGATGCCGCGGCGCCGGCTCACCCGCGCAGCGCAGCGGGCCCGCCAGATCAACAACGAGCGCGCCCGCAACCAGGCCTACCTTTCCGAACGGAACAAGCCGCCCCCATCATGACCTGCCTGTGCCAGGGCGAAACGACTGGACCGTGGACTCACTCGCGACCCACTGACAACCAGGACGTATCGCTATAGCGGTCACCGGAAACCGTCGCGCCGGCCGCATCCAGCGATTCGAGTTGTTCAGGGGTGAGCGTCACGTCGAGGGACTCGACGTTCTCCTGCACCCGGGAAGCGCGACGGGTGCCAGGGATCGGCACGGATGCGACGCCGAATGCATCGGCGCGGTATCGCAGCCAAGCCAGCGCCACCTGCGCCGGGGTGGCTTCGACGGCCTCGGCGATCGACCGGATCGTCTCCACCACTGCCAGATTCGCCTCGAGGGAGTCTGCTCCGAAGCGCGGCATCGTCTTGCGGAAATCGTTCGGCGACTCCAAGTCGGCAGCTGAGCGCACAGTGCCGGTCAGAAATCCACGGCCCAACGGCGAGTAGGGGACGAAACCCACCCCGAGTTCGGCGGCGGCCGGCACGACGTTGCGCTCGACATCGCGGCTCCAGATCGACCACTCGCTCTGCACCGCCGCGATCGGATGTATCCGTACCGCAGCCCGAAGCTCCTGTGCAGTGACCTCGGACAACCCGAGGTGGCGGACCTTTCCAGCGGCGACCAGTTCCGCCATGGCGCCAACGGTCTCCTGTATCGGGACCGACATGTCTCGGCGATGCATGTAGTAGAGATCGACGACATCGGTCTGTAGGCGCTGCAGGCTCGCGTCGATGCAGGTGCGTACGTACTCGGCGTCGCCACGCACCTTCGGACTCCCGGACGCACGTTCGGCCGGATTGCCCTCGATGCCGAACTTCGTCGCCAAGGTGACCTCGTCGCGACGGTCTGCCAGGAGCTTGGCGATCAGCCTCTCGTTGTTGCCACTGCCGTAGACGTTCGCTGTGTCGATGAAAGTCACACCAAGGTCCAGGCACCGGTGCAGCGTCGCCAGCGACTCGTCGTCATCGACCTCGCCGTACACCGGTGTGAGCGCCATGGCTCCGAAACCAATTGCGCTGACTGACAGATCGTCACCCAGCGTGGTGGTGGGGACAGAATTTCCGGTGGTCATGCCCGCGGTCCTTCGTTCGGAGTGGTCACCTGGATACCCGGTGCCGGAGGATGCTCAAATGAGCACCAAACGGTCGAATCGGCTTCCGTGTCACCCGGCTCCCATTAGCCTAGTGTGAGGCAGATCACGATCGGAGGCCGGTATGCGGATCGCGGACGTGCTGAAGAACAAGGGCACCGCAGTGGTGACCATCTCGCCGCAGGCCACCGTCACCGAACTGCTGGCGGGGCTGGCCGAGATGAACATCGGCGCGATGGTGGTGATGGGGAAGAGCGGCCTCGAGGGAATCGTCTCCGAGCGCGACGTGGTCCGTCAGCTGCACAAGCGTGGCAGCAGCCTGCTGGCGCAGCCGGTGTCGTCGATCATGACCAGTGTCGTGGCGACCTGCACTCCGCGCGACACCGTCGACCACCTCAACGTGCTGATGACCCAGAACCGGGTCCGCCACATCCCCGTGCTCGACGACGGCCGGTTGGCCGGCATCGTGAGCATCGGCGACGTGGTGAAGACCCGGATGGAAGAACTCGAGACCGAGCAACAACAGCTGCAGGCCTACATCACGCAGGGGCGTTGAGGCGCGGTGCGTTCCCGTATCGGGCTGGCCGCATCCGGCTCTTGACCTGATGTGCGATGGTGGGCGGGTGTCCGCCGTCGCTGTCCGATCCGCACAGAAATTCGATGTCGCTCCGCTCGCCGCGGTCCTGGGTCGCGCCTTTGCCGACGACCCGGTGACGAAGTGGGTGATACCCGACGCCGCGCGTCGTGCCCGGGCGCTGCCGCGCATGTTCGCGGCCCTCACACGTCATCACCACTTGCATGGCGGGGGCGCCGACGTCGCTGTGGGCGGCACCGGGGTCGGTGGTACCGGAGTAGGGGCAGCGGCCCTGTGGGACGGGCCCGGCCGCTGGAAGCAGACCCCCGCCGAAGAACTGCGGATGTTGCCGATGCTGCTGCTCGCCTTCGGGCGACACCTCAGCCGTGGACGGCAGGTCGTCGACCTGATGAAGGAGCATCATCCCGATGAACCCCATTGGTATCTCGCGGTCATCGGCAGTGACCCGGTCGTGCGGGGCGGCGGATACGGCCACGCCTTGATGCGCTCACGCCTCGAGCAGGTCGACGCCGAACACGCACCGGCGTATCTGGAGTCCAGCAACCCCGACAACATCCCGTACTACGCCCGCTTCGGGTTCGAGGTAACCGGCGAGGTGCGGTTGCCCGACGACGGGCCGGTGATGACCCTGATGTGGCGCCGACCCCGCTAGTCAGTCGAATACACCGGTCATGTTGAGGATCAGCAACACGCCGGCCGCGATGAACAACGCGAGGAACAACACCAGACCGATCCCGCTCACCGCGGCGGTCGGGGTGATCTTGTGCTTCGGGCGGGGCGCGGGTTCGCCGAGGCCTGAGGTCTGCGCGGAATCCGGTGGCGTCGCACCGGGAGCGACGCCACCTCCAGGTTCCAGATCGGGCGTATCGGCCGGATTGGGGTCGGGAGGTACAGCAGTCATCTTCCTGGAGTTCCCGGTCCCACGAATTTGAAGCGCCGTGGCGGAAACCCGGGGGGCCTGCCGGCGGCAGTGCTGCTGTTACAGTGCGGAAGGCCGACCTCAGGGGAATCCGGTGCGAATCCGGAACTGACGCGCAACGGTGAGAGGCTGCCGCCTCGAGTCCGATCACCTGTGGCCGGATCTACTGTCGACGGCTCCGCGACTGGGCCCTGCATCGAAGGAATCGGCTGATGCGTGCGATCACCGCACTTCTGACCCTGTTACCGCTGGCGATCTGCGCGCTTTCGGGATGTTCGGCGCGCGGTACCGAACCGTCGCCCCACGAGGAGACGACGAACTACCCGCTGACGTTCGAGAACTGCGGTGTCACCGTCACGATCGACCGTCCACCGCAACGGGTGGTGTCGTTGTACCAGGCGTCGACGGAGATCCTGCTGTCCCTGGGGCTCGCCGACCGGATGGTGGGCACCTCGACGTGGTTCGATCCCGTGCTGCCCGCGCTGGCCGAGGACAATGCAAGCGTCCCGCGGCTCGCCGACAACGATCCGTCGCTGGAGACCGTACTTGCCGCCGAACCGGATCTGGTGACCTCGGCGAGCGCGCACACATTCACACCCGCGGTGGTCGCCGAACGCGCCAGGCTCGGGCAACTCGGAGTGGCCACGTACCAGTCACCGTCGGTGTGCACCGGGGCCGAGGTGGACGGCGAGACGGTCACCCGCACCGAACCGCTGACCTTCGACACGCTGTTCGACGAGATCAACCAGTTGGCGCGGATGTTCGATGTGCCCGAACGTGGCGCGCGGTTGGTGGATGATTTGCAGCGTCGCCTGTCCGAGGCCTCGCTCGAACCGAAGCCGGGCACCACCGTGGCGTACTGGTTCTCCGGGCTGCGGACGCCATCCATGGCCGGATGCTGTTCGGCCCCAGGCCTGTACACCGCCGCACTTGGCCTTGCCAACGTCTTCGCCGACGCATCGGAAGACTGGCCGGAGGTCAGCTGGGAGGCGGTCGCAGCCCGCGATCCCGACGTGTTGGTGCTGGCCGACCTCAACCGCAGGCGCATCGACGGTGACGCCCTGGACGCCAAGATCGGTTTCCTGGAATCCAATCCGGTGACCCGCCACATGACCGCGGTGCGCAACAAACGGTACGTGGTGCTCACCGGATCCGAACTCGATCCAGGGATCCGTCAGGTGCAGGCGGTCGAAAAGATGGCCGCGGGCCTCGAATCGTTCGGTCTCGTCTCATGATCCGCCGACTGTGTGCCGGCGCAGCGGTCCTCGTCGTCGTCACGGCGGGTTGCGGTCGACCCGCGGCGCCGGTGGCGGTCTCGGCCGGCGCGCACGGATACCCGGTGACCGTGGACAACTGCGGCAGGCAGGTGGTGGTCGACGCCTCACCTCGGCGGGCGGTATCGCTCAACCAGGGCTCCACGGAGGTGATGCTGTCGCTCGGATTGGCCGATCGCATGGTCGGCACCGCGACGTGGACCGACCCGGTGCGCGATGACCTCGCCGAGGACAATGCGCGGGTGCCGGTGCTCGCAGTGAACAAACCGTCGTTGGAGACCGTGCTCGACGCCGACCCGGACTTCGTGTCGGCGTCGTTCGGTGGCACGCTGGGCCCGGGCGGGGTCGCCGACCGCAACCGGTTCGAAGCACTCGGCGTCCCCACGTACCTCGCGCCGAGCGACTGTGAGGGCAAGACCTCGGTCAACGGCGACGGTGCGCGCACCGAACCGTTCACGATGGATGCCATCTACACCGAGATCACCGACCTGGCGGCTATTTTCGACGTCCACGAGCGCGGTGCGGAACTCGTCGGGGACCTGCGGCGCCGGATGGACTCGGTGTCGGGCACACGTACCGACGTGGACATGGCGTTCTGGTTCTCCGATGTCCGCGCCCCGTACTTCGCGGGGTGTTGCGGAGCTTCGGGCGTCATCGCCGATGCGGTCGGGGCGCGCAACGTGTTCGATGACACGACCGACGAGTGGCCGCAGGTCAGTTGGGAGAGCGTCGCCGAGCGAGATCCGGACGTCCTGGTACTGGCGGATCTGAGCCGCAGAACCATCGAAGGCGACTCCCTGCAAACCAAAATCGCGTTCCTGGAGTCGAATCCGGTGACGCGGCGGCTCACCGCGGTGCAGCAGCGTCGGTACATCGTGGTCAACGGCGCCGATCTCAATCCGTCGATCCGCACGGTCGACGGGGTCGAGAAGGTGGCGCGCGGGCTGCGCGAGCTGGGGTTGGCGTCGGACCGGTGATCGTGCGTACCCGCTCGCTGGTTGGGGTCTGGAGCGCGGCGATGGTCCTGCTCGTCGCGTCGTCCGCGCTGGCTGTGACCATCGGGCCTGCAGCGCTGTCGGTTTCGGACGTGTACCGCATCATCGGCGAGCATCTCGGCGCTGGGCCGTCAGGGGCGACGCGTCTGCAGGACGGCATCGTGTGGGAGCTTCGGCTGCCGCGGGTGTTGCTGGCCGCCGCATGCGGAAGCGGATTGGCGCTGTGCGGGGCGATCCTGCAGTCGTTGCTGCGTAATCCGCTCGCCGACCCTTTCGTCCTCGGGGTGTCGTCCGGTGCGTCGACCGGGGCGGTGCTGGTCGCGGTGCTCGGGGTCGGGGGCGGAGCGCTCACCTTGTCCGGGGGTGCGTTCGTCGGTGCGGTGTTCGCCTTCTCGGTCGTGTTGGTGCTGGCCTACGCATCGGGTGGCGGCACCGACAAGGTGGTGCTCGCGGGAGTGGCTGGGACGCAACTCTTCTCGGCTTTGACGTCTTTCATCGTGTTGTCTTCTGCTGATGCCGAGCAGACCAGGGGGGTGTTGTTCTGGCTGCTGGGATCCCTCGCGGGGGTCGCGTGGAGCGACGTCGTGACATGCGGCCTGGTGGTGTGCGGAGGGCTCGCGGTGTGCGTGTTCCATGCCAGGACGCTCGACGCGTTCGCGTTCGGTCACGACGCTGCCGCCACACTCGGTGTATCGGTGCTGCGGGCGCGCCTGGTGCTGATGGTGGTCACCGCGTTGATGACGGCCGCGCTGGTCAGCGCGGCAGGAGCGATCGGGTTCGTCGGCCTGGTGCTGCCCCACGCGGCACGGTTCGTGGTCGGTCCCGACCATCGGCGGTTGCTGCCGACGGTCGCGCTGCTCGGCGCCGTCTTCATGGTGTGGGTGGATACGCTGGCCCGCACCGTGTTCGCGCCGCAGGAATTGCCCACGGGTGTGGTCACCGCACTGCTCGGCGTGCCCGCGTTCGCAATGATCCTGCTGCGCAGAAGGGCCGGTGCGCGATGAGCTTGCGCGCCGACGACGTGCGGTGGTTGCGCTCGGGCCGGCTCGTGCTCGCGGATGTCACCGTGGCTTTCCAGCCGGGCAGCACCGTGGGCGTTCTCGGCCCAAACGGGTCAGGAAAGTCGTCGCTGCTGCGTCTGCTGGCCGGGCTCGACCGACCCGACGCCGGGCGCGTCGAACTCGACGGGCGACCGGTGACCGCGATGCCGCGCCGTGCACTCGCGCGACGCGTCGCGCTCGTGGGCCAGCACGCCGAGACGGATCTGAACATCACGGTCGGGGACGTGGTGCGACTCGGTCGCATCCCGTACACGACGATGTTCGGCGGCGACGGGGACGGGGCATCGGCCGTGCGGGACGCGCTCGCGGTCACGGGCCTGCTCGGTATGCAGAACCGGCTGTGGCACACCCTTTCCGGAGGCGAGCGTCAGCGGGTGCAGATCGCCCGCGCGCTCGCGCAGCAACCCACGGAACTGCTGCTCGACGAGCCGACGAACCATCTCGACATCGCCCACCAGCTGGAGATCCTGGCGCTGATCCGCGAGCTCGACATCACCGTCGTCGTCGCGCTCCACGACCTGAACCTCGCCGCGATGTTCTGCGACCACGTCGTGGTGCTGTCGGCGGGCGGGGTCGTGGCGTCAGGACCCCCGGCGGATGTGCTCACCGAGCAACTCGTCGCCGACGTCTACGGCGTGCGGTGTGAGATCACCCGCGACTCCGCCGGGCCCTACGTGCGGTTCCGTCCAGGCGGCAGAACCGGCGGGCGCTAGCTCCAGGAGTATTCGGCGCGCAGGCGCTCGGCGACCACCTCGAACCGCACGCGGTCCAGGATCGCGCCCTCGCGGCGGATGCCCTCCTCGGGCACGTCGAGCACGCGGTCGAGGCGCACCCAGCTGGGCCTGCCGTCGTAGTCCCAGGTGCCGGTGCCGATGCCGACCCAGTTCGGATCGTCGCTGCGGTGCTCCTGGCTGGAGAGCATGAGGCCCAGCAGGGTGCGGTGGTCGCGTCCCACCACCAGCACCGGGCGGTCCTTGCCCTTGGTGGGGTCGTCCTCGTAGACCACCCACGTCCATACGATCTCGCCCGGATCCGCGCGGCCGTCGAGGTCAGGGGAGTACACGACCTTGCGGGCGCGGTGCGCGGTCGGAACGGCGTGTTTGGACACCGGCCGCCCCGCGGTGATTGCGGGTGCGTTGTTCGCCGTGGCGCCGGCGAGGCCGCTGGCCAGCACATCGATCCCGAGCCGTAGGCCCTGCTGAATGCCCTGCTGGATGCCCTGTTGCACGGTCCGGGGCACGTTCTCGGACTTCTGTAGCTGGCGCACGAACTTCGGCGCCTCGTTGAAGACCAGGTTCTCGGTGCCCTTCAGAACTCGCTGGAACGTCTTCCACTGCGACACCATGAATCGAGCATATGCCAGCGGCAGACCCGGCGATTGTGTCGCAACGGGTCGCGCTCGATACCCTGGAAGCGCACAACACGTGCGCTTGACCCACGCTCACCAGGAGATTCCCATCAGCAGCTTCGCCGACAAGACGTTCACTGCGCCGGCGCAGATTCGGAACTTCTGCATCATCGCCCACATCGACCACGGCAAGTCGACGCTGGCCGACCGGATGCTGCAGCTCACCGGTGTTGTCGATGAGCGGTCGATGCGGGCCCAGTACCTCGACCGCATGGACATCGAACGTGAGCGCGGGATCACCATCAAGGCTCAGAACGTCCGGCTTCCGTGGACGCTGAAGGACGGCCAAGACGGCGCGGACGCGGGTGATTACGTGCTGCACCTGATCGACACCCCGGGCCACGTCGACTTCACCTACGAGGTGTCGCGCGCGCTGGAGGCCTGCGAGGGCGCGGTGCTGCTGGTCGACGCCGCGCAGGGCATCGAGGCGCAGACGCTGGCCAACCTGTACCTGGCGCTGGACCGCGACCTGGCGATCATCCCGGTGCTCAACAAGATCGACCTGCCCGCCGCTGACCCGGACCGCTATGCCGGCGAGCTCGCCCACATCATCGGGTGTGAGCCGTCGGACGTGCTGCGTGTCTCGGGCAAGACCGGCGAAGGCGTGGCCGAGCTGCTCGACGAGGTGGTGCGTAAGGTGCCGCCGCCGGTCGGTGACCCCGACGCCCCGACGCGCGCGATGATCTTCGACTCCGTGTACGACATCTACCGCGGCGTGGTGACCTACGTCCGTGTGGTCGACGGCAAGATCGTGCCGCGCGAACGCATCGCGATGATGTCCACCGGCGCCACCCATGAACTGCTCGAGGTCGGCATCGTCTCACCGGAACCGAAGGCCAGTGCGGGCCTGGGCGTCGGTGAGGTCGGTTACCTGATCACGGGTGTGAAGGACGTCCGCCAGTCGAAGGTCGGTGACACGGTGACCACGGCGCGCAAGGGCGCGACCGAGGCGCTCACGGGTTATCGCGAGCCCAAGCCGATGGTGTACTCGGGCCTGTATCCCGTCGACGGTTCGGACTACCCGGATCTGCGTGACGCGCTGGACAAGCTGCAACTCAACGACGCCGCACTGACGTATGAGCCGGAGACCTCGGTGGCCCTGGGCTTCGGGTTCCGCTGCGGCTTCCTCGGACTGCTGCACATGGAGATCACCCGTGAACGCCTGGAGCGCGAGTTCGGCCTGGACCTGATCTCCACCTCACCCAACGTGGTGTACCGCGTCGTGCAGGACGACGGTTCCGAGAAGGTCGTGACGAACCCGTCGGACTGGCCGGAAGGCAAGATCCGCACGGTGTTCGAGCCCGTCGTGAAGACCACGATCATCGCGCCCAGCGAGTTCATCGGCACCATCATGGAGCTGTGCCAGTCCCGTCGCGGCGAACTGCAGGGCATGGACTACCTGTCGCCCGAGCGCGTCGAACTGCGCTACATCATGCCGTTGGGCGAGATCATCTTCGACTTCTTCGACTCGTTGAAGTCCCGCACCCGCGGCTACGCGAGCCTGGACTACGAGGAGGCCGGCGAGCAGGAGGCCGATCTGGTCAAGGTCGACATCCTGCTGCAGGGCGAGGCCGTCGACGCGTTCTCGGCCATCGTCCACAAGGACGGTGCCTCGGCCTACGGCAACAAGATGACCTCGAAGCTCAAGGAACTGATCCCGCGGCAGCAGTTCGAGGTGCCGGTCCAGGCCGCGATCGGTTCGAGAATCATTGCGCGCGAAAACATCCGGGCCATCCGCAAGGACGTGCTCTCGAAGTGCTACGGCGGTGACATCACCCGTAAGCGCAAGCTGCTCGAGAAGCAGAAAGAGGGCAAGAAGCGCATGAAGACGATCGGCCGGGTCGACGTGCCGCAGGAGGCGTTCGTCGCGGCGCTGTCCACCGACGCGGCGGGTGACAAGCCCAAGAAGTAGCCCGCACAGCTTGATCGGCTGCCACTTTTTGCGCGTTTGCTGACGAGTGACCCGTAGTAGGGTCATGAGAAGGTATGCGCATCGGGGGTGGTTGCTGATGAAGACGATCGCCAAGTGGTCGGTGGTGGCTGCGTCCCTGGTGCTGGTGGTGGGCTGCACCAGGATCGTCGACGGGTCGATGCAACCGGCCGCGGATCTGCCGCCACGGCCGCTGCGCGGCGCGGACATCGCACGCGTGTTGCCCGGCGTCGATGAACTGTCGGAGATCCTGGATCAGCGGATGGTCGAGGACATCGGCGGGCGGCGCGACGTATCGGGTGGCGTCGAGGACATGCCCGACGGGCTGGCGACGGAAAGCGATGCGACGCCACATGATTGCGTCGGCACGACGAGCGCCATGCAGCGCAGCGTGTACGAGTCCGCCGATGTCACCGAGGTGATCAGCGAGGGGTTCGACGGCGACGAGGACGGCGGCGCGGTGCTCGCCGCAAACGTCGGCGTGGTGGCCCTCGACAGCGTCGCGAGTGCCAACAAGCTCTTCGACGCGTTCGCCGAGCAGTGGCAGGACTGCGACGGCACCACCGTCACGATCGTCAAGGAGCCGGTCCGGGGCGGATTCTTCACCGATCACGTGACCGATGTGCGGGTCGAGAATTCGGTCGTCGCGGCCACTGTCGAGTTCGGCCATACCCTCGACAGCCTGATCACTCCCGTGGCCCGTGCGCTCGGCGTGCGGGCCAACTGCCTCGTCGAGGTGGATGTGGCGTACTACAGCGAGCCGGAGAGCCGTCAGAAGGGCAACACCGACGTCGACGCGGTGGCGATCGACATCGCGCACGAGATGATGGACGAGATCAGCGATCTGACCTGAAAAGTCGCGCGGCGAGCGACAATGAATCATGACACCCGGGCGGCGATGGACCCGGCTGTGCACCGCGGGTGCCGCCGCGGCGGTCATGTGTCTGCTGTCAGGGTGCGTCACCGTCGTCGGTGGTACGGCGACGCGGGATCCGGCGGCGCCGCCGCCCGGGGCCGCGGTGACCGAGGTGGATCTCGACAACCTGTTGCTGCCGGTCACCGAGCTTGGCGACATCGTCGGCTCTGACGACCTGACGGTGACCGTCGAACTCGACCAGTTCAACGACAGCTCGGCGGCGATGGACGATCCCGATTGCCTCGCAGCGGCTTTCGGTGCACAGGAGCGGGTCTATGCGGGCACCGGATGGACCGCGGTGCGCGACCAGATCGTGCGTGAACCCGGCTCGTTCAGTCCGCACTGGATCGAGCAGGTCGTCGTGTTGTTCACGTCAGATCTGCATGCGCGCGACTTCTTCGACCAGTCACGCGAAACCTGGCGTGGGTGCGTGGGAACCCTCACCACCTACGACATCGACCAGATGCCGCTGGAGTGGGTGGTCGGCGAGGTCACCGCGGAGGAGTCCACGATCAGCCAATTGTCGGTACCCGAGACCGCGGTGCGCGGCGGCTGTCACCACGCACTGTCGGTGGCGGCCAATCTCGTCGCCGAGGCGTGGGCCTGCGGCGAGGGCGTCGAAGATCAGGCGAGCGAGATCGTCGACCAGATCGTGGCCAACATCGAGTAGCTGAGTTCAGGCCGTATTCAGCCCAGGGCCGTGTCGTCGCACGCGACGATCTGCTCGACCTGCGCGCGTAGCTCCTCGAGCTCCCTGCGGTCGTCGTCGGAATAGTCCCGTGCGGTGTCGTCGAGCACGCATACGGTGCCCACAACGTTGCCGGAACCGTCGTGAACGGCGAGCCCCAGGTAGTTGCTCAGCCCGAACTCGGTCTCGTCCTCATTGCCGGCGAAGGTGTTGTCCTGGCGTGAGTCCCGCACGAACAGGGTCTCGTCGGACGCGACGACACGCTCGCAGTACAACGGAACCCGGCCGGCGTCGGAACCGGCCTTCCTTCCGGCGGCGCCGACGGTGTAGTGCTTGGTCGCCTCGCCCGCGGTTGCCGCGACCACCATGGAGTCCGGTTCGGAACGCATCACCAGGACGGACTTGACGCCCAGCTTCTCGGCGACCGCTTCGAGGTTCGCGGCGACGGGGGACAGGGCAGGGGTGGTGTCGGTGCGGTGGGGCTCTGCGGTGCTCACGCCCGTCATCGTATGGCCGATCGACTGTCGGGAGAAGGTGCGGTGACGGGATTGCCTCGCGCTGAGCACAAACCTGGGCTGTGGCATTCGTGAGCCGTAACTTCGCGGGAGTGACCAGAGAGCTTCATCTGCTGGCCTTTGGCAACACCCGGTCAGCCGGTCCGTGGCGCCATCCCGCCGCCGACAACACGCCTGCGGGGGTGCGACGCCGGCTGATCGCTTACGCGCAGACCGCCGAGGCCGGAACCTTCGACGCGTTGTTCTTCGCCGACGGCTTGAACTATGGCCCGCCTGCGACGTGGGCGTACAAGATCACCGAGGACTTCGAACCGCTCACCGCCACTGCGGCGCTGTCGTCGGTGACCGAGCACATCGGTCTCGTCGTGACGGGATCGGCGACGCTGGCGCACCCGTATCACCTGGCGCGCCAGCTTCTCTCGCTCGATCACCTCAGCGGTGGCCGGGCCGGCTGGAACCTGGTGACCAGCTTCGCGCGGGCAGCGGCGGACAATTTCAGTGCGCGCGGCGTGATCGACCACGACGATCGCTACGCCATCGCCGAGGAAGCACTCGAGGTGGTCCGCAAGCTGTGGGACGAATGGGGTGAGGACACCATCGTCGAGGACCGCCCGGCGGGAATCTTCAACGATGTCGGCCGGATCCGGCCGGCCAACCATCACGGACGCTACTTCGACGTCGCAGGCCCGATCGGCGCGGCGCGTTCAGCGCAGGGGCAGCCGGTGCTCTTCCAGGCCGGATCCTCCGAAACCGGACGCGCTTTCGCTGCCAGGCACGCCGAGGTGATCTTCACCAGCCACGGCAACCGCGAGCGCGCACAGACGTTCTACGGCCAGATCCACGAGCAGTCACGGCAATTCGGACGTGGCGCGCCACCGCTGATCACACCGTCGCTGCGCTACATCGTCGGTTCGACCGACGAGGAAGCCCGTCGTGCCGAGCGCGAGGAGTACGAATACTTCAGCCCCGGGTACCAGGCCGGATGGTTGTTGGAGGTCGACGTCGATGTCACCGGCGCCGACCTGGACGGTCCGGTCCCGGACTCGGCGTTCCCCGAGCACACCGAAACCCATCAGACCGCTCTCGCGGGCTACCGCCATCTGGCGAGCGAGGGCAACCCGACGGTGCGGGAGTTCCTGTACCGCACGGTGAACGGGTGGGGTGCCGCGGTTGTGGGAACACCCGAACGCATCGCCGACACCATCGAGGAGTGGTTCACCACCGGGGCCGCCGACGGGTTCGTCCTGCGCGATTCCGGATTGCCGGGCCAGCACGAACTCTTCGTCGAACAGGTGGTGCCGGTGCTGCGCAAGCGTGGGCTGTTCCGCCACGAGTACACCGGTACGACGCTGCGTGCGCATCTGGGCCTGGACATCCCGCAGAGGTCGGTGTCGTGACCGAACCCTATGTGCTGTCTGCTTTCACCATGTCGACGGTGTCGCACGGCAACTTCGGAATGTGGCGCCACCCGCAGGACCGCACCTCCGACTACACCGACATCGGCTACTGGGTGGACCTCGCGCGTCTGCTCGACGACGGCGGGTTCGACCTGTTGTTCATCGCCGACGCGGTGGGACAACTCGACGTGTTCGGTGGCGACGCCAGCGCGGCACTGGCTCGGGCGGTGCAGACACCGGTCACCGATCCGTTGCTGGCGGTATCGGCGATGGCAGCGGCCACGCAGCGGCTGGGGTTCGGCATCACGGTGTCGACCACCTACGAGAGCCCATACCTGTTGGCTCGTAAGTTCAGCACCCTCGACCACCTCACGCGCGGCCGGATCGGGTGGAACATCGTCACCTCCCTGCTGGACAGCGCGGCGCGCAACATCATCGGTCGGGACCGCCAGATCCCGCACGACGAGCGGTACGCAATGGCGCAGGAGTTCGTCGAGGTGACCTACAAGCTGTGGGAGGGCTCGTGGGAACCGGACGCGGTGGTGCGCGACCGCGAGCGCGGTGTGTTCACGGATCCGGCGAAGGTGCACGACATCGGCCACGAGGGCAGGTATTTCAGCGTTCCCGGTGCCCATCTCGTCGAACCGTCACCACAGCGCACACCGGTGCTGTTCCAGGCCGGTACCTCGATTTCTGGACGTGAATTCGCCGCGCGCAACGCCGAACTGGTGTTCGTCTCAGATCCGCGTCCCGACGTGCTGCGTGCCAACATCGACGACGTCCGACGGCGGGCCGCCGCACACGGCCGCGACCCGGGGTCGTTGAAGTTCATCACCTCGGTCGAGATCGTCACGGACAGCACCGATTCGGCTGCGCGGTCCAAGGCCGACGACCTGGCGCGGTTCCATGACCTAAACCTCGATCCACCGATGAATTGGCTGGTCGCAGGGTGTCGTGACGAGGAAAGTGCCTTCTGAGCTGTGATGATGAGTGTTCTCTAGGCACTTATCGGCACAACTTCGAAAGGCACTTCC
>Ga0182740_1000564_pt1 | contig 38243 bp, 38 predicted proteins | sample eDN5th37CKraftBY_FD_128872 | JGI IMG/M metagenome (GOLD analysis project Ga0182740, IMG submission 128872) | Enriched backyard soil microbial communities from Emeryville, California, USA - eDNA 5th pass 37_C Kraft BY (version 2) (version 2) | ecosystem: Environmental > Terrestrial > Soil >...
GGTGTAGATCCCCTAACCCTCCTGCGCTCAGTGCAGAAGGAAAATAGGTGGACGACTTTTACGCCGCCCGCAGCAGGACTACCCCGCCGCTACCGTGGTCGAATTTTGCACCGCCGCTCTCACCTCACCCGTCGAAGGATTGAATACGTCGGCGAAGCGTCCGCTGCGCCCCGCTGCGCGCTGCCCTCCGATGAAATGCCCGATGTCGCGCATTCTGTGCGTCCCGTCCCACTTTGTTTTGCTTGATCATTGCCCGAATTCATGCACGGGAATATGGGGAGGTTTCCACCTTCAGTGTGCGTGAATTCACATGAGACAGGCGTTTGACTGGGACCTGCTGCAGTCCTTCCTCGCCGTCGCCCGCACCGGCAAGCTGACGGTCGCAGCCCGGCGTCTGAAGATCGATCATTCGACCCTCAGCCGGCGCTTGACGGCGCTGGAAACTGCGCTCAGAGCCAAGCTTTTCGAACGCCGGCTCTCGGGGTATGCCCTAACGCCCCAGGGAGAAGAGCTACTGGCACGCGCCGAGATCATCGAAAGCAACGCACTCGCCATCCAATCGGACATGGTGCAGAACAGCACGCAGGTCTCAGGGGCTGTCCGCATCGGTGCTCCGGACGGTTTCGGCACAGCAGTTCTCGCCCCTATTATCGGCCGATTATCGGCTGCCCATCCGGATCTAGATATTGAGCTCGTCGCGATGCCGCGCAGCTTCAGTTTATCCAAGCGTGAGGCAGACATCGCCATAGGCCTGTCGCGGCCTGCCCAAGGCCGGCTGCATTCCCGCAAGCTAACGGACTATGAGCTTGGCGTGTACGCGGCCAAGTCGCAGCATGATCTTTGGGCCGATGTCAGGACGGCCGACGAGTTCGCCACCCGTCCTTTCATCAGCTACATCGATGACCTGATCTTCGCCCCCGAACTCGACTACGTTCCCTCCATTGCCCAGGGCATAACGCCACGCATTCGCAGCTCCAATCTCATTGCGCAGATGCAGGCGACCGCTGCCGGCGCAGGCCTTTGCGTGCTGCCCTGCTTCCTTGCTGACGGCGATGACCGCCTGGTCCGCGTGCTGCCGGGGACGGTACAGCTCACTCGCACCTTCTGGATGATCGTGCACTCTGACATGCGCGATCTGGCTCGCATCCGGGCTACCAGCGACTTCATCGCCGAGGAGGTTCGCCGGGCAGCCAGCAGATTTCTTCCGGGCAGAGATCTGTGAGTGCGGTTCTTCCAGCACTTCTCTGAAGAGCGCCTTCCATGCGACGACTGGGGCGCCGCCATGGGCGCGGTCGCCCTCGCCCTCGCCCCCGTCGCGTTCAGTAACGTCATCGGGACATACTGCTGTGGCCTCTTGGGCGAGCGCTATCCCAAAACAAGGTGCTGGCCGTTCTGTATCTGGCGCGCGCGGCTCTTGCCACGAGGACGATCGCAAGGGCGAAGCTCGCAATGGTCTGGAAGAGCCCTGCGCCGCGCATGTCCCGGCGAGCCGACGAGAACAAGAGCTGGATTAAACTCAGTTCTCTTAAGTCAAATAACTCTCGATCACGGCCTTGTCTGATCTCAGTTCGCTGGCTGGTCCCGAGAGGACGATGCGACCGCGCTGGAGGATGTAGGCCTCGTCGGCAACTTCTAGAGCGAGATGCGCCAACTGCTCGACGAGCAGGATGGCCAGTCCATCCTCGGCTAGGCGCCTCAGCGTATCGAGAATGAGTCTCACGATCTGCGGTGCCAGACCAAGCGAAGGCTCGTCGAGCATGAGGAGCTTCGGTCGCATCATGAGTGCGCGGCTGACAGCCAGCATCTGCTGCTCGCCGCCGGAAAGATTGCCGCCGAGGACCTCTTGGCGCTCTCGCAGAACCGGGAAGCGCTCGAACTCCCGCTGAAGTCCTTCCTCGATCTCGGCATGGCGGAGGTTGGTGACGCGCTGCGCTCCTATGAGCAGGTTGTCGCGTACGCTCAATGTCGGAATGATCTGCCGGCCTTGAGGCACATGGACTAGCCCAGTGCGCGCCAAATGGTGTGGCTCCATGCCCGTTGTAGAATGTCCCGCGAACGAGATCGTCCCGCTGCTCGGGCGCACGATGTTCGATATGGTACGCAATAGTGTTGTCTTGCCTGCGCCATTGGCGCCGACGACTGCCACGAGGCGGCCCGGCTCCACGGAGAGCGAGAGGGCGTGAAGGACCTGAATGGCACCGAAGCCGGCCGAAACTTTCTCGAGCGTAATCACGCAACCTTCTCCGTACCGAGGTAGGCTCGCAGCACCACAGGATCAGTTTGTATTGCGGCGGGCGCCCCCGCGGCGATCGGATTGCCGAAGTCGAGAACCGTGATCGTATCGGCGATCCCCATGACGAAGTCCATATTGTGCTCGACTACGAGCACCGCAATACCAGCATCCTTCAAGCGCCGGACGAGGGCGGCGATCTCTTTGGCCTCGAGAGGATTGAGACCGGCTACAGGCTCATCCAGCAGCAGTATCGATGGCCGCTGTGCGATAGCGCGGGCCAGTTCGACAAGCTTTCGGTGGCCATAGGCAAGATCCTTCGGCAAGTGGTGCGCATAGTCGACAAGGCCAACCATGCGAAGAATGGCCAGTGCTTCCTGACGCTCCTCTTCCTCATGCCCGCGTCCGCGCAGCCATCGGCCCATGTCGCGTAGGATGCCGGCGCGCGGGCGCATGCCGAGCATGACATTCGACAGGACATCGACGCCGCCGATGAGCTGCAGGTTCTGGAAGGTGCGGACGAGTCCGAGCTGCGCGCGGCGATGCGCTGGGAGGCTCGTGACATCATCGCCGCCCATGAGGATGCGCCCGTCACTCGGCTGGTACAGGCCGGCGACAACATTGATGAAGGTCGACTTGCCGGCGCCGTTGGGACCTATCAGCGCGTGGATCTGGCCCGGCTCGATGGTGAGCGTGGCAGCTTTCAGCGCCGAGACGCCGGCATAGTTCTTCGTCAGGTTCTCCACGCGGAGATCTCGTGGTCTGGAGCTGTGCAGCTCGTAGGGAGCGTCGCTCGGCAGCACTGCTTCCTTGGGCGAGCTCCTGGCGAAGGCGCGGCGAAAGAGGCCGATGATACCCTCCGGGAAGAGAAGCAGGACGCCGATGAGGATGGAGCCGTAGATCAAAGGCCCGAACTCATGGAGAGAGGCGATGGTCTCGGTCAGCGCAAGCAGGATGGCGGTTCCGAGAAGCGGCCCCCTGCTATTGCCGAGTCCTCCGATCACGGCGGCGATCAGCAAGCCGATCGTAAGGCGAATGTTGAAGGCATCGCTCGAGACAAAGCCATTCTGATGGGCGAACAGCACGCCGGCCAGGCCCGCAAGCATGGCGCTCCCCGCAAAGACGATCGTTCGCCAGAGGGGGACGTTCAGGCCGATGGTCTGCGCGAAGGCTTCGCTTTCCTTGATGGCGCACAGGCGCCGGCCAATGGATGAGGAGAACAGATAGTCGCTCCCGACCTGGACGAGCAGAAGGCAGCCCGCGGCCACCCAGAAGAAGTAGGTTGGCCCCATGGCGAAGTCGCCGAAATCGATTTGCGGCACGCCCATCAGGCCCATGGTGCCGCCAGTAAAGCCGGTCCAACGCTGGGCGAGGATCTCGACAATGAAGCCGAAGGCAAGGGTCGCCATGGCCAGATAGAGACCGCGCGTCCTGAGCGCGATGAGGCCGAGCAGCGCGCCTCCCGCGAGTGCCACCAGCAGGCCTACGAACACCGTGAGCGACACGGGAAATCCGTAGGTGGTGGCGAGGATGGCCGTGCCGTAGCAGCCAAGGGCATAGAATCCGCCGTGCCCGAGAGACATCTGTCCCGAGAGCCCGAGCAGAATATTCAGGCTGATTACGGCGATGGCCGTATAGGCGTAGATCTGCCCGATGTGGACATAGAAGGGGTTGGGCGCGATTTGCGGCAACGCCGCGATCGCGAGCAAGGCTGCGCCGTAGGTGGCCAGGCGCCGGAAGCCAGGAGAGCTAGCGGACATCAGCGGCTCGTGTACTGAAAAGCCCGGTCGGGCGGAATGCTAGGAGGACCAGGACGGCGATGAGCGGGTAGAGATCGCCGAAGCTGCTGTCGAAGTAGTTCGAGAACGCCTCCGTGATCCCGAATAAGAGGCCGCCGGCGAGCAATCCTATCGGGTTCGAGAAGCCGCCAATTGCAGTGACGGCGAACGCCTTGATGGTGAAGACCAGCCCCATGTGCGGGTTCACTGAGACGAGAGGACCGACGAGGAAGCCGGAGATACCTGCCAGCAGGGATGCGAGCACGAAGACCAGCACGACTGTCCCGCGTACGTTGACGCCGAGCAGCGCCGCGGCTTCCGGATTGTAGGCGACGGCGTAGATGGCCTTGCCCCAGGGTGTTCGGAACAGGAAAAGGTAGAAGGCAGCGACGACGACGAAGGCGACGGCAATGATCGCGAGCTCCTCGACGAAGATGCCGACACCGCCGATCTGCACGACATTGTTCCGGGTCGCCGAGAAGATCGGTGGCGCATATTGCGCCGATTTTCCCCAGAAGAGCTCGACGACATTTTGCAGGATCAGCGCTGCACCAGCTGTCGTCAGGACCCAGGCATAGCCGCCGGTCTGATCGCCTGCTCGGTCGAGAGGGCGGATGGCGAAGCGTTCGAGGCCCCAGCCCAGCAGTGCGAGGGCAATGAGGACGCCGACGAGCACGAGAGGCGCCGGCACACCAAGAAGCATGAGGCCGAGCGTAAGGTAGGCGCCGACCATCAGGAAATCGCCCTGTCCGAAGTTCAGGCGGTGCGTGGCGAGGTGCGCGATGAACAGCCCCTTTGCCGTCAGCGTGTAAATAGCGCCAACGGCTATTCCACTCACCAGAAGCTGGAACACGTTGCTAAGCGTCATGACTGGGTGGTTCCAGTAGGCAATTTCGAGAGGCCAGTTTGCCCGCGTGCCGTTGATTGTTCGACAATCCAGTCTCGAAGGATGCGGGCACTTTTGCGCGCAGCATCCCTCGAGGCCGGTTCGATCGAGCTTCTGGTCAGAGCCAGGACAGATCGGGCACTTCAGTACTTCAGTCGAATGACCTGCCCGTCCTTCCACACGCCGAGGAAGACGTGTTCCTTATCGAGGCACTCGTGGTCCGTCGGCGAGAAGGGCTTGGCCGGCGTTGCCGAGACGGCGCTGACGCCATCGATGGCTTCGAGCGCATCGCGGATGGCTTTCGGATCGCTCTTGCCGACCTTTTCCACGGTCTTGAAAACGATCTGTCCTGCGTCATACCCGAGCGACGCAAGAACGGGCCAGCGGTAGTCCTTGCCATACTCCTTGCGCATGCGCTCGTCGAAGGTCTTGGCCTTGGGATCCGCGAGATCGAGTGCTTGCCCCATGACAGTGCCTTCGAGCGCCTCTCTGCCGACGATCTGCTCGATCTTCAATGAGGAGAGGCCCCAGTTGCCGGCGATGACAGGACGGTAGTTGAGGCGCGCCATCGGGCGATAGATAAGCTCGAACGACTCGTGAAAGTTGAGAACGAGCTCGGCGCCGGCGTCACGCATCTTGATCATCTGCGGCGTCAGATCGTTCACGCCGGGCGCTGCCGCTTCAATGGCGACCAGATCCTGGCCGCGAGCCTTGAGGCCCGCCTCGATCTCCTTGGCCGATACGTTACCGTAGCCGGTCGTCGAGTGCACGAGGCCGATCTTCTTGAACGTCTTGACGCCCCAATCGAGGATCGCCTCGATCTGGAACTTCTCCACCATCGAGCAGCGGAAGATGAAGCTCGGCTTCTGATCGATGAACTGAGTCGTGATCGGCGTGGCAATGGCGGGGCCGGCAACGAGCGGGATGCTGGCCCGCTGCAGGATGGGAGCGAACGCGAGCACATTGCCGCTGCTGACCGTCCCGACGACAATCGGCGCACGGTCGTTCTGGATCAGACGCTGCACAACGGAGACAGCGCGCTGCGGATTGGCTTCGTCATCATAGACGACGAGCTCGATCTTCGTCTTTGGGCTCGTCGCCTCATAATCCTTGAGCGCCAGCTTCAGTCCCTGCAGGTAGCTTTCGCCGAAATCTACGATGGCTGGCGGGCCGCTCAGGCCCAGTACGACGCCGACCTTGATGGCATCCTGTGCCTGGGCGATGCCCGTGCACATTGTCAATCCTGCGATCACCGCAGTCGCCCATACACGCTTCATGTCGCTTCCTCACTGGTTGTTAAATGCTTGTTGCCGGGGCTATCGCCCCTCGAACCTCGCGGTTCTCTTCTCGCGAAAGGCGGTCGTGCCCTCGCGGATATCCTTCGTGCCCCCGAGATCGTAGAAAGAGCGCGACTCGAGCTTCAGGGCCTCGTCAAACGGCAGGCCGACGGAGCGGCGCATGACGTCTTTCGCAAAGCGCTGCGCGAGCGGCGCCCGTGCGGCAAGCATGGCGGCATAGTCCATGCTCTTCTCGAGAAGCTGATCCGCGGGATAGATGCGACTGACGAGACCAATCCGGTAGGCGTGCTCCGCATCAATGCGCTCGCCCGAGAGAACGATCTCCATGGCGTGTCCGAGACCAACGATCTGCGGCAACCGGATGAGACCGCCGTCACAGGCGTGGAAGCCCCACTTCACATCCTGCAAGGCGAACTCCGCATTCGGCGAGCAGAAGCGGATGTCGCAGGCGAGCGCCAGCTCAAAGCCGCCCGAGATGGCGAAGCCGTTGACGGCTGCGACGATGGGTTTGCCGATCTCCATGCCGCGCGTGATGCCGGCAAATCCCGGGCCATCCGTATAGCGCGTGCGAAACTCGGGCGCAGGCCGGTTGGCGAAGTCGATGGTGTAGGTCTTCAGATCGGCGCCGGCGCAGAATGCTTTGGCCCCCGCGCCTGTAACGACGGCGACGCGCGCGCCGTCATCTCGGTCGAAACGTTGCCACGCCTCCGTCAACTCGTCGTTGGCTGCAAAATCCAGTGAATTCATCTTGTCGGAGCGATCGATCGTGATGAGCGTGACCGGGCCGCGCTGGTCGTACAGGACATTGCTCATGGCGTGCACCTCGCGAATGTGTAGGCGCTATCGGTCTCACTGATGGCGCGCACCGGCAGATCGGGCCGTAGTTGTTCCGGCGATCCTTCAATGCGCCCGGTTATGAGCAGGCCCGACGCGAGCTTTACGACGGCGACGACGTAAGGCGCCTGCCCTTTGAAGCGCGTCGGCGCGCGCCGGATCGTCGTCCACGAAACGAGCGTGCCGTCTCCCGGCACTTCCGCGAGCGAGAGGTTTGGGCTTTGACAAGCCGCGCACAGGTCGCGCGGGCCGGGATCGAGCGTGCCGCAGGCGTCGCAGCGGAGGGCCTTGATGTGCATGGCTTCAGGCATCCGTGCGCTTGAGAATATTGACGGTGCAGGCGACGCCGGTGCCGCCGAGATTATGCGTCAGGCCGATCGCTGCGTCGCGGACCTGATTGGGATGCTGGCCGCGGAGCTGCAGAACGCTCTCGTAGATCTGGCCGAGACCCGTCGCACCGACAGGATGACCTTTCGAGAGCAGTCCGCCGCTGGGATTGACCGGAATGTCGCCTCCAACTTTCGTGCGTCCTTCAAACGCGTAACCGCCGCCGTGGCCGCGTGGCACGATGCCGAGGTCCTCGGTGTCGATGATCTCGGCAATCGAGAAGCAATCGTGCAGCTCCACGAAGTCGACATCCTTGGCGCTGATGCCTGCCTGCGCGTATGCGGCCTTTGCGGCCATGACCGTTGCTTCGAACGTGCACAGGTCCGGATGGCCTGCAATGCGGGCGCTGCCGCGGGTCTGCGCCGAGGCCATCACGGAGATTGGCGTGGTGGCGAGTTCGGAGCGTCTGTCGGCTGCGACCAGAAGCAGTGCCGCAGCGCCATCGCTCGTCGGACAACAGTCGTATAGGCGAAGTGGATCACAGATCAGCGGGGACTGAAGGATCTGATCCGCCCCGACGGTGGCACCCATCTGCGCCAGCGGATTGAGCAGGCCATTCGCCTTGTTCTTGGTGACGACTGCGGAAACCTGCTCGCGATTGGTGCCATATCGCTCGGCATGAATCTGCCACGCGAGGCCGAAGAGACCTGGGAAGGTCAGACCGCTGATGCCGTCGCTGCGATTGTCCATCGCGCAGTTGAGTGCCGCCGTGGCCGTCGCCGTATCGGCATGGGTCATCTTTTCGACGCCCACGGCGAGGGCCACGTCACACATACCACTGGCAACGGCGAGGTAGGCGTGTCTGAAGGCAATGCCGCCCGAGGCACAAGCTCCTTCGACCTTGGTGCAGGGGATCTGTCCGAGGCCCAGGCCATCCGCGACAAGACCAGCCAGTACCTCCTGGCCCGTGAGTGGCCCCGAGACGAAATTGCCGAGGTAAAGTGCACCGACTTCCTTGCGATCGATGCCCGACTCGCGGATCGCCGTATCGGCCGCGCGAATGGCCAACGATTGAATGGCGATTTCGCCGTGCCGGCCAAAAGGCGTTGAGCCGATGCCGGCAATGAGAACCTGCCTCATGAGGAGCGCTCCAGGTCGAGCTGACGTCTGAGCTCGGTTTTGAGAATCTTGCCGTAGTTGTTCTTTGGAAGGGGACCGACAAAGCGGTAGGCCTTGGGGCGCTTGAAGCGCGCGATGTTCTCGAGGCAGAGCCGATCGAGCTCGCTCTCGGCGACCTTCTCGCCATCCTTGATGACGACGAAGGCAATGACTTCCTCGCCCCAGTCCGGATGTGGCCGGCCGACGACTGACACTTCCACGACGGAAGGATGGCGAAGGAGCACCTCTTCGATCTCGCGCGGATAGATGTTGGTGCCGCCGGAGATGATCATGTCCTTCGAGCGGTCGCGCAGCGTGAGATAGCCATGCTCGTCGAGGCTGCCGAGATCCCCCGTGTGCAGCCAGCCGCCGCGCAGGGTGGCTGCCGTTGCGTCCGGATTGTTCCAGTAGCCCGTCATGACACTGGCGCTCTTCGTGATCACTTCGCCGATTTCGCCGGGTGGGAGATCACGATCGTCCTCATCGACGACACGAACGAGCACGCCAGAACGTGCAACGCCGCAGGAGGCGAGCCGCTCTTCCAGGGGCGGGCCAACGTCGTTGACGTGGCTCTCGCGATCGAGCCCCGTGATCGTCATCGGCGATTCACCCTGCCCGTAGATCTGGTAGAGGCGGGGACCGAAGATCTGCAGGGCGCGCTTCAGATCGGCGACGTACATGGGGCCACCGCCGTAGTAGATCGTCCGGATGTGAGAGGGATCGATTTCCTGCGCCAGCGGGCTATTGACGAGGCGCGTGAGCATCGTCGGTGCCGCGAACATGGTGACGTTGCTGTTCTGCGTCATGACTTCGGCAACTGCTTCGAGATCGAAGCCCGGCAGGACGACATGCTGCGCTCCCTTCAGGAAGAAGGGGAGGGCGTACAAGCCAGTGCCGTGCGACAGCGGTGCCGTATGAAGCTTGATGTCCTTCGGCGTGAGAAGATCGACATCCGCCAGATAGGTGAGGCTCATGGCGAGCAGCGCGCGATGGCTCAGCATGGCGCCCTTCGGCCGGCCCGTCGTACCGCTCGTATAGAAGAGCCAAGCCAGATCCTCGGGCTCTGATGCGTATTGAGCGACGGGCTGCCCGTCAAACAGCCGCTCGTACGCCGCCGTTCCGGTGCAGATGATCTCGCTATCGAGCTGCGCGTCATGAGCGCCGGACACGAGGCCCGGGGTTGTCAGCAGGAGCGTGGCGCCGCAGTCCGATATGACATGCGCGATCTCGCGAGGGTGCAGCTTGGCATTGCAGGGGACGGCTGTGAGCCCCGCGGCCCAGCAGCCAAACAGGCACTCGAAGAACTCACCGCAGTTCTCCATCCAAAGAACGACGCGGTCGCCCGGACGCCTGCCTCCGGCGGTCAGCGTGCCGGCCAGTCGAGCAATGCGATCGACGAGCGCCCCGTATGTGAGCTCCAGCGTAGCCGAACGGATCGCCGGGGCGTCCGGCTGGCGCCGGGCGATATCCTGCAGCAGTTGCGCCAGGTTCAAGCGCTCCTCCTTAACTCGCGAGTTAATATTATCGTCTTTTGCGTTAAACTAGCGTCAAATAGGGTGCTCGGCAACCCGGTTTCGGGTAGGGCATGGTTGCAGAAAGAAGCTCGGAGATAGGAGGACGAAAGGTATGACCAAGCGCCGAAGCCAAGCATTCGGCGCCGCGTTCGACCGGCAGGATCAGCGGAGCCGTAAGCGACAGGCGGTTGTGCGCGCTGCGGCCGTTGCGTTCAACGAGCGCGGATTCTCGACGACCTCAATGGACGAGGTTGCCGCGGCGCTCGGCATCTCCAAGCCGACGCTCTATCAGTATTTCAAGAGCAAGCAGGAGATACTTTACGAGTGCCATCTTCTGGCCGTGCAGCATGGCGAGGCCGGCGTGGCCGAAGCCAATGTCCACGACGGGCCGGCACTTGAGAAGCTGCTCGTCTATGTGCGCCGCTTCATGATGGGTTTCTTCGACGATCTCGGGTCTTGTGCTGTCCTGCTCGATATCAACTCGCTCACCGAGAGGAACCGTAAGGAGATCATTCGGCGGCGCGATGGCGTGAGCGATGGCGTCGAGGCGCTTATCTCGGCAGGCATCCGAGACGGCAGCATAGCGCCGTGCGATCCGAAGCTTGCTGCTCTCTTCATCTTTGGCGTCGTGAACTGGATGTCCGTTTGGTACCGTTCGAGTGGTCCCAAGGCACCCGAAGACATCGCCAATGAGTTCCTACGCCTCTTCAGATCCGGATTCCAGCGCAAGTAGCAGCTTACGGCTATGCTGGTCGTCTGCAGGACATTCGCACACACTTCCAGTCAATTTGCTGCAACCTCGAACGGCACTGTGGCGCACTCGAGTACGAACGGCTTCGTTGGAAGGGACGCCGCTATAGCATTGGTTCCGAATTCTTCAAGCTTGCGACTATGGCTGGTCACGGTGTACGCGGCATCATGTCTGCGGGCGTCGACCCTAGGTCCCTATCCGCTCGCCAGTCTCGCCCAGACAAGATGACAGGTCGCTGACACCGATCAACGGGGCCCCGTCAGCGCTGCTCCGGTATGGTGCCATGTCGCCGGCCGCGTGGTGCGGGGAACACCTTGCGCCGCGGCTCCAGGATTGAACTGGTCGCGCGAATGTCAGACTAGTTTCTGACAACGCTCGACGCGTACGCGGCGATCAGCCGTCTGCGCGTGCTCATCAATGATATCAATCTGCTCAAGGAAACCTTCGCGGCGGCGCCACCCAAGTCATCGTATGCGGTATGGCGCTCTTTCCCGATCGAGATCGTTTCGTTCTATCCAGTTGGATTCGTGACTTGCCTTGAATGGCACGCGCGAGCGCGGCTGGCCGATTTACTAACATTTAAGCCTGAAGCCATCGAAGAAGAGGACCTGAGGAAGGATGTGGGCCTCGAAACGATCTGCCGCTTGGTGGCTCAGAAGGTCAGCATTCCCCACTTCGTCGCGGTCACCCGGAATTTCTCAACCGCCGACTCCTACATCGGCGCGATTGGACGAGTCTTCCGAGCACTTGGGCTGTCTCCGGAACCAAAGGAACTCATTCATTAGCTCAGGAGTAGCAGTGGACTTATGGCCCTGGATCGCTTGTACGACTACCGTAACAGGCCGGTTCATGAGATCAATCAGACCCATGTCGATCATCCATTTTTTCATGATCATCTTGATTGCGATGCTGCGCTCGAGCACCGCACCTTCACACTGGAGATCATCAACGCCGTAGAAGGAATCATCTCTGCGGGCGCCCCTGCGGGTTTTCCAGGTAGGCTGTCGGCTAGCGGCGAGCCCGTGGACGTCGATGAGGAGATCCGAAACGCGATCGCCGAGATCGAGGCAAGAATCGAGGCGCGGCTCGATGAGTCAGGCGGCTTCAAGGACGCACTTGAGAGCTCCCGGCGTGAGATGGCCGCCGAGGACAAAATGATCTTTCAGGCGCATGATCTGCACCACCGATGGATTGCCTTGAAGGCACCCGTCCGCCGTGCCTTGCTGAGATCACGCCTCGCGTACTTGCAGGCGTTGGCCGCCGCCCTGGAACTCGAGTGACATAAATCTTCTTGGCGCATCCATGAAAGCGTTAGACAGCGACAATCCTGGGGCCGGGTGTGATGAGCGCGCTCATCGAGCCCCTCCTTCAGAGCGAAGCGGTCGCGATGGGCGGTCTGAGTAGGCCTTTACAGGAAGCGCTCGAGCGCGTAGCGCGTGGGCATCAGCTGGAACGGCTGATTGCGCTTGCGCGACAAGTTCAGCAAACATGCGCGGATATTCCTGAACTTCGACTGGAGGTGCGAGACGTCCTCGCGACGTGCTCTCGCAGGCTCATGCTTGCGCAGAATTTTTGTGGGGTAAAATGTGGGGTAGGCGTTTTGGAGAACGATGGAAATATACGCTAGATCAGTGGGTTATTGCCAATTTAATGGTGGACCTCTCAGGAAAAAAGTCGAACCAAGTCTTTGATGAACTTGCCGATTGGGAGGAGGTTCTGAAGGGTTCCTCGCTGGCAGCGCAACCCGGAAGCGGCGGCGCATCGTCGTGAAAAGCGCCCGGTCTGAAAGCGGTGGGCGCAACCGATGAGAAGTGCCATCCCCTCCACCCTTGATAGCTGCCACCCCATGGTATATATCACGATATATACCAAATGCATGGAGGCCACCATGACATCACGGACTGCCAAGATTTTTACAACCGGCCGCAGTCAGGCCGTCAGGCTCCCGGCGGAGTTTCGCTTCGAGGGAACTGAGGTGTTCGTGCGCCGTGATCCCAAGACCGGGGATGTCATTCTCTCGCGCAAGCCTGATTCCTGGGAGGGTCTCTTCGAGCTCTACGGCAAAGATCAGGTGCCGAATGACTTCATGGGACCTGCCGATCGGAGCCAGCCGCCACAGGATCGCGATCCTTTCGAGGGTTGGAAGGAATGACCGCCTGGATGCTCGACACCAATATCGCCAGCCATGTCATCAAGGGCGACCAGCCCGGGATTAGCAGGCGATTGGTGTCGCTTCCTATGGAGGACATCGTGATCTCGTCCGTGACGGAAGGGGAATTGCTCTACGGCCTTGCCAAGCGGGGCTATCCCAAAGCGTTGTCCGAACGCGTGCGGCAATTCCTTCTCCGGGTCGATGTGCTGCCCTGGGATCACGATGTCGCACGAACCTATGGCGACCTGCGCGCGGCGTGCGAAGCCAAGGGCGTGACACTTGCCCCTCTCGATTTGATGATTGCCGCGCATGCCGTGGCAACGGACGCAACCCTTGTCACGCGCGACAAGGCATTCGCCCGCGTCCCGGAGCCTCTGAGAATAGATGACTGGGCGGAACCGAAATGAAGGCCACATGAGCGTGTGCCCTCGTGCACCTCATGGCGTGCAAGTTCGACGACAGGCGCATATCGCACACGTTACGTAGTGCCGTAAATGCGCTACTCTATGGGTTAAGGCCACTCGAAGATCCTGCACTTTCGTTGCAGCGCTCAACCTTCATACAGAGTCTTGCTTTCAGCGAGTTCAAAGTAGCCCCTGGGCGAGCCTGAGGCGGGGACGAGGTCAGGTCGGGCGGACTTGCGTGGCTCACACCGCGCCGACCATTTCGGCGATCTGACGTCTGCGGGTGAGAAGCTTCGAGAGATGGCGGCTTTCCTCGTCGGGAAGCAGCCGGATCTCAGGCTTCGTCGCCTCGGCGAAGTGGGCGATGACGGCGGCATCGATCGGATCGGTCTTGGCGCGCTGGCCGATGGCCTTGGCGAAGGACCTCACCTGACCTGGATTGATGACGACAAAGGGAAGACCGGCCCCGGCAAAAGACCGGCGGCGGCGCTCTCCTCGAAGCCGCTGGTGGCTTCTATGGCGACGATGGCGGGGCCGAGCGCGAGGAGCTTCTCGCACAGCGCCGCGAGACCGGCGCCATTGCGCGCGACGGCGAACACGTCTCCGCTTGGGCGCACGGCGACGTCCAGGCGGCCCTTTTGGCGACATCGATACCGACTACGATGTTTTCCATTCCGACCCGTCCTTGCTTAATCGGGCTCGCTTTGCGGCCCCGGCGACTGTTCGGGTTCAGGTGGATGACGGGCGGGGTGCCATGCTCTCCCACGGTCTTCGTGGACCCAGGAAATATCGGACGCCCGCCCGTTGCCGCGAGAGGCACCTTAACACCACACGCTGGTTTCAAGTTACAAGCGGGATATGCGTCCTCGAACGACGAAGAGATACCAAGCGACAGACCACCGAGTACCGTCGGCCGACCGCATCGTGCAGCACTTGAACCTCAAACAGGCGAGTTTAAAGCTATCTCAGATCACAGGCTCAAACGTCCGAAAGCACTGACGACGACAGCCGCCCGCTATTTGAAACGCGACCGGCGCTCCTCGACGTTGGCAATGACTTCGATCAGGACGGTCTTGCCTTCTGCGTTCAGGCGCTGGGCTTCCTTGAGCGCAGGGCCGATCTCTGCGGTCCTTGCCACTTTGATGCCGACTGCTCCCATGCCTTCGGCGATCTTGGCATAGTCACCCTGCATCTTCGATACGCCATACTGCTGCCGGGCCTCCTCGCCGATGGTGCCCCGCGTGGGGCCTGAGTACGTCGCCATGTCGCTGTTGTTGAGCAGGACCGTCGTGATCGCGGCGCCCGATCGAACAGCGGTCTCGATGTCCGTGCCCGACATGCCGAATGCGCCGTCGCCCATGACATTGAGGCAGAACTTCTTCGGCTGCGCCATCTTTGCGCCGATCGCGAGCGGAATGCCGAAGCCGAGATGCGTGGTCTTGCCCCACCCGATGTAGCTGTGTGGCGTCGTGGCAATGTAGAACGGCATCATGGTGTCGCGAGGAGCGCCGGCATCATGGGTGACGATGCTGCTCTCGCGGTCGAGGTTCTTGTTCAGCTCGTTGATCACGCGATAGTAGCTGATCGGCTCTTCGTCACCATCGAGAACAGATTGCCATTCCGCCATCCACTCGGCCCTAATCTTGGCGACTTCCGCCTCGGTCGCCTTGCGATCGCCGAATCCCTCGCCGCTCGTCTGCGCCTTGATCTCTGCGATCAAGGCTTCGATCGTCAGCCTAGTATCGCCGATCAGACCGACATCAGCGGGCTCGTCCTTGTTGATGTCGTCCGCGTTGATGGAATTGTGGATGATCTTCTTGCCGCTGCGCACGGGCTGCGCATAGGGGGAGCGGGTGAGACTCGTACCGAGTGCGAGCAGGACATCGCTTTCGACCAGCCAGCGATGAGCGGGGAGTGTCGTCGTTCCGCTTCCGGCGCCGAGCGCGAGCGGGTGGCGCTCGTCGAACGACGACTTGCCCGGCATCGTGCAGAACACCGGCATTGCCGTGAGCTCGGCAAGCTCGCGCAACGCATCGGTCGCGCCGGCGAACAGCACACCTGCGCCTGACCAGATCAGGGGCTTCTTGGCAGCCCTGAGGATCTCCACCGCTTCGCGTATGCTGCTGGCCTCGGGATTTTGCCGCACGAGCTTCGGCGAGTGATAGGTTCGAAACGTCTCCGGCACGTCGCGAGCACACACATCTGCCGTCAGCTCCACCACGACCGGCCCGGGAGGGCCGTTGCGCAGGGCATGAAAAGCGCGACGCATCACGGCGCCGACCTGCTCGGGTTGATAGATAGCCTCGATGCTCTTGGCCCAGCCTTGATACCGCTGCACGGCCGTGAAGTTCGGACGGACCGAAAGCTGGTCGAGACGGTTGCCGCCGAGAAGAACCAGAATCGGAATGTTATCGGCGAATGCCTGCGCGACGCCGCCGAGGCTGTTCTCCGCGCCGGCCTGGGACTGCACCGCTACGACACCGAAGCGCTGGCGGTTGCTGATACGGCTGTAGCCGTCGGCGGCCATGACGGCGCCCCGTTCATGCCGGAATGCAATCGGCCGGATGCCGATCCGTGCTGCGGCCGAGATGATGGGATTGCTGGGGAAGCAGGAGATCCACTCGACACCCTCCTGCTTCAAGATGTCGGCAATGAAGTCAATTCCGTTCATGGATGCACCTGTCGTCGCTTGTTCCGTCAGCGCGTTGAAGATTGTTCTGTCGTACTCGTTTGCACGGTTACTCGCCCGGCCAAGCGTGCTGGGGCGACCCAATGGCTCGCGGAGGGGGCAACCGGAACCTATAGATCCAGCAGCCGCTTGGCGATGATCTCGTGCTGGATCTCCGCGGCGCCGCCGAAAATCGTGTGGGCGCGCCCATCGAGGTGCATGGCCAGAATCGCCAGTTCCTCGTCCGGGAGCACCGCATCTCCCCCGATCTCATAGAGCGGACGGCGCGGCTCCCAGATCAGTGCATTGTAGCCGATGAGGTCGATGCCGAGGCGCGTGATGGACTGGTAGATCTGCGTGCCGCGCAGCTTGAGAACCGAGGAAGTTGCGCCCGGACTCCCGCCCGACTGGATCGTCGACAGCAGTTTCAGCTCGATAAACTCGAGCGCATCGATATCGATCTCGATTTCCGAGAAACGCTCGGAGAAATCGCCGCGGGGCGGGCTGTTCTTCTTCCGTCGCACGAGATCGTAGAGCGTGGACAATTGGCGACGGAGGCGCGCTGCCCGGAACCCCGCGCCGCGCTCGAATTCGAGCAGATATTTGGCGTAGGTCCAACCTTTGTTCTCCTCGCCGACGCGATCGCGCACCGGAACGAGGACATCGTCCAGGAACACCTGGTTGCACTCGTGATCGCCGCCAATGGTGATGATCGGCCGCGTCGATACGCCGGCTGAATTCATGTCGACGAGCAGGAAGCTGATGCCTTCCTGGCGCTTCGGCGTGTTCGCGGTCCTCACCAGCGCAAACATCCGATTGGCAAAGTGCGCGTGCGTCGTCCAGATCTTCGAGCCATTGACGACGTAGTGATCGCCATCGCGCGTCGCACGCGTGGAGAGTGACGCGAGATCCGATCCCGCGCCGGGTTCGGAATAGCCCTGACACCAGAGATCCTCTCCCGACAGAATGCGGGGGAGGTAGTATTCCTTCTGCCAGCCCGATCCGTACTTCATGAGGACGGGCCCGACCATCTGAATGCCGAAGGGCGAGAGGCGCGGCGCGCCGGCGCGCGCGCTCTCGCTTTCGAATATGTAGCGCTGTGCCGGTGTCCATCCCGGGCCCCCGTACTCCTTCGGCCAGTAGGGCGCTACCCATCCGCGCCTGTAGAGAGCGGCGTGCCAGCTTTTGAATACGTCCGGCTCGGTGGTGGAAGCAGCCGTGAGGCTCTGCCCCCGCTTTGCCATCTCGGTCAGATGCTGCGCGATGAACTCACGCACTTCATCGCGGAATGCCAACTCGTCTCGAGAGAAACCCAGATCCATTGCTACCGCCTTCAACGCGTTCGTTTTGCGCCTTGCCAGGCGCGCGCATGGTTCCTCAGATGCATATCCGGCGAGCCGAACATGGTCTCGATGGCCATTAGACGCTTGAAGTACGCGCCCACATTGAGTTCATCGGTCACGCCCATCGCGCCGTGAAGCTGAACGGCCTGCTCGGAGATGAAGCGACCTGCCCGTCCGACTTTCAATTTCGCGCCCGATGCAGCGCGCGCGCGGCGCTCCGGCGCATCCGTCGCCATGAGCGCGGCGCGCAGCGCACTGGCGCGTGCCTCCTCGAGCTGAACCGCCATGCTCGCCATGCGATGGCGTAGAACCTGATTGGCGGCGATCGGCTTGCCGAACTGGATGCGCGTCTTGGTGTAAGCGATGGTATCGTCGAGAAGGGCCTGCATGCAGCCGATCGCTTCGAAGCAGAGAGCCGCAATCGCCAGATCGCTGACGGCGTCGATCTCGCCGGCGGCGTTCTCGTTCCTGCCGAGCAGCGTGGCCGGCGCATTGTCGAAGGCGATATTGGCGGCGCGCGACCCATCCAGGAGAAGATAGGGCGAAGTCCGGATACCGGATGCGCTGGCAGAAACGACGAACACCCTGATGCTCGAACGATCGTGCGGATCATCCGAGGCGCGCGCCGTCACGAGCAAAGTGTCAGCCCACGGTGCCGAGAACACCAAGCATTTCTGGCCGGAGATGCGCCATTGATCGCCGTCGGAGCAGGCCATCGTTTCGATATCGCGCGGAAGCGGCACGTTCGCATCTTCCACATGGGCGAATGCGATGATCGATTTCCCCTCGGCAATGACTTCGAGCAGTGCTTTCCGCTGATCTTTCGAGCCGAGGCCGTCGATCAGCTTCGCCGCGACGACGGCAGTCGCGAGATATGGCTCGACAACGAGACCGCGCCCCAGGGCTTCCATCAGAATGCCGAGAGTAACGGCATCCGCGCCCGAACCCCCGAACTCTTCACGAATAGCCAGGCCAAGCCAGCCAAGTGATGCGAAATCAGCCCAGATCTCGCGGCTGAAACCAGCGTCGGAGGCGACGATCGCGCGCCGTGCCTCGAAGCTGTACTGGTCGGCAATGAAGCTGTTTGCCGCCTCGCCGATCAGCTTCTGCTCGTCAGTGAGTGTGAGATCCATCGATCATTTCCAAACGATGCGACTGCCGGCCATACGCCAGCGGACGCAGGATCCATTGGCGCTAGCGACCTGTGAAGGCTGGCGGGCGCTTCTCGAGGAAATGTCTCACGCCCTCCTTGTGATCCTCGCTCTTGAGGCTGAGTGCCATCTCATGATCTGCCAGGGCCATGGATTCCTCGAAGCTTTGCGTCTGGCTGAGCCAGAGCTGCTGCTTGATGACACGCAGCGAGCGGGGCGACGACAGCTCAGCGAGCTCGGCAGCATAGGCCATGGTCGCCGGCAGCAACTCCTCTTTCGGATAAATGCGGTCGATGACGCCGAGACGGTGCGCCTCGGGAGCGAGGAACTTGCGCGCGGAGTACAGCAGATCCGCCGCTGACGACGGCCCAATCAGTCGCGGGAGCGTCCAGGCCATGCCGTGCTCGGCAATCAGGCCGCGCTTGGCAAAGGCCGTCGTGAACGACGCCTCTTCGGCGCCAAAGCGCATGTCGCAGAACAGAGCGAGGCTGAGGCCGATCCCGGCACAGGGACCATTGATCGCAGCAATGATCGGCTTCGGAATTGCCGGGAAGTACGTGTTCCTGCCGCGGAAGATGCTTCGTTCGCTTCGATCCCCGGAAACGTACTCCAAGGGCAGTGTGCTCCAGCCGCCGGGTGGGATCTTCAAGTCGACGCCTGCACAAAAGCCGCGGCCGGTACCCGTGAGAACGATCACGCGGACGGCCTCGTCATCGGCCGCGGCCCGCATCGCGCTGCGGACTTCGGTGCTCATCGTAGGGGTCCAGGCGTTGAGGCTCTCCGGGCGATGGAGAGTCACGAGGGCAACGCCCGTCTCGACGCGATAGATGATCTCGCTGAATTCCATAATCTCTTCCTCCCTTGCGCGGGGCCGCGTCGAGTTGCTCTCGATCGTCGCTGGGGCGGCAATATAGCTTCTTAAATCGATTTAACAAGGCGGATAAGAGCGCCTGCCGACCTCTACCGGGGGTAGGGATCAGTGAGAGGGAAACGCGGGAAAGCGGATGGCCGGGTTGGCCTCAGCGCGGATTTTCATGTTCCATGTCTGCGCGAGGGCTTGTTAAATCGATTTAAGACGGATATCGTCCCGGCAAACGCAAGCCGACAAGATCCAGGAACAATGGGTCTGACAATCAACATTCGGGAGAAGTCGCCGGAAGATAAGCGCGCCATGGCCGCTTGAAGCGTTCCCAGACCATAGCCGTTTCTGCCATCTTGGCGTTTCCGCAATGCAGGCGCCGACGCGTGACGCCGTGGGGGCGTAGCGCTCCGGTCTCATGGCGATAGGGTTCAGGCGTGGAGAGCGCCACCTTCGTGAGTTCAGGTCGTCGCCTGGGCCGGCCGTTCAGCCCAGCATCTTTGTGGCTATTGCGCTGCCGACGCAGCGCACGATCAGCGAGACACGGGAAGGCACGATGCGCATCCAGATAAGAAGCCCGCAGGATTTCTGGACAGGCATGATCTTCGTGGCGCTCGCGCTGTTCTTTCTCTTGAGCGGGCTGCAGCTGGCTCTTGGGACATCTGTGCGCATGGGGCCGGGCTATGCGCCTCGCCTTCTGAGCGGCCTGTTGCTTGCCATAGGCGCCGCCCTCGTCGTGCGGGGGATCGCGATCCACTCGCCCGACACCGACAGCCTCCACTTCCGGCCTATGATCTTCGTGCTGGGTTCGATGCTGATTTTTGCTTTCGCGCTCGAGCGTCTTGGGCTCGCACTCACGACGCTCCTGGTCGTCGCCGCAAGCAGCCTCTCCATGAAGGGCGCCCGACCGCTCGAGGTGCTCGTCATCGGCGTGCTTGCTGCGGCAGCCGCATCCGGCATCTTCATATACGCGCTGAAGCTGACGATCCCGCTCTGGCCAAGCATCTAGGAGGCCGGCAATGGGCATCATCGACAATCTTTCGCTGGGCTTCGGCGTCGCCTTTGCGCCCTTGAATCTCGGCTTCGCCTTCATCGGGGTCATGGTTGGCACGCTGATCGGCGTGCTGCCCGGCCTTGGCCCACTCACGACCATGGCCATGCTCCTTCCGGTGACCTACTACCTGCCCCCGGAGTCGTCGCTGATCATGCTGGCCGGAATCTATTACGGCGCGCAGTACGGCGGCTCTACTACGGCGATCCTCGTCAACATCCCTGGCGAGAGCTCCTCCGCCGTCACCTGTGTCGACGGCTATCAGATGGCTCGCCAGGGCCGCGCAGGATCCGCGCTCGCAGTCGCGGCGCTCGGGTCGTTCTTCGCGGGCACGGTCGGCACGCTTCTCATCGCACTCTTCGCAGAGCCCTTGTCCAAGATCGGGCTCATGTTCGCGCCGCCAGACTACTTCTCTCTCATGGTGCTGGGCCTCATCGGCGCGATGGTGCTCGCGCATGGCTCCCTGCTGAAAGCCTTCGGCATGGTATGCCTGGGCCTGCTGCTGGGGCTCGTTGGAACGGATCTCAACAGTGGCGCGCAGCGCTACGCCTTCGGCATACCCGAGCTCGGTGACGGCCTGGATTTCGTTCCCATCGCGATGGGCATATTCGGCCTGAGCGAGATCATCGCCAATCTCGGCCGGCAAGGAGATCAGCGCGCGGTGGTCTCGCAGAAAGTGCGCAATCTCTGGCCTACCAGAGAAGACTTCGATCGATCGTGGCCGGCCGTTCTGCGCGGGACGGGCATCGGCTCGGTGTTGGGCCTGCTTCCGGGCGGCGGCGCGCTCCTCAGCTCGTTTGCGGCCTACTCCGTCGAAAAGAGAATCTCGCGCACGCCCGAGGAGTTCGGGAAGGGGGCGATCGAAGGCGTCGCGGGGCCGGAAGCCGCCAACAATGCGGGCGCGCAGACATCGTTCATCCCCATGCTCACGCTTGGCATCCCATCGAACGTCATCATGGCGATGATGATCGGCGCAATGATGATCCAAGGCATCACGCCGGGCCCTCAGGTCATGAGCGAGCGCCCCGCGCTATTCTGGGGAATGATCGTCAGCATGTGGCTCGGCAATCTTATGCTCGTGATCATCAACCTGCCGCTCATCGGGATGTGGATCAAGCTTCTCAATGTGCCCTACCGCATACTATTTCCCGTGATCATCGTCATCTGCGGCATCGGCGTCTACAGCGTCCAGAACAGCACGTTCGACGTCGTGCTCACCGCAGCCTTGGGCCTGCTCGGCTATGTCCTGATCAGGCTCGGCTGTGAGCCGGCTCCGCTCGCGCTCGGCTTCGTGCTCGGCCCGCTGATGGAAGAAAACCTCCGGCGCTCCATGCTGTTCTCGCGCGGAGACCCGGCCATCTTCCTCACGAGCCCCATAAGCGCCGGCCTGCTCGCGCTATCGGCTGCGCTGCTCATGACTTTCCTGCTCCCAAACTTCAGGAAGCAGCGCGAGGTCGTGTTCCGAGAATAGGCGCGGTGTCCTCGCCCGTTGGGCTAGCCGGCGCTTTGCGCATCTTCGCTGTGGCAAGAGCTGAACGGTTCCAGCATAAGCATAGGAAGCAGGGAGCGATTGCGATTCGCGCAAGCCCGCGGCGGGAGCGAGGAGGGTCGATTTGACCGCTAACAAGCAACGGAAGGTCGTCCAACGCGCGAGGGGGAGAGTGACGATTCGGGACGTGGCGCAGAGTTGCGGCGTGTCCGAAGCCACAGTGTCGAATGCTCTGGCGGACAAGCCTTACGTCTCCCGCGAAACGCGCGAGCTGGTGCTGAAGGCCGTTGCTAAGCTCGGCTATTTCCAGTCTCCGATTGCCAAGGCACTGCGAACCGGCCGGACGGACACGATCGGCGTCGTGGTGTCGAACCTCAGCAATCCCTTCTATGCGGAAGTCCTGCTCGGTATAAGCCAGGTGCTCACGCCCGCAGGCTACCAGGCCATCATCTGCAATACCGAATCGAATCCCGAGCTTCAGACGCGGCATATCAACAACCTCCTGCAAAGGTCGGTGGATGGCATCATCCTGATCTCTCAGCCGGGCGCCGGCGACGTTGCGGGCATCCAGAGCGCGAATGTTCCGCTCGTTTCCCTTTGGCGCGTGCCCAAAGGCGGCGAAGCCACTTTCGTCGGGCTCGATGAGGACCTTGGCATGCGCGCGGCGCTCGATCACCTCTGGTCGCTCGGGCATCGATCCATTGCGCTGCTGCGAGGCGTCGCCGGGGCAAGCACGGCAGAGGCGAGGGAGCATGCCTTCCGCGAGTTCCTGCGCAAGAAGAAGCGCACTGTCCCCGCGGGCTACATCGTGCACTCGCCGTCATCGATCGAAGGAGGACGCGCGGCCGCGCAGCGTCTACTCAAACTGCCGCAGCAGCCGACAGCCATTATCGCCACCGGCGATCTGGTGGCGCTCGGCGCAACCGTAGCGCTGGCCGAAGCGGGCCTCGATGTGCCCAGATACATGTCCGTGGTCGGCTATGACGACACGTTTATCGCAAAGCTTCCGCAGGTCGATCTGACGTGCGTATCGCCCCCTCGCCTCGAGCTCGGCACTCAAGGCGCTCAGGCGCTGCTCAGAAAAATTGCCGACCCCAAGCGCCCGATCGAGCGCATTCTCCTCGAGCCCGGCTTCTCCCTGCGGTCGACGACCGCCGCGCCGCGCGGCTGAACGCACCTCCGTAGCGGTTGCTGGGTTGGAGCGAGCGCGGAGTCGCGACTCTCTGCCATCTTTCCAGATTCCGCTTGTTAAATCGATTTAATGACCATAGTATCCCCAGCCAAGATCCCGGATGGAGCGGATCGACACGTCGACTTGGAGGAAATGGGCAGATGGTGGCCTCGCTCGAAGGGCTGAAAGTCCTCGACCTTTCGCGTTTCATTGCAGGCCCGTATTGCGCGATGCTGCTCGGCGATCTCGGCGCCGAGGTCGTCAAGGTCGAAAAGCCGGGCAGCGGCGAAGGCACGCGTCAGCTCGATCCCAAATTCCGAGGCGGCAGCCTCTACGCCGCCACGCTGCATCGAAACAAGAAGAGCGTCGCACTCGACCTGCGCACCCCCGGCGACCTCCAGAAGCTGCGCGATCTGGCGGCGGTTGCCGATGTGATCATCGAGAATTTCCGCCCGGGCACCATGGAAGCCATGGGATGCGGGTGGGAGGAGCTGCACGCGCTGAACCCGCGTCTCGTGATGGTCCGGATATCGGGCTTTGGCCAGACTGGGCCGGATGCGCAGAAGCCGTGTTTCGATGTCATCGCACAGGCGCGCTCCGGCATCATGGATCTCACGGGAGATCCCGAAGGTCCGCCGACCATGGCGGGCGTCTTCATCTGCGACTATGCGACCGGCCTCTACGCGACGATCGGCGCGTTGGCCGCCATTCAGGCGCGCGAGCGTACGGGGCGCGGGCAGGTCGTCGAAGCCGCGCTGCTCGATACGGGCATCTCGTTCCTGATGACGGCGCTCTCCGAGCAGCTCCTGTTCGATCGCACGACGACGCGTGTCGGAAACCGCGACCGATACGCGGCGCCGAGCAATACGTTCAAGAGCCTCGATGGCGATTGGGTTCACATCGCCGGCGGTGGCAACATCATGTTTCCGCGTCTGGCAAAGGCCATCGGGCGGCCGGACCTCCTCTCCGATCCGCGCTTTGCCACGGTCACCGCGCGTTTGGCCCACGTCGACGAGATCGAAGCGATCGTCACCTCGTGGGTCAAGGAACGCCGGACGGAGGAGGTGCTCGCCGCACTCGACGCGGCCGACGTCACATGCGCGAAGGTCGCCACTTTGCGCGACGTCGCGAACGATCCGCAGCTCCGCGCCAGGGGAAAGATCGTGGACGTCGAGCATGAGGGCATCGGCGCCATACCCATGCAGGGGCTGACCATCGGCCTGTCGGATACCCCGCTTGCCATTCTCAGGGGCATCCCGCCGGTCGGGGCGCATACCGACGAGATCCTGCAGAGCTGGCTCGGAAAACGAGCTTGAGTGAACTGCAATCTTACATCTACAGCCGATGGATAGAGGCGCTATGACCAAGGATGTTCTTATCGAACAGCGCGACGCCGGCCTGCTCACGCTGACTCTGAACAGGCCCGAGCGGCGCAACGCGCTCAGTGGTGAATTGTCCGAACGCCTCCTCGTTGCCGTGCAGCGCGCGGATCGAGATCCGGACGTCCGCGCGGTTCTCGTGCGCGGCGCCGGCGGGACCTTCTGCGTGGGCGGCGACGTCAAGGCTATGGCCGAAGGGGCCGAGCGTTCCGCGACGGTCGATCAGCGGGTTCGGACGCTACGGCAGAGGTCCGAGATTTCGCGCCTGCTGCACGAGATGGCGAAGCCGACCGTCGCCTTGATCGAGGGCGCCGCTGCCGGCGCTGGCCTTTCGATTGCTTTGGCGTGCGACTTCCGCATTGCTGGTGAGCAGGCCAAGCTGACCATGGCTTTCGCCAAGGTTGGGCTGAGCGGCGATTTCGGCGGCTCGTACCTCCTGGCCAAGCTGCTCGGCGGCGCAGCTGCCCGCGATCTCTATATCAACTCGCCGGTCCTGACGGGTGCGGAAGCGCGCGCCCGCGGCCTCGTGCATCGCACGGCATCGGACGCCGAGGTTGCAGCGGCCGGAATTGAGTGGGCACAGGAACTCGCATCCGGCCCGACCGTCGCCTTCGGCTACATGAAGCAGGCGATCAATCTCGCGGGCCACGCCTCCATGGCGACCACGCTCGATTTCGAGGCGATGAACCACATTCGCTGCACAGCGACCGACGATCACAAGGAAGCGGCCGCGGCGTTCGTCGCCAAGCGTAAACCGACCTTCAAGGGCCAGTAAGATGACGACTGCAAACTATCTCCGCTTGCGGCAGATCTGTCTCGTCGCCGCTGATCGCGCGAAGGCAGAGGCCGACATTTCCGCAGTCCTCGGCAGCGAGGTCGTCTATCGAGATCCCAACGTTGGTAAGTACGGTCTCGAGAACGCGCTTTTTCCCGTTGGCCAGAAGCTCATCGAAGTCGTCGTGCCGACGCGTGAGGGCACAGCAGCCGGCCGATTTCTGAAGCGCTTCGGGACGCGCGGCGGCTACATGGTCATCATGGATTGCTCCGACGTAAAGCGCCGACGGGCCCATGTGGAGGCTCTCGGCATCCCGATCGTGAACACGCTCGACTACGATGGCTTCTACGCCATTCAGATGCATCCGCGCGTCGGACGCGCTGCCATCCTCGAATTCAACCACACGCGCGGCGGAGATACGACCCAGGGGCCATATCATCCCGCAGGTCCGGGATGGCCGGAAGCCGCGCGCCTGCGGGCGAAAGGCCAACTTCTCGCCGTCGAGGTGGAGAGCCCCAATCCCGCCGATCTTGCTGCGCACTGGTCCAGGATCATCGAGCTGCCGGTGAGCGGAGACGCCTCGCCGTCGATAAAATTCGACGACAGCGAAATCCGCTTCCGCACGTGCTCCGAGGGTTCGATGGAGCGCTTGATCGGGCTCGAGATCGCGGTGCCGGATCCCGATGCGACGACCGCGAATGCGCGTGAGCGCGGGCTCGTCGGCGGTGACGGCGCAATCTGGCTCTACGGCGTCAGGATCGGCCTTCACACCTTGCGTGTGGCCTCGGGATCGTGAAGTCCGCATCAACATTCCGGATCTACTTCTCATGTTCAACCTGATGCCAGCCTTTACCGACGAGCAATCGATGCTGCGCGACAGCGTGGCGCGTTTCGCTCGTGAGCGCGGAGGGCTGGACAACCGTCGCCAAAATTCAGCAGAGCCTCATGGGTTCTCTGCCGAAGGCTGGCGGCACTTTGCCGAAAATGGCTGGCTTGCGGCGATATTTCCCGAGGACCTAGGGGGAATAGGCGGTGGTGCCGAAGAGATGGCCATCGTCATGGAGGCCATCGGCCGCGGCCTGCTGACCGAGCCGTATCTCGCAAGCGTCGTGCTCGGCGGGAAGCTGATCGAACGGCTGGGAACAGCGGAGCAGGCGAGCGCGCTTCTCGCGCCAATGATCGAAGGCCGGACGAGGCTGGCACTCGCCTTTGCGGAACCGCGCTCGGGATATGATCTCTCGCGGATCGATATGACGTTGAAGGGATCGGGATCGAAGCGGGTTCTCGATGGAGTGAAGATCGCTGTGCTCAATGGCGATAGTGCCGACACTCTTCTCGTTGCTGCGCGGACCGAAGAAGGCCCGGTCGTTGTTGTCGTGCCTCGCGATGCTGCCGGCGTCCGCATCGACGGGCACGCCACCGTGGATGGGTTGCGCGGTGCGAACATCGCCCTGTCGTCCGTCCAGATCCCCGACAGCAACATCCTCGGCGATCCGAGGAGGACTATCGATGCGCTCGAATACACCATCGATCTTGCCACCGCTGCCGTGTGCGCCGAGGCGGTCGGAGCTATGTCGGAGCTGCTTACGATCACGACCGAGTATCTGAAGACTCGTCGGCAGTTCGGGCGGGCGCTCAGCGACAATCAGGCGCTTCAGCACCGGGCCGTCGATATGTACGTCGCGCTGCAGGAAACGCGCGTGCTGGTCGTGGACGCCATTCGTGGTTTCGATGAACGTCTGGTTGGCGACAGGAAAGCTGCGGTGTCCGCAGCTAAAGCCCACACCGGAGCGGCAGCGCGGCTGATCGGCCAGGAAGCCGTGCAGCTTCACGGGGCGATCGGCACGACCGAGGACTGCATCGTCGGCCACTATTTCAAGAGATTGACCGCGATCGATCTGCTGTTCGGGAACCGGACATGGCAACTGCGGCGATTCTCCAAAGCGCGACTTCAGCAGGGGCCGGGCCGATGAGCATGAACTTGACGCCAGACGATCGCGCCTTCTGCGACGAAGTGCGCGCCTTCGTAGCGGAGAACCTGCCGGCGTCACTCGCACGCAAGGTCGCGAACGACCAGTCGCTGACCAAGCAGGACTATCTGACTTGGCAGCAGGCCTTGGGCCGGCGTGGCTGGCTTGCCTACACGTGGCCCAAGAACGCCGGAGGGCCCGGCTGGTCAGCTGTGCAGCAGTTCCTCTTCGAAGGCCTCTGCGCCGAGCTAAATGCGCCACCGATCGTACCATTCGGCACGCGCATGGCTGGGCCGATTATCCGCGAGTTCGGGACGGACTGGCAGAAGAAGCGCTTTCTCGAGCCGATCCGGCAATCGACGGAATGGTGGTGCCAGGGTTACTCCGAACCATCCGCGGGCTCCGACCTTGCGTCCCTGGCAACGCGCGCTGAACGCCGCGGCGATACCTATGTCGTGAATGGTCAGAAGATCTGGACGTCCTGGGCTCATCACGCCGACTGGATGTTCTGCCTGGTACGCACCAGCCGGGAAGATCGCCCTCAGAAGGGCATCACCTTCCTTCTCATCGATATGCGCTCGCCTGGCGTCGACGTGCAGCCGATTCGCGCGATTGATGGAACCCACTCGTACAACTCCGTCTTTCTGACGGATGTCGAGGTGCCGGTTTCTCATCGCGTCGGAGAGGAGGGGCAAGGCTGGACGTGCGCGAAGTTCCTCCTTTCGCTCGAGCGGCTCGACAACGCCTCGGCCGGCTTCATCAAACGCGCGCTCAACAAGCTGCGTACGGCTGCCGAGAAGACGCAACAGGCGGACGATCCCGTTTTCCAATCCATGCTTGCCGACGTCGAGATCCGGCTCCGCGCTCTCGAACTCCTTGGAGTCGAGGTTCTGGCCTCGGCGTCGGAGGGGCGGGCGCCAGGTCCCGAAGTCTCAGCCATCAAGATCAGAAGCGCCGAGCTCTTTCAGTTCATCCTGGAATTGACGGTGCAGGTCTGCGGCTACGCATCGCTGCCCTATGACGGCCGGCTCCTGCAGGGCGAGACGAGCGAGCCCGCTTTTGCTCCGAGCTACGCGGCCTTGGCGGCGCCGAAGTACTTCAATCGCCGGGCCGTCTCCATCTTCGGCGGAACGACCGAGATACAGAAGAACATCATCGCAAAGCGCGTGCTCGGTTTCTGACGGGAGCATCTTCCCGCTCGGATGTCGAAAACATGCCACGCGCCCAAACCGGAGGAAGCAGTATGAAGAACCTCGTATCAATCGCAGCGGCGGCGCTCGCAGCGCTCCTGCACGCGAATGTCGCCCTTGCTGCGGACGACTATCCGAGCAAGCCCGTTCGGGTGGTCGTGCCATTTGCTGCCGGCGGGCCCACGGACATCGTCACGCGCAAGGTAACCGAGCTGCTCTCTGCCCGCCTCGGCCAACCGGTGATCGTCGACAACCGCCCCGGCGGCAGCACCTTGATCGGCACTGAGGCGGTTCTGAATGCGCCGGCGGATGGATACACCGTTCTGGTGACCAATACCCAGCTCGTTCAGCTTCCGGCGCTCATGCCGAATATTTCATACGTCGTCGAACGCGACTTCCTCCCGGTCGCCCAGATCTGCGGCGTGCCGCTGATGCTGACGGTGCACTCCAAGCTGCCGGTGAAGGACTTCCAATCGCTGATCAAATACATCAAGGACAATCCCAACAAGACGAACTACGCCAGCACCGGCTATGGCGGCACCGCCAATATCTACGGTGAGGAGTTCCGCCGCCTCTACGGTCTCGAGGCTGAGCACATCCCTTACAAGGGCGAGGCACCCGTCATTCCGGACTTCATCTCGAACCGCGTGAACTGGTTCTTCGCGACGCCGTCGCAGGTCCTGCCGCACATCATGCAGGGCACGCTGCGTCCGCTGGCCGTCACCGGATCGGATCGGCTCGCCAAGCTCCCCGACGTTCCGACGATGAAGGAGCTCGGCGCGGAAAGCTTCGTGACGGTCGGCTGGTTCGGCATGTTCCTCCCCGCCAAGGCGCCGCGCCCGGTTGCAGAGCGACTGAGCAAGGAAGTGCTCGCCGTCATGCAGGATCCCGGTCTGCGCAAGTTCCTCGAGGACAATATGTTCGTCCCCAAGGGCGTGGGCATCGAGGAGTTTGCGCCTGAGATCTCGCGCATCTCCGCGACCTGGAGCCGGATGATCAAAGAGAACAACATCCGCATCCAGTAGCACACGAGCGACGCTCTGGATCTGGTTTCAACGAACAGCAGGACACGAGAAATGTCGAACGCCTCTTCAGCGCGCACGGAATCAAGCGCCAGCTCCAACTCGACCGTAGCGCTCCGTCTCGCCGAGGCGTTCGCTCGTCACGGCGTCACGGTCACATTCGGCCAGAGCCTGCCGGCGGCCTTTCATCTCGCCGCTCCCAATGCCGGCATAGAGCAGTTCGCATACCGCCAGGAGAACATGGGCGGCGTGATGGCTGACGGCTATGCCCGTATCTCACGGCGCGTCGGCGTCGTCACGGCGCAGAACGGGCCTGCCGCGACGCTGCTCGTGCCGCCCCTGGCAGAAGCGATGAAGGTCGGCGTGCCGATCATCGCCCTGGTCCAGGAAGTGACGCGAGATACGGTAGACAAGAACGCCTTCCAGGAATTCGATCATGTCCGCATGTTCGATGCCGTCGCCAAGTTCGTGCGGCGTATCGATCGCGCGGACCGCCTCGATGACTACGTCGACATGGCTTTCGTCGCAGCGATGTCGGGCCGCCCTGGTCCTGCAGTGCTGCTCATGCCGGCCGATCTCCTCCTGGAAAAGGCCTCTGCAACTTCAAGGCGGCGTGCCAGCCACGTCAACTTCCCGTTGGATCGCGTGCTCAGCGATCCGGCGCGCATTGCACAGGCCGCTGAGATCCTCTCGAAGGCAGCGCGCCCCATCGTGATTGCAGGAGGCGGCGTGCATCTTGCGGGTGCCGCGCAGGAGCTTGCCGCCCTTCAGCAGGACGCGCATCTTCCTGTCGCGACGACGTTCATGGGTAAGGGGAGCGTCGACGAGACGCATCCGCTGAGCATTGGCGTCGTGGGCAATACCATGGGCGTCGGTGCACGAAGCCGGGACCTTCGTCACATGGTGACTGAAGCGGACGTCGTCCTTCTCGTCGGCAATCGCACGAACCAGAACGGCACGGACTCCTGGACGCTCTATCCAAAGAACGCGCAGTACATCCATATCGACATCGATCCGCAGGAGATCGGACGCAACTACGAATCCCTGCGGCTGACGGGTGACGCCAAGCTCACGCTCGCGGCTCTTCGTGAGGCCATGCTCAAGCTGGACCTCGCCGCACGGAAGACGGCGCGGGCAAAGCTCGAGGCCGAGATCGGGAAGGCCGTGAGTGCGTGGCGGACGCTCGTTGCCGGCGTGACCAGTCGGGACGGCGGCCCCGTACGCCCCGAGCGTGTCGCCGCTGAACTCGACAAGCGCATGCCGACGGACGCCATCATGGTCGCCGATGCGTCGTACTCGTCGAACTGGATCAATATCTACATGACCGCCAAGCGCCCCGGGCAACGCTTCCTCACGCCGCGGGGCTTGGCCGGCTTGGGATGGGGTGTCCCGATGGCGATCGGCGCACAGGTCGCCGAGCCCGACAAGCGGGTCGTCTGCATGTGCGGCGACGGCGGCTTCGCACATTCGTGGGCCGAGCTCGAAACGCTGAACCGTCTCAAGCTCCCGGTGACGGTGATCGTCCTCAACAACGGCATTCTCGGGTTCCAGAAGCACGCGGAAGACGCCAAGTACGGCGATCACACGAACGCCTGTGACTTCGCCGACGTCGATCACGCGGCGATTGCGCGTGCCTGCGGGCTGAGCGGCGTGCGTGTCGAGCGCGGCGAGGATGTCGGTCCGGCGTTGGACGCGGCATTTGCTTCCGGCAAGCCCGCTCTCCTCGAGATCATCACGGATCCTGCCGCAAAACCACCACTGACCATGTACCACGGCCACTATCCCGATCCGTTCTGACGCCGGAACGCGCGCGCGACTGTACTGCACCGAGGAGCAACGACCATGAGCAATGCCGATCGTGTAGCGATAGTCACCGGCGCGGCACGCGGCCTCGGTGCAGCCATTGCCCGGAAACTCGCGGCGGACGGACACCCCGTCGTGCTTGCCGATGTGCTCGACAAGGTCGATGAGACCGCGGCGGCCATCGCTGCGGAAGGGCATCGGGCCCGCGCCATTCACCTCGACGTTGCCGACGAAAGCGCCGTGGCGAGGCTTCCTGATGCGCTCGGGGCGTGGTGGCCCTCGCTCGGGGTGATCGTCAACAACGCGGGCATCTCGCCGAAGGTCAACGGCGTCCGGCGCGCAACGGAGGACATTCCCCTCGACGAATGGCGCCGTGTGCTCGACGTCAATCTCACCGGCCCATTCCTGCTGTCGAAGCTGGCAATCCCCCAGCTCAAGAAGCGCGGGTGGGGGCGCATCGTCATGATGACCAGCCAGGCCGCGCGGGGCGGAGGCCCGAGCACGATCACGGGTTCCTACTACGGAACTTCCAAGACCGGCCTGATGGGCTTCGCGCGCTGTCTCGCCGCTGAGCTGGGACCATTCGGGATCACGGTCAACAGCGTGGCGCCGGGCCGGATTAACAGCGACATGGTCGCGGGCGCAGCCCCCGGTCTGAACGAAGCCTTTCTGGCGCGCATTCCCCTCAAGCGCTTCGGTGAGCCGGAGGACGTGGCGGAAGTCGTCAGCTTCCTCGCTTCGGATGCAGCGGGCTATCTCACGGGCACGGCGATTGATGTCGGCGGCGGAAGCTTCATGCCGTAGGCCTGGCGCCCCGAGGCGCCCAATCTCAACGCGAGACAAGGTGTCAGATTTAGATATTGTTCTGGTGAGAACGCTTGCTTTCAGGTCTTCAGCATACTTCTGAAAGTGGACGTGGATCGGATTATTCGGATCGAAATCCCATGCCGCATCGACGAACGTCTGCACAAACTTCTCAAGTGCCTCGATGCAGTCGACCTTCTGCTCATGGGTCATGTCGTACCCATTGAGGTAGGGCAGGTATTTTTCAACGTCGAGGGCGATCATCTTCCCGCTTTTACCCAATCGGAAGCGAACCGGGATTGACATATTATTCAAGAAGTTATGTGCGGAAGCTTGTAGCGTCGTGGTCGTGCACGAAGAATCCAACAAAAATCAATCAACAAAAACAATGAACTACATGTTTCGCGGGCAAATGGTGGACCTCTCAGGAGAGAAGTCGAACCAGATTTTCGACGAACTGGCCAGTTGGGAGGAGGTTCTGAAGGGCTCCTCGCTGACAAACCTGACGCGATATCGACCTTCCTCGCGTACGCATCCCATGCGTTCGCGACCAGTTCGACGGGGGCCACGACCGGGTCACGCATGATCTGCCCGGCATAGTCCTCGAGAAACCGGTCCTCGAACAGCGTCCCTTGTTCGGGCACGGTGCTTGCGGCCTTCCGCGCCATGCGCCCTCCGTCGCTTCGTAGGAATCCATTCTGGTCAAATTCCGAGGGGCCGGCGACTGCCGACTTGGTGTCACGAGCGGCTATCAACGGCTCGATTCCCGTCCGCTTAATCCTGGACTGACCCGTACCGTCCGTCTGCGCTGTGCTTCGGCGCGATGGCACCGGGCTCTACGGCTGCGTCCCCGAGCCGCGTCTTCGTCTTAAGATCGACGCACAGGGATCTTCACCGAAGCACCACTGGAAACCATCGGCACGCACGATCTTGCCGAACAAACTGCGCCACGTTGGGTTGCTCTCTTCGACCAGCGGGACGTTCCACTCGCGACGCCAGAGCTTTGTCGCGGACTCGCGCCTAGCGGTTCCAGCGTCGTGGCGCGCCTCGTAATGGACAAGCCCGCAGATCCAATAGCGCTTCGAGCAGCCATCCGTCATGCGCTCGCGATGCTCGCGCGATCGCTCGTCATGCCGACATAGAGGACGTGACATCCAAGGAAAGATTGGATGGCCTCGGCGGGAGGTAGCGGTGGTCGGCGTTCTTGGGAAGGCCGCGCGAACGGCTCACGTGAACTTACTGAAGTCGTTTTGAAGGTATACTGCTCTCGCCGGACTAGGGGGCTCCCGCACCTCGATGCTATCGTTGGAAAGTATGAGAGGCTGCCAGATACCATCAGGGCTGCAAAGTTCGGCACGCCAACACGTGTCGTTAAAGCCAATATCCGAGCGAATACGTATCTTGCCTCGAAGAGCAGCATTTAGCAAGTCGAGCGCTTCGGTAATTGTGTTCACTGTGGTGGACCATTCAGCGAAATAAACCACATACTTCGACGCACAGAACTGCACGCACATGCTAAAGCCGCTTTCAGTCGGGCAGGGGACTTGAATTGCATTGGGGGTGATGACAATGGGCAGGTTGGGATACCGCCAAGCCACTTGAGCTATTCGCTGTAGCGCATGAGAGTGAAGCCCGCAGTTGATACTATCGTCTGCATATTCTTCCAAGATTGAAGCGCAGAGGCCTGGCTTCTGAGTATCGAGACGCGGGCCTGAATGGCATGTACGTGCCTCTGCGATCTCGCAGATTGGTGGACCATGATCTGTCATCGCTACGCAGCCTCCGCAGGTGCCAGTGTTCTGCGGAAAGCTATTTCAATTATACGGCGCTCATAACTGTCGCATCTGACAAAATAGAAAGGAGCGCCCTGAGCAACCTACGACATTAATCAGAAATTATAATAAGATTAAATTGGTTGATTTGATCATATGTAATCAGTGTCCGTACAAGTGAGTTCCGGCAAGAGATTATCTCATATATGAGCAATCCGATTGAGGGTCAGCCGCCACCGACTCGGCTCGTCGGAACTGGCGCGGGAATGCACGACGGAGGTGCGCGATGAGAGGGACACAGCGGGGCAGTTGGGCGGATGATCGGGGCGCCTCCGCGGTTGAATTTGCGCTCGTTCTACCGGTATTTCTCGTGCTGCTTTTTGGCATCATCGCGTACGGCATTTACTTCGGTGCCGTGCACAGCACCGCCCAGCTTGCCGCCGATGCAGCACGCGCTTCAGTGGCTGGCATTTCCGATGCGGAGCGGGAGGAAATCGCTCGCCAGCACGTGCTCAATAATGTGCCAAGCTACGTCATGCTTCAGCCCGGCAAGATTCAGATCGTTGCCGGGAGGCTAGAGCAGGATAGCCGCCAGTTTCGAGTTGCGGTCCGGTATGACGCTGCCGAGCTCCCCATCTGGAATTTCACTCCTTTTCTTCCTCTTCCGAGCAAGATCATAGAGCGGACCGCTACAATTCAGCGTGGAGGCTACTGACATGCGTCGCCTCCCGACGAATTGCTATGGTATCAAGGCCTTAATGATCCGCTTGCGTAGAGCCGAGGCGGGATCTATTGCCATCATGTCGGCTCTGGTCATGACCATGCTGCTAGGTTTCACGGCGCTCGCGGTCGATGTCGCTGCTCTGTACACGGAACGGCGATCCGCTCAGGGGGCAGTAGATCTGGCCGCAATCGCGGGCGCAAGTGATATTCGACGTGCGGATGCGGCAGTAGCAGCAACGCTGCGTGCAAACAATCTCTCGGGCGCGCTGGCCACGACTGTGGAGGCCGGACGTTACGTTGCCGAACCGACGCTTTCGCCTGCGGATCGCTTTAAATCCGGCGCTGAGCCGATGAATGCCGTGCGCGTGACTTTGGCAAAGCCAGGTCGGACTTACTTTGCCAAGGTATTCAATCTGGACAAACCAACGATCAGAGTTCAGGGCTTGGCAATCAATACTGCGCGGGCTCACTTTTCAGTAGGAAGCCGCCTTGCCGCCCTTCGGGAAGGGGTCATTAACAATCTGCTGAGTCGGTTGTTTGGGAGCAACATTTCGCTCAGTGCAATGGATTACGATGCACTTCTGAATGCGGACATCCAGGTCGTACCATTCATCAATTCCTTGGCTACGCAACTGAATCTGACGGCTGGAACGTACAGCGACGTACTCAATTCCTCGGCGAGCGTCGGCGATATCATCGCGGCCATGGCCAACGTTACGGGTGGCGACGGCGATCAGGGTGCACAGGCCGCATTGTCGGCGCTTGTATCCCAACTCGGTTCGGCCACGGCCACCCTGCCGCTAACCACGCTTCTGGATCTCGGTCCTCTTGGTACGGCCTCCATTGGCGATTCCATCCCTGGCTTGGACGCATCATATCGGGCGTCCGAGCTCATCAATGCCGTGGCAGTCCTGTCAAATGGAACGAATCAGGCGGTCGTCGACCTTGACCTCGCTGTGCCTGGCTTGATCGGCTTGCGTGTGGAGATCGCGATAGGCGAGCCGCCGCAGGGCTCGGCTTGGTCGGCTGTAGGGGAGGCCGGCACACGCGTGCGGACGGCCCAGACCCGGCTGAAGCTTCTTGCCACAATCGGCGGCACGGGCATCCTCTCGGGAGTTGGGGTTCAGTTGCCCATCTACCTGCAAGTGGCCCATGCCGAAGCAAAGCTTGAGGATATCGGCTGCCTGGAAGATGAAGTCGATAGCGTCACAGTGTCCGCCCGACCGGGAATTGCGGAGGCGTGGATAGGCGAACTGTCTGGAAACTTGTCCAATTTTGATTTCAGCCCGTCCTTGCAGCCGGCCAAGATCGTGAATGCTGCGATTGCGCGTATCGAGGGGGCTGCACACGTGCTTATTGGAAATACAACCTCAGCTGATTTGCATTTCAGTAAGGCCGACATTGAGAACGCGACGCTGAAGCGTGTCGGAACGACAAATCTCCTGGAGAGCCTTGTTTCGAGCCTGGTCCACGATCTAACGCTGGATGTTAAGGTGCTCGGGTTGGACTTGGGCCTCGGATCGGTTCTCTCCAGCCTCGTACGGTCGCTGCTGAGTGACGTTGCCCGTCCGCTGGATACCATTGTTTCGTCGTTGCTCACGACGCTCGGTGTACGCGTTGGAGAGGCGGACGTCCGGGTCCACGGTGCTATGTGCCGGGGGTCTCGACTTGCAGGATAGGGCAGATCTTAGCAGGCACCCGACTCCAAGCAAGGAAACCCTGCGATCATAGGCGACTGCAGCCGTTTGTGGGGCTTCGAGAAGGCAAGCATGAATCTTGCCAAGCACGACAGTGTCGATGTCAAAGTCGGTGCACCACAACCCTTGTTCGTTCGGGCAAAGATGCGCCTGGCTCAAAAGCCGACAAGCTGCTGTTTCCTCTGGGTATGAGCCCGGCCGAGCGACACGGGAGCGGTTTAAGCCGCATTTCTCGCCTTGAGTGTTGCTGGATAGACGCAGGTGCGTGTGCCGATTTTCAGCGAATCAACGTAAACTGATCGCTATGCGAATTCCTCGCCCAAGTGCCGCGTTCGGCGGGGTGCAGTCATGGCTTCTGGGGGAAAAAATGCGGCAATCTTGGCGCAAGTGGGCGGGTTTTCTAGGGTGTCTTACGATCATCGCGGCTGCACCGGCGTCTGCGGGCGGTCTCGGCAGTAGTTATAAGGACGCTCCGTACATGCATGAAGCCGTGGGACATTGGGATGGCATCTATATTGGTGCGGCTGTAGGCTACGGCTTTAGCTCGACAGACCTGAGGCATGATTGGAGTGACCCGGGGCCTCTGCGCGAAACTCACGATGTGGACCCGGACGGGCTCACAGGCACGCTCACGGTGGGTTTCGACCGGCATCTGAGCGGCCCTATTGTCTGGGGCCTGTTCGCTGACTACACGTTTGGCAGCATGAAGGACACGGTAACTTTGGCGACGCCGGGCAACGTTGGCCTTAGACTGAGGCTGGAGGACAGTTGGGCTGTGGGTGGCCGTCTCGGCATGGTGCATCATGGCGCTCTCTGGTACGTCGCAGCCGGCTATACGGTTATGGACGCCTCTTTCGAGCAATTTGACGAAACGTTGCATGGATATTTTCTGGGGGCGGGCCTCGAAAAGGATATCCATCCGAATTTCCGCTTGAAGTTTGAATATCGCTTCTCTGACTATGGCAGCGAGACCTTTTTCAGCAATGCGGGTTGCTGCGCCGAAAGAGTCGATATCGAGAGCGATGTCCATTCGTTCCGCCTAGGGCTATCTTACGTGTTTGGACGCCACGAGGTCTATCGCCACGAACCCCTGAAGTAACCGATAAAATAAGTTTATGTCTCCAAAGCCGCGGCAAACCCGCGGCTTTTTTTATTGGCATTCGCATGGCCAATTTCGAGCTGCTCATCCGGGGCTGTCCTATTCGACAGTTTCTAGGGCAGCCGTATCCGTAGATATTCCTCCCGGTCAGCAACCATCTCTCTCTCGCGCCGACAAAGCGAACAATTGTTTGTTTTTCGGCAACAGAATGAAAATGACCACACCGTAGGCTGACATTCAGAGGAGCATCTATCATGGCATTCACGCCGTACTGTCCGCCCAAAGAGCCGCCTGCCTGCGAGCCGGAGCCGCCGCCCTGTGAGCCGCCGCCCGTCAACTGCGAACCAGAGCCGCCGCCGTGCGAGCCTCCCCCACCGCCCGTTATTTGCGAGCCCGAGCCTCCGCCGGTTGCCTGCGAGCCGGTTTGCCCTCCTCCGCACGCTGGCGGGGATACCGGCGACAGCACCAACACCATCAGTGCGGGCGGCAATGCCGGTAATGTAACCGCCGGTTCCGGCACGTACGTGGACGCTGGCCACGGTGCGGGAACCGGTGGCGGGTTGCTGAACCTCTCTCTTCTGAACGGGATCGGTGGCAGCAACATTCTGAGCCCGTCGATCGGTGGCCCGTCCGTTGGTCTTGGCGCGATCTTCGATCAGGATGTGGCCGGCAACGGTGGCAAGAGCCTCCTCGGCTCGCTGTTCGGCAAGGGTGGCAACACCGGCGACAGCACCAACACCATCAGTGCGGGTGGCGATGCTGGCGACGTCACGGCCGGGTCGGGCACGTATGCGGATGCCGGCAGTGGCATCGGCGGTGGCCTCCTCAACATCTCGGCTCTCAATGGTCTCGGTGGCAGCAACATTCTGAGCCCGTCGATCGGTGGCCCGTCCGTTGGTCTTGGCGCGATCTTCGATCAGGATGTGGCCGGCAACGGTGGCAAGA
>Ga0182740_1000565_pt1 | contig 37982 bp, 23 predicted proteins | sample eDN5th37CKraftBY_FD_128872 | JGI IMG/M metagenome (GOLD analysis project Ga0182740, IMG submission 128872) | Enriched backyard soil microbial communities from Emeryville, California, USA - eDNA 5th pass 37_C Kraft BY (version 2) (version 2) | ecosystem: Environmental > Terrestrial > Soil >...
CAGGTGGGCGAAGCCGAACGAGAACCGTCCGGACTCGGGGACGGCGAGGAGGATCGTGTCGCCCGGCGCGAAGCGCCCGGTGCGCCACGCCTCCTCCAGCGCGATGAAGATGCTCGCGGCGCCGGTGTTGCCGCACGTCTCCAGGTTGGAGAACCAGCGGCTCGTGTCCATGCCGGGGACGCGCGCACTGAGCTCGTCGAAGACGACGTCGCGGAAGGCGTTCGTGCTGTAGTGGCAGAGCACGTGGTCGAGCTTCTTGAGGTCGATCAGGCCGCGGTCCACGAGCTCCTCGAATTGCGCCAGGCCGGCCGCGGCGAGCTCGTCGAGCACGGCCGTCTCCTGCCGGATCTGCAGCAGGCCGGCCTTCTCGGCGGTGGCCACGTCGTCGTAGTCCTGCCAGGTCCGGCCGGCGACGGCGGTGGGCCCGTCGAGGCCGGCACGCATGCAGACCTCGTGCTCGTGCGCGAGGGACACCTGCCGGACCCAGTCCACCCGCAGCGACGGCTTGTCCGGGCGCGGCTGGAACTCCACGATCGCCGCGCCCGCGCCGTCGGACAGCATCCACCGCAGGAAGTGCGCGTCCAGGTGGTCCTCGACGCCGTCGAACCGCCGCTGGTGCAGCCAGCGGCTGGCCAGCTCCGAGCCCACGACTGCCGCCCGCGGGTGGTCGCCGAGCCGCACCTTGCTCACCGCCGCGTCGAGCGCGGCGATGCTGGAGGCGCACACGCCGCTCGCCGTCAGCGTCTGCATCGGCCCGCCGCCCAGCCTCCCGTGCACCATCGACGCGAACCCCGGCACCAGCAGGTCACCCTGCGTCGTCGCGCACGCGAGCATGCCCAGGTCGGAGGCGGCGATCCCCCGGTCAGCCAGCGCGTCCTCGAGCGCGTGGACGGCGAGCTCCTCGTTCAGCTCCGTGGTGCGGCCCTCGTCGTCCAACGCGTAGTACCGCTGCCGGATGCCGTTGGCGCGCTGGATGCGGGCGCGCAGGACGTCAGTGCGCTTGTCGACACCGCCGAGCCGGCGTGCCACGTCCTCGTTGGCCATCGGTTCGCCGGGCAGGTATCGGCCCAGGCCGGTCAAGTACGCGGTCGCTGGCATGGGGGTATTCAGCCACACCCGACCCCGTCGTGTCGCTGGTTTCACTACACCACGACAAGTCCGATGCTCTGAGCCTCGTCAGGCGGAATGCGGCCTGGCGCATGATCCGGGCGTGGTGGTACCTCCCGGACGTATGCGGGCCGGTCAGAAGTTGATCGTGTAGTCCGAGGTCCCAGGATCGTTGAAATTCCGCGGTTTCCGCACTCGATCCGAGCGGCCGTGCAACTCGCGCACCACTCGAAACGGGGAGAGCGGACGCGTGGGTGACATGTGTCCCGGTAACCATACCGATCGGCAAACGAGGCCGAGAGATTCGGCTATGTCGAGAGCGCACGGGCGCCACGAATTTGATCCCTGCACCGTCACGACCTGGTCGGCTCCGTGGGCCAGGTCGCCTCCGCCGGGGACAACGCCGCCATGGAATCGTTCTTCTCCCTGCTGCAGAAGTACGTCCTGGACCGCCGACGCTGGACCACCTGTGAGGAGGTACGCATCCGGATCATCACCTGGATCGAACGGACCTACCCACCGGCGCCAGGCCCGCCTCGGTCGATTGACCCCCATCGAGTACGGAGGCATCATGACCATTCAGGTCGCACTCGCGCCTGAGATCGGCTGTCACCTGTTCGTGCAGCAGTCTCTATCCCGCTACGAAGACCTAGCGACCGCGACCGTGACCTGCTTGAGCAGGCCTTCGAGCGTCTCGTTGCCGACAAGAAGCACTCGGTCGAGGAGCAAGTTCGATCCCTCGCAGGAGGTTTCGGACGCGAGAAGGCACGAGTGGCATGCCGCGAGGTTGAGGCCGTCGAGGTTCTGCGGGTTCGATTCCGAGCAGACCGGGTCGTTGGAGCACCAACTCAGCTGTTCAGCCGCACGGGCCAGGGCCGTTCCGATGCGGTCGCGCTCACCCTCGCGGACGAGCCCTCCAAGCGTTCCTTCCTCGTCGCTCGACGTCGTGTAGACGAACACGCCGTAGTCGTTGGTGCCCGGGTCGCAGTAGACCCGTTCGCGCAGTGAGGCCGCGGAGTACCCAGATGTGAAGGAGAACTCGCGGAGTAATGCGTGGGCGAGAGAGTGCAGGGCCACGTACTGAGGCGAGAAGGGATGGAGTCTGTTGGCATAGCGAGAATCATCGAAGTTGAGCGAAAGCTCACTCACACGCCCGCCGACAGCAGGCAAGGATGCCCACGCATTAACCGTATCGGCAGCAAGTTTGAGGAAAATACCCTCGCCGAATCCTTCTGCGGCGGGCAACCACGACGCCTCATCGCCTGTTCGTGCGACAGACCGGACCAAATCGGCGTCGGGGGTGTACCGCTTGAATCCCAGGGACACTCGGACCTCGCGGAGGCGGTCGACGAGAATGACGCTCTCGAAAAGGTCGGCCAGTGCGCGCTCGACGAGATCTTCGGATTCACGATCGAGCGCCACGGAGCGGGTCTTGAAGTTCGCCTCGTCTGCCTGGTCGAGTGCCGCCGCACGGAACGCCTGGAACTCCTCGGAGAGGATCGCCGTGTGGGTAGTGGCGAGGTCGGCCTCGTCGCCGTTCGCAGCCCGAGCAACGGCGATGACGGTCTCGGCGTTTGCGTCCACGGCGTCGGCAATCATCTGCGCAAGCACCGTGGCGTTCGGGCTTTCGATCGTCTCTTTGAGTCCCAGGAACAGCGGATGCTGCGTGATCCGTTCCGTCGCGTCGAGCACGGTGGCGGTCATCGCCGGGATGTCGATGGCGGCCTCAGACTCGCCATAGTGGAAGTTGGTCGCTCCACGTTGGATCACTTCAAGGGGCTTCCCACACTGACCCCAGGTGGATTCCCACGGTTGAATTCCACGGCAGGTGATTCCCTCGCGAGAGAAGACATCGGAGCGCAGCTCGCCGAGGGCCCGGCGCGTCCCGCAGGCATCGCACTTGACCTCGAGGCCAGACAGCCCCCGGGACCCGCCCTGGACTTGCTGGAAGCGAAGGTGCTCCCCGTCTTTGCAGTTCACACGCTCCCGCGCGACCCGGTGGACCCAGTCCACCCATGGGACGTCGGTGGCATGGCTGCGTTCACGACATACGACAACGAAGCGCATCGGCACGAGCCTGCCCGAGTCGTGGGGACAGAGGGGTGCGGCACCGTTCTCGTTCTTCGCGGTCCACCGCATCATCCGCCGGCACGTTTGGCAGAAGAGCCACGACGGGAAGCGAGCAACGTTGACCGAGATTGCCTTGGGGGCGTCCGGGTCCTCCGACGGCGGTGGCCCATAGAAGCGCTGGACGCCGAGCCGGTCGGAGAGCCGTGGGCACTCGATCTCAGGAAGGAGGGTGCGCTTGGGCCACCGGTCGGCCGTCAGGGTGACGAAGGACTCGCCGAGGATGTCGACGATGGCGCCCGGCCCGAACGGCGAGATCAGCTGGGCCACGCTCACCTGCAGGGTCCGCTTGCTCACGCTCGTTCTCCTTGCGGGCGGATGCGGACGGCCTTATCCACGGAGCGCATCGAATGCATGGTCGGCCAGCCCCGGCCAGGGTCTCCGAAGTTTTTCAGGAGTCGCTCGTCGGGGTTCTTGGGTGACGAGTACTTCAGAGGAGTCGCGCGGTTGGACGCCAACTGGCCCCAGTCGGTCGCGGCGTCACGAAGCTCCTGCTCAATGCCGAAGCGCTCTCGTGGATCGGCGATCGCGATGTGCTGGACGAGGAGATCGATCGCTTTCCCGACCTGTCCCGAGTCCGGATCGAACAGGGAGGCATCGTCGTTCCCGGACAGGCCGATCGCGTGGCGGGTGAGGATGACGAGGGCAGCGCGGAGTGCGCGGCGGCGTGCCTGAACGGCCCACGGCGTGACCGAGGTCGGTTCGACGAACCGGTAGAACGCCCCGTGATAGTTGCGAAACGACTCGAAGGTCGAGCGGTCGCGGGCTTTGCCGGACCGGTGCAGCGTGACGACGATCCCGGGCACCTTGTCACGTCCGACTCGACTCGTTGCCTGGATGTACTCGGATGTCGTCTTGGGCTGACCGTTGACCATCATGAGGCCCAGGCGGGCGACGTCGATCCCGACCGAGAGGATGTTCGTCGCGGCGAGCGCGTCGATCGCGCCCTCCTCGTCTGCGTGCGTCGCGAGCCGTTCGAGGATCCCGACGAGCTCGTGGGAACTGACGTTGCTCGTCAACTCGAACACGCCGTCGGCCGACAGTGTGCGTCCGGTCAGGCCACGTTCGTGGTCGCGCCGGAGGTTGTCGCGGACGTCGTCGCGCAGGATCGTCACCGTGCGGCCGAGTTCGCGGAGGCTGTTGTGATAAAGCACCAGGGTCCAGTACGCGTCCCGCTCCTCGGGTGTGAGGTCGACGGCGTCCGCCGCCGCGAGCAGGCGGCTGGCCAACTGACCGATCGACCACGCAGGCGCGAACGCCTGCGGCATGAGGCCCACGTAGAGCCTGCCTGGCGCGGTCGGGTCGGTCCTGGCGAAGTAATTGTCGTCTGCGTCAAGTCCGCTGGGTGGGAACACTGCGACCTTCGACGCCATGAGGCTCCGAACCTGCTCGTCGGCGGAGCGAATCGTCGCCGTGGATGCAACGACCTTGGGGCTGGTGCCACGCCATCGCAACAGCGCGCGGACGGCTGCCTCGTAGATCCCGACGACGGTGCCGAGGGGACCAGAAATGAGGTGGAGTTCGTCCTGAATGATGAGGCTTGGTGGGTCGAAGGGAGCGTTGTCGAGCCCGAAGATCGACCCGCCGTGCGAGATCCATGCTAGCCGTGCGAACTTGTCGACGGTCGCGACGATGATGGTCGGTGGGTCCTGGTAGATGGCTTCATCCACTACCTGAACGGGGATGGAACTGGCGAACGGACAGGTGGGGTCCACGCAGTAGACGGTGAAGGTGTGGTCAGTGGCGTGGAACCCGTACGCGTCGTCCCGCCGGCTTCGCCGTGGTGGCAGCAGAGGTGCGTCGCACCAGGGGCAGCTTCGAAGTTGGAACGGGCTCTGCGGTGTGAGTTGCTGCTTGATCTCGTCGAGTTGCTTGTGCGCGGCTTTATACGTGCCTGGGGTCGTCGAATTGCCCAGCAGGAGACCGATGCTGAAGGGCGCGGTGTTCCTGAGTGGGCCGTCGCCGCGCCGTAGGAGTTCGAGTGCGCAGATCAGTTTGGCTGCGCGCTGGAACTGCTGAGCAGTCAACAGCCTCATGGTGTACCGCGTGACGACGGCTGTACCACCCCCGTCGAAGCCTCGGGCCAGTCGCCGGCGGACCATCTCGACAGCGGCGAGCCCGAGGTATGCCTCTGTCTTTCCGCCACCGGTGGGGAACCAGATGAGGTCAACGAGATCGCGATCGTGGTGGGTGTCGTCGACGGTGGACGGCAGGGCCATCAGGATGAAGGCGAGCTGGAACGGGCGCCACGTGGGGTTCGGGTTGCGGGGGCTCTCCGCCTGCATACGCATCGCCTCGTTCGCGATGCAGAACGCCGTTCGCACGGTGTCGTCGGTGGCAAGCAGGTCGATCCCTGCCCGCATCCGGGCGAGCGCCTCGTCCATACGTGTGACGATGCGCTGAGCCGCGTCGAGGTGCATCAATGCCGCGGTATCTGCCTGGGTGCGCTGCTTCTCCACCCACGCCGCGTAGTCGTCGACGAAGGCGCTGAGGCGTTCACGAACCTCGTCTGGGGCGACGGCGTCCTTGGCAAGCCAGGCCATCGTCAAGGTGTCATCGACGCTTTCGAAACTTTGCACCACCGGGCGGACGATCTCGGTGGGAAGGGAGTCCGTCTCGATGCGCATCACGGGTCGCTCGGTGCCCCACGTGGCCGCGACACCGTGGCCGACGCCGTAACTCAGGTTGTTGCGGTACCGGACGTCGAGTTCACGGTCTTCGTCGCTGGCATTGACGACGATGCTGCCGGGGTACGGACGAATCTCTCCCGTCACAGCCTCGACGCTGAATCCTGCCTGAAACAGGACCTGCTCCTGAGAGCTCTTTGCCTTCCCCAGCGCGACCTTCGTGGCGTTCGAGAGCGCAACCGTGACGATTGGCTCATCCTTGCCGGGACGAGAGCGCCACTGGAGGCGCCCGAGTCCGTCCCACAGGTCGTAGCTGCCACTGCCGTTCGACGCGACGGTGACTGCCGTTTCGGGCAGCGGCACGCGGCGCCAACACGAGGGCGGAGCGCCGTCGTCGCCCCCGTCCGCACCGCCGGTGTGCTCGGTCGAGGCCTCGTTCTCGAACCGCTCGTAGCGGGCTGCGCGCACTCGAACGATGAGTTCCTGAGCGTCATGAATGAATGAGAGCCCCATGGACGACGGCGCCCATCCCGTGGCGGCGGTCAGGCCACCGAGGTCATCGTCGACATCACCCCCGGTGAGATCGGGATCGCCAGTGCCCTCCCCCACGCCGGCATCGATCGCTTCTCTCGGGAGGAGGTCTTCGTCGAGCGGGTCGGGCGCCACGCCCTCGCCCTCTTCGACAGGGAACAGCATCCCGGTGAGGTAGGAGTAGACGGGGCTGTCGCCCAGCACCTCGTACTCGTCGCCGGTCTTCGGGCCGATGACGTTGTTGCGGAGGTACGTGACGTACGCCTGCTGTCCGGGTGAGGGCATGGTGTCAGGCTCCTGTCGTGGCCCAGAGGAACGCGAACTCGGTGAACGCGAGGTCCTTGTCGAACTGTTCGAACGTGTCGCGGACGTTGACAACGAGGCAGTCCTCCGTACCGCCGTTCCGTGGACCACGGAGCCCGCGACCGACCATCTGCACGTAGCGGTTCGGGGAGAACGTCGGGCGGGCGATGTACAGCGCGCGCACCTTCGGCGCATCGAACCCCTGCGTGAGCAGGTCGCAGTTGACGAGCACCTTGGTCTCGCCCGACTTGAAGCCCTCGATCTTGCGGCGCCGTTCCTGGCCCCGCATCTCCCCATCGACGGCCTCGGCGGTCCGGCCAAGGCTCCGGATGAGCGCCGCGGTCACGTGCGCCGACACGACCGACGGCGTGAACACGAGAATCGGCCAGTCGGCGTCTTGTCGAAGCACGTGGTCCACCAGGAGCTGGGTTCGGTCCAGGTTCGCTCCGAGTCGGTCGAGGATCGCACGGGAGACATCGTCCCAGGCAGCACGACCGCCTTGCCCTTCTGCAGGCAGGTCGGAGATGACGATGTTGGAGTCGAGAAGTTGATGTTCGACTCGGGAGAGCACCTGCATCTCGCGAAGCTGACCGATCGGGTCGTCCTCGTCGAGCGCATTGAGGAGGCGGCTGCCGAAGCGCTGAGCAAAGAGCCGATTCGCGTCGGCGTTCGTTCCGCGGTACGGAGTAGCCGTGAGCCCGAGGAGCGGCCTGTCCGTCCGTGTGCCGCCGCGCTGGGAGATACCGAGCCACTCCAGGATCTGGGTATAGCGCTGCGAGCCAGCGCGGTGTGCTTCATCGATGACGACGAGCCGCGAGTCACGGAGCCACTCGTGAGCTTGCCTGTTAGCGTCACTCGTGATCATCTGTGCCAGCTTGGCGTCAGTAGCGATGACGACCTGTAGTTCTTGGAACGACTCATCGGCTTCGTAATCACCCCAGTACCTGGTGATCTCCAGGGCACGCTCATCGCCCACGGCGCGCCACACCTCGGTCCACGAGACGATGGCCTGCTCGCACAGTTCCTCGGACTGCGCGATCCAGAGAACCGGAGACGAGAGTTCGTCGTCTCGGAGCATCGTGGCGATGGCCTGCGTGGTGACACGGGTCTTGCCCGCGCCCGTCGGGAGGTACAGGAGCCCGCGCTTGCAGTTCCCGTGGGCTTCCTTGGTCAGGGTGAGGTCACGGATCTGTTGGAGCAAGTCCTCCTGGAAGTCGTGGAGGTCCTTGAGCTCGACCTTGCCCGGCACGATGTCGATCGGGGGTGCCTTCTTGTCACGCGCGCCGGCGAATGCGCGCGGAAAGCCGAAACGCGTGACGAACTGTTCGGCTTCAGACGTACCGTCCCAGCGCCGCGGCACGGGGAGTCCGGTTTCAGCGATGGCGGCCCTCAGACGACGCAGTGAGTCGTTCCCGTACGTCGTCAGGAAGAGCTTTGCGACGTCCTCGTCCGTTTGCTTGCCTTGTCGTTCCTCGATGACGGAGAGCAAGCCCTGCGGGAGATTCGCCGCGAGAACGTCGCGGCCGACAAGCGTGAGGAGTTTTGCGCTCTCGGGCTTCGCCGCTTGAGTCCGTTGAACAAGCTTGTTGGTGCGAAGTTTCTCGTCGTTCTGAATGACTCGTTCGGCATCGGACCGGGTGAGGCGCAGGCCCAGGAGCTCGCTAACCTGGAGTAGCGTGTCGACGTCGGACAGCTCGTCGTCGACAAGCGCAACCCTGCCGTCGAGGTGCCCACTGAGCCGTTGCTCCTTGACTCCGGTAGGGCTCGTGGTCCGCCTGACGATCGAACTGCATCGGGCCACGAGCACTTCGTCGACCGCGGCCGGCGAGGTGACAATCCGCGCAAGCGACGGGTAGATGTCGAGCACTGGCACCTGTTCGCCGGACGCTACCCAGTCCACGATCCGGGCTACGACGTCGGCGACCCCGAGGACACCCCACACCTTTCGCAGAGCGTCGTTCCACGGGCCGGAGGGAATGTAGCGAAGTCCATGGACCGCGAGGTCGCCGAGTTCATCGTCCTCCGCTACGACGACGCGGTTCAGCGGCGTGAGCGCCACCTGGTGGGTCGCGATGTCGAGCGCCGGGAGCATGTCGGGGTCCGCGAAGGTGTCCTTGCGGGCGGCAACGGCGAGGACTTCACCGAGAAGTTCAGGGTGCGCCGGCCGGTAGCCCGTACGGGTCATGAACTCCTGCAGGGCCGGGACACGGACATCCTCGATCTGCGCCGGGAGTGAGTACTGGCCCGCAAACGACTCGGTAGCGACGGGGAGGTAGTCGGAAAAGTGCGCGAGCTGCAGGCCGAGGGTCGCCTTGAGCGGCTTCGGCCCGTGCGAGGTGTGGACGAGGCCGTACTTCTCCACGCTCCAGCGCTCGACCGACTGGAACTCGCCTTTCTTCGACCGCTCGCCGCCTCGGAAGTCGATGCTCGCCGATATCCGGGGGCTGACGGTGAGCCGGATCAGCTGGCCCGTCAACTTGGCCCGTGCGTCATCGGTCGTCGGATCGCCCAGGTCAGCCAGCGCCTTGAGCACGTCTATCGGCCCTGGACCCTCGCGCACCTCGAAGCGCAGAGTCGGCGCGGACGTTCGACCGTACTTCTTGGAGATCTCCCGCTCTGCCTGCCTCTCCATGGCGCGTCGGTACTCGGCGAACACCTCGCCGGTGTGAACGGGCCAGCGGTCGGTCGGTCCGCCGAGGCAGCCCGCCGCCTGGAGGAGGTCGGAGCGGCCACCGACCGCGGCGATGTCCGCCTGCCAGCGCGGGAGCTTCGGTACGAGCGCGGAGTCACGGAAGACTTCCGTGGCCGGCCTCCAACCACCCGCCTTCGTGGGCACACGTACCGCAAGGCCGCGGTTGATGATTCCCTGAAGTGCTGCGGTCCCGGACGCTGCGGAGGCATGGGCCAGAACGCTCCAGAGGTGAGCCCAGTCGTCTTCACTGGACGCGCTGCTGATCGAGGCCGCCACGGCCGCCGCAGTCTGGTCGGCGGACACCTCCTGGATGCCCAAGCTCCGTAGCTTGCGGCGGGTGAGGGGGTCGCGGGAGAACTCATCGTCGACGAGGGCCACGCCCGTCGGCGTGGGAGCGTCGTCGAGAGGAAGGAGCACCTTGACCGCGTCCTTGGCAGTTCCGAACGTGCCGTCGGCGAGGGGAATGACCTTTGCCCCGCGGAACTGATCGACGACGTCGTCGCCCTTGTCACGCGCGATGATCGTGAGAATGTCGAGCGCTGCACCGACCGAGGCAAGCGTTCGCGGTTTCGCCGCCTCTGTCAGCCAGTCGACGGGAGCGAGCGGGGTTGCCGACAGGCGACCGTTCTCGTCGGTAAGAAGTTGCGTGAGTCGCGCCGCACGCGTCGCGTTCTGGTAGCAGGACCAATGCGGCGTGTCGACGGCACCGGTTGCCTCGGACCAGGATCTGATCGCTTGCGCCGGGAACGCGTAGGAGCGTTCCTTGGACGCGAGGTAGTACGGTGCACGGACGCGTGCGGGACTCCGCATCTCACCGTTCACCGTGGGAATCAGCTGGTGCATGCGTGCGAGGCGCGGGATCCGTTCCGACATGTACTTGTCCGCGGCCGAGCGGGTCTCGCGGCCTCGTGCAGGGAGCACGTCAAAGTGTTTGGCGGGATCCTCGGGGGTGGACTCCAGGACCGCGGCGTCGATGAGGAGGTCGGCAGCGACGTCGAGGAGCTCACGATTGAGGGCGCTGCTGGCGAGCATCGAGGTGCGGTCGTCGTTGACCTGCCATGGGGCATTGAAGATGCCCTGTGCCGTCGTGCGGTCCTGCAGAGGGAACCAGGCCCAGAACTCGCCGTCGCCCCGACGGCCCTGTCCCGCGAGAAGCGCGTACGACACGCGGACGTGGTCGCGGCGGAACGCGCCAGGGAGGTCGGCCTTGACCTTGTCCGATACGTCGTGCTCCCGGTGGAGCACACGGTAAGTGGTCGCGTTGCGCTCGGGTGTTTCGAGCTGCGCGAACCCGGATTTCTGAACACGCCAGAACCGCGTCTCGTCAAGTTCCACGAGTCCGGTTGTCGGGTCGACCCGACGATGGAATTCCGATCGGATCCGATCGGCGCCACTGCCCACGGTGATCGTGACGCCCGACAGATTCTCGGGGAAGAGCAGGTACCGCGAGTCAAAGGTCAGGAGCCGCTGTCGCAGGCGGGCACCGCCCCGAACCAACGGGAGCCGGATGACGGTGGTGGCCCACGTCATCATCTCGGCGACGTTCGGGTCTTCCGCGGCAATCGCATGAGGATCGATGGTGCTGGGGACGCGCAGCGCAGGGACGCGCGCGGGGTGGTGTGGGAGAGCGGACAGCAGCTCGACTGCCTCGGGCTCGTTGAACCCGAATGAGACCGACCGGCTGAGGATCTGCGGGTGGTCGGTGACGCCGAGGACGGACTTGAAGCCCAGACCGAACCGTCCGATCTTCTCGTCGCGCTTGGAGCTGAGGAACGCTCCGGTCACCGCCTTGATGCCCGCGGATCCGAAGGGGTTGCCCTGGTTAGCGCAGTAGAGGGCGCCGTCGCTCAGGCGAAGCTCCACGCGGCCTGGCTCGACGAGCTGGTCGAGCGCGTTCTGCAGGAGTTCTTCGACTTGCCGCTCGCCGTACCCGCCTGCCTGGAAATTGTCTTCCATGCCGACGTGCTCTTCGAGCAGGGCTGGGTCGTTGGTGTAGTTCGTGATCGTGATCCGCTGGCGCTCGCGCACCTGCTCTTGCAGTGCGGGATCCGCCTGCCCCCAGGCTCCCGCGTTCGCCAACGACATACCGTGCTCCCAACCCTGCAATCGAGGCTCCCGCTACTTCCCGCTGCCGACGTCGATGTCGTAGCGCACCGTCGCGCCACCCATGCTGCCCGGACTCTAGGGGAAGACACCGACAACAACGGGTCGACTGGGCAGCTCTCACGTCACGATGTGGGCATTTCACCCGCACGCCCCGCGCGACCGCGGCCTACAGGACCTGAGCAAGGTACCTATCCCGAGGTGTTCTCACCAGCGCGATCGTCGAGTTCCTCGTGGGAAGGTCGAGCAGGACGAGGGCGGCGGCAGTCTCGGTGATGCGGTTCGGGCCGAGGGTGACCATCGACAGGGGCGGGGTGCCGCGGCACGACGTCCCACCACCGACACCGAGGTGGCCGCAGGCTACGACATCGCGGAGTCAGTATCCGACGACGAGGACGCCCTGGAGGTCGAGCCGGATGCCGGGGCTCGAGCGCAGGTCGTCGAGCTCGCGGAGTACCGGATCGATGACGGTGGTCCCTTGTAGACGGCAGGAACCGCGAGAACAAGCCAGTCCACGGGTGGGGAGGCCGCCGCGGCGAGCACCGCGAACAGCGCACCGTGGTTCGCAGCAGCGCGGCCTGCCTGGATGCTCACCGCGATTCCCGAGGGGTGGGTGAAATCCAGTTCCCTTCGCGGCCAGGGTCACGCCGGCGCCGGCGGAGAAGCCTCCGGAACGCAACCCGTGCTCCACGACGGAGCACACTTCCGCACGGCGGATCCCGCCTCGCGCATCGCGACAGGAGCCCATCGCAACAGCCCTGGACTCCAGATATCCGACGAGGTCGGTGACGTCACCGAGTACAGGTCCGGCGGTGAGGTCGAAGCTGAGGAGATGCGACACGGGCAGAGCTTCGCGCACTCCGGTGCGAGCTCCTGTCAGGCGTCGAAGGCAGTCAGGATCTGCCGGCCCAGCGCCTTCCCGAGCGGGATCGGCACGGCGTTGCCGATCTGCCGCGCGATCGCGGACTTCGATCCGACGAACTTGTAATCGTCGTCGAAACCCTGGATGCGCGCGGCCTCGAAGTGTGTGATCGCCCGGTTCTGGGTCGGGTGGAGATACCGTCCCTTCTCAGGCTTGAAGAACTCGGTGCGGATCGTCACCGACGGCTTTTCCCAGACAAGGCGTCCCATGACGTCGCCCGAGCCGGTGCGGTGCTTGCGCCAACAGGGAGCCTCGAGCTCCTCGGGGAGATCGAACCTCCCGCCACCGTAGGGGATCGCACGGAACCGCTCGAGCGAGAGGTCCGTGTATATCCGTCCGATGTGCAGGTCGGACGCTTTGAAGGCGCCCGGCATCGTGCGACCGAACCGCTCGACGGTTCCTGGCGGCAGATCGAGTTCGGCCGCGTGGCGAGGAACCGCCTGTCGACCGTCCCCCTCGAACGCCTCGCGGACCGTCCGATAGGTCTCGGGCGTGTGCGTGGCGGCAGGCATCGCCACGGCCGATGCGTCCTTGTGACGCCCGAGGACGACGACGCGCTTGCGCACCTGGGCCGCGCCGTGGTCGGCGGCGTTGAGCACTCGGGCTTCGAACTCGTAGTCCTCGAGTGCGCCACCGGACGCGAACGCGTCGGTGAACACGGCGAACTGCGGTGACTTGAGGAACGCCGGGACGTTCTCCATGACGAAGTACTGCGGTCGAGCACGACGGACGGTCTCGGCGTAGTAGCGCCAGAGCAGATTCCGTTCGTCGTCGACGTCCTGCTTGCCGAGGGTGGAGAACCCCTGGCAGGGCGGCCCCCCGACCACGACGTCGGCCTCGGGCACGTCTTCCTGCTCGAGCCAGGTCTGGATGGGGCCGCAGTGGACCACGTCGCCGTAGTTCGCCTGGTATGTCGCTGCCGCTTCCGGCTCGAGCTCGACCGCACGAACGGTCCGGAATCGCGAGGATGCCGAGTGCATCCCCGCGGTCAGGCCACCGGCTCCCGCGAAAAGATCAAGCACGCGGAGCACGCCTGCGCCGCCGTTCAGGCCACGATCGGACGCAGCGGCGGTGCGGGAGGATGCAGAGGTGGCCACGCGACGGAACTCTAGAGGGTCAGCACAGATGTTCGATACCCGGCGCGCCGGCGAAGCGGCCGACGTTCCTCACATCGCACCCTCGGGTCCGTCGACGACACCCGACGTGTCAGCGCGCATGTCCCGCCAGGCGCGCAAGGACACCGCGCCAGAACTCGCGCTCCGGAGGGAGCTCCACCACCGTGGCCTGCGGTATCGCGTCGAGTACACGGTCCCAGGCAGGCCTCGGCGGCGCATGGACATCGCTTTCACCCGGGTGAAAGTCGCGGTGTTCGTCGACGGCTGTTTCTGGCACGCCTGTCCGGACCACGGCACCTCGCCCCGGTCCAACGGCGTCTGGTGGACCGAGAAGCTGACCCGCAACATCGCGCGGGATCGCGACACCGATGCCCACCTCGCGGGCCTCGGCTGGACGGTCGTCCGTGCATGGGAGCACGAGCCCCCCGAGGCCGTCGCCGACCGGATCGAGGCGCTCGTCCGGGCCGACCGGGACGTGTTCAATCGGGCGCATGCCGCGGACCGGGAGCATCCGACACCGCGTCCCGACCGATGACGGAGGCCGCAACGTGCCCACACTCCATGACGACCGCACCCGGTGGATCACGCAGCTCTGCTCGGAGACGCTCGCTCCCCTCGGTGACCGGCACCGCCATCTCGCGGGCATGGTCCGTACCGATCTGGGGCCCACGACGGTAGTCGCGTCGCACCTCGCCGTCCGTGCGGCCGAATGGGTGGCGCAGAGCGGCGATCTGCGAGACGTGGCGGACCGTGTGGTCGCGACGCACGTGCTGCGCCCGGAATACTCCGGCCGTCGCGAGGTCGACGAGTTCGTGTCCGCCGTGGAGTCCGCCGTGGCCGGACGGGGATTCGGGGGCACCGACCGGTGGGACCTCCCCACGCATTCCCGGACGCTCGCGGAGCTCTGGTGCACGCTCGGAGATCCCCGTTGGTCGTCCGACGACCTGCGGCGGTTGCTGGTGCGGCACTGGAACGTGGTCGACCCGCAGGGCGTCGAGTACCTCGTCGGGCTGGGACGGGACCCTCTCCTGGGGCTGCGTACCCTGACCGAGAAGATGGACGACCTCCCGGACGGCCTCCCTCGGGCGATGATCGCGCAGTGCTTCGTGAACGACGAGGTCCATCGACGACGCAAGACGGCGATGTCCGCGCAGCACCTCGAGAGCGTGGAGCATCTCCGTCGCCTCGCTGTGGACCTGCACACCCTTGGCCCCACCATGACGATCCTGCGGAACACGGTCGAGGACACGACCTACCCGGTCGCGGCACGTCGCGCGGCATCGGAGGCGCTCGAGTTCGTCCGGGCGCACCGTCAAGCGCTGGGCGCGGCGATGCAGGACCTCACGATCCATGAATGCGATCGGTTGGCTGCAGGCCCCGAGGCACATTTCCGCCGCGCCTGCATGGACGCCTTCGCGGACCGAGACCGCCACTTCGGCGACATCGGGCGGTTCAGGAGCTACCACGGCACATTCGGGAATCTCCCGTGGTGGCAGATCCCGGCGGACGACGAGAGCCTGGGCGACCTGTCCGAACTCCTGGCGACCGGTAGCGCACAGTTCGAGTTCTCCCTCGACGAGGAGGAGTTCGAGGTGTTCCTGGCGGTCGGCCCGGCGGGCGGCGAGTTCTGCTACCAGTTCGTCTTCGAGCTGTGGCGCTCGGTGTCGGCGTGTGAGCTCCTCCACCTCGGACTCGTGCAGTCGGTCGGGATCGATGTCGACGTCCAGCGCGGCCGTGCCGTCGAACGACTGGGTTCGACATGGCTCAGCGTCCCGTCGGAACTCGCCGGACGTCTCGTCGATCTCGCCACGACGGCGCTCCGTGCCCACACCGGGCAGGACGCCGACGGCTACGCCGACTACCAGGAGGTGTACACGGCCCTCGAGGTCGCCCTGCTCGAACCGCGGAACCGGACCTGGTCGCGTCTCGGCGGGCAACGACTGGCGGAGGTCCCGCGGTTCAGCTACTGACGGCCCAGCTCACCGGTACGGGACGAGGGCGGCGCCGCTATGTCCCCTTTTCACCCGTTCGGCAGTGGGCCGCGACCGGTGCCCGCCATACGATGAGGGCCACTGTTCGCCGCGGCATCGGACGATGCGCGGCGGGGTCACGCCGTCCCGACCTGGAGCTCCACACCGATGACATCGACCACCGTACCCACGTCGGACACGGGCGCCCCGCGCCGCAAGCTCATCGAGGTTTCGCTGCCGCTGGAGGACATCAACCGCGAGTCCGCGCGGGAGAAGTCGATCCGGCACGGGCACCCCTCGACACTGCACCTGTGGTGGGCGCGCCGCCCGCTCGCCTCGGCGCGGGCGGTGCTGTTCGCGCAGCTCGTCGATGACCCGTCGTCCCACCCGGACAGGTTCCCGGACGAGGCGTCGCAGAAGGCGGAGCGGGAACGCCTGCACGACATCATCCGTCGCCTGGTGGTGTGGGAGAACGTCGACGACGAGAAGCTCCTCGCCGAGGCGCACGCGGAGATCCTCGCGTCGACCGACGGCAATCCGCCGGCGATCCTCGACCCGTTCGCGGGCGGCGGCACCATCCCGCTTGAGGCGCAGCGCCTGGGCCTCGAGGCGCACGCGAGCGACCTCAACCCCGTCGCCGTGCTCATCAACAAGGCGCTCATCGAGATCCCGCCGCGGTTCGCCGGGCGGAAGCCCGTGTTCCCGGGTGCCGCCGAGGAGCGGATGGGCGACTGGCCGCGGGCCACCGGCCTCGCCGAGGACGTCCGCCGGTACGGCGCGTGGATGCGCGAGAAGGCGCAGGAGCGCATCGGGCACCTGTACCCGAAGGCGACGATCACCGACGAGAAGTCCGGCACGTCCACCGAAGCCACCGTCATCGCGTGGATCTGGGCGCGGACGGTCACCTGCCCCAACCCCGCCTGCGGCATCGAGATGCCGCTGGTGCGGTCCTGGTGGCTGGGCAAGAAGAAGGGCAAGGAGGCGTACGTCGTCCCGACGGTCGTGGACGACACCGACGCCACGTCCGGGCGCCGCGTCGAGTTCACCATCGGTCACGACACCGCGCAGGCTCCGACGAAGGACCACGACGGGACGATGACCGGCCGGGGCTCCGCGGTCTGCGTCGCATGTGGCATGCCCGTGACGTCCGAGTACATCAAGCTCGAAGGTGTAGCCCACCGGCTCGGCGCGCAGCTCATGGCTGTCGTCGCGGAGGGCAGCCGCCGTCGGATCTACGTAGACCCGACGCCGGAGCACGCCCGCGCCGCCGCTGTCGACCGGCCGGGCAACGTGCCGGATCAGGATCTCGGTTACGACCCGCGCAACCTCTGGACGCCCGCGTACGGGCTGACGCGGTTCTCGGACCTGTTCACGAACCGGCAGCTCACCGCGCTGACGACGTTCAGCGACCTCGTCGGCGAGGCGCGCGAGCAGGTGTTGGCCGACGCCGTCGCCGCGGGCCTCCCGCACGGCGCCCGCCTCGCCGATGGCGGCTCCGATGCCGCGGCCTACGCCGACGCCGTCGCCACCTACCTGGGCCAGGCCGTGAGTCGTCTGGCATCGACGAATTCGGCACTCTGCCGATGGAACTCGGCGCCATCCAAGGAGAGTGTGACGGACACCTTCGGGCGCCAGGCACTCCCAATGGTCTGGGACTTCGCCGAGGGCAACACGTTCTGTGCCGGTCCCTGTGATATCGAATCCAGCACGGGGTGGGTCGCGAAGGCTGTTGAAAAGCTACCCGCCTCTTCCGATTCCGAAGGCAGCGTCGCCCAGCGCGATGCAGCGAGTCGCGGTTACGCACACGTCGTCGTCGCGACCGATCCGCCATACTACGACAACATCGGGTACTCGGATCTCTCCGACTTCTTCTACGTCTGGCTCCGTCGCTCGCTCCGACCGATCCATCCCGGCGTGTTCTCGACGATGCTCGTGCCGAAGGCCGAAGAGCTCGTCGCCAACCCGTACCGGCACGACGGCAAGGAGGGTGCCGCGCAGTTCTTCGAGCATGGGTTCGAGAACGTCTTCGCCCGGGCGCGGGAATCGGCGTCGGACGACTTCCCGATCACCGTCTACTACGCCTTCAAGCAGCAGGAACTCGAGTCCGAGGGTGTGGCCTCGACAGGTTGGGCCACGCTGCTGGAGGGCATGATCCGCTCAGGCTGGACGATCACCGCCACCTGGCCGATCCGTTCCGAGCGGGCCGGTCGCATGATCAGTGTCGGCACGAACGCCCTGGCGTCGTCCATCGTGCTGTCCCTGCGCCCGCGCCACCCGACCGCGTCGGCGACGAGCCGCCGCGGCTTCCTCACCGCGCTGAAGGCGGAGCTCCCGCAGGCCCTCACGGAGATGCAGCAGGGCGCCATCGCGCCCGTGGACCTCGCACAGTCGACGATCGGCCCGGGCATGGCGATCTTCTCCCGTTACAGCCAGGTGCTGGAGAACGACGGCAAGCCCATGACCGTGAAGACAGCGCTCGCGCTCATCAACCAGGTGCTCGACGAGGTGCTGGCGGAGAACGACGGCGACCTCGACACCGACAGCCGGTTCTGCCTCAAGTGGTACGTCCAGTACGGCTGGGCCGTGGCACCGTACGGTGAGGCGGACGTGCTCGCGAAGGCCACCAACACATCGGTGGAGGGCCTCCGTTCGGCCGGGGTGCTGACAGCGGGTGAGGGCAAGGTGCGGCTCGTCCGCCCGGCCGATCTCCCGACGTCGTGGAACCCCGTGCTCGACGACCGCATCTCGGTCTGGGAGGTCACCTGCCACCTCGCGCGCGTGCTCTCCGACGAGCAGGGCGGCATCGAGCCGACCGCCCGCCTGCTGTCCGCTGTCCGCGACCGCGGCGACGTCGACCTCGAGGCCGTGCAGCTCCTCGCATACCGGCTGTACGAGCTCACCCAGGACAAGCGGCCCGAGGACGCCCGACTCTTCAACGCCCTCGGTGGCGCCTGGGCCGAGCTCACCACGGCCGCCGACACCATCGCCCCGACCACCTCCGTCCAGGACGAGTTCGACCTCGGAGACCAGCACTGATGCCCACCACCAGCAACCGCGAGTACGTCGGCCGCGCCCTCGAGATCCTCGCCGTCGCCCTCGACCCGTTCATCGAGCGCGTCGTCGCGCCGCACCTCCCTGACGGTGTCACCGACTGGGCGCGCGTCGTCGAGGCCAAGGATGCGGAGGCCGGCAAGAGTATCGGCACCTACGAGCGGACCGATCCGCAGGTCCAGTTCCGGATCATCACCGAGCGCATGGGAGCGCTCGGTTTCCTGTTCAACAAGGCGCTGTCCCGCACCGAGCAGGGTTACGCCGGCGAACTCCGGCAGATCCGCAACGACTGGGCGCACAACAAGTCGTTCACCGGCGACCAGGCGCGGCGAGCCCTGGAGACCGTCGAGCTCCTCCTTCGTCCCACGGGCGCGGTCCGCGAGGCGGACGAGGTCCGCGCGATGCGCCGCGAGATCGAGCGGGCCGAGTTCGAGAAGGAGACCCGTCGGACCACACGGTCCGCCTCCACGGCGGTCAACACCGCGGACGCCGAGCTGCCGTCGTGGCGCGACGTCCTCACCCCGCACGACGACGTCGCCAGCGGCGACTTCGCGTCGTCCGAGTTCGCGGCCGACCTCTACCGCGTCGCGGTGAAGGAGACCGCCGGCGAGGCCGACGAGCCGTCGTCGGAGTACTCCGACGCGATCGAGTTCTTCCGCCGCACCTACCTCACGGACGGCCTCCGCGAGCTCTTGCGCCGGTCGGCCGCGCGCCTTGCCGGCGACAGCAACGCCGACGCGGTCATCAATCTCCAGACCACGTTCGGTGGCGGCAAGACACACTCCATGCTCGCCATCTGGCACCTGTTCTCCGGGCGCCCGCTCGCCGAGTTCCCGCAGGACGTCCAGGACGTGCTGTACGGGCACCACGAGGGCGTGGTCGGCACGCCGGTCAAGCGCGTGACGATCGTCGGCAACGAGATCTCGCCCGGCCAGCCGGCGACGAAGCCCGACGGCACCGTCGTCCACACCCTCTGGGGCGAGATCGCCTGGCAGCTCGGCCATGAGGCGGGTGACGGCGCCGCCGGGTACGCGTACGTGGCCGAGGCCGACCGTACGGGGACCAATCCCGGCGGCGCGCTCCGCGACCTCTTCGCCGCGTACGGACCGGCCGTGATCCTCATCGACGAGTGGGTGTCCTACGCTCGCCAGCTCAACACCCCGCGCATCCTGCCCGACGGCGGCCGCGCCCCGCTGCCCGGTGGCGACTTCGACACCCAGTTCACGTTCGCGCAGGCACTCACACAGGCCGCGGCCGCTGTGCCCGGCGTCCTCCTGCTCGTCTCCGTCCCGGCCAGCACACGGCTCTCCGACGGTGCCGTCGGCGACGAGGACACTGCCTCCGAGGCGTCCGACCTCGAGGTGGGAGGCGACTTCGGCCACGAGGCTCTCGCACGACTCGACAACATCGTGCGCCGTGTCGCCTACCAGTGGGCTCCCGCCGCCCGCGACGAGTCGTACGAGATCGTCCGCCGCAGGTTGTTCCGGCAGCCCACGGCCGACCAGGCCACGCTCATCGCCGCAGCGGCCCGCCGGTTCCGCGAGTTCTACCAGCGCAACCCCGGCGAGCTCCCCACCGAGGTGACCGAACAGGCGTACGAGGCCCGCATCCGCGCGTCCTACCCGGTCCACCCGGAGCTGCTCGACCGCCTCTACGCCGAGTGGTCCACCCTGGAGAAGTTCCAGCGCACCCGCGGCGTGCTGCGCCTCATGAGCGCCGTCGTCCACCAGCTCTGGGTCTCCGAGGACAGGTCGCCACTGATCATCCCCGGCACCGTGCCGCTCGACTCCCCCGCCGTGCGGCGCGAGCTGGTGCAGTACCTGCCGCACGGCTGGGACGCCGTCGTCCAGAACGACATCGACGGCGACGAGTCCGTGGCACGCCGTATCGACAAGGAGCGTCCCAACCTCGGCAACCGGTCCATGACCGTCCGTGCCGCCCGGACCGTCCTCATGGAGTCCGCACCCACGGTGGCCACCACACACAAGGGTGTGGACCGCAAGCGCCTCGTGCTCGGCCTCGCGCTGCCCGGCGACGTCGTCGGCAACATCGGGTCCGCGCTGGGTGCGCTCCAGGACGCGTCGTCCTACTTCTACTCCGGCGACGGGCGCTACTGGTACGACACCCAGCCGTCGCTGAACCGCACCGCCGCCGAGCGCGCGCGCCACCTCGACACCGCCCAGGTGTGGGAAGAGGTCGTCGCGCGACTGCGCCGGACCGCCCCCAAGAACACCGTCGAGTTCGCCGGTGTCGTCGTCGCACCCACCTCCACCGGCGATGTGCCCGACGAGGACGCCGCACGCCTCGTCGTCCTGCACCCGGAGCACACGCACAACGGCAAGGACTCGAGCAGCGCCGGCAGCCGCTTCGCGCTCGAGCTCCTGCAGAAGCGCGGCAGCGCTCAACGCACCATGCCGAACACGCTCGTCATGCTCGCCCCCGACGCCACGCGGTGGAAGGAGCTGGAGTCCACCACCCGCTCGTACCTGGCGTGGAGTTCGATCCTCGCGGAGAAGGCGCGGCTGGACCTCACCCAGACCAACGAGGCGCAGGCGCTGCGCCAGGTCGAGTCCACCAACCGCACGGTCGACGACCAGATCGTCAACACCTGGATCTGGGGACTGCACGCCACCCAGCCGGACCCGGGCGCACCGTTCGGCGTCGGGCAGCAGAAGTGCGACGGGCAGGCGCGCCACGGGCTCGCCCAGCGGACCGGCGCAAGGTTCGTCAAGGAGGACCTGCTGCGTGTCGACGTCGCGCCGGCCCTCGTGCGGATCGACGTCGACGAGTTCCTGCTGGCCCGGTGGAACACGGGCAAGATCCGGTTCGGCGAGCTGTGGGAGTGCTACGCCCGCTATCCGTACATGCCACGCCTCCGGGACCGGAACGTGCTCGTCAAGGCCGCACAGGACGCGCTGTTCGACGCCGGGTTCACCGCCCAGGGCTTCGCCCTCGCCGAGTCGTACGACGAGACCACCGGCAAGTTCGGCGGGCTCGCGGTGCCGATCGAGGACGTCGAGTTCCGCGCGATCACGGACGACACCCTGCTCGTGAGGCCCGACCTCGCCGTCGCGCAGCGGCGGGCCGAGGAAGCTGCAAAGGCGGCGCAGCCCGTCCGCGGCGAAGGGCGGCCCACCGGAGCCGACGGAGCCGGAAGCGCTGCCCCTGCAGCCGGCACGGGACAGACCGCACCGGCACCGGTCGCGCCACAGGTCGTCAAGAACGTCAGGTACTCCGCAAGGGTGGAGCTCGACGGCTCGGCCGACCTGTCGTCCGCGCTGCGAGACGTCGTCGACGAGGTCCTGCAGCACCTCCAGCAGGCCCGTCCCGACCTCCTCGATGTCACGCTCGACATCAGAGCGGAGAAGAGCGACGGGTTCGCGCAGCAGACCGTACGGGTGGTCGCCGAGAACTCGCGGCAGCTGAAGTTCACCGTGACGAGGTTCGAGGACGCCTGATGGTCCTCACAGGTCCGCAGCCGGTCTCGTCGCGGCGGGTCGACCCCGACCCGTCGATCACCTCCGCGATCGGCCGGCACCATTCGCTGGCCACAGCGGTCGCCGACCTCGTGGACAACTCGATCGACGCCGGCGCCCGCAACGTCCTCGTGCGGTTCGTCCTCGCCGACGGAGTCCCCCGCGGCCTCGAGGTGATCGACGACGGCCGCGGCATGGACACCGCGGCCATCGACGACGCGATGACGTACGCCCGCAAGCGGGCCTACGGCCAGACCGATCTCGGACACTTCGGGATCGGGCTCAAGGCTGCGTCTCTCAGCCAGGCAGACGCGCTCTACGTATGGTCACGGCGGTACGGCGCGCCGGCCGTCGGGCGGCGGATCCTCCGGTCGACCATCGACTCCGGACCCGTGGTCGACTCCTATGACACGGAGGACGCCCAGGAGCGGCTGCACGGGACCGAGGTCGACTTCTCGCTCGACACCGGCACCGTCGTCGAGTGGGCGGACGTCCGGACGTTCCTGCGGAGTACCGACCGCGAGGAACACCGTCGGTGGCTCGAGGACCAGGTCGACCGGCTGCTCTTCCACCTCGGCCTCGTCCTGCACCGCATCGTCGCGCGCGGCGACGTCCGGGTCACGATCGAGGAGTACGACGTCGACTTCGGCGCCGGCGCTCCCCGCGTCGTCGAACCGCTCGACCCGTTCGGCTACGACCGCACCGCCGTCCCCGGCTTCCCCATCGAGCTGAGGGCCGTGCTCCCCGACGGGATCGCCCGTGCCACCGCGCACGTCTGGCCGGAGTCCGAACGCACCAAGGTCGGCTTCACCCTCGACGGCCACGGCCCGCTGGACTCCCAAGGCCTCTACGTGTACCGGCGGGACCGGTTGCTCCACGCCGGCGGCTGGGCCGACCTCACGAGACGCTCCCGCGAGCTCGAGTTCGCGCGCGTCGCCCTCGACATCACGCCCGAGACCGAACACCACGTCACCATCAACCCGGAGAAGACTGGCGTCGTCCTCGACGCGACCCTCAAGGATGCGATCCTCACGGCACGAGCGACCGACGGCACGACGTTCGCCGACTTTCGACGCGCAGCCGAGACCGGAGCGAGAGAAGCGCGCAAGCGCCAGGCCCGACCGGTCCGGGTGATCGAACCCCGTGGCGGTCTCCCCGGCGACGTCCTCGAGGCCTTCGCCGAGGCGACCGAGTTCGACCTCGAGGAACCCGCCGTCGAGATCCGCTGGAGCATCCTCCCCGAGGACCGGTTCTTCAAAGTCGACCGGGATGCCGGAGCGCTCGTCCTCAACGTGCGGTACCGCACCGCCGTCGTCGGTCAGCGCAGCCTGCGCCGGGACGACGCACCACTCGTCAAGAGTCTGCTGCACCTGCTGGTCAACGACCATTTCGCCGGTGCGTACCAAGGGGCGAGCGCCCGCCGGCACGAGGCCGCCTGGCAGTCCATCCTGGTGGCCGCGGCCAAGGCGCAGAGCGAACAACTCGACGGAGGCGACGAGTCATGACCGTAGCGGACGACAGGCTGAGCCCGGAATCCCTGGAGCACTACTTCCAGCTCGGGAAGATCTCCACCCACACTCTGACGACCGCACCCCGTTGCATCCTTCGCATCGACCCGCGCGGCGAGCGGCTGACCCTCCGGACCCCGTACGACGGGACCGAACCCGCGCTCAAGGGGTTCCGGCACGTGGAGGTCGACGTCATCGACGACGACGAGAACACGTGGTCGACGCTCACCGTCGACGCCACCGACATGCACTACGAGGCGTACAGCCTGCTGTTCTCGGTCACCGAGGCGATGCGAGGGGGCGCCAACTTCGCCTCGGCCGCCAACTCCGCCGTCACCAATCTGAAGTCCCTCCTCGCGGCCCGGCAACGTCTCAGCGAATCGCAGCAACTCGGACTGGTCGGCGAGCTGCTCGTCCTCACCGCACTGCTCAACCGCGCGCCGGAGTCCGAGGTGCTCGACTGGTGGCTCGGGCCGGCCGCGGAGCAGCACGACTACGCGTTCGCCGACTTCGACGCCGAGGTCAAGACGACCCTGTCCGAGCGTCGCCGGCACATGATCTCCGGGACCGGGCAGCTGCGGCCCAATCCCGGCCGTCCGCTCTGGCTGGTGTCGATCCAGCTCACCCGAGCAGGCGGCGGCGCCGGGCACTCTCTGGCGAGTCTCGTCGCCGGACTCTACGACCGGCTCGTCGACCGGATCGGCTTCGCCGAGACACTACACGGGCTCGGCTGGCGCGACGAGGACGCCGACCTCTACGAGGCCTCCTACATCCTGCGCAGCGCACCCACCGCCTATGAGGTGGATGACAACTTCCCTGCCGTCACCGATGCGCGCTTGTCCGCCGCTGTCCCGCGCGCAGAACTCATCGCCGACCTGTCGTACCGGATCGACGTCACCGACCTCACACCGGGCATTCCCGGTGCACCGCTCCACACGTTCCTCGACCCCAAGGACTCCGACGCATGAGCGACGCCATCACCGACGCCATCGTCCGCACGATGCGCAGCATGGACGGCTTCGAGCCCGGGCCGTTGCTCGACGACGTCCTCCACCACCTGCGGAGATCCGACGAGACACTCACCGAGGCCGAGCTGGTCGAGGTCGTGACTGCGAGCAATCCCAACGACAAGGCCCGACTCGCGTTCCACAGCCAGCTCATCCGCTGGGACGCCGCCGACGGGGAGGGCTGGACCGAAGGCACCGAGCCCTCCACCGATGCGCGTCGTGACGTCGTCTGCCGGCTGCTCGGCCTCGGCGGAGAATCCCGCCTCGCCATCGACGAGGCCTATCCCCTCGACTTCGGCGCGGTCATCATCGCCGACAAGCCCGCGGACTGGGACCCCTGGTACACGGACGAGCTCGCCGCCGATCACGGCTTCTACTGGAACGGATACCGGCGCGTCCTCGAGCGCAAGATGAGCGGTAAGGCCGTCCAGGAGCTCGACCGCGTCACTCGCGAGGTCGTCCGCCGGCTCGCCGATCCCACCCGCAAGGAGCCCTACCAGTCCAAGGGGCTCGTCGTCGGGCATGTGCAGTCCGGCAAGACCGCCAACTTCACCGGAGTACTCGCCAAGGCTGCCGACGCCGGCTACCGTCTCGTCATCGTCCTCACCGGCACCATCGAGCTCCTTCGCGGACAGACCCAGCGACGCCTCGACATGGAACTCGTCGGTGAAGAGAACATCCTCGGCGGGCGGGTCAAGAGCGATCCCGACCAGGTCAAGGACATCGACTACGCCGGCGTGGGCGACCGGGACTGGCAGGACGGAAAGTTCCTCCGGTACGGGAAGTACCCCCACGACTTCGGTCGCCCTGCCATCCGTCGTCTTACCAACGCAGCCGGCGACTATCGCAGCCTCAAGAACGGCCTGGGCTACCTGGACTTCCGGTCCGAACGACTTCCCGATCCGGCCAAGCGGCTCTACGACCCCGCGAACCTCTACAGCTCGGACATCCGGCTCGCCGTCGTCAAGAAGAACTCGACCGTTCTCAAGAAGCTCGTCGCCGACCTCAGGGCAATCCGCGCCGACCTCACCGAGATCCCGACACTGATCATCGACGACGAGGCCGACCAGGCCACGATCAACACGAAGGACCCCCGCAAGGACAGTCCTGAACGGCGTGAGCGGACGGCGATCAACAAGCTCATCGCCGAACTGCTCGCCGAGCTACCGCGCGCCCAGTACATCGGCTACACCGCGACGCCCTTCGCCAACGTGTTCGTCGACCCGGACGACGTCGACGACGTGTTCCCCAAGGACTTCATCGTCAGCCTCGACCCGCCCGCCGCGTACATGGGCGGACGCCAGTTCCACGATCTCCACCGTGACGCAGACGGGGGACCAGGAGGCGTCGCCGAGTCGAACGAGGCCGCCTTCGTCCGCGGTCTGTACGCCGACCTGGACAACGACGACGCGTTGCGCCGCGAGGAGATCCGCAATGCCCTCGACGCCTACGTCCTCAGCGGGGCGCTGAAGCTCTACCGGAAGTCCCAGCGCTACGACGGCGACTACCGGCACCACACCATGCTGGTGCACGAGTCGGTCCGGCAGGCCGATCACGCCGAACTCGCTGCCACTGTCGAGGACGTATGGCTCCGCGCCGGCTATTCCTCGCCGGACGGGATGCGGCGACTCTGGGAGCTGTGGACGGGCGACTTCCAGCCCGTCCAGGACGCCCGGGCGCCGGAGGCCCCGGCCCCTCCCGACTTCAGGACGCTGCGCCCCTTTGTCGGCGAGGCCACCAGTCGGATCCGCGCCGGCCTGCGTCCCGTCATCGTCGTCAACGGTGCCGCAGAGAGGGACTACGTCCAGGAGGATCTCGACTTCCAGGGTGGCGACGTCTGGAAGATCCTTGTCGGAGGCGCCAAACTCAGCCGCGGGTTCACCGTCGAGGGCCTGACCACGACCTATTACACGCGGCGCACCACCGCCGCTGACACTCTCATGCAGATGGGGCGCTGGTTCGGGTACCGGCCGGGCTACGCGGATCTCGTGCGGCTCTACATCGGTCGCAACGTGCCCGGACCGCGGAAGGGCACCACGGTCGATCTGTACAAGGCGTTCGAGGCGATCGTGCAGGACGAAGAAGACTTCCGCGAACAGTTGCGGCAGTACCAGGGCGTCGACGAGGACGGGCGTCCGCGGGTGCGTCCCATCGACGTCCCGCCGCTCGTCTTCCAGACCCTGCCTTGGCTCAGTCCGACGGGTCGAAACAAGATGTTCAATGCCCGACTCACGACGAAGGGTGAAGGGGGCAAGGTCAAGGACTTCTTCCAGCAGCCAGATCGCGATCCCGCGGTCAACGAGCTCCACTTCACCGCCATGCGTCCGCTCCTCGACGCAGTCCTCGCGAGCGGTTCCAAGGGACGGTTCTTCCATATCCCCGACTCGCCGGCTGGTGCTGCGATCACGGACTATCACGCTAGGTACGGTGTCGTCGACGCGGAGACGGTGCTGGCGGCTCTCCGGAAGTTCCGGTGGAACAAGAACTACTCCTTCGCTCCCACCATCGACTTCATCGAGCAGGCGATGGCCGAGAGCACCCTGACCGACTGGGCCGTGATCGTCCCCGAGCTCTCAAGGACGAGCAAGCAGGTCGTATCCCGTCATGTCGACGGATACTCCGTGGACATCCTGCGTCGAACCCGTCGCGACGAGCGAGAACGCATGTTCTCCGGAAGCTCGCCGCGACAGCGACTCGCCCTCGAGATCATCTCCGGGGGTGCACTGGTTCCGGACCACCGTCATCTAGATGCCGTGAATGGCCTGCTCGCCCAGTCGGAGTACAAGTACATCAACGAGAGCCTGGTCAGCGCCACGGGTACACGTGGGGCCATGCTCCTCACTTTCGCGGCCGACAGAGATGACACGGCCTTGCCCAAGGACCTCGTGGACCCGACCCCGGTCGGCCAGGTCGCGACGCTCTTCTCACTGGCCCTTCCGTATAGATCCGCTCCTGGTGGCCGCATCGCCTTCACCGTGAAGTACCAGGATGGCCGGGCCACCTACAAGATCGAGCCCGGAGGCGGGAAGTGAAGGTCGACGACCTCGCGCTGCGCTTCGATCCCAACACGATCGAACACCTCGGCTTCAAGATGTACTCGCGTCTGCCCAACGCAGTCGCCGAGCTCGTCGCCAACGCCTACGACGCAGACGCCGAACACGTCCGTGTGACCCTTGATCCATCAGGCAGTCAGAGCGTCCAGGTCGCCGACGACGGTCATGGGATGAGCCCCACGGACCTCGCCGATCGATACCTCCGCATCGGCCGCAACCGGCGACGGGACGCAGACGGACTCTCCGAGTCAGGTAGGCGTCAGGTCGCCGGCCGCAAGGGTCTCGGAAAGCTCGCGCTCTTCGGCATCGGTAAGCGGATCACCATCCGCACCAAGCGTGCGGGCGCGACGAGCTGGAGCGTCGTCACGATGGACTGGGACGACATCCTCGGCGAGACCGAGGGTGTGTACCGCCCGGAATCGGCATCAGAGCCCGCAGCTTCACCGACAGAACACGGGACGACGATCCTCGTCCAGGACCTGCAGCGAAAAAGCCCAGTCAACGCCCGAAATCTCGCGGAAAGCCTGGCCAAGCTATTCAATTACGGCGACACGACGTTCGAGCTCACTGTAGGCGGACCGAGGACGGAACCCGTCCTCGTCTCACGCGACCTCCGGTACGCAGGGATCGACATAGAAGCCGAGTGGCGAATCCCCGACGACTTGGAGCTCGACGACAATGCCCCGCGCATCACCGGGCTGATCATCACGGCCGCCAAACCTCTGCCACAGGAAATGCGCGGGGTCACACTATACGCCAAGGGACGACTTGCGAACGATCCAGAGTACTTCGGCGTGCCCGAGTCCAGTTATGCGTTCTCCTACATCACCGGGCACATCGACGCCGACTATCTAGACGACCTCGACGACGACGTCATCGCCACTGACCGGCGATCCGTGAGCTGGGAGGGATACGAAGCGCAGCAGCTGCGCGACTACATTGCCGGGATGCTCCGCGAGGTCGCGACACGCCGCAGGGACACTCGCACCAAGAACAAGAGAGCGCGTCTCAAGAAGGATCTCGGGGTAGACGTCCATGACTGGGTTTCCACCATACGGGACGAACGACGGTCCCAGTCCGTCAAGGACGTCCTCGAGGTGCTCGAGTCGCCGGACACAGAACTTTCAGATGACGACCGCGACGCCATAGTGGTGGGCATGAACGAGATCGCACCGGAGTACGCCGATCTCCACTGGCGGACGCTGCATCCCCGGGTCCAAGAAGCTGCCGAGTCGCTGTATCGCTCGCAGCACTACCACCATGCCGTAGTCGAAGCAGTAAAGCGATACGTAGCCGACCTGCGAGCGGCCTCGGGGATCGAAGCCGATGAACTGAATATCATCCAAGGATCCTTCGGTGGAGATCCCCCGAAGGTCGATATAGCTGCCAGCAATTCCGGCCAACACCTTACAATAAAGACGAGACGCAACATGCGCCAGGCTCAGAAGGTTCTTTCGGAAGGTGTTTGGACCGGGTTTCGAGATCCACTTTCGCACGAAGAGGTGTCGAGATTGTACGAGGAAGGCACATTCTCCTATCAAGACTGTCTGGACGCACTGAGTCTTATATCACATCTAAGACGGCGCATCGACGGCGCCGGCGGAGAGGCAGGGACGATGGAGGACTAACGTCCTTCACCGCTCAGCCAGGGAGGCATCTCGGGCCTCAGAGGGAACGAGATGCTGCACTGGCGAAGCATGAGTTACTCTCGCATTCGCCGATGCCCGTGGCGCCCGCAGCCTCATCCACGCATCGCCGATTCCGCCCAACGGAGCCACGATGAAATATCCGTCCGTGCAGGACAACTACGGCGACGCCGGCCCGTGGACGAGGCACATCTCGTGGACATGGCATCGACTGGCCGATCCGATGTCACCTGCAGATCCAATTGCATCAGCCTTCGGCCACAATCATCGTCAGCGCGACCTCGACGACCGCATCGCTCATTGGACTCCGCTGATCCATATCTTGCGTTTCGCGCTAGGATGGGCCGACCCTGGGAAGGGCTTGGCCGCTTGGTTTGACGCCGGTCGACCTCATACTGGACGCGTCCTGACGCTCATCGACGAGCGCTATGGTGGCGCCCGTCCGGAAGACCCCGACTCGCTGGAGTCTTTTGCTGCATGGTTCGAACATGCACATTCCATGCGCTCGGAATGGAGGTACCGACTTGAAGGTTTCGGCAGCGTGGGACCCCTCGAGCCGCTCCAGGGAAATCGCGTCCTGTGGCAGCTCTTTGAGCGCTTCCACGCTGACCCGGTCTGGTGCAACGCGTGGTCGGGCGCCAGCGATCCGCTACATCTGAACGATCATTCCGACGCGCCCTTAAGAGATGGCGGCTCCAACACGCTCGTCACAATTTCGAATACTCGGCGCGCGCTACTCGCCGAGAACTATGTCGGCTGGTACCACAACCTCATGACCAACGCCGGACTCGGCGAACTGCGGTCAAACGAAGCCGTCGAAGTATATGCGAAGCCTGTTGGTTGGCTGGGAACGTTCAGGCGTTCACCAGTCACCGGTCTTTGGTATCGGGGTACCCATGCGGTCCACCTCATGGGCAGCTGCTCGCGACTGTTTGCACCTTAAACAGGCCCGTCGCCGCCCCTGTGGGATTACGAGCCTACTGCGTGTGGATCCGCGGTCGCTTGCCTTTGCGGTCATAGAAGCGGCAAGGACTACGGGCGCCGAGGCTCCAAGTCCTCGCCGAAGGGAGAACACGTTTTGCAAACGACGCAGTCTTTGTTAGGGGGCACAGCTTCGCGGATCTCGCCGCGCTAATTGCGGCCTTCCGGACATAGTGGTGGTGGCGCGTGCCTTCCACGAGTCACCAAGGAGGCCCAGTACGCCGATGATCGCGGCAACCAGACCGCACTCGTGGGCGGCATGAAAGTAGCGCCCGCCATGCCTGAGCGATCGTCTCTGACCACGCCTGGCGTCCGCTCGCTCCCGTGCTCGACGAGTTCGGTGCCGGAGAGCGCTAGGCGAGCTGCTTCGTCGTTTTTCACCCTCGCCACTCTGCCGACGCCCGCCGTCAGGCCCTCGCACTGCCGTACGGTCGCGTCGAACCTGCAGAAAGAGGCATCTTGTCGGCGATCGTGCTCACGTGGAATCCCCAACGCTGGACCTTTGCGGAAGGTGAGCGCGCCGAGCAGCAGGTGCGCACCGAGTCCGGGCGGTTGACGCCCAAGGCCTGGTCGATAGGTCGACGCCGATCCGTCCCTGCGGGCCAGCGGGCCTTCCTGCTGCGACAGGGCGATGCTCCGAGAGGCATCGTGGCCAGCGGCTGGACCCGCGACCTGGTGGAGGGAACCAGCGCTGGGGGCCCCTCCGCGGACAAGCCCCGCTACGTCGAGATCGACTGGGGCTTTGTCGTCGACGAGGCCGACCCGCTTGCCTGTGGCCCTGCTCGCCGAGAGAGCCCTCGGCGTGAACTGGAACAGCATTCGTCAGAGCGGCGTCGACATCCCCGATACCGCCGCGGCTGTCGTCGAGTCCCTCTGGTCCGCGCACGTCCGCGCTGCGGCGCCCCGGCACCTGAGGTACCTTTCCCGCTGGCGACGGCGTGGAGAGATGCGGCGCACCGGCACCCGCGCGTCAGTGTCCACGGTGGAGGGCTGATCTCATGGCCACGACCGACTTGCCCTACGAGCACCTGCTCCGTCCTCTGGAGTCCGTACCACCGCTCCCCCTCGATCTCGCGCAGGCGCTCGGTGACGGCACGGTTCGACCGCGGGGACAGGAGGGGATGCGATGGAATCGCGAGCGTTGGGCGTCGCGGCTGCAAGGCCTGCCAGGCGTCGGTCCGTTCCTGGACCAGGTCCCGTCCACGGTGGACCGCGCGGTGACCACCCGACTCGTGCTCGACGCGTACGACGACGAGCGGGACGACCTTGCCTTCGTCGCCGCGATGATCTGGGGATACGGTCCTTCCGGCTACGGGCCCTACCGGACGAGCCGCGTGCTGAGTGGCGACGGGCAGGCAGCCCCCGACAGGGAGGTCCTGAAGAAACTCCACCACAGCGCCGCCGCCGCACGCCGGGACGGCGCCCTCGCCGGCTTCTACGCCCTGAACAACCGACCGGGCCGGATCCGATTCCTGGGCCCCGCATTCTTCACCAAGTGGCTCTACTTCACGACAGCCACGGGCGGACCCGACGATCGCGACGCAGCTCCGATCCTTGACCTCCGGGTCCAGCGTTGGATCGCCCGACAGACAGGGCTCGTGCTCCGACTCGATCGCACACGTGACTACGCGCGCCACCTGGAGCTGCTCGACACGTGGGGGAAGCGGCCTGAGATCAGGCTAAGCCGAGCCACGGTCGAGCGCACGATCTTCTCGCTCACGCAATAGGGTCCTACCGGCGATTCAGTCGCGCGGCGTCGCGCCATCGGCCAACCGGATCAGGAGCGCGCGATGCAGGACTTGCACGCCTCGTTCGCCACGAGGCCGACCCGTGCCCCAGAGTCTGCCGCCACCGCTCGTCCGTTGCGCAGGTCCTGCCAAGCCCCCGGGCGGGTGACCTCGCCCCACCTGCTGAAGTCCTCGTCGTTGCCCTTGTGGAAGCATCCCGCGAGATGGCCGACGTGCGACGGTGAGACGTAGACGACCGCAGTATCTGTGAGCGTTGACGCGCTCGTACCGCCAAACCTCGGCGAGCACAGTGCACAGGTCCCCGGTGCCATGTCGTGGATGCACAGTCCTTCGCCCATCTCGTCCCTCTTCTCCTCCGGCGCCACGGCGTCCCCGTTCTGATCCGTCCTGTTCACCTCAGCGACGGCACGGATCGCTCCCGCGAGCTCGTCCCAGGCGAAGCGTTCCCCACCGAGGCGGATGACGGTCGAGAGCACCATCGACTTCTGCCCCGTCCCAGCGACCACCCGGCCCGGCAGCACGTAGAAGTCCCAGGCACCGATGTCGAGGCCGTCGTAGGGCCGATCTGCGGTCGTGGTCTGGATGCAGAAGACGTACACGTCGGCGATGAAGGCGTCGATCATGCCGCCGGTCGCCGCGCTCCAGGATCGCTTCACCTTCGTGCCTTCACGACCACCGGGTAGGCCTCCGAACTTCAGCACGACCGGCCCACGGCGCTCCCACGTCTGGGCGTGACCGCTGGTCTTGACCTCGATCGTGGTGCCGTCGGGTGCGAGCACGTCGTAGGCGTCCCACTCGATGCGTGGCCCCTCGGCGCCGACCGCCCTGGCGACCAGGAATTCGGCGAGGTAGCCGCGGGCGGCGTTCTCCTTCAGGTTCGACAGCGCGTAGGCCCAGAAGTCACGGACGGTCGCGTCGATGTCGGTGAAGCTCTCGTCGCCGGTGAGGCGGACGTGGTCGGTCATGGTCGGAAGGTAGCGCTTGGCGACGACATCGTCCGGATTGACGAACTCGGCGTTCCCATGAAGCAACGATTCGGGCCGTACCACTCGGCTTCCCCACCCAACGGACCAGCGCAATCAAGGCGCGCGAGAGGCGATCGAAGCATCGGGCGGGCCCCATCCCCTGTCGACGAGTCGAGTTCTCGCCAGCTCTCGCAGACTTCACCCGCTATCAGTGGGGTGCGGGCGACGACGTCGCGACGGCTACCACTAGGCTCCCGACCGGACCGCCAGCAACGCGACCTCGCGCAGGAGTGCTCTGGCGAACCGCCGGGAACCGACAGAGGTGCGTGGGTGTTCGAGAAGCTCAGCGAGAAGCTCGAGGCGACGCAGCACGAGTGGCAGACCGCCAAGGATGACCGGGCTCGCGAGCAGGCGAGTCGGGGCGAGGCCGCGGGCCGGCTCGTGACCAGTGGTGTGTTCGGCACGACGACGGTCGAGTTGTATGAAGGCGGCTACGCGCGCATCGCATTCCCCGGCAGGGACGCCACGGCCGTGAGCCCCATCACCAAGAAGACCCCCTACGAGAAGCTCCTGTCGGTCACCTTCGCAGGACCCGAATCGGAGAGGCAGGCGGTCACGCAGCCACCCGCCGCCGGAATCGAGGGCGCCGTGGGCCAGGTCGTGTCGGCGGTCTTCAAGAGCGGTAGCGCCGCAATCAAGTCGTCGACTATCACGGGCCTCGCTGCCACGGGCGTCGGCCATCTGGCCAAGTCGATGACGTACAAGGCGACTTGACGATCGTGACCGACAAGGAGATCCACACACTCACCAACGTCGTCAGTAACTCGGTGGGGGTCAAGATCCCCAAGGCCGATCACATCGAGGCGGGTCGTGTCCTCGCCGCGACCGCTGCACAGATTCTCGGTAACACCCAAACCGGACCTGCTGCTACGGCACCTGAGCCTGCGTCGAGGCCGCGACGACGCCGGAGAAGACCGTGAGCGATCGCCTGCGCGAGCTCGCCGTCCTCCATTCGGAAGGCATCCTCGGGGAGGACGAGTATGCGGCGGCGAAGGCTCGGCTCGTCGCCGAGCTCTAGTCGGACCGCTGGCGCGCAGACTGTCGAGAACTTCCGGCGGCGCCCTTCATGACTTGACGAGGTGAACCAGCGGAAGCCGGAGATTTCAGGGCTCGGTGCCCCTTCGCCGATCACGCCCGACTGAAGCAGAGGTCGGCGTTCCCCTGCACAGGGAGATCACCCGCAGCGAGACCGCCAGATCCAGCAGGTGTGTGCGAGTCTCCAAGTGACGACACGTTCTGACGAAGGAGCGGATCGATGGAGATCGGAGAGTCGCTGGTCGGCGCGTACCTGCGTCACGTCCGCGGATGCCACACCGTCGCGTACAACGCGTACCTCCCGCACGAGCAGGGCGAGATCGACGTCATCGGGATCGCCGGCGCGGGCGAGGACCAGAAGGTCTGGATCGCTGAGGTTGCGATTCATCTGGATGACCTGAACTACGGAGGGAACGCCAAGTCCGTCGAGACGGTCCGGCGGAAGGTCGACAGAGCGGTCCGGTACGCCCGCGACGTCTACAACGAGGATTCCCCGACCGTGGAGTTCTGGTCCCCCAGGGTGCCACCCGGCGTCGTCAGAGGGCTAGACGCGTTCGAGGACATCACGCTGGTGCTCAACCAGGAGTTCACACGACGGGTCAACGAGCTGGCCCTCATCGCCTCCGGGACCACCAAGCAGTTCGGCGACGAAGCGTTCCGGTTCCTGCAGGTTCTCACTCACCTGGTCGGCGAGAGGCCCCGGTTCGTCAATCCGCAGCAGGAATCGGCGCCGTAGCTTCGGCAACGCGGCCACGACCGGGTCGGTCGGCGGTTCTCGACCCGCGACAGGTGCCGGACGTGCAGACGTTCACGTCCAAAGTCTGCGGCAGAGCGTGCCCAAGATCTTCTGCCGCAGTCCGTCCAGCGGTCGTTCGGGTCACGCCTCGGGTCCCGCCGGGTAGTAGACCGTCGGCCACCTACCGCTGTCGGAGTACTGGAGGCCCCCCCGGCGGCGCAAGTACACGCCGACGTTCCACTTCGTCCTGCTCTCGTCGCGTGGCTCCCCTACCGCGATGTAGCCGCGGTACGCCGGCGTCCAGAACTGGTGGCCACCCCACCCCACACCGCCGTCGAGCCCGTCGATCGCGTCGACCAGCCAGGAACGAAGCTACGGCTCGTCGAAGCCGAAGTCCTTCATGTCCTCGTCAATGGTGCGCGGTCCGTGCTCGTAGCGCGGGGCCGTCACGGCGACTGAGCGGCGAGGGAGGCTGATGGCGACATGGTCGCCGTCTACATCCCCGTCGTCAGCACCGCGAGCGGGCGAAGTTCGGTCAGAGCTCGTGCATCACCGGTCGGAGATGCGCGTGACGTCGTCGCCTCCCGCCCGCGACGACGACGGCTCCTCGTGCAGGCCGCTAGGGTACTTCGCATGCGAAGTGACACCCCCGCGACGGTGGACTCGGACGAGCTGCGGATCCAGATCCCAGCGGGCGGCTGGGTCGTCGGCACGGTGCGCAAGCCGGCCGACGAGTCGCCCCGCGGCGTCGTGGTGATCCACCCCGCGACGGCGGTCCCCGAGCGCCTGTACACCGGGTTTGCGGAGTTCCTCGCCGCCAGCGGGTACGTGGCCATCACCTACGACTACCGCGGCACGGGCCGGTCCGGCAGCCCGCGCGAGCATCGCGGCCTGCGCATGCGGGACTGGATGTCCGACGACGTCCCCGCGGTCGCGGCGTGGGCCCGCCCTCGGTTCGGCGACGTGCCGCAGCTCGCGATCGGGCACAGCATCGGCGGTCACGCCCTGGCGCTGGGGAACGGCTCACGAGGCCTGGCCGGGTTCGTCACGGTCGCGTCGCACGTCGCCGCGACGTCCACGATCCCCGACCGCGCGGAGCGGGCGCGCGTCCGGCTGATCCTGCGGGTGCTCGGCCCCGCGACGGCCCGGGTGCTCGGCTACGTGCCCGGCCGTCGCATGGGCCTCGGCGAGGACATGACCGCCGCCGCGATGCTCGAGTGGAGCCGCTGGTCGACCATGCCGAACTACTTCTTCGACGACCCGACCATGACCGCCGCCGCGGACGCCGCGCGCGTCACCGGCGACGTCCTCGCCGTCGGGTTCACCGACGACCCGTGGGCCACGCCCGCGCAAATCGACGCGATCACCGACCGCCTCACGGCCGCCCAGGTCGAGCGCCGCACGTGGAGCCCTGCCGACGGTGGCGTGGACACGATCGGGCACATGGGCTTCTTCCGCCGCGGCCTGCGCGACACGCTGTGGCCCGAGCTCCTCGCCTGGCTCGATGCCCGCGCCGAGGCCGCGCCGACCCAGGAGGACGGGAACGTCCGCTTCCGCGCCAGGAAGCCGCGACGGTGACGCACCACCCGCCGCGCCTCGTCTTTCTCACCACCGCGGCGGAGCGCCAGCTACGGCGCTGGATCGCGCGGCGCGGAGGCGCGCACGCCGCGACGCACGGTCCTCAGGGGAACGGCGGCCAGGGATTCGGCGCCCCCGCCGCCGGCGTGCTGCTGCACCTCGCCGACCACCCCGGCGCGACGATCGGCGAGGTCACGACCGCCCTGCAGGCCTCCCCCGCCGGAGCCAGCGGCCTGCTCGCGCGCATGGAGCGCGCCGACCTCGTGCGTCGTCGTGCCGACCCCGACGACCGCCGCACCGTCCGCCTCGACCTCACGCCCGCCGGCACCGCCGCGCTCGACGACGTCCGCGCCGCCCTGGCCGAGCTCAACGACCACCTCACCGACGGATTCACCCCCGACGAGCTCGCCACCGTCGCCCGCTGGCTCGAACACGTCACGCGCACGCTCTCCTGACCACACCCATGCCGCGGAACGCGGCGACCCGGCACGCCCGCAGGGCTGCGTACTCTCGCGCCATGGCCGAACGGGCAGAGCTCACGGAGGGTTCGCGGACGTCGGGCCGTCGCGGCCTACGGAGCGCCGGGCTCGTCGCCGTCACCCTGCTGGTCATCGGCGCGCTCGCGCTCGCGCCCTTCGTGGTCCCACCGGGCGCGGTGGTGTGGGTCTACGCCCTGGCCTGCGTCCTCCTGCTGGTGATGGCCGGGATCCTGCCCCGACGATCGGTGTGGCGCGTGCTGTGCATCGCCGTCGCCGTCGGGGTGGGGCTGATCGTCGGCTCCCTGGTCCTCGTCGATGTCCTCGCGTTCGTCCCCGACGCCACGGTCGACGGCTGACCGCGGGCGCGCGTCCGTCACAGCACCCAGGTGGCTTCGGCCTCCGTCGGGCCGCCGCACTCCGCCGTCCCGCCCACACGCACCCAGCCGACGTCGATCTCCGTCTGATCGAGCACGTCCCCGTCGTCGTCCAGCGCACGGAGCGCGATCTGGTTCGGCGGAGAGAAGAGCGTGAAGGTCCACGTGTCGCCGTCGTGCGACGTCGGGATCGCGGGCACCGCCGCGTCGGGCGGGTACGGCGGCTGCCACTGGTCGCCGTCGCGCACCTGGAGCACGGCCACCTCGGACGTGGCTCCCTCGAGCGTCACCGTGAGGACGCTGGAGTAACCGATCGCCGGGCACGCCTGGTGCGGTGCGGGCACGCGTGGACCGACGACGGCGGCGACGACCGTAAGCGCGACGATGGCCAGCGCAGCGACCGTCACCCAGGCCGGCAGTCTCAGCCGACGCGTGCGCTCCGACGCCGGCGGCGTGCTCCTTGCCGATGGCGCCACGTCCCCTCCCACCCTGGTCCCTCGTCGACATCATGTCGCGAGGTCAGACCTTCGTGCGCCGGCCGGCGTCCAGGACGCCGTCCCGTTCGACCCGCGAAGCGGGCACGGTCCTTCGGAAAAGCACGAAGCCCGGACCCACGAGTTCCGTGGGTCCGGGCCTCCGACCAGCACATCTGGTCCGACCGGATGGGTCAGAAGTTGATCATGTGCCCCACGATGCCGTGGATGGACTCCTGGATCGCCTCGGACAGCGTCGGGTGCGTGTGCACGTTGCGCGCGACCTCGTCGGCGGTGAGGTCCCACTTCTGCGCG
>Ga0182740_1000567_pt1 | contig 37952 bp, 32 predicted proteins | sample eDN5th37CKraftBY_FD_128872 | JGI IMG/M metagenome (GOLD analysis project Ga0182740, IMG submission 128872) | Enriched backyard soil microbial communities from Emeryville, California, USA - eDNA 5th pass 37_C Kraft BY (version 2) (version 2) | ecosystem: Environmental > Terrestrial > Soil >...
ATCGGCCGGCGCGCGCCGGTAGCTGGCGTGCCAGCAATCGGCCACCCATTCGCTGAGGTTGCCGGCCATGTCGTGCAGGCCCCAGGCATTGGCGCGGAAGCGGCCGACCGGCGCCGCGCCCCAGTAGCCGTCGCCATAGCCGACGAAGGCATTCTTCCAGTGGCGGCCGCTGGGCGAGACGTCCTCGCCGCCGGTGAAATTGCCGCTGCCCTCCGGCGGCACCCCGGCGTTCCCCCACGGGTAGCGCCCGGTGCTGCCGGCGCGCAGGGCGTATTCGAACTCCGCCTCGCTCGGCAGCCGGTAATAGCGCCCGGTCTGCTCGGACAGCCATGCCGCATAGGCCTCGGCATCGCGCACGCTGACGTGCATCACCGGATCGTCCGGCGTGGCCCTGGCACCGTTGTAGCCGGACCGCCAATCCACGCCGCTGCGGCGGATGAAGTTGCCGCTGCGCTCGTCGTAGACCACCGAATGCCCGCGCCGGACAGCGCGCGGGCGGGCATTGGCCGCGGCCACGAAACGGCCGAACTCGGCCACGGTGACCTCGGTGATCGACATGGCGAAGCCGCGCTCGAAGCGCACGTAATGCTGCGGCCGCTCGGCATCGACCGCCCCCGGCTCGCCATTGGTCGCGCCCATCTGGAAGCCGCCATGCGGGACCACGATCATCTGCGGCCCGCGCCCGCCATCGAGCAGGGCGTCGGTGAACACCTGCCCGGGGCGGAAACTGCCGTAATGCGCGGCCAGTTCGATGCGCTGCCGCAGCACCGCCACCGCCTCGTCGCCGGGCCGGGCGATGCGCAGCGCCCGCTCCAGCTTCTCGCGCGCGTCCTTGAGGCCCTTGGGTGAGGTGAGGTCGCGCAGGCCGCCGTCGCGCAACGCAGCCAGCTGCGCCATGCGCATGGCTTCGATGCGCAAGCGTGCATCGGCCACGGTCGGGGCGTCATCGCGGATCTTCGCGGCACGGTCGAGCAAACGCAGCGCGGCATCGAAATCGGCCAGCGCGGCCGCCTCCTCGGCGGCGCGCAGCAGGCCGCTTTCCACCGCCGCCACTCCTTGCCGCGCGCGGCTGTTGCCCGGGTCCAGCGCCAGCACCTCGGTGAACGCGGCCAGCGCGCCGCCTTCCTCGTCGAACCGCCCCTTGCGCAGCGCATCCTCGCCGGCCCGGTTCAGCGCCAGCAGCCGGCGCGCCACCTGCACGCGCTGCTGCAATTCCAGCTCGGGCTTGCCTTCCGGCGCCAGGTACACCGCCACCGCCATCCGTTCGGCCGCATCGGCCAGCGCCCTGCGCTGGTCCTCGGGTTGCTCCAGCAGGCCGCGGGCCGAGGCCAGCAGTTGCGCCCTCGCCTTGCGCAACCCGCGCGTGGCCTCGCGGTTGTCCGGCTGCAGCGCCAGCACCGCCAGGTAAAGCGGAATTGCATCGTCCGCCTCGTGGTACAGCCGCCCTTCCGCCAGTGCAGCCGCCGCCTTGCGCAGTGCCCCGCGCACTTCGTCGGCCTGCAGCTCCACCGTCAACGGCACCCACGGCGGCGGCGCATCCGGCAGGACCATCGGCAGCGCGCCGGCCGCCGGTCGCGCCGCTTCGCCCGCCGCGGCATGGTCGATGGCTTCGGGTACCACCGCGGAAACCTCCGGCGCCTGGCGCCCGCACGCGGCACAGGCCAGCACGGCGCACAGCGCCATGCGGACCATCCTGCCGGTTGTGCGCAAACTTCCTTCCATACGGTTCCCGCGCTCGGGGGCGCTGCGACGTTAGGCTATTCTCGCCTGCCCGGGCAAACCCTGCCGTCGACGGAATACACGTGGCTCACTGGATCAAACACCCATCCGAACTGGAAGCGCGCCATCAACAACGCCCCGCGCGCATCGGACTGGACACCGAATTCATCCGCGAACGCACCTACTGGCCGCAGCTGGCGCTGGTGCAGATGGCGGTGAACGACGAAATCCTGCTGATCGACCCCTTGATCCCCGGCATGACCGACGCCCTGCGCCCGTGGCTGGAAGACACCGCCATCCTCAAGGTCATGCACAGCGCCAGCGAGGACCTGGTGGCGTTCAAGTGCGCCTGCGGCGCGCTGCCGCGGCCGCTGTTCGACACCCAGATCGGCGCCGCGCTGGCCGGCATCGGCGGCGGCATGGGTTACCAGAAGCTGGTCGCCGAGATCACCGGCACCACCCTGCCCAAGGGCGAGACACGCTCGGACTGGATGCGCCGCCCGCTGTCGCCGGCGCAGCTCGAATACGCCGCGGACGACGTCGAATACCTGTTCGCCCTGCACGATGCCATCGACCGGCGCCTGCACGAACTCGGCAGGCAGGCATGGATGCAGGACGATGCACAACGCCTGCTGGCCGGCGTCGACAACGACGAAGGCGAGCGTTGGCCGCACCTGTCCATGCGCGCGGCGCAGTTCCTCGATACCGACGCGCAACGCCGCCTGCTGCGGCTGCTGCGCTGGCGCGACCAGCAGGCCCGGCAGAGCGACAAGCCGCGCAGCTGGATCCTCGACAACGAACTGGCCGCCACCCTGGCGCGCACGCCGCCGACCGACCACGACGCGCTGCTGCGCCTGTTCGAGCGTTTCCCCAAGGCCCCGCGCAAGCTCTCGCAGGCGGTATGGCAGACCCTTCAAACCCCGCTGCCCGACGAGGACCAGGCGCCGCAACCGCTGCCCGCCACCGATACCAACAAGGCCGCGCTCAAGCGCCTGCAGGATGCCGTGGCCAGGCACGGCAGCGAACTCGGCCTGCCCGACGGCCTGCTCGCCTCGCGCAAGCACCTGGAAGCCCTGCTGCAGAACGGCGACTGGCCCGCGCCACTGGCCGGCTGGCGCAGGCAGCAACTTGAACCGCTGCTGCGCCCCCTCTTGGCGAAACCGGAAAGCACGCGCTAGAATTTGCGGGCCGCACGGGGCCATAGCTCAGCTGGGAGAGCGCGTCGTTCGCAATGACGAGGTCGGGAGTTCGATCCTCCCTGGCTCCACCAAATTTCCGTCCTAGACGGTGCGACCAAGGCTGGAAAGACCCGATTTTAAGGGCTTTCCGGCCTTTTTCGTATCCAGCGCAGTCCAGCCTAGACCGACCGAATCCGGCGGTAAGTGGCGGTAGATTTGGCGGTAGCCAGGGCACTCCCTTAGCCTGTTACCGTCAAGGAGCCGCCCAATGCCTCTCACCGATACCGCCATCCGCAAGGCAAAGCCTGCCGACAAGCCGCAGAAGCTGCGCGATGGCAACGGACTGTACCTACTACTACGACCGGATGGCGCACGCTGGTGGCGCTACGACTACCGCCGCCCCATCACGGGCAAGCGCAATACGATTTCATTCGGCACCTACCCGGAAGTGAGCCTTGCAGACGCACGCGAGAGGCTTGCAGAAGCACGCCGCCAGCTTGCAGCCAAGATCGACCCCGGCGAACAGAGAAAGGCCGTCAAGGCCGCTGGCGAGGCCGCAGCCGCCAACAGCTTCGAGGTGGTCGCCCGTGAATGGTTCGCTAAGCAGCAGAAGGAATGGAGCACTCAGTACGCGGACAAGGTCATCCGTCGTTTGGAGAGCGACATCTTCCCGTGGATCGGTAGTCGCCCAGTCGGGGCGATCACTGCGCCAGAGCTACTGAAGCATCTGGAGCGGATCGAGCAGCGCGGAGCCATCGAGACCGCCCATCGCGCCCTACAGACCTGCGGAGCGGTCTTCCGTTACGCCGTGAGGACTGGACGAGCAGACGGCGACCCGACCGGAGCCCTAAAGGGCGCACTGACGCCTTGGCGCCCCATGCCATTCGCCGCCGCGACGGCTCCGGCAGCGGCGACCGCCCTACTGAGGAAGATCGACAGCAGCACCAGCAGGCCAATTGTTCGGAGTGCCCTGCTCCTAGCGCCGTTATTGTTTGCCCGTCCCGGCGAACTTGTCCGGATGAGGTGGAGCGAGTTGGACTTGGATGCGGGCCAATGGCGCTATTTTGTGACCAAGACCAAGCGCACGCACATCGCTGCCCTTTCCTCGCAAGCGGTTGAAATCCTGCGCGATCTGCATCCCCTGACCGGGCGTGGCGAGTTCGTTTTCCCTGGTGGACGCGACCCGCGCAAGCACATGTCGGGCAATGCCATCCTCGTAGCCGCGCGGCGCTGCGGCATCGAGAAGGATGAGAGCACCATTCACGGCTTCCGACACATGGCAAGCACGCTGCTCAATGAGATGGGCGGCTGGAATCCTGATGCAATCGAATCGGCGCTGACCCACAAGATGCCGGGAGTTCGCGGAATCTATAACCAAGCCCAGTACCTGGAAGAACGCCGCGGAATGATGCAGGAATGGGCGGACTACCTGAGCACGTTGAAGACCTCCGCTGTGAGCCAGATCACTCCTTTCGAGCGAAGAGCGATGCAGCGGCAGGCTCACTAAGCATGAGGGCCTTCACCCCGAGGCGCAACAAATTCACAGGCACCCAGTTGCACTCGCAATTTTTTGCATGTAAATTCTCGCCCAACGACAAAAATCGAGGCTGGAATGACCTGGAATTCCGCTGATGTAGCTGAATATTTGCGCGCGTACCTGCCCCGAGCGCTGGTGCAAAGCATCGGTCAAGCACTCGTTGCCGGTGCAACGCGTGGATATGCCGCAGCGAAACACATGCAGGAGGGCCACCAAGCCAATGTGCTGGGAACCATGCGCCACTTCCACATGAACGAGGCATTCTCGGACGCCCTGCAGTTGATGCAGGTGAAAGCTACGCCTCTACAAGGCAACAACTTGGTCATCGGCGAAAATGGACCCGTGCGGCTCGGTCGATTCAATTTGTCCCAAGGCGTCTGGAACAATGCGCGTCGAAGCAAGTCTAGACGTGTTATGGCGATGGCCAATGCCTCGGTCGAAGCAAACATCTATGGCGACCTGTTCGGACAGCCACCGGAGGTTACGGCTATGTCCGTATTCTTCGTGGCCGTGTTCAGTGGTAGCCGCCATGTTTCGCCCGAGGCCCCTGTTTCCCTTGAAATCGCTGTACCAGCCCAGGACATGAAGTCATGGCTTTTTCGCGAGAACCTTACCCACTTCATCGATGGCTACACGGTCATTGAGGACAATAACGAACAGATCGATCTGGCGGTGCCGAGGTTGCGCATCGTCCTCAGTGACAAGAAGAACAACGACGACGACACAGCAGTATGAGCAGAGGCATCAAAGGCTTTCAGCCTAATCGACTCCTTCAGGTCCTCGCCGCGCGACGACTGACGCAGGTCCAACTCGCAGCAATGGTGGGCGTGTCTCCTTCCACCGTCAGTAAGTGGAAGAGTGAAGAGCAGGCTCCGGAGCCTGCAACCTTGGAACGACTAGCCGAGGTTGTGAATGTGCGCCCAGAGTGGTTTCTCCGTAGCACAATCAATGACTTCACCCCCCCCCTCTTCCGCAGCAACGCGTCTGCGCATGTGGCTGCGCGAGACATGATGCGCGCGCGCTTGCAGTGGGGCCAAGACATCACTGTTGCCCTACAAGATTTCGTAGACCTGCCCTTCGTGAATATTCCCGATAGCCGGGCTGCGCACCCTGATGACATCTCCAACGAGGAGATTGAGGCCGCGGCAGAACAATGCCGAGCCACTTGGAGCCTCGGGACTGGGCCAATCGCTGACGTATTGCTAGCGATGGAAAGCGCAGGCATCGTTGTTGTGCGCGAAGAAACGGGCGTGGCAGCCATCGAGGGCGTATCGACCTGGAGCAGTGAAGCGAAAAGACCATTCGTTTTGCTTGCTGCCGACAAGGGCAACGGATTTCGTAGCCGATTCGATGCTGCTCACGAGCTAGGCCATTTGGTGCTTCATCGGCATATCGGTCGCGTAACAGATCCAGCCCGTCACAAGGCAATGGAGAAACAGGCACATCGCTTTGCTGGCGCCTTTCTGCTCCCAGCCCAGAGTTTTGGGCAGGATGTTTCACTCCCCATCACGCTCGACAGCTTGTTGCTATTGAAGCAGCGCTGGGGAGTATCCGCTGCCGCCATGATTATGCGTTTGGAAGCTCTTGGAATTCTTTCGAGCGATGAAGCGACCACGCTATTCAAACGCCGTTCGGCCAGATGGGGTGCTAAGGCCGAGCCTAACGATGACACTCGTCTCCCCGAAAAACCCCGGCTCCTAAAACGAACAATAGAGCTTTTGCTCTCTTCAGGCGTACTGACAACAGAGGGCATCCAGCAGCACCTAGGCTTGGCTGCTGTAGACATCGAGTCGCTGACCGGGCTGCAAACTGGCGCTCTGAGTCGCGAGGCCAGCGTCGTGGAATTGACGACACTTAAACGTTCATCGTCTGAGCCCACTGCACGCGAGGGGACTGATCGCGGAGAAAATGTTATTCCATTCCCAGCGCGGCGCTAACTAGCTCGATTATTATAATAAGAATCTGATCTTACAATGCGGAGTCTTGTCAGGGGAGCTGCTCGCGTGATGAAACGCGAATTGCTCGAACCAATATCAATAAGCCACGAATTACAGCGCGAGGCGAATAATCTCGCGCGATTCTCTCGAGACGGTAAGCACCGCGCATAAGTGCAAGAAGGCCAGATTGACACCGGTAAGTATCTGAGTCGGTCAATAGCTTCTGGAGCCTTAGATACATCACGATCACTCACATATTTGAAAGGAAGCAAAGATGGGTACAGGGGAAATGTTCTCTGAGTTTCTTGGGAACCTGTCTATAGATAATGCGGCAACCATCAGCATGCGTTATGGCGAGCTGACCAGCGCCTTGAATAAAAATTTCAGGGACACTGAATCAAAAACAGCCAATACGCTTCAGGTCGGCTCATTTGGACGCAGCACCGGCATCAAAGGAATTTCGGACCTGGACATGCTTTACATCATGCCCAAGGGAAGTTGGGATGACTACAACAAGACCGGCGGACAAACGAAACTTCTCGAGGACGCAAAAAAGGCGATCAAGGATCGCTACCCTACAACCAACGTGCGCGTGGATCGGCTGGTCGTAACTGTGAAATACCAAAACTTCCATGTAGAGGTGCAGCCGGTATTTGAGCAGGATGATGGTAGCTACAAGTATCCTGACACAAAGAACGGAGGCTCTTGGAAGATTACAAAGCCACGAGAAGAGATGAGTGCTGTCGCAGCGCTTGATGGCGAGAAGAATTGCAATCTTCGACGGCTTTGCAAAATGATTAGGGCCTGGAGAAACAAGCATGGTGTAGTCATGGGAGGACTCCTAATCGACACCCTTGCTTATAATTTCCTCAACTCCACAAATGATTATGACAACCGTAGCTATCTCTATTACGATTGGATAAGCCGAGACTTTTTCAGTTACCTATCTGAGCTTCCTGAGCAATCGGAGTATGCTGCTCCTGGTAGTCGACAGCGCGTCAGGGTAAAGAAGAAATTTCAGAAGAAGGCAAAAAAGGCGCACGAACTTTGCATAGCCGCCATCGATGCTGAGAAGAACTCCGACGTTAACGATAAATGGAGGAAAGTTTATGGAAGACCGTTCCCAGCATCGAAAGAGCGAGCTGCAGTTGCGACCGCGGCGAGATATTTTAGAAATACCGAACAATTCATTGAGGATTTGTTTCCAGTGGATGTTCGCGAGAATCTGAAAATTGACTGTGACGTCAAACAGCGCGGATTCCGTAAGTTTTCTCTAAGAGATATGCTCTCACGAGGAATCACGCTGCGAAGCGAGAAAAGCTTGGAATTCAGAATGGTTCAGCCACTGGCATTGGACCCAGACTGTCAGCTCTACTGGAAAGTTTTAAATCGGGGCCAGGAGGCCGAGCAGCGTGACTGTATTCGAGGCCAGATCGAAATGGATCGGGGGCACTACATGAAGCGCGAATCCACGAACTTCCGAGGTGACCACATCGTCGAGGCATACATTGTGAGGAATGGCGTCGTAGTCGCCAAGAATAGAATTCATGTTCCAATCGTTAACGACGGGCGCGATTATGACTAATGAAGAAACGATCCTGGAGGGCCAGATACGTGAGTGCTACGGACGTGTTGTTTACACCCATAAGACCCACGAAAAGTGCGCGGACCTGCTTTTCAAGCGTCACCAATGCATCAAAGTGTGGCAGATTGTGCTCTCGGCATTGGTCACCGGCGGGGTCCTTGGCGCATTGTGGCCAGATGGCACTTTTTTATTGACGTTGCTAACCGCTGGTTTATCCACCGTCCTGCTAGCCCTCAACTCCTATACGAAAGACTATGACTTGGGCGAAGTCGCTCAAAAACATCGTCACGCTGCATCGGAGATCTGGGTCATTCGAGAGCGCTATCTAAGCCTGCTGACGGATCTTCGTTCGCGCACCGTAAGCCTGGAGGTCGCACGCGAAACTCGGGATCTGCTTCTAGCGGAACTGGGCTCCATCTACAGCGGCGCACCAAGCACGAATTCTAAAGCCTATAAATTGGCTCAGGCTGGGCTTAAAAATATGGAAGAGATGACTTTCTCAGATGAGGAAATCGATAAATTCATACCCCAAGAACTGAGGCGCAGCAAAGCTAGAAATTAAGGCGATTCTACGAATATTAGCAACAGGCACTATCCCCTGCACTAGTATCTCTAATGGCTCGCCTTTCCATTGGAATTTTCACTCCTAGCGGATAACGGTTACCAGCCATCAAGAAAATGCCAATGGCGCCATGTTCAGGCTTGATTGCCACGGAGCACGCGTGTAGCTACGCCTCGCTTGATCGAAATAGTTAGGCCCCAGTTCCTTGGTCATAGGGACAACACAGACTCTCTAAGTCATCAGTGAAAGGGTTTTTTGACCATTGCATGTTGCAGCAATATAAAAGAGTCATAGGCACGCACGAGACGCAGCCTTATTTCGTCGATCGAATCTACGGGTCGATCCATGTAGAAGGCCACCTCATCGGGCGATTCAATCATGGCTCCGAGTACCTCAAGTTGGGCTCCTGCGATCAGCGTATTCGCCACCTTGCCGTAACTGAGTGAGTCTGCGAGGCTCTTGAGGCAGATTGCAATAAAGTAGGTTTTCTCTGCGGCATCGGCCCCTGCTTTCGCAGCGACGAAATCCGCTTTGGACTTCACTGCGGAAGCAAGCACCTCCACTGCACTAATACTTTGGCGGAATCTCCAGAAGCCCCAGAGGTAGCGCGCAAGCCAAAGGCCCGCTGCGCATACTGCGACTGTTCCTATGAACTCAAGCATTGCGCCTCCTGCGCCAACAGCATCTGTATCGTTTGGCGGCTACTGCTGACCGGGCGAGCCGGTACACTGGAACTCGACTGTGACGCGCCTTGATCCGCAGTTTCCGAAGCCTCGGCGCGACAGGCACTCGGTGCTTTGCGATCCGAATGGCTCCGCCGCTCTGTAGCCCCAGTTCTTGCACTTCTGCTCGGCAAGCTGGATTGCCTGCTGCTCGCTCATGTCGGGGCGCTGGAACTCGTTGCGCTCGTACGAAAGCGCGACAACGCCGTCGGCCCGGCTGGCCTTGGTAACAAGCCAATCCGCATGAGTAGCGCACGCACTGAGGAGAAGCGCGGCCCCGGCCACGCTGCAAAGCTTCAACTTCATTGTTGGCCCCCTTTTCCAGGATTTGTTGCGCAGGCGAGCGCTGACTGCGCTCGGATCGGATGATAAGGCGACCACGACCCAAATGTCACTCATAGAGGGTGAACTCATAGGGCGTGGCCCGATAGAGGGGGCACCGGCATCGTTTCCCAATGCAGGAGGAAGCGATGCTCACAGATCCGCGTGTCCTGTTCGGACTGCGACTAGCCGAGGTCAGACGAGCCCGAGGACTCTCCCAAGAGCGCCTCGCGCTAGAGAGCGGGATTGCGCGCAGCTATCTGGGCGGGGTTGAACGCGGGCAGCGCAACATCGCGCTACTGAACATTTGCCGCCTCGCCGATGCGCTGGGGGTGCCTCCTGCCTCCCTGCTGGAGCCCCCCTCCGAAGACAAGCCGGCCTGAGAGCCTCCGTCTGACTTCGCTAACCGGCTGATTTATATAGGCGGTGCGTTTCAGTACACATACGAGGGGAGAAACGCTCCTCTTGGCGCGCTTGCCCTAGCCACACGAAGCAGACTCAGCGGCACGATGCCGCCGAGCCAAGCCATGCGCGTCTCCCATGACTCAATTTGGAGACCAGCCATGAACTATGACGCGACGCTTGAGCATTTCAGGCGCAATTCTCAACAGCTTCTACCTACCAGCGATGTTCGGCTCGCTGACGCATTGCAGCCCAGAGTGGCCCGCATCGTTCCGATTCGGGACAAGGGCCGGATCGAGCAAAGCCGCGATCAGCACATTGCCACCCTTCGACTAGCGCTAGAAGCATCGGAACAGACACAACTTGACCCGGTGTGGATAGCGAGCATCGGGCATGCAGAACCGGTAGCTCCTGGCTTATATCTCGTTGACGGACACCATCGCCTGACCGCCTATAGGCAGGCTGGTCGAGACGTGATTCCCGCGAGCATTTTGCCGATGGACTGGCATGCGGCCGTAGCCGTCTCGAAGCTGGTGAACTGCACTGGCAGATCGCTCGCCCTCCACAAAGAGCAGTGCCGCGATGCAGCTTGGCAGTACCTTGCGATCCTGACACACCGAGGCGCTAACGAGCTTCCAGAGGGTGAGTCGTTGCGCTCGGTCGCAGGCCGATTCGGCATCAGCAAGAACACGGTCAGCAGCATGCTGACTTATCTGCCCCGAGTGGTGCCTACGGAATTCCATTCCTTGGCAATTGATCCTGGCACTGGCTGGCCGAGGTGGCGACACGTGCGGGAGGCCAACAGTCCATGGCAGACAAGCTTGCCCAGCTCTGACCAGCAACAGCTAGACCGGGATGCGGAGAGGATCGCGCGCAGTATCGTCAAGCTGGTGGATGGCTCATCCCCAGCCGTACGCGCCAGAGCGCTTGAGATGCTGGCAAACGACGAGGTGGATGCCACCGACCAACTTGCGTCGGTGGAACTGCTCGCTCGTTTCAGTCCTTCACCATGCCTGCCCTGTCCCAATTGACCCACCTGCTGTCCCAGCGCAACTAGCTCATCTGGACATCTGACAGCCGGGACTGCGCTAGGCCGCCTCGCCGGCGGGAAGACGAACCAGATTTTGCTGCGCAATTGCGCGGCCCTCACTCCAACAACTAAAGGCCCCATCGCCCCCGTGCCCCTCGATCCAATGAGGAGGCCCGGCGATAGGCGTCATCCACCCGAGGCTCGCTGCGCACCTGTGCAGCGGGCCTTTCTCATTTCAAGGAACCCATGACGACTCAACCCCAGACGACGCTGCCTTACCACTTCATGCGCTTGCCCGAGGTCATCTCGACGGTCGGCGTGAGCAAGTCCACGCTCTATGCTTGGGCAGCTTCGGGCAAGTTCCCGAAGCCAGTACAATTCCCCGGTGGCAACATCGCTGCCTGGGTTTCCACTGAAGTGGCAGCATGGATGAGCGCAGCAGTCACCGCGCGCGATGCTGGACATAGCCTAGCCGCCTGATGTTGGCGGTAACTATGGCGGTAACAGCCAAAGCGACAATTCCAGAACCCCTTGCATTACAGCGGGTTGCAGTTATTATTTCGGAGACCCTGGCTCCACCATCTCCAGACGGAAACGCCGCATCGAAAGATGCGGCGTTTTTGTTTGCGCGGCGGCCGGGAAATTTCTTCGGTTTTTCCCTTGCCGAATCCGGCGGACCTCCGTATCATGCGCGTCCTCGCTGGCGGCAACGCCGCGAAAACAAAGTGGCTCGGTAGCTCAGTTGGTAGAGCAGGGGATTGAAAATCCCCGTGTCGGCGGTTCGATTCCGTCCCGAGCCACCACAAGATTCAAGGGCTTGCAGAAATGCAGGCCCTTTTTGTTTGCCCGCCTCCTCGCCCGGCGCGATATCGAACGAAAGCTTCACACCGCCGTGGGCGGCTTTGCTTAGCCTGCCGGACAATCACGGAGGCCAGACCATGCATGTCCATCGCCTGCTCCTGTCGTTGTCGCTGCTGTGCTCCACCGCCGCCTGGGCGGCACCGCCGCTGCAGTCGGTGGAACCGCTCGATCTGGACCGCTATGCCGGCCAGTGGCACGAGATCGCCCACCTGCCCACGCCCTTCCAGAAGAAATGCGTGGCCGACATCACCGCCAGCTACGGCCTGCGTGCCGATGGCCGCATCAGCGTGCTCAACCGCTGCCGCACGGACAGCGGCAAGCTGATCGAAGCCGAGGGCGTCGCCCGCGCCGTGGACGGGCATTCCGGACGCCTGCAGGTCCGCTTCGCGCCGGACTGGCTGTCCTGGCTGCCGTGGGTATGGGCGGACTACTGGGTGATCGCGCTGGACCCGGACTACCACTGGGCGATGATCGGCGAGCCGGACCGCAAGTACCTGTGGATCCTGTCGCGCTCGCCGTCGATGGACGGCGCCCTGTTCGAGTCGCTCAAGCGGCAGGCGGCCGACATGGGCTACGACCTGGCGCCGCTGAAGGTGATGGCACCAGTCGAGTGACGGCCCGGCGGTACTGGCATCGGGCGCGACTACCGCCCTCCAGCGCTGTACCGGCAGCGCGGGTCCGCCACGGGTGGATCATGTCTGGATGCCCGCGCGGGAAAATCCCGCTCCTGCGGCCGCCGGCGGCCCGGGCCACGTTCGCCATACGGCGTAGTATCCTTTGGCCGATCCCCTCCGGACCCGAGGACCGAGCAGCATGCGCTTCCGCCTACAGTACGTCCTGACCACGTTTCTCGCGCTCGCGCTCGCCTCGTGTGGCGGCGGCATGGTGAAGCGGGTTTCCGAACCGGCCGCCGGCATCCAGCAGCTCACCGTCGGCAACGACGGCAACTGGGAAGTGGAACTGCGCCTGCGCAACTACAGCTCGATGCCGATGCGCTTCGACGACATCGCGCTGCGGATGAAGGTGGGCGATGAAGCCGCCGGCACCTTGAGCGCCGCGCCCGGGTTGTCCATCGGCCCGGAGTCGGCCGACGTGGTCACCCTGCGCCTGCAACCGAGTTCGCCGGCCCGCATCGTCATGGCCGATGCACTGGCCGGCGGCCGCTCGCTGTTCTACGAATTGGAGGGCACGGTCAAGGCCACGCCCGAGGAAAAGAAGCAACGCAGCTTCGAAGTGAAATCCCGCAACAGCCTCAACCAGGCGCCCGGCCTGCCCGGCGTGCTGCGCTGACCCATCACGTTTTGCCCGAGATGACACGATGAGCAACTACACCGCCCCCCTCACCGACCTCCGCTTCGCCCTGCATGACGTGCTCAAGGCCGAATCCCTGTTCGCCGCGATGGGCCTTGAGGACGCCAACGCCGAATTGATCGACGCCGTGCTGGAAGAAGCCGGCCGCTTCAGTGGCAGCGTGCTGGCGCCGCTGAACGCCACCGGCGACGAGCATGGCTGCAAGCTCGACAAGGCCACCGGCGAAGTCACCACCGCGCCGGGCTTCAAGGAAGCCTATGCGCAGTTCGTCGAAGGTGGCTGGACCGGCCTGACCGCCGCACCGGAGTTCGGCGGCCAGGGCATGCCGGAGACGCTGGGCATGGCGCTGAGCGAGATGGTGTCGGCCGCCAACCTGTCGTGGAGCCTGTTCCCGATGCTGTCGCATGGCGCGGTCGAGGCGCTCAAGCACTACGGTGAGGACTGGCAGAAGGACGCCTTCCTCAAGCCGCTGGTGGCCGGCAACTGGACCGGCACCATGTGCCTGACCGAGCCGCACGCCGGCACCGACCTGGGCCTGCTCAAGACCCGCGCCGAGCCGAACGACGACGGCAGCTATTCGATCACCGGCACCAAGATCTTTATCACCGCCGGCGAGCACGATCTCAGCGAGAACATCGTCCACCTCGTGCTGGCCAAACTGCCCGACGCGCCTCCCGGCCCGAAGGGCATCTCGCTGTTCGTCACCCCGAAGTACAAGGTGGACCGCAGCGGCAACCTCGGCGAGCGCAATGCCCTGCGTTGCGGCGTGCTGGAACACAAGATGGGCATCCACGGCTCGTCCACCTGCGTGATGAACTTCGACGGCGCCCAGGGCTACCTCGTCGGCCAGCCGCACAAGGGTTTGCAGGCAATGTTCGTGATGATGAACTCCGCGCGCCTGGGCGTGGGCGTGCAGGGCCTGTCGCAGTCCGAGCGCGCCTGGCAGGGCGCGCTGGCCTATGCCCGCGAACGCCTGCAGTCGCGCGCGCCCAAGGGCGCGCTGCTGGCGGACAAGCCGGCCGACCCGATCATCGCCCAGCCCGACGTGCGCCGCATGCTGCTGACGATCAAGGCGCTGACCGAAGGTGGCCGCCTGCTCGCCACCCACGCCTACACCCAGCTCGACGCCGCCCAGCACGCCGGCGACGCGAAGGTGCGCGCCGACGCCGACACGCTGGTCAGCTTCCTCACCCCCATCGTCAAGGCCTGCCTGACCGAGTGGAGCATCGAGGCCACCTACAATGCACAGCAGTGCTTCGGCGGCCACGGCTACATCGCCGAGCACGGGATGGAGCAGCTGGCGCGCGATGCCCGCATCACCACCCTGTACGAAGGCACCACCGGCATCCAGGCGCTGGACCTGATCGGCCGCAAGACCGCCGTCTCGCAGGGCGCCGGCCTGAAGCTGTTCCTGGCCGAAGTGGAGCAGTTCATCGCCGCCAACGCCGGCAACCCGGCCGTGGCCGAATTCCTGCCGGTGCTGGGCGCCAAGGCGCAGGAATGGGGCAAGCTGACCATCGACGTGCTGCAGCGCGCGGCGGTGAACCCGGAAGAACTGGGCGCGGCCAGCTGGGACTACCTGTTCTACAGCGGCTACGTCGCACTGGCCTATTGGTGGGCGCGCAGCGTCGCCGCCGCACAGGCCTCGGCGCATCCGGAAGGCTTCAAGCAGGCCAAGCTGGAAACCGCGCGTTTCTACTACGCCCGCATCCTGCCGCGCACCCTCGCCCATGCCGCCAGCATGCAGAGCGGCGCCGAGCCGCTGATGGCGATGGACGCCACCCGCTTCGGCGCGTGATCCCCCCGTAGGAGCGCACCTTGGTGCGCTCCTATGAAATTACACAAACCGTCACACATCGGGTATAAGCTGTTCTCCCGATGGAGACAGACACTACCCCGCGTGGTCTGATCGATACCGGAGCCGTCCTCCCCGCTCCGGAAACCGGGTTTTCGCCCCCTCCCCTGCACCGCCTCGGTTCCGTGCGACTGCTGTCGCTGGACGCGCATGGTCGCGTGCTCGACTGGATCAACTGGCAGGAAGCGACCTGCCTCTACGCCCGCGGCGCGGTGGCATGGACGCTCGGCGATCCCTGCCTGCACGTGCATGGCGCCACCAGCCGGCGCACCGGCCTGCGCAGCGGGCTGGACCTGCACCCGATCATCGCCACCCGCGGCCATGCACGCTCGCGCGCCATCGACCCCACACCCAACCTGACCAACACCGCGCTGTTCGCCCGCGACGCGCAGCTGTGCCTGTACTGCGGCCAGCAGTTCAGCCGCCCGCACCTGACCCGCGACCACGTCATGCCGCTGTCCAAGGGCGGCCGCGACGTCTGGGAGAACGTGGTCAGCGCCTGCTTCCACTGCAACTCGCGCAAGGCCAACCGCACCCCGCAGCAGGCCAACATGCCGCTGCTGGCGGTGCCGTACCGGCCGAGCTGGATCGAGCACCTGATCCTGTCCAACCGCAACATCCTGGCTGACCAGATGGCCTTCCTGAAGGCGCAGTTGCCCAAGAGCGCGTTGCGCCGCGGCACCTGACGCCCTGCCACGCCCGTGCCGGAGCGACGTGAGTCGCGACCGGGCCTTCCCCGATAAAACTCCGGTCGCGACTCACGCCGCTCATACGGGCATGGGCCGAGACTGCCCGTATCGGCGCTTTGCTTGCCCCACCCCGGAATGGGGGCGAAAATGGCGCCTTGCTTGAAGCACGAAGAAAATGATCGACTCCGCCCGTTATCCGCGCCTTTCGCGCATCCAGACCCCGCACGACCTGCGCACGTTCGACGAAGCCGAGCTGCCCGCGGTCGCCGGCGAGCTGCGCGACTACCTGATCGAATCGGTGGGCAAGAGCGGCGGCCACTTCGCCGCCGGGCTGGGCGTGATCGAACTCACCACCGCCCTGCACTACCTCTACGACACCCCGGTCGACCAGCTGGTGTGGGACGTGGGCCACCAGACCTACCCGCACAAGATCCTCACCGGCCGCCGCGACAGCATCCACACGGTCAAGCAGAAGGACGGCGTGGCGCCGTTCCCAAAGCGCGAGGAGAGCGAGTACGACACCTTCGGCGTCGGCCATTCCTCCACCTCCATTTCCGCCGCGCTGGGCATGGCCATCGCCCGCCAGCGCCAAGGCGACGGGCGCAAGATGGTGGCGGTGATCGGCGACGGCGCGATGACCGCCGGCATGGCCTTCGAGGCGCTGGCGCACGCCGGCGGCATGGACGAGGAGCCGGACCTGCTGGTCATCCTCAACGACAACAACATGTCCATCTCCGAGGCGGTGGGCGGGCTGACCAAGATGCTCGGCCGCGCCACCGCCAGCCGCACCCTCAACGCCCTGCGCGAGGGCGGCAAGAAGATCCTCGGCGACAAGCGCAGCAGCCCGCCGGCGCGCTTCGTCAAGCGCTGGGAGGAACAGTGGAAGGGCATGTTCGTGCCGTCCACCGCGTTCGAGCAGATGGGCTTCCACTACACCGGCCCGATCGACGGCCACGACCTGCCGCTACTGCTGTCCACCCTCAAGACCCTCAAGGGCAAGAAGGGGCTGCACCTGCTGCACGTGATGACCACCAAGGGCAAGGGCTACGAACCGGCCGAGGGCGACCAGATCGGCTACCACGCCGTCGGCCCGTTCGACCCGAGCAAGGGCCTGCCGGCCAAGGGCGCGCCGAAGAAACCCACCTACACCGACGTGTTCGGCGACTGGCTGTGCGACGCCGCCGCTGCCGAACCGCAGCTGATGGGCATCACCCCGGCGATGCGCGAAGGCTCGGGGCTGGTGCGCTTCAGCAAGGAATACCCCGAGCGCTACTTCGACGTGGCCATCGCCGAGCAGCACGCGGTGACGCTGGCCGCGGGCATGGCCACGCAGGGCGCCAAACCCGTCGTGGCGATCTACTCCACTTTCCTGCAGCGCGCCTACGACCAACTGGTGCACGACGTCGCCATCCAGGACCTGGACGTGCTGTTCGCCATCGACCGCGCCGGCGTGGTCGGCCCGGACGGCGCCACCCACGCCGGCAACCTCGACCTGAGCTTCCTGCGCTGCGTGCCGAACATGCTGGTGATGGCCCCGGCCGACGAAGCCGAATGCCGGCAGATGCTCAGCACCGGCCTGCGCTACAGCGGCCCGGCGGCGGTGCGCTACCCGCGCGGCACCGGCCCCGGCGTCGCCGCCGGCAACGACCTGTCCACGCTGGAAATCGGCAAGGCGCAGCTGCGCGTGCAGGGCCACCGCATCGCCCTGCTCGCCTTCGGCGCGACCGTCGCCGCCGCAGAACAGGTGGGGCGCGAACTCGGGCTCAGCGTGGTCAACATGCGCTTCGTCAAACCGCTGGACAAGGCGCTGCTGCTGGAACTGGCGCGCAGCCACGACGCCTTCGTCACCATCGAGGACAACGTGGTCGCCGGTGGCGCCGGCTCGGGCGTGGCCGAACTGCTTGGTGCCGAGGCCATCGTGATGCCGGTGCTGCACCTGGGCCTGCCCGACAGCTTCCAGCACCACGCCAGCCGCGAGGACCTGCTGGCCGAGGCCGGCATCGACGCCAGCGGCATCCGCGCCGCCATCCTCAAGCGCTGGCCGGACGTCCACGGCAGCAACGCCCCGTTGAGCGCAACGGGCTGAATCCCGGCTTCCTGCGGCACCCCGGACCCGCGCCGACCACAGCCGGCGCGGGTTTTCTTCATGCCGTAGGCAGATATCCCTTCACCGGACGACGCAGATATCCCTTCACCGGACGACAGGCAAAGAAAAAGCCCTGAAGAATCAGGGCTTTGAATGGAGGCCTGGGTCGGAATCGAACCGGCGTACGCGGATTTGCAATCCGCTGCATAACCACTCTGCTACCAGGCCATCAACTGTTTCCATCAGGGCGACGAGTGTATCGCCCTGATATGAAAAAACGGCAGGACCGCCGTTTTTCACGGCGAAGCCGCCCGAAGGGTGGTCCCCAGGGATGGGGGCCATGAAAAAACCCCGCTGCCGGGGTTCTTTCGGAATTTGGAGCGGGAAACGAGACTCGAACTCGCGACCTCAACCTTGGCAAGGTTGCGCTCTACCAACTGAGCTATTCCCGCTTGGGAGCCGCGCATTCTACAGGTCAACCGAACAATGCGCCAGCGTTTGCAACGATTCCCTTCGGACCAGGCTGCGGATCGACCGCGGCATCGTTCGACATTGGAGCGGGAAACGAGACTCGAACTCGCGACCTCAACCTTGGCAAGGTTGCGCTCTACCAACTGAGCTATTCCCGCTTGGGAGGCGAAATTCTACATGCAATCGCCTACCTGTCAACACGCCGTTTTCACTTTTTCCGCGACTGCGCGCGCGCCGCGATCTCGTCCTCGCGCAGGCTCGGCCAGGCCGCGTGCAGGTACTGCACGCCCGACACCAGGGTCAGCACCGCGGCGATCGCCAGCATCCAGTCGCCGACGTGGAAAATCGGCCCGCCCATCCAGATCTCGACCACCGAGGTGTTGGGCGAAACCGAATACAGCAGGCACAGCAGCGCGACCATCTGCGCGGTGGTCTTGACCTTGCCGATCATCGCCACCCGTACCTTGGCGCGCTGGCCGATCTCGGCCATCCACTCGCGCAGCGCCGACACCGCGATCTCGCGGCCGACGATCACCGCCGCCCAGAACGCCATCCACGGCGTCGGGTGGCCCTGCACGATCAGGAACAACGCCACCGCCACCATCAGCTTGTCGGCCACCGGGTCGAGGAAGGCGCCGAATGCCGAGTGCAGTTCGTAGCGGCGCGCCACCCAGCCGTCGAGCCAGTCGGTGATCGCGGCCAGGCCGAAGATCGCCGCGGCGGCGAAGTTCGTCCACTTGTAGGGGAGATAGAACACCAGCACAAGCACCGGGATCATCACGATCCGCAGCAGGGTCAGCCAGGTGGGAATGGTCAACTTCATTGCGTTACTGCTCCGCCGTCGGATCGGGCACCGACAGTCCATGAAGGTTAGCGTAGATGCGCGCGGCCAGCGCCGCGTTGATGCCTTCCACGCGCGCGATCTCGGCCTCGCCGGCGGCCTTGAGCCCGGCCATGCCGCCGAAATGCTTGAGCAGGCTGGCGCGGCGCTTCGGGCCGATGCCCTCGATGTCTTCCAGCTTGCTGGTCATGCGCGCCTTCTGCCGGCGCCCGCGGTGGCCGGTGATGGCGAAGCGGTGCGCCTCGTCGCGCACCTGCTGGATGAACTGCAGCGCCGGCGATGCCGCGCCTGGGCGCAGCTCGCGTCCGTCCGGCAGCACCAGCGCCTCGTGGCCGGCGCGGCGCTCCACGCCCTTGGCCACGCCGACCAGCAGCACGCCTTCGACACCGAGGTCGGCCAGCGCCGCCTGCGCCTGCGCCAGCTGGCCGGCGCCGCCGTCGATCAGCAGCACGTCCGGAAGTATTGGGAAATCGCCCATACGGCCCTCGTGCATGGCACGAGGGCGCTCGTCGGCGCGCGAGCCAGTGGCTCGCGAACGCGCCTCCTCGCCTTCCACCGCGCGGCGGAAGCGGCGGTCGATGGCCTGGTGCATGGCCGCGTAGTCGTCGCCCGGCTCGATGCCGCTGATGTTGTAGCGGCGGTACTGCGCGCGCACCGGGCCGGCGGCGTCGAACACCACGCACGAGGCCACCGTCGCCTCGCCCATCGTGTGGCTGATGTCGAAGCACTCCACGCGCTTGACCGGCTCGGCCAGCCCCAGCATTTCGCGCAGCGCCTCGCTGCGCGCGTGCTGCGCGCCGCGGCTGTCCAGTTCCGCGACCAGGGTGATCTGCGCATTGCGCGCGGCCAGCTCGACGTAGCCGGCGCGCTCGCCGCGCACGTTCCACTTCAGCGCGACCCTGCGCTCGGCCGCCGCGCCCAACGCCGCCTCGATCATCTCCGCCTCGGGGATTTCGCGGTCCAGCAGCACTTCCGGCGGCGGCGCATGTTCGACGTAGTACTGCGAGACGAACGCGGCCAGCACTTCGGCGGCGCTGTCTTCGCCATTGGTACGCGGGAAGAACGCGCGGGTGCCGAGGTTGCGGCCATCGCGGAACGCCAGCAGCAGCACACAGGCGCTGGCGCCCTGCATCGCGCAGGCCAGCACGTCGAGGTCGGCGGCGCGGCCATCCACGTATTGCCGGTTCTGCATGCTGCGCAGCGAGGCAACGAGGTCGCGCAGGCGCGCGGCGCGCTCGAACTCCAGCGCGTCGCTGGCCTGCTGCATCGCCTGCAGCAGTTCGTCGGCCAGCTGGTCGCTCCTGCCTTCGAGGAACAACGCCGCGCGCCGCACCGATTCGTCGTAATCGTCCTGCGCCACCAGCCCCACGCACGGCGCGCTGCAGCGGCCGATCTGGTATTGCAGGCACGGCCGCGAGCGGTTGCGGAACACGCTGTCCTCGCAGCTGCGCAGCTTGAACAGCTTGTGCATCAGGTTGAGCGTCTCGCGCACCGCGCCGACGCCCGGATACGGGCCGTAATAACTGCCCGGGATCGAGCGCGGGCCGCGGTGCAGGGCGATGCGCGGCCATTGCTCGCGGGTCAGCAGCACCTGCGGGTAGGTCTTGTCGTCACGCAGGGAGACGTTGTAGCGCGGGGCCAGCGACTTGATCAGCTGGTTTTCCAGCAGCAGCGCCTCGGCCTCGGTGCGGGTGACGGTCACGTCCATCCGCGCCACCTGCGCCAGCATCAGCATGATCCGCCGGGTCTTCGGCGAGCCGTTGAAATAGCTGCCGACGCGGTTGCGCAGCGCGCGCGCCTTGCCGACGTACAGCAGGGTGTCGTCGGCCGCGTACATGCGGTAGACGCCCGGCGCGGTGCTCAGCGCCGCCGCAAATGCCTTGCCGTCGAAGCCGCTGGTTGCCTTGCCGCTCATTCCTCGATCGGCACGTTGCTCAATTCGCCGCTGACCGGATCGAAACGCAGGATGGCGTGGGCGTCGCTTTCGGCGATCCACACCGCGCCGGCGGCCACCGCCAGCGCCGCCGGGCCATGCAGGCGCCGCGGCAGGTTGACGGTGGTCAGGTCGCCGCCGCCCAGGCGCAGCGTGCGCAGGCAGCCGTTGCCGGCATCGGCGATCCACAGCAGCGGCGATTCGCTGCCCATCGCGATCGCCTGCGGGTATTGCAGGTGGGCCTGCGCGCGCGCGCCATCGGTACTGCCGAATTCCCACGGTCCCTGCCCGACCAGCGTCTGCACCACGTCGCCGCGCAGTTGCACCGAGCGGATCGCCGAACCCAGCGCGTCGCAGACGTACAGCACCTGCTGTACCGCCACCAGCCCGCAGGGCTGCGCCAGCGCGGCAAGATGGCCGCCGCCGTCGCGCACGTCCATCACCCCCGCGCCCACGCGCCAGCGCAGCGAACGCAGGCCGAGGTCGTAGCTCCAGACACGGTTGTCGCCGGCCATCGCGATGTACAGCTGGTTGTCGGCGATGGCGATGTCCTGCGGGTGGTTCAGCGGGCTGTCCCACGGCTGCGCCAGCACCCCCGCCACCGGCTCGCCGGCGCGGCCGTTGCCGCACAGGGTCTCGACCTGTCCGCTGGGCAGGTGGATGCGCCGCAGCGCATGGTTGCCGGTGTCGGCCACGTACAGCGTCTCGCGCTCCAGCACCATGCCGTGCGGGCGGTTGAACGCGGCTTCGCCGGCCGGGCCGTTGACCAGGTCGGCGCTGCCGACGCCGAACTGGCGCAGCACGCGGCCGGAATGGGTGCATTCGAGGATGCGGTGGTGGCCGGTATCGGCGACGTAGAGGCGGTCGGCGCTGGCCACCAGCCCGGCCGGGAAGCGCAGCGGCAGGCGCGGCTCCGGGCTGGTTTCGCGGTTGCCGCGCAGGTCTTCGTCCAGCGGCGGTGAAAGCCCTTCACACAGCGCGTTCAGGGCGCGCTCCAGGTCGCCGGCGGCACCCACCAGGCGCTCACGCTCCTGCCCCTGCGCATCGAGCAGCAGCAGCGTCGGCCATGCCTCGACGCCAAAGGCACGCCAGGCCTCCCACTGCGCATCCAGCAGGATCGGCGCGGTGATGCCGTGTCGGCGCAGCAGCTTCAGCGCCGGCTGCGGCTCGCGCTCGAAATCGAAGCGCGGCACCTGCATCACCAGCAATTGCAGCCGTCCGGGGTTGCGCGCCTGCCATTGCGCCACTTCGGCCAGCCGCTGCATGCACCAGACCGAGGCACCGTTGACGAAGGCCAGCACCAGCGGGCGGCCGGCATGATCCTGCAACGTGGTCGGCGCCGCGTTCAGCCAGATGCCGGACCGGGGGAGTTCCATCGTGCTCTGAGCATTCATGGGCCGATTATGCCGGACTCGACCGTATCCGCCAGACGTTGCACCGTGGCCTGCGCCGCGGCGTCCAGCAGGGCCCAGCTGTGCTCGAAATCGGCCTCGTCGCCGTACCAGGGATCGGGCACCTCGCTGGCGCCGGCAATGCCGGCCCACGGCAGCCACAGCACGGCCCGGTCATGGGCGTCCGGCGGCGCCAGTACCCGCGCGTCGTCCAGGTTGCGGGCATCCGCGCACAGGATGTAGTCGAAATGCCGGAAATCCTTGTGCTGCAACGGCCGTGCGCGCAGGCCGGCGATGTCCACGCCGTGGCGGGCGGCGCAGGCGATGGCGCGCGGGTCCGGCGCCTGCCCGCGGTGCCAACCCGAGGTGCCGGCCGAATCCACCTCGACCCGCCCGGCCAGCGACGATGCCGCCAGCCGCGCGCGCAGCGCGCCCTCGCCCATCGGCGAGCGGCAGATGTTGCCCAGGCAGATCACCAGCAGCTTCAAGCCGTGGCCCTCATCAGGGCGTCGGCGCGGGCCAGGTCTTCCGGCGTGTCGATGCCCGGCGGGAACGGTTCCGGCGACAGCGACACCGCGATGCGGAAGCCTGCCTCCAGCACGCGCAGTTGTTCCAGCGACTCGACCTGCTCCAGTGTGCCCGGCGGCATCGCTGCGAAACGCTGCAGGAACCCGGCGCGGTAGCCATAGATGCCGATGTGGCGCAGCCATTGCCCCGGCGGCAGTGCGTCGCGCGACCGGGCGAAGGCGTCACGGTGCCACGGGATCGGCGCACGGCTGAAATACAGCGCGTCGCCCTGCGCACTGCGCACCAGCTTGACCACGTTGGGGTCGAACAGGGTCGGCGCATCCTCGACCGGCGTGGCCAGCGTCGCCATCGGCGCGCCGCTGCCGGCCAGCGTCGCCGCCACCGCGCGGATGCCGGCAGCCGGGGCGAACGGCTCGTCGCCCTGCAGGTTGACCACGATGTCCTGCTCGCCCCAGCCGGCCTGCCGCGCGCACTCGGCCAGCCGGTCGGTGCCGGAGGCATGGTCGGCGCGGGTCATCGCCACGCGCACGCCGTCGAATCCTTCCAGCGCGGCGGCGATGCGGGCATCGTCGGTCGCCACCCAGACCTCGCGCGCACCCGCCGCCAGCGCGCGCCGGGCCACGTGCACCACCATCGGCACGCCCGCCAACGCGGCCAGCGGCTTGCCGGGCAACCTCGTTGAGGCGTAACGCGCCGGGATTGCCACCACGAAATCGGGAACGTTGTTCATCTCAACTCCTCGCCCATCATGGGCCGAATTCGATAACCCCTCTCCCTCCGAGAGAGCAGTTGGGGAGAGGGTACGAGGCGAAGCCGCGCCGCAAGGAATTATCGGGAGCGCGATGATGAACGCGTCGCCACGCGCCCGGGCGGAAAACAATCAGGACACCGCTTTTTGAACAAAATGGTGCATGAAACTTCACTCGTATCCTCATCCGCCCTTTCGGGGCACTTCGCTCCGCGCCCCGGCCCGGCGCAGCGCGCCGGGCGTTCAGGCGTGTGCGAGCCAATGGCCCGCAAGCAACACGCCTTCACCCCGAAGGGAGAAGGATCAGGCGCGCGCCAGCTTGCCCAGCCGATCCAGCAGCGCCACCCAGAACGCGGCCGGCAGTTCGGCCTGCAGCGGCACCGCGTAATGCCAGTCGTTGGCGAAGGCCCGGCACTTGACCGCGTCCTTCTCGGTCATCAGCACCGGCAACTCGCTGCCGAAGGACAGGTCCAATGCCTGGTAGCGATGGTGGTCGGCGAAGGCATGCGGCACCACGCCGATGCCGCGCGCGCGCAGCATCTGGAAGAAGCGCTGCGGGTGGGCGATGCCGGCCACCGCATGCACGCGCAGCCCGGCGAAGCCCTGCAACGGCCGCTCGCGGCCGCCGCGCAGCGGGCGCGCGACGTCGATGCGCAGCCGCATCGCCCATTCGCCGAAACCCGATGCCGCCGGGGCCTGCGCGTCGTCGCTGGCCTGGCCCAGATTGACCACGCGGAAATCGCAGTCGGCCGCGCGCGCCACCGGCTCGCGCAGCGGCCCGGCCGGCATCGGTCGGCCGTTGCCGTAGCGGCGCTGCGCATCGACCACCTCGATCTCGATGTCGCGCGCCAGCCGGTAATGCTGCAGGCCGTCGTCGCAGACCACCACGTCGCAACCTGCTTCCAGCAGCGCTTTGGCGGCGGCGACGCGGTCCTTGTCCACGCGCACCGGCACGCCGGTCTTCCACGCGATCAGCACCGGCTCGTCGCCGCCCAGTTCCGGCGCCAGCTCCGGGGTGATCCAGCGCGCGATGCCGGCGTCGTCGCGGCCGTAGCCGCGGCTGGCCACGCCCGGCTTCCAGCCGGCCGCGCGCAGGCGTTCGACCAGTTCGATGGTCAACGGCGTCTTGCCGGTACCGCCGGCGGTGATGTTGCCGACCACGATCACCGGCACCGGCACCTGCCGGCTACGCAGCCAACCGCGCCGGTACAGGCCGCGGCGCAGGCCGGCGACGGCGCCGTACAGCGGCGCCAGCAGCCGCGCGGGCAACGGTACCGGCGCGCCGTCGTACCACCACGCCGGCGTCTGCGTCCCTTTTCCTGCCATCACTCCTGCCTTTCCCGGAACTGCATGCGGTACAGGTGCTCGTACAGCCCGCCCAGCGCCAGCAGCTCCCGGTGCGTGCCGCGCTCGACGATGCGCCCCTGGTCCATCACCAGCACCTGGTCGGCATGCTCGATGGTGGACAGGCGATGGGCGATGACCAGCGTGGTGCGGTCCGGCATCAGCTTCTGCAATGCCTCCTGCACCAGCCGTTCGGATTCGTTGTCCAGCGCGGCGGTGGCCTCGTCGAGGATCAGCACCGGCGCGTCCTTGAGCATCGCCCGCGCGATCGCCAGGCGCTGGCGCTGGCCACCGGACAGGCGCCCGCCCTTGGGCCCGACCGACGCGTCCACGCCCTGCGGCAGCTGCTCGACGAATTCGCGCGCATTGGCGTTGTCGATGGCCTGCTGCAATTGTCCGGCGCTGCGGTCCTGCAGCTCGCCATAGGCGATGTTGTCGGCGACGCTGCCGTCGAACAGCACCACCTGCTGCCCGACCAGCGCGATCTGCCGGCGCAGGTCGGCCAGCCGGTAGTCCTGCAGCGGGTGGCCGTCGAGCAGGATCTGCCCGGATTCCGGCTCGTAGAAGCGCGGGATCAGCTTGATCAACGTGGACTTGCCGCTGCCGGAGCGGCCGACGATGGCCGTCACCGTGCCCGGATGCGCGACGAAGCTGACGTCCTCCAGCGCCGGCTGCGCCTGCTCCGGGTAGCGTGCGGTGACGTTGCGGAATTCCAGCCGCCCCTCACTATGCTCCAGCGTGCGGGTCCCGGTGTCCCGCTCCTCCTCGGCGTCGAGCACCGCGAACAGACGCTGTGCCGAAGCGATGCCGCGCTGGGTCATGTTCTGCACGTTGGTCAGCTGCTTGAGGGCGGGGATGATCGTCATCATCGCCAACATCATCGAGACGAAATTGCCGACGGACAGGCGTCCGGCGGCCGCTTCATGGCCGGCGATCAACAGCAGCGCCGCCAACCCCGTCGCTCCGATCAGCTGCACCATCGCCGAGGAAATGCTGCGGGTAGCCTCCACCTTCACCGCCAATTTCAGGTTGGTATCGGCCAGCACCGAATAGCGCTGCAGCTCATTGCCTTGTGCACCGTAGACCTTCACGTCCTGGCTGGCGGACAAGGTCTGGTCGGCAGACTGCAGCAGCTCCGCTCCGCTTTCCTGAATGCGATGACTGATGCGCCGGTAGCGCTTGGCCACCTTGCTCATCACCCATGCCAATGGCGGCGCCAACACGAAGATCGCCAACGTGACCTGCCAGCTGTACCACAGCATCGCCGCCAGCGAGACCAGCACCTGCAACGATTGCTGCAGCACCACTTTCATCGCATCCACCGCGGCCTGCGCCACCTGGTCGCTGTCCGAGCCCAGCCGCACCAGCATCGATGGCACCGGCTCGGTGTCGAAACGCTGCCCCGGCAAGCGCAGGTACTTGTCGAGCACGCGCACCCGCAGGTCACGGGCGATGCTGCGCGCGGCTTTGCCCATGCCAATGTCGGTGAGGTAGCCAGCCACGCCTCGCAGCAGGAACAGGCCGACGATGGCCAGCGGCATCCACCAGTTGATGTCCTCCGGATTCACCAGATTGTTGGTGATCGGGCTCATCAGCATCAGGAAGCCGCCACCGGCCAAGGCCTCGATCAGCATGCCCAGAGCCGCCATCATCAGCAGCACCCGGTACGGCCGTGCGAACCCGAGCAAGCGTCGGTAGACCTGCCAAGCGCTGGTACCGGCACTCATTGCGTCACGTCCGGCGCGGTGGCGATGGCGATGCGGCGGAAGCCGAGCTGGCCCAGCGCATCCTGCACCGTCACCACCGCCTGGTAGGGCGTGCGCGCGTCGGCGCGCAGCAATACGGTCTGCTCGCGGTCGTCGCCGGCCACCTGCACGATGGTGCGCTTGACCGATTCGACGTCGTTGCGCAGCACTTCCTGGTCGTTGATGAAATAGCGGCCCTCGGCATTGACCAGCACGCTCAATGCGCGCGGCGGCTCGCTGTTCTGCTGCTGGCTGGCCGTGGGCAGCTGCACCTGCAGGGTCGAGCGCGCATCGAAGGTGGTGGTGACCACGAAGAAGATGATCAGCACCAGGATCACGTCGATCAGCGGCACCAGATCGATGTGCGGTTCGTCCTGGGCACGGTCGTTGCGGATGCGCATGCCGGGTCAGGCCTTGGCCGGTGCCGTCGCCTGCGCCGCCTTGCGGCCGGCGGCCATCACGGCCGGACGGCCGTCGAGCGTGTCCAGCAACGCGCTTGCCTCGTGTTCCATCTCGATCACGTAGCCGTCGATGCGCCCGCGGAAATAACGATGAAACATCAGCGCGGGGATCGCCACGATCATGCCGGTGGCGGTGCACACCAGCGCCTTGCCGATGCCGCCGGCCAGCTGGTTCACGTCGCCCACGCCGTGGTCGAGGATGCCCAGGAACATCTGGATCATGCCGATCACCGTGCCCAGCAAGCCCAGCAGCGGCCCGGCCGAGGCGATGGTGCCCAGCGCGTTCAGGTAGCGGCTCATGCGGTGAACCAAGTGGCGGCCGGCGTCCTCGATGCGCTCACGCAGCTGGTCGCGCGGACGGTTGCGAGCTTCCAGCGCCGCGGCCAGCAGGGCGCCCAGCGGCGAGTTGGCGCGCAGCGATTCGATGTGGGACGCGTCGAGCTTGCCGCGCGCGGCCCAGTTGCGCACCTCCTGCCCCAGCCCCGGCGGCAGCACCTCGTTGCGGCGCAGGCTCCAGAAACGCTCCAGGACAATCGCCAAAGCCAGCACGCCCAGCAGCAGCAGCGGCACCATCGGCCAACCGCCGGCCTTGACCAGTTCCCACACGTTTCAACCCTCCGGCGCCGAGGCCGCCTGTTCGTCGGCCGATAGGATAGCAGCCGCCCGTTCCCGCCCGGCGGCGTCCCACGAACGGCGGCGCCAGACCCGGCGTTCGCGCAGTTGCAGGCCTTCCCTGCCCAGCCAGACCCTGACCATGCCGCTGTCGGCGGTGACCAGCACCTCTGCACCGGAACGCCGCCAGCGCTCGACCACCTCCGGCCGCGGATGACCGAACCGGTTGCGGTGGCCGGCCGATACCAGTACCAGCCGCGCCCGCGTGGCGGCCACGAACGCCGGCAGCGACGAACCGCCGCTGCCGTGGTGCGGCGCCAGCACCACGTCGGCACGCAACTGCCCGCGCTGGCGCTTGGCCAACCCGTCCTCGATGACCTCGCCGATGTCCCCGGTCAGCAACATCGCGCCGTATTGCGACTGCACCCGCAGCACGCAGCTGGATTCGTTGCGCAGGTAGGGGAAACCGGCATGCGGATGCAGGAACTCGAAACGGACACCCTCCCATCGCCAGCCCTGCCCGGCCACGCAGGCCTCCATCGGCAGTGCCGATGGCATGCCCGGTGGCGCATAACGGGCCGCCGCCGGCAGCGCGGCGACCACCGCTGCCGCACCGCCGGCATGGTCGTTGTCGCCGTGGCTGACGACCAGCGCATCGAGCCGCCCAACGCCCAACGCGTGCAAGGCCGGCACCACCACGCGTTCGCCGGCATCGAAGCCGTCGCGCACCGCCGGCCCGGCATCGTAGAGCAGGCGGTGCCCGGCGGTACGCACCAGCACCGACAACCCCTGCCCGACGTCGAACAACACCAGCTCGACTTCTCCCCGCCGCGGCAACTCCTGTCGCGGCCACAGCAACGGCAGCCACAGCAGCAATGCCAGCGGCTTGCCGGGAATCCCGCGCGGAAGCAGCAGCCACAGCGCCCCGGCCAGTGCCAGCGGCAATGCGAACCCGCGCGCCTCCGGCAGCCACCACAATGCGAAACGGCTTTCCGCCAACCACGACAGCGGCGCCATGCTCAGCTCGAAACACCAAGCCGAGGCCTGCCACGGCCACAACCCGGCACCGGGGCAGAGCGCCTCCAGGCCGGTACCCAGCAGTGCCAACGGCACCACCACCAGGCTCCACCACGGTATCGCCAACAGGTTGGCCACTGGCCCGGCCAGCGAGGCCTGGTCGAACAGTATCGCGGTGAATGGCAGCAGGCCCACCGTCGCCACCATCTGCGCCGACAGGAAACCACGCAGCCAGTGCAGCCGCCCCGGCAGGCACCAAACCAGCCAGGCCACGCCGGCGAAGCTCAACCAGAAGCCGGCCATCAACACCGACAGCGGGTCCCACGCCAGCACCGCAAGCGCGGCCAGCGCCAACGCCCCGGCGACACTGCCGGGGCGCCGCCCCAACCGTGCCAGTACCACCACCGCGATCATCAGCACCGTGCGCACCGTCGGCAGCGCGAAACCGGCGACCGCCGCGTAGCCCATCGCCCCACACAGCGCAGCCAGGGCAGCGGCATGCGGGCGCGGGCAATACCGCCCCAGCCACGGCAGCAGGCGCCACACGCCGCCCGCCAGCAGCGCGGCGAAGCCGGCGACCATGCCGACATGGAAACCGGAGATGGCGATCAGGTGGGTCAGCCCGGTGGCCCGCAGCATCTGCCAGTCGGCATCGCCCAACCCGCGGGTATCGCCCACCGCCAGGGCCTGCACATATCGCGCCGATGGCCGGCCGACCGCTTCACCGATCCGCGCCGCCATCCGCTCGCGCCACGCTTGCAGGCCGGACGATGCGGCCAACCGCTGCGCCGTTTCCGCCCGCACCAGCCCGCTGGCGGCGATCCGCTGCGCCAGCGCATGCCGTTCGGCATCGAAACCACCGGGGTTGGCCAGCCCGCGCGGCGCACGCAGCCGCAGCGTGAAATGCCAGCGCGCGCCAGCCTCCAGTTGCATCCGTGGCCCCGCCTGCGTGGCGGAAAAATCGTCGTACCAGGCCAGTTGCAGTTGCCTGCCACGCAGGGCGGGATGCTGCCCGGCCGCGTCATCGACCCGGAAGCGGAAACGCGTGCGCCGCGGCTCGACTTCCGGCAGCGAGACCACCGTACCGACGACGGCGATTTCGCTACCTTCCAGTTGGTACGGCAACTGCGCGTCCAGCGCCCAGCCGGCATGCAGCGCGGCCCAGCCGGCGCCGGCGAGCAATGCACCGGACCAGCGCCACCGGCGCATGCGCCGCCATGCGCACAAGCCGAACAGCAGCAGGCCCCAACGCAGCCAGCCCGGCGGCAGCACGGGCGCCCACAGCGCGAGGCAGACCCCGGCAGTGAAACCCGCGGCCACGGCCTTGCCAAATGCCGGCAAAGCCTGCGTTTGCGTCCACCCCCATCGCAGCCATCCGACCACGCCCGCCGACTCCATTCCAGATCGGCACCATCCTGTGCGGCGCCGCACCGAGGCAGCCATCAGGCAAGGTCGATGCGCAACATGGGGGAAATCCGGCCCCATGTGGATGCAGGGCTTGCCCCGCATGCCGCTTGCCGGGAATGCGCGGGAAAGCCCGTGCCGGGCAAGCCCGGCACCTACGTGACATCAGGGAGATGAAACAAAAGAAAAGCGGGCACGAGGCCCGCTTTCCCGGTGTGGAGCTGGAGGATGCCCGGCTTATTCGGCCGAAACGCCCTCGCCTTCTTCCACGGCCTTCATCGACAGGCGGATGCGGCCCTGCTTGTCCACTTCCAGCACCTTGACCTTGACCACGTCGCCTTCCTTCAGCTTGTCGCCGACCTTCTCCACGCGCTCGGAAGAAATCTGCGAGACGTGCACCAGGCCATCCTTGCCCGGCAGGATGGTCACGAACGCGCCGAAGTCCATGATCTTGGCGACCTTGCCTTCGTAGATACGGCCCGGCTCGACGTCCGAGGTGATCTGCTCGATACGGCGCTTGGCTTCCTGCGCGGCGGCGTTGTTGACCGAGGCGATGGTGATGGTGCCGTCGTCCTGGATGTCGATCTGGGTGCCGGTCTCCTTGGTGATCGCCTGGATCACCGAACCACCCTTGCCGATCACTTCGCGGATCTTGTCCGGGTGGATCTTGATGGTCAGCAGGCGCGGGGCGTAGTCGGAAAGCTCCTCGCGCGGCGCGGTCAGCGCCTTGGCCATCTCGCCGAGGATGTGCAGGCGGCCGGCCCTGGCCTGCTGCAGCGCCTGCTTCATGATCTCTTCGGTGATGCCTTCGATCTTGATGTCCATCTGCAGCGCGGACACGCCTTCGGAGGTACCGGCGACCTTGAAGTCCATGTCGCCCAGGTGGTCTTCGTCACCCAGGATGTCCGACAGCACGACGAACTTGTCGCCTTCCTTGACCAGGCCCATCGCGATGCCCGCCACCGGCGCCTTAACCGGCACGCCGGCATCCATCAGCGCCAGCGAGGAGCCGCACACCGAGGCCATCGACGAGGAGCCGTTGGATTCGGTGATTTCCGACACCACGCGGATGGTGTACGGGAACTCTTCCAGGCTCGGCATCACCGCCAGCACGCCGCGCTTGGCGAGGCGGCCGTGGCCGATCTCGCGACGCTTCGGGCCCATCATGCGGCCGCACTCACCCACCGAGTAGGGCGGGAAGTTGTAGTGGAACAGGAAGTTTTCCTTGTACTCGCCGGCAACGGCGTCGATGATCTGGCCGTCGCGGGCGGTGCCCAGCGTGGTCACCACGATCGCCTGGGTTTCGCCACGGGTGAACAGCGCCGAGCCGTGGGTGCGCGGCAGCACGCCGGCCTTCACGCTGATCGGGCGCACGGTGTCCAGCGCGCGGCCGTCGATGCGGACCTTGGTGTCCAGCACCGAGTCGCGCATGGTGTGGTATTCCAGCTCGCCGAATTCCTTCGACAGCTCGGCCTTGTCCCAGCCCTCGGCCTCGACGCGGCCAGCCAGCTGCTCGATCACGTCCTTCTTGATCGCCGAGATGGCGTCGCGGCGCTGCAGCTTGTCGCGCACCTGGAAGGCTTCTGCCAGCTTGGTGCCGACGGCTTCCTTCAGCGCGGAGATCAGCGCGTCGTTCTTGGCCGGGGCGACCCAGTCGCTCGGCTTGGTGCCGGCTTCGACGGTCAGCTCGTTGATCGCGTTGATGACCTTCTGCATCTCGCGGTGGCCGAAGGTGACCGCGCCCAGCATCACCTCCTCGGACAGCAGCGCGGCCTCGGACTCGACCATCAGCACGGCGTTGGCGGTACCGGCGACGACCAGCTCCAGCTGCGACTCCTTCAGCTCCGACACGGTCGGGTTGAGGATGTACTCGCCGTTCTTGTAGCCGACCTTGGCGGCGCCGATCGGGCCCTTGAACGGGGTGCCGGCCAGCGACAGCGCGGCCGAAGCACCGATCAGCGCGGCGATGTCGCCGTCGATGTCCGGGTTCAGCGACATCACCGTGGCGATGATCTGCACTTCGTTCTTGTAGTCGTCCGGGAACAGCGGGCGGATCGGGCGGTCGATCAGGCGCGAGATCAGCGTTTCCTTCTCCGTGGCGCGGCCTTCGCGCTTGAAGAAGCCACCCGGGATACGGCCACCGGCGTAGAACTTCTCCTGGTAATCGACGGTCAGCGGGAAGAAGTCCTGGCCCTCACGCGCGCTCTTGGCGGCGACGGCGGAGACCAGCAGTACGGTGTCGTCCATCTTGACGATGACCGCGCCGCTGGCCTGGCGGGCGACTTCGCCGGTTTCGAGCGTGACGGTGTGCTTGCCGTACTGGAAGGTTTTGGTGATTTTTGCCACGGAGGGTGTCCTTGGGGATGCTGTCTGCGAATGGACCGCCTGCGGCCCTTGCCGGTCGGCGGGTGGCCGGTCATCCCGGCCGCTGGGTACTTCGATGCTGCAAAAACAAAACCGCGGCGCATCGCTGCGCCGCGGCGGGAGAGCTGCTTAGCGACGCAGGCCAAGCTTTTCGATCAGGGCCTTGTAGCGCTCGACGTCCTTCTTCTTCAGGTAGTCGAGCAGGCTGCGGCGGCGGTTGACCAGCTGCAGCAGGCCGCGGCGGCTGTGGTGGTCCTTCTTGTGGACCTTGAAGTGCTCGGTCAGCTGGCCGATGCGGGCGGTCAGCAGGGCCACCTGGACTTCCGGCGAACCGGTGTCGTTGGCGCCGCGCTTGTTGTTTTCAATGACGCTCTGGGTGTCGATCGACATGGTGTTTTTCTCTTGGATGCGTGGCCGGCAGGAACGTGCTGATGACGCACCGCGCAGCTCGCCGTTTACGGGGATTTCGGAAGATGGCCCGCTGCGGGCGGGCCGGCGCCCGTCGAAGGGCCGCAAAATTGTAGCGACCCGGCGCACCCGCCACAAGGAGCGGGGGGCCGACGCCATTCAGGCAGGGTACTCAGGCGTTGAAGCGGCGCTGCGGCGCCAGCAGCCCGGCCGCGTCCACCTGGCCGAGGCCGAGCGCCCGCTGCGGGTCGAAAACCACCACCTGCCCCTGCGGCCAGGCCGGGTTGCGCAGGCGCTGGCCCATGTTGAAGCGGATGGCCTGCCCGGCGTCGAGGTCGACCCTACTGAAATGGCCCAGCCCGGCCTCCAGCGGCAGCAGCCACTGCAGCAGGGCCGCATCGTCGCCACTTTCGGCCACGGCGCGCAGCGCGTCCAGGCCGATCATCCGCGGCGACCGGAACGGTTCCACCCACAGCCGGCGCAGCGCGGTGATGTGCGCGCCGCAGCCAAGTGCTTCGCCCAGGTCGCGGGCCAGGCTGCGGATGTAGGTGCCCGAGCCACAGGTCACGCGCAGGCGCAGGCGCTCCGGCTGCCGCTCCAGCACCTCGATGGCGTGCACGTGCACCTCGCGCTCCGGCGCCTCGATGGCCTCGCCGCGGCGCGCCTTCACGTACAGCGGCTCGCCGCCCTGCTTCAGCGCCGAATAGATCGGCGCGCGCTGGCGGATGTGGCCGGTCAGCGCGTCCAGCGCCCGTTGCAGGGTCGCCGCGTCGATCGCCGGCACCGGCCGCTGCAACAGCACCGCGCCATCGGCATCGTCGGTGTCGGTGGTCGTGCCCAGCGCGATGTCGGCGTCGTAGGCCTTGGCCGAGCCGAGCAGCAGGCCGGCGATCTTGGTCGCCTCGCCGAAGCACAGCGGCAGCAGGCCGGTGGCCAGCGGGTCGAGGCTGCCGGTATGCCCGCCCTTCTCCGCGCGGAACAGGCGCCGCGCCACCTGCAGGGCGGTGTTGGAGCTCATGCCGGCGGGCTTGTCGAGCAGGACGATGCCGTCCAGGCGGCGGAATTGGATACGGGGACGCATGGGAACCCTTGTCGGGCCGGCCACGGCGGGACACCACCGCGGCCAGCGGATATCGGGAGGATCGGCCGGATACCAGAACAGCCCTCGCGGGCTGCCTCGGCTTCTACTCTTCGTCGGCCTCGGGCTGTGCCGGCTGCGCATCAGGCAGGTCGCGCAGCAGGTTGTCGATGCGCTCGCCGCGATCGACCGAGTCGTCGTAATGGAAATGCAGTTCCGGCACGTGACGCAGCTTCATCGCCCGGGCCAGGCCGGTGCGCAGTTCGCCGGCCAGCTCGCGCAGGCCCTTGACCGCCTCGGCCGAACGCTCCGGCATCAGCGCGGTGACGAACACCTTGGCATGGGCCATGTCGCGGGTGACCTCCACGTCCGAAACGCTGACCGACGGCAACCCGTGCTCGCGCACCATGGCATGCACCAGCGTGCCCAGATCGCGGCGGATCTGCGCGGAAACTCGGTCGGTACGGTGGAAAGTCTTGGGCACGGAATCTCGCTCGTCTGGTTGCTGCGTCGGGAAGCGCGGCCGGCCCGCACGACGCGGGCCGGCCGGTGTTGCCTGTTACAGGGTGCGCGGCACTTCGATGCGCTCGAAGCACTCGATCTGGTCGCCGGCCTTGACGTCGTTGTAGGCCTTCACGCCGATGCCGCACTCGGTGCCGTTGCGCACCTCGTCCACGTTCTCCTTGAAGCGGCGCAGCGATTCCAGTTCGCCCTCGAACACCACCACGCTGTCGCGCAGCACGCGGATCGGCTTGTTGCGCTTGACCACGCCCTCCACGACCATGCAGCCGGCCACGGCGCCGAGCTTGGAGCTGCGGAACACGTCGCGGACCTCGGCGATGCCGATGATCTCCTCGCGGATTTCCACGCCCAGCAGGCCCGAAGCCACCTGCTTCACCTGGTCGATCACGTCGTAGATGATCGAGAAGTAACGCAGGTCGACGCCGTTGGATTCGATGATGCGGCGCGCCGAGGCGTCCGCACGCACGTTGAAGCCGATGACCGTGGCCTTGGAGGCGACCGCCGAGTTGGCGTCCGATTCGGTGATGCCGCCCACGCCGGAGTGGATCACGTTGATGCGGATGTCGTCGTTGGACAGCCCCACCAGCGACTGGCACAGCGCCTGCACCGAGCCCTGGACATCGGCCTTGATCAGCAGGTTCAGCACCTGCTGGCCGTCGCCCTTGCCCAGCTGCGCCATGATGTCTTCCATGCGGCTGCCCGCGCTGGCGACCAGGCGCGATTCGCGGCGCTTGGTCTCGCGCTGCTGCGCCACGTCCTTGGCCAGGCGCTCGTCCTCGACGACCACGAAGTCATCGCCCGCATCCGGCACGCCGGACAGGCCCAGCACCTGCACCGGGATCGACGGGCCGGCCTCGGCCACCTGGCTGCCGGTTTCGTCGAACAGCGCGCGCACGCGGCCGTACTGGATGCCGCACACCAGGTAGTCGCCCTTCTTGAGCTGGCCCTGCTGCACCAGCACCGTCGCCACCGGGCCGCGGCCCTTGTCCAGCGCGGACTCGATGACCACGCCGGCGGCACGGCCTTCGGCCACCGCCTTCAGCTCCAGCACTTCGGCCTGCAGCGAAATCGCGTCCAGCAGGTCGTCGATGCCCTGGCCGGTCTTGGCCGAGATCTCCACCATCTGGATGTCGCCACCGAACTCCTCGGCCACGACCTGCTCGGCGAGCAGTTCGTTCTTGACCCGCATCGGGTCGGCCGAGGACTTGTCGATCTTGTTGATCGCCACCACGATCGGCGCGTTCGCGGCGCGGGCGTGCTGGATGGCTTCCTTGGTCTGCGGCATGACGCCGTCGTCGGCGGCCACCACCACCACCACCACGTCGGTCAGCTGCGCGCCGCGGGCGCGCATCGAGGTGAACGCGGCGTGGCCGGGGGTGTCGAGGAAGCTGATCACGCCCTTCGGCGTGGTCACGTGGTAGGCACCGATGTGCTGGGTGATGCCGCCGGCCTCGCCGGTGGCGACCTTGGTGCGGCGAATGTAGTCCAGCAGCGAGGTCTTGCCGTGGTCGACGTGGCCCATGATGGTGACCACCGGCGGACGCGACACCGCGTCGCCCTGGTTGGCATCGGTCATGGCCAGCAGCGCGTCTTCGGCGTCGTTGTTGTCGGCGCGCACGGCCTTGTGGCCCAGCTCCTCGGTCACCAGCACCGCGGTGTCGTGGTCGATGGACTGGGTGATGGTGGCCATCACGCCCATCTTGAACAGCGCCTTGACCACCTCGCCGCCCTTCAGCGCCAGCTTCTGCGCCAGGTCGGCCACGGTGACGGTCTCGCCGATGGCGACCTCGCGCACCACCGGTGCGGTCGGACGCTCGAAGCCGTGGCTGCCGCCACCGCCGCGCGACTGCTCGGAGCCACGGCGGCCATGCTGCGGGCGCCCGCCCGGGCGGCCGCGCGTGTTGCCGTTGTTGCTGCCGCGACGGGCGCGGTCGGAGGCCGACAGGTGCAGCTGGCCGCCGAAACGGCCGTTGTCATCACCCGCCGCGCCGCGGGCACGGCTGCCCGGCTTGGCGTGCGAGGAAGGACGTTCGGCGGCGCGGCTCGGTGGCGGCGCATGGCGCACGCTCCTGCCCGCGGGCTCGTCGCCCTCGTCCGCCGCTGCCGGGGCGCTGGCGGCCTGCGCCGCGGCCTCGGCAGCCTTCTGCTCGGCCTCCGCGCGCAGGCGCTCGGCCTCTTCGGCCGCCTTCTGCCGGGCGGCTTCCTCGGCGCGCGCGCGGTCCTTCTCGGCCAGCATGCGCTGCTCGTCGAGGTTGCGCTGGCGCGACTCCTCGAGCTTGCGCAGGATTTCCTCGCGCTCGGCGCTGGGATCCACCACCTGCGCGCCGGCGCCGCTGCCTGGCTTGACGTAGGTGCGCTTCTGGCGCACCTCGACATTCACCGTGGCCTTGCTGCGGCCGGTGCTGACGGTCACTTCCTGCTGCGTACGGCGGCTCAGGGTGATCTTCTTCGGCGCGGCGTCGGCCTCGTCGGCAACCTGCTCGTCCTTGCCGTGGGAACGGCGAAGGAAACCGAGCAGCTTCACTTTCTCGGCGCTGGTCACGACCTGGTCGGGACCGCTGAACTTCATGCCGGCCTGGGCCAGCTGTTCCAGCAGTTTCTCCACCGGCGTGTTGACCAGTTGGGCGAGCTTGCGGATGGTGGTTTGCTGCGACATTCGGATCCTATGATCTTTTGGGCGCCCCCTCGACAGGTACGAAGGCAGCGCGGAGTCTACGCCCTGAGCGGCTCAGGGCACTGTTCATCGCTGGCTCATTCGCCGCGCTCCAGACGTGCCTGCGTGGCAATCATTCGCCACGCTCCAACCTGGCGATTTCTTCGGCGCGGGCGGCCAGGACCAGCGCCGCGGCACGCTCCAGGTCCACGCCCTCGATGCCGAACTCGACGATCTCGTCGGCCGCCAGGTCCGACAGGTCCTCGCTGGTGCACACGCCATTGGCCGCCAGTGCATGCGCAGTGGCCTGGTCCATGCCCGGCAGCGCCAGCAGGTCGTCGGCCGGCGCGCCGTCGGCGCCCTCCTCCACCGCCAGCGCCTCGTTGAGCAGCGCGTCGCGGGCACGGGCACGCAGTTCCTCGACGATGTCCTCGTCGAAGCCCTCCACCGCCAGCAGCTCGCCGATCGGCACGTAGGCGATTTCCTCGACGGTGCTGAAGCCCTCGCTGACCAGGATGCCGGCGATTTCCTCGTCCACTTCCAGCTTGTCATGAACAGCTGGCGGGCGACGGCCTGCTCGGCCTCGGACTTGGCGGTGACCTGGTCCTGGGTCATCACGTTGAGCTGCCAGCCGGTC
>Ga0182740_1000577_pt1 | contig 37177 bp, 40 predicted proteins | sample eDN5th37CKraftBY_FD_128872 | JGI IMG/M metagenome (GOLD analysis project Ga0182740, IMG submission 128872) | Enriched backyard soil microbial communities from Emeryville, California, USA - eDNA 5th pass 37_C Kraft BY (version 2) (version 2) | ecosystem: Environmental > Terrestrial > Soil >...
CGATCCGGGGTCGATGATCACCCGCGCCGAGAAGGTCGCCGGCGGCTTCAAGCTCAACGGCGCCAAGATGTGGATCTCGAACGCGCCGATCGCCGACATCGCCATCGTCTGGGCCAAGCTCGACGGCAAAATCCGCGGCTTCATCGTCGAGCGCGGCACCAAGGGCTTCTCCACGCCCAAGATCGAAGGCAAGCTTTCCTTGCGCACTTCGGTCACGGGCGAGATCGTGCTGGAGGATGCGGTGGTGCCGGAGGAGAATCTGCTGCCCGGCGCGTCGGGCCTCGCCGGCCCCTTCGGCTGCCTCAACATGGCGCGCTACGGCATCGCCTGGGGTGTGATCGGCGCCGCCGAGTTCTGCTGGCACGCCGCGCGGCAGTACACGCTCGACCGCAAGCAGTTCAACCGTCCGCTCGCCGCCAACCAACTCATTCAGAAGAAGCTCGCCGATATGCAGACCGAGATCGCGCTAGGGCTGCAAGGCGCGCTGCGGCTCGGCCGCATGCTGGAGCAGGGCAAGGCCGCGCCGCCCTCGATCTCGCTGATGAAACGCAACAACGCCGGCAAGGCGCTCGACATCGCGCGGCTCGCCCGCGACATGCACGGCGGCAACGGCATCTCCGACGAATTCCATGTCATGCGCGTGTTGTGCAACCTCGAGACGGTGAACACCTACGAGGGCACCCACGACATCCACGCCCTCATCCTCGGCCGCGCCCAAACCGGAATCCAGGCGTTCTTCTAAACGTTACAGAAGGCGGGCTTGACCCGCCCCACGATCCCCGCTTCATGATCCGGCTTCGTCCGCCGCCTCACGATTGCCGATCACGACGGTTCATCACAGACCATGGCCTCCCCCGTTTCCCCTCTCGCCCCGAAGTCCGTTCCCACCCTGCCGGCCATCGCCGGCGTCCGCATCGCCACGGCCGCGGCCGGCATCAAGTACAAAGGCCGCACCGACGTGTTGCTGGCGCTGTTCGATCCGGGCACGACGGCGGCGGGCGTCTTCACCCGTTCGAAATGCCCCTCGGCGCCGGTCGAATGGTGCCGCGACCATCTCAAGGGGGCAAAGCCTCGCGCGCTCGTGGTCAACTCCGGCAATGCCAACGCCTTCACCGGCAAGACCGGCCGGCAGGCGTGCAAATTCACCGCCGTGATCGCCGCCCGCGCCGCCGGATGCCGGCCGGCCGACGTGTTCCTCGCCTCGACCGGCGTGATCGGCGAGCCGCTGAAGGCACAGGCCTTCGACGGCGTGATGGACGGCATGGTCGCCGCGGCGAAGCCCGGTCTGTGGCTTGAGGCCGCCAAGGCGATCATGACCACCGACACCTTCCCCAAGGTCGCGACCGCCACCGCCAAGCTCGGCAAGGCCACCGTCACCATCAACGGCATCGCCAAGGGCGCCGGCATGATCGCGCCCGACATGGCGACGATGCTCTCTTACATTTTTACCGACGCGCCGATCGGCGCGCGCGCGCTGCAGACGCTGTTGAGCGAGGGCGTCACCGACACGTTCAACGCCGTCACCATCGACGGCGACACCTCGACCTCCGACACACTGATGGCGTTCGCGACCGGCGCCGCCGCGGACCTCGGCGCGCCGCGCATCGCCAAGGCCCATGATCCGCGGCTCAAGGCGTTCCGCACCGCCTTCAAGGCCGTGCTCGCCAGCTTGGCCGAGCAAGTGGCGCGCGACGGCGAAGGCGCGCGCAAGCTCGTCGAGATCACGGTCGAGGGCGCGACGTCGAAACAATCCGCCCGGCGGATCGCAATGTCGATCGCCAACTCGCCGCTGGTGAAGACCGCCATCGCCGGCGAGGACGCCAACTGGGGGCGCGTCGTCATGGCGGTGGGCAAGGCCGGCGAGCCCGCCGACCGCGACAAGCTTTCGATCTGGTTCAACGGCATCCGCGTGGCCCATAAGGGCGCACGCGACCCCGCCTACCGGGAGGCGGTGGTGTCGAAGGCGATGAAAAGCCCGACCATCGCGCTCAAGGTCGCGCTCGGCCTCGGCCGCGGCGCGGACCGCGTGCTGACCTGCGATCTCACCAAGGAATACGTCGCGATCAACGGCGACTATCGGTCGTGATTTGATGAGAAACGTTGAACCGGTGTTAACCAGGCTCGCGACGCCGCCCGTTTCCGCGACGGTATTGAGTTGCTCTTAACCGCGCGCCGTCTACCGTCGAGGTTGGGCTTGTGAGCGTCAAACTCGTTCTTGTTGCCGCCTGTGCGCTTGTCGATGCCGATGGCCGGGTGCTCCTCGCCGAGCGCCCCGCCGGCAAGACGATGGCAGGGTTGTGGGAGTTTCCCGGCGGCAAGGTCGAGGTCGGCGAGCGGCCCGAAGACACGTTGATACGGGAGTTGAAAGAAGAACTCGGGATCGTCGTCAAGGAGCCATGCCTGGCGCCGCTGACCTTCGCGAGTCACGCCTATGCCGATTTCCACCTCCTGATGCCGCTTTATGTTTGCCGGCGCTGGGAGGGGATCGCCGCGCCGCAGGAAGGCCAGCGCCTCGCCTGGGTTCGGCCGAACAAGCTTCGGGACTACAAGATGCCGCCGGCCGACGAACCGCTGGTGTCGCATCTGATGACGCTGCTGTGAAGGAGACGGAAAGCATGCCGCCGTTCCACATCCTGCGCGCCGAAGTCGCACGGACGCTGGCACGATTCTGCTCCGACGAGCGCGGCGCGACAGCCATCGAATATGCGCTGATCGCCAGCGGCGTGAGCGTGGCCATCGCCGCAACTGTCTGGAACCTGGGCGAGACGCTAAAGACCCAATTCTACGACAAACTCAAAATCACGCCCTGACGGCGCCGCCTCTCCCCGCGAGTTCCTGTCAAAGCACTCCCGGAGTCATCGGCCCGCTTTCTCTCCCGCCGAGAACTCTTTCGCGTGCAGCGCATCGGCCAGCCGGGCGCGCGCCGAGCCGGGCGCGAGCGGCTTTTGCTGGCTTTCGTGCGGCGCCCAGCCCGACAGCCAGATCATGTCGAACGTCGCACGGATGCGGCCATCGGCGTCGGCAAATCGCTCGCCGTAGATTTCCAGCGCGCGCCGCAGCGTGGCGCGCCGCAACGGCACGCGACGGCGTTCGACCAGCGCGTTGCCGGCCCCCATGCGACGCAGGTCGTGCATCAGCGCCAGCGGCGAAGCGTAACGCACCGTCACGCGGTCGATATCGGTGACAGGCAGCGCGAAGCCCGCGCGTTGCAGCAGCGCGCCGACATCGCGCAGATCGGCAAACGGCGCGACGCGCGGCGACACGCCGCCCTCGATTTCCGCTTCGGCTTCGGCGAAGGCTGTCCGCAACTCGATCAGGCTTTCGCCGCCCATCAGCACCGCAAGCAGCAGACCGTCCGGCCGGAGCGCGCGGCGGATTTGCAGCAGCGTGCCCGGCAAGTCGTTGACGAACTGCAACGCCAGCGCCGAGACAACGAGCCCGATCGAACCGTCGCGGAACGGCAGCGCCTCCTCGTCGGCGACAACCGCGAGACGTTGCGCGCGATCATCCGGCAAATCGCGAGCGACGGCGACGACTGCGCCGACGCGATCCGCCATCGCGCGGCGCACCGCGTCGGTCGGCGTGCCGAGATCGACGGCAAGCTCGAAATCACGCAGGACGGCGGACAAGCGGCTCGCCAGGTCGTCGGCGGCGCGATCGAGCAGGAAGGTCGCGGGGCCGATCTTGGCTGCGCGCGCACGACGCTCGCGCAGCAAGGGGCGGTCAAAGACAACAGGATTCGACATCCGCCTATTGTAGGATCAATGCCGCTTCATCGCGAGGCCGCGTTCGCGCGACGACGCGATCTTTTTTTTCACCTCTCTCATCGGCCGAGCGCCCGTTGAGGCCGCGCGCCGACGACGATAGGCTTGCAAGCCATGCAAGACACAATGGCCAAGCCCGGTAACGCGGCACGCCTGCGCCGTGCGGCGGCACCGTTGCGTGCGCTTTTCGGCCATGCGCTCGACGCCGCGTTGCCGACGCTGTGTCCGTCGTGCCGGGAGCCGGTCGATGGCAGCGGCTTGTGCGCGTCCTGCTGGTCGAAATTGTCGCTGATCGCGCCACCCTATTGCCCGCGGCTTGGCATCCCCTTCGCCTACGATCCGGGCCCGGGCGTGCTGTCGATGCAGGCCGTTGCCGATCCGCCGGCCTATCACCGGGCGCGCGCCGCGGTGCGCTATGACGATGTCGCCCGCGCGTTGGTCCATGCGCTGAAGTATGGCGACCGCCTCGACCTTGCGCCGCCGATGGGCCGCTGGATGGCGCGCGCCGGGCGCGAGGTGCTCGAGGGCGCGGAGGCCCTGGTGCCGGTGCCGCTGCACTGGCGGCGGCTTTGGACCCGGCGCTTCAACCAGTCGGCGCTGCTGGCCCAGACCATTTCCCGCGAAGCCGGAGTCGCCGTCGGCGAGGGCCTGTTGAAGCGCGCCAAGCCCACCGCTCAGCAGGTCGGCCTGTCGCAAGCCGAACGCGCCCGCAATGTCCAGGGCGCCTTCCGCGTGCCGGACGACGGCCGGGCGGCCGTGGCCGGACGACGGCTGGTGCTGATCGACGACGTGCTCACCTCCGGCGCCACGGCCGACGCTTGCGCCCGCGCCCTGTTGCGGGCGGGCGCCCAAAGCGTGGATCTGCTGGTGTTCGCCCGGGTTGCCGACGCGATCGCAACCCCCATATAACAAGGCCGCTGCACCCGCGAGACAACGCCGAAGCCGACCATGCCGCCCGTCGAAATCTACACCACGCCCTATTGTCCGTATTGCATGGACGCCAAGGCGCTCCTGAAAAAGAAGCATGTCGCGTTCACGGAGATCGACGTCAGCCGCGACCGGGCACAACGCAGCCGGATGACCGAGCGCGCCCACGGCCGCATGACGGTGCCCCAGATCTTCATCGGGGAAACCCACGTCGGCGGTTGCGACGACCTCTATGCACTGGAGGGCGAGGGCAAGCTCGATTCGCTGCTGCAGGGTTCGAGCATCTCGACGAGTGCGTCACCATGAGCGCGCACGCCGCGGGCGGTTCGACGTTCCGCATCGGCCTGATCCAGATGCGCTCGGGCCGCACGCCGGCGGCCAACATCGACGCCGCGGCCAAGCTGATCGGCGAAGCCAGGGACGGCGGCGCCGATTACATCCAGACGCCGGAGATGACCAATCTCATGGAGACGGGCCGCGACCGGCTGCTCGCCGCCATCGTCGAGGAGGAGCAAGACTCGAGCCTGGCGACGTTCCGCGAACTGGCGCGCACGCTGTCGATCCATCTCCATATCGGTTCGCTTGCGGTGAAGGTCGCGCCCGACCGCGCGGCGAATCGCTCGTTCCTGATCGACCCGCGCGGCGACATCGTCGCCCGCTACGACAAGATCCACATGTTCGATGTCGATCTCGCCGGCGGCGAAACCTATCGCGAGTCGCGCAGCTACCGCCCCGGCGAAACCGCTGTCGTATCCGACCTGCCGTGGGGACGCATCGGCCTGACCATCTGCTACGACCTGCGCTTCCCATCGCTCTATCGCGCGCTGGCCGAGGCCGGCGCGTCGTTCCTTGCCATTCCATCGGCATTCACGCAGCAGACCGGCGAGGCGCACTGGCACGTCCTCAATCGCGCACGCGCCATCGAGAACGGCTGCTACGTGTTCGCCGCCGCGCAGGCCGGCCGGCACGAGAGCGGCCGCGAGACGTTCGGCCACTCGCTGGTGGTCGATCCCTGGGGCCGTGTCATCGCCGAAGGCGGCGTCGAACCGGGCGTGGTGCTGGTCGATATCGACCCGGCCGCGGTTGCGGCGGCGCGGGCCCGCGTACCGTCGCTGCAGCACGGCCGGCGCTTCGAACTGGTCGAGCCGCTCGCCGAGCCAACGCATCTGCGCGCCGTCGGAGGACCGACATGATCCGCTACTCGCTTGTTTGCGAGCGCAAGCACGAATTCGAGATTTGGTTCAAAAACTCCGCCGACTATGACAAGCAGTCGAAGCGCGGCCTGGTGACATGCCCCTCCTGCGGTTCGGCCAAGGTCGGGAAGGCTCTGATGGCGCCGGCACTCGGCCGCAGCGCGAAAAAGAAGGGCGCGCCGCACGAGGCAGCCGTCGCCGAAGCACCGGCACGCGCGCCCGACAACAAAGCCCCTGTCGCGATGATGTCGCCACAGGAGCGTGAGTTCCGCGCCAAGCTCAAGGAATTGCGCGACCACCTCCTCAAGAACGCCGAGAACGTCGGCGAGCGCTTCCCCGAGGAAGCGCGCAAGATGCATTACGGCGAAACCGAGTATCGCTCGATCTACGGCGAAGCCTCGCCCCGCGAGGCCAAGGAACTGCTCGACGAAGGCGTGGAGCTGCATCCCATCCCGGTGCTGCCCGACGAGCGGAATTAGAGTCTTCTTCCGCTTTTGATGAGCACCGTCGTCATGCGCGGACTCGATCCGCGCATGACGCCACGTCGCGTTTCCATCAGGTCGTGAGCACGCTCTAACGTTGCAAACGTTCAGCTTCGCGAAGCACGGCAACGCGACACGCCCGCCTGTCCGTTTGCGCCTGTCCGTTTGCGCCCGCCAACCGCGAGCCAAGGTGCGACATATCGCGCCAGATACGGCGTGTTTTCCGCGAATTTGCCGCTCGCGGGGTGGCCATCACCGGATCGACGCCCTAGGTTCCCCCTTCAACCCAAACAACAGAGGGAGCGGAACCATTCTTGGATGCAATGGCAATTCCGAAATCATCGACTTTTCACAGATCAACGCGTCGAAGGCCAATTTCGACGACATTTATAGAATGGCGGATCCCCGCGCCTATTTCTCCGTCCTTGGCGCGCTGGACTACATGATCCCCGATGTCGCCGAGCCGGTGATCCGGCAGATCCTTGCGGCCAAGGCCGACGTCGATGGAGGGGCCGAGCCGGTGGTGCTCGATGTCGGCTGCTCTTACGGCATCAATGCCGCGCTTCATCGCTTCCGGCTCAGCTTCGACATGTTGCGGCGACGCTATGCGCGCCGCGAAATGGCGGCGTTGAACTCGGACACGATGATCGACCTCGATCGGAATTACTTCGCATCCTGGCCCGACACCGGCCAAGGTCATTTCATCGGCCTCGATGCGTCGCAGCCTGCGATCCGTTATGCCAAGACAGTCGGCTTGTTGGATGACGGTGTCGCCATCGATCTCGAGAAGGCCTCGTTATCTCCGGAGCAAGCGAGGGTTGTCGGCCGCGCCAACGTCATTCTGGCCACCGGCTGCGTCGGCTACGTCACCGAGAAGACCTATCGCAATCTGCTCGACGCCATCGACCGGACGCCGTGGATCGTCTCGTTCGTGCTGCGGTTGTTTCCCTATGAGCCGTTGGCATCGGTCTTTGCCGAACGCGGACTCGTCACCGAACGGCTGCAGGGCGCGACCTTCGTGCAACGGCGCTTCCGCGATGTCGAGGAGTTTGAAAGCACCATCGCAACACTGAAGGAGCGCGGCGTCGATACGGCGGGCTTCGAATCCGAAGGCCTGTTTCACGCGGATCTTTTCCTGTCGCGCCCCGAAGCAGACGCCAAGGCGCTGCCGCTGGAAACGCTGGTCACCGTGACGAGCGGCCGCAACAAGACGGTCGGGCCGCGATACGTCACGGTCGATGCCGATCACGGCACGCAGGTCGCGCTGGTCTCGTGAACGCTTGCCAACACGAACCACAATCCCGGCGCGACCGCGCCGGGATCATGCTCGCGGCTATTTCTCCTGCACCCAGATCAGCAGCGCGCAACCGGCGACGATAAGGACGATGCCGAGCGCATCGCGCCGGCTGGTGGCCTGCTTGAAGGCGAACAGCGAGATCGCCTGCGCGAACAGCACTTCGACCAGCGCCAGCGTGCGTACGTTGGCGACGCTGGTCAGCGCGAAGGCGAGAAACCAGAACTCCGACGCCACCGCGCCCATGAAGCCCGCGAACAGCGACGGACGCCAGGCGCGCATGATGGCCGTCAGCACGCCGCTGTCGCGAACGGCAAGGTAGAGCGTCAGCGCCGCGGCCTGCATCACCAGGCCGACCGCCACCGTGAAGGTCGCGGCCATCACGAAGCTCGGCAAGCCGAGCGACAGGATCGCGCCGCGATAGCCGACCGCGGAGATCGCGAACATCGCGCCCGAGAACAGGCCGAGCAGCACCGGCCGCAGGCCGCCCTCCAGTGCCGCCTTGCCCTTGAGCGAAATCGCAACGACACCGGCCGTGGCGATCAGGATCGCGGCGAGGATGCCGGGCGTCAGGGCGTCGCCGAGGAAGATCAGGCCGAAGACGGCGGCCTGGATTGCTTCGGTCTTGATGTAGGCGATGGTGACCACGAACGAACGGTCGTTCATGGTCGCAAGCATCAACGCGGTCGCAAGAATCTGCGCGCCGGCGCCGAGCACCGCCCAAGGCCAGAACACCAGGGGCGGATCGGGCAGCGCCGAGCCGGTCACGAGCACGATCGCGGCAAGGATCGCGAGCGCGAACGGAAAGCCGAACAGGAAGCGCACATGGGTGGCGCCGACGGTGCCGAGCGTCGTGGTCAGCTCGCGCTGCATGGCATTGCGCGCGGTCTGTCCCGCCGCGGCAAGAAGCGTGAACGGAATCCAGAGCAGGCTCGTGGCGAGCATGAGATCGCGCTTTCAAACGTCATGCCCGGCGTGATGCCGGGCATTCGCGGTGCGTTTTCTACGAAGGCGTGGGGCGCCGGGACAACCCCGGCGATGACAGGGATGATCTGCGCGGGCCGCCTAAGTGGCCTTCTCCGCCACCATCATATAGTTGACGTCGGTATCGCGCGAAAGCTGCCAGCGGTCCGCAAGCGGGTTGTAGATCACGCCCTGTTCGGCGACCACGTCGAGCCCGCCCTGCTCCATCGCGATCTCGAGTTCGTTGGGCGTCACGAACTTGTCCCAGCGATGGGTGCCGACCGGCAGCCAGCGCAGGATATATTCCGCGCCGACGATGGCGAGCGCGAAGCTCTTGAGCGTGCGGTTGAGCGTGGCGGCGATCATCATGCCGCCCGGCTTGACCATGTCGGCGCAGCTCTGGACGAACAACGGCACGTCGGCGACGTGCTCCACCACCTCCATCGCCAGCACCACGTCGAACCGCTCGCCGGCCGCGGCGAGGTCCTCGGCCGTGCCGCAACGGTAGTCGATGGCCAGATCGCTCTGCGCGGCGTGCTCGGCCGCCACCGCAATGTTGGTTTCGGACGGATCCACGCCGACCATCGAAGCGCCAAGGCGGGCCAGCGGCTCGGACAGAAGGCCGCCGCCGCAGCCGATGTCCAGCATCCGCAGGCCTTTCAGGGAATCGAGCCGCCGGGCGTCGCGGCCGAACCGCTTCGCCGCCTGGTCGCGGATATAGCCAATCCGCACCGGATTGAATTTGTGCAGCGGCGCCATCTTGCCGCGCGGGTTCCACCATTCGGCGGCAAGCGCGGAAAACCGCTCGACCTCGGCCCGGTCGATGGTTCCGCCCCCGGATGCGCCCCGGTGCTGTGCTGTCGCGGCCATGCCCGCTCTCTCGTCCCCGCTCTTTGACGTAAACCAGGCGCCGCGGTTGCGGCCCCCGAACCTCGCCGGTATGTATACGCGCCTTTTCGGCTTGGCGCTCCAGCGGGTTTGCGCCGCCGAGTCTTTAAGTGTTGGAGACGCCTCGCGTGGCCCGTCTAGTGATGAAATTCGGCGGAACGTCGGTCGCCGACATCGACCGCATCCGCAATGTGGCGCACCATGTCAAGCGCGAGGTCGATGCCGGTCACGAGGTGGCCGTGGTGGTGTCGGCCATGTCCGGCAAGACCAACGAACTGGTGGCCTGGTGCCGGGCAGCCTCGCCCCTGCACGACGCCCGCGAATACGACGCCGTGGTGGCCTCGGGCGAGCAGGTGACCTCGGGTCTGCTGGCGATCACGCTCGAGGGCATCGGTGTCAACGCCCGCTCCTGGCAGGGCTGGCAGATCCCGATCCTGACCGACAACGTCCACGGCTCGGCGCGCATCGCCGACATCGACGGCGGCGAGCTGATCAAGCGCTTCAAGGAGCGCAAGGAGGTCGCCGTCGTCAGCGGCTTCCAGGGCATCCACAAGGACACCGGCCGCATCACCACGCTGGGACGCGGTGGCTCGGACACCTCGGCTGTGGCGATCGCGGCCGCGATCAAGGCCGACCGTTGCGACATCTACACTGACGTGGACGGCGTCTACACCACCGACCCGCGCGTGGTGCCCCGCGCGCAGCGGCTCGACAAGGTCGCGTTCGAGGAAATGCTGGAGCTGGCTTCGCTCGGCGCCAAGGTCTTGCAGGTGCGTTCGGTCGAGCTCGGCATGGTGCACAGGGTGCCGATCTTCGTGCGCTCGAGCTTCGACAAGCCCGACGACATCGACCCCTACGGCACGCCGCCGGGCACGCTTATCTGCGACGAGGAGGATATTGTGGAACAGCAGGTCGTCACCGGCATCGCCTTCTCCAAGGACGAAGCGCAGATTTCCGTCCGTCATGTCCCCGACAAGCCGGGTGTCGCCGCGGCGATCTTCGGCCCGCTGGCGGACGCCGCCATCAACGTCGATATGATCGTGCAGAACGTCTCCGCCGACGGCGCCACCACCGACCTCACCTTCACGGTGCCGGCGGGCGATTATCGCCGCGCGGCCGACGTGCTGGAAAAGTCCAAGGGCGCGATCGGTTTCAACCGCATCGACGGCGAGACAGACGTGGCCAAGGTGTCGGTGATCGGCATCGGCATGCGCAGCCACGCCGGCGTCGCCGCCGACGCCTTCAAGGCGCTGGCCGGTCGCGGCGTCAACATCCGCGCCATCACCACGTCGGAAATCAAGTTCTCGGTGCTCATCGACGCCGCCTACACCGAGCTTGCGGTGCGCACGCTGCACACGCTCTACGGGCTCGACAAATAGTCGGCGTTTACGTCAGCCCATGCCCGGCGATGGCGTCGATGTGATGCCGCGCCGACCCCTCGGAAAAGCAGCAGAACACCACGCGGGTCACGCCACGCGGCTTTTCGGACAAGCTTGAGACGACCGCGCCGACCGCGATCCGCGCGGCCTGCTCCGCCGGGAAGCGATACACGCCGGTCGATATGGCGGGAAAAGCGATGGACCGCAGGCCGTTGTCGGCGGCAAGCGCCAGCGCCGTGCGGTAGCAGGAGGCGAGCAGGTCCGGCTCGCCGCGGCTCCCGCCGCCCCACACCGGCCCGACCGCATGGATGACATGGCGCGCCGGCAGATCGTAGCCGCGCGTGATCTTGGCCGAGCCGGTGGCGCAACCGCCAAGGGTCCGGCACTCGCCCAACAGCCCCGGCCCCGCGGCGCGATGGATCGCGCCGTCCACCCCGCCGCCGCCCAGCAACGACGTGTTGGCGGCGTTGACGATGGCATCGACATCGAGCGTGGTGATGTCGGCCACCATGACCTCCAGCCGCGATGGGCCGGCCGCGACGGTAAGAAGCACGGGCTGCATCCCACCAACGTAACACAGCTTGCGCTTGACCGTCCGCAGCCGGCCGCGTTTGCTGTGCCGATCATAACCGGCGGCAGACCGGGCATCGGGAGGGAGCAACCATGAAATCCGTTGCAATCGGAATTGCAGCGGCCGCCGTCGCGGCCGTGTTCGTTCAAGCGGAGCCGGCGACGGCGCAAAGCTGGCCGTCCAAGCCGATCCATCTCATGGTCGGCTTCGGTGCCGGGGGCGGCACCGACGTCGCCACGCGCATCGTCGCCGAACCGCTGGGCGACGTGCTCGGCCAGCGGTTCGTTGTCGAGAACAAGCCGGGCGCCGGCGGCACCATAGCCGGCGATATCGTCGCCAAGGGTGCAAAGGACGGCTATAACGCGCTGATGATCTCGACCGGACACACCGTGTCCGCGGTCATGATCAAGTCGCAGGCCTATGACGCGGTGAAGGACTTCGCGCCGGTCGGCATCGTCGCCAACTCCGCCATCGCCATCGTTGTCGCGAAGGATTTTCCCGCCAACGACCTGAAGGGTCTGATCGACCTCATCAAATCCAATCCCGGAAAATACAATTACGGCACGGTCGGCGTCGGCTCGACGCAGCATCTGACCGCGGAGTTGTTTCGTCAGCGTGCCGGGCTGCAAATACAGGCGGTATCGTTCCGCACCACCGGCGAGGTCGTCACCGCGCTTCTGCGCAAGGACGTGGCCTATGCCTTCGATATCGCCCATGCCGTGCGCGGACAGGTGGCGTCGGGACAGTTGAAGCTGATCGCAGTCTCGACCGGCAAGCGGTTCCCCTCGATCCCCAATGTTCCGACGATGATCGAATCCGGGATGCCGGGCTTCGAGGTCAACGGCTGGTACGGCCTGGTCTATCCGGCGGGCGTGCCGGCGGCCATCATCGCCAAGACGCATGCGGCGCTGAGCGAAGTGCTGTCGCGCGACACCGTCAAGAAGCAGCTCGCCAACATCGGCGCGGAAGCCTCGCTGTCCACGCCGGAGCAATTCAAGACGCTGATCGCCGACGAGATCGCGCGCTGGCGCGACGTGGCGAAAACCGCGGGGCTGCAGCCGCAATAGCCTGCCGGGAATTGACGCCGCCGCCGGGGCGCGCTTGATGGCGGAGCGCGGTCGAACAGCCGCGCTCCGAAGCACTCGACCGGAATCCATGCGCTTTCCCGCTCCGCTCATTCCCGCGACGCTGGTCAAACGCTACAAGCGCTTCCTCGCCGACGTGATTTTGCCGAACGGCGAAACCGCGACCGTGCATATCGCCAATCCCGGCGCGATGACGGGGCTCGCGACGCCCGGCGCACGGGTGTGGCTGTCGAAGTCCGACAACGCCAAGCGCAAGCTGGCCCATAGCTGGGAACTGGTGGAGGTCGATTTCGGCGGCGGCGCGGAGCTGGTCGGCGTCAACACCGGTCATCCCAATCCGCTGATCGGCGCGGCGCTGGCGGCCGGCGCGATCCCTACGCTGTCGGGTTACGACACCATCCGCCGCGAGGTGAAATACGGCAAGAGCTCCCGCGTCGATTTCCTGCTGGAGAGCGCGGCGCGGCCGCCCTGCTATGTCGAGATCAAGAACGTGCACCTGATGCGCCAATCGGGACTGGCGGAGTTTCCCGACGCCAGGACCGAGCGCGGGGCGAAACATCTTGTCGAATTGGGCGACATGGTCGAGCAAGGCGCGCGGGCGGTGATGCTCTATGTGATCCAGATCGGCTCGGCCGCGCGCTTCAAACTGGCGCGCGACATCGACCCGAAATACGGCGCGGCTTATGACGCAGCGCGAGCGCGGGGCGTGGAAGCGATGGCGTGGAAGTGCCGGATCGAACCGGGCGGAATCGAAGTCGATACGCCGGTGCCGATCCTGGAGTGATTGGCGCGGCGGCGATGTCGAACATCGCCGCCGCGCCATTTTTTAGCTTTTGATGAACGTGCCGTTGCGCAGCTCGTGCACCGCCTGCTGCAATTCAGCCTGCGTGTTCATCACGATCGGCCCGTACCAGGCGACCGGCTCCTCGATCGGCTTGCCGGACACCAGCAGGAAGCGGATACCGCGCTCGCCCGCCTGCACCGTCACCTCGTCGCCACGGTCGAACACCACCAGCGAACGGTTGCCGGTCTGCTCGCGCAGCGTCACCTCGCGGCCGTCGATCTCCTTCTCGGTCAACACGCCGAACGGCTGCGAGGCGTAGTTGAACGAGCCGGAGCCGTCGAAGATGTAAGCGAAGGCGTGCCGGTCAACCTCGACCTTGAACGTCTTGCGCTGGCCGGCAGGCACGAACACGTCGAGGTAACGCGGATCGGCCGCGACGCCTTCCACGGGGCCTTTCTTACCCCAGAAGTCGCCGGTGATGACGCGCACATGGGTGCCGTCGTCATCGACGATCTCGGGGATGTCGGCGGCCTTGATGTCCTGGTAGCGCGGCTTGGTCATCTTCAGGTCGCGCGGCAGATTGGCCCAGAGCTGGAAGCCGTGCATCCGGCCCTTGGCGTCACCCCTCGGCATTTCCTGGTGCATGATGCCGCTGCCCGCGGTCATCCACTGCACATCGCCCGCACCGAGCGTTCCCTTGTTGCCCAGGCTGTCGCCGTGATCGACCTCGCCGGCGAGCACGTAAGTGATCGTCTCGATGCCGCGATGCGGATGCCAGGGGAAGCCTGCCTTGTAGTCGTCCGGCCGGTCGTTGCGGAAATCGTCCAGCAACAGGAACGGATCGAACTCCTTGGTTTCGCCAAACCCGAAGGCACGGCGCAGATGCACGCCGGCCCCCTCCATCGTGGGCTTGGATTCGATGATCTTCTTCACCGGGCGGATGGACATGACACACTCACCTTTCCGTGCCGCGCTCCGATGAGCCGCGGCCGCTGTTCTACGGTTTCATCTCAAGCGGCATTCCGAGCCTTTGAAGGCGTGGCCAGCTTCGCCACCAGCGCGGCGAACTGGTCGAGGAAGGATTTCAGGAACCCGCGCGTTCCCTCGTCGGTCACAACGTCGTTGGCGTCGATCAGGCCCGGCTTGAACTGCAGATAGGCCTCACCGCCCGCGAGCACGACGCCCTGCGCGCCGAGAATCTGCCGCAGGTGCTGCTGCGCCAGCGCCGTGCTGATCGCACCCTGCGAGGTGCCGGTCACGGCCACGACCTTGCCGGTCCAGGAATTCTTGCCCCAGGGTCGCGCACCCCAGTCGATGGCGTTCTTCAGCACCGCGGGGATCGAACGGCTATGCTCGGGCGTGACAATCAGGATACCGTCTGCCGCAGCCAGTTCCGATTTGAACCGGACCACGCTCGGGGCGAGGGTTCCCTCATCGTCCTGGTTGTAGAGCGGCAGATCGTCAATCTGTGCGAACTTGAATTCGAGCGTGCCGCCGCCGAGCTTCGCCAGCGCCTGGGCGAACTTGCGGTTGATGGACTCGCGGCGGTTGCTGCCGACGATAAGGGCGATCTTGAATTGGGCCATGAGGGTGTTACCTTTCGGTACGTAGTTACGAGTTTATACCAAGGCTAGATAAATGACTGCGCGCCGCAAGCAAGAAGGCACATCGGTGTTACCGGGTAACCTGCACGTTCCCGAGGACTGCCGGGCGGTCAGCGAGGTGCTGTCGCGGGTCGGCGACAAATGGACCATCCTGGTGGTCGGGGAGCTTGGCGAGGGCCCACGCCGGTTCAATGAAATCCGCCGCCAGCTCGGCAGCATCTCGCAGCGGATGCTGACCTTGACGCTGCGGGGGCTCGAGCGCGACGGCTTGGTGCTGCGCACGGTCTTCCCCACCGTGCCCCCGCGCGTCGAATACCAATTGACCGAGCTCGGCCACTCGCTGCTCGAGCCGGTGAGCGGACTCGGCCTATGGGCGCGCCAGCACCGCGCCGCGATCCAGGAGGCGCGTCGCCGCTTCGACGATACGGCCGCGCGGAACGAAAGCGGCTAGCGCGTCCGCTTGCTTTGCGGGGCCAAGTCCTTAAATTGCGAGGAACCATGACATACGTTGAAGCGGTGGCCGCGCCGCTGCGAAAAACCGGGCAAATCAAGCTGCACGGCAAGGACGCCTTCGAGGGCATGCGCAGGGCCGGACGGCTCGCCGCGCAATGCCTCGACATGCTGGTCGATGAGATCAAGCCCGGCGTCAGCACCGAAGCCATCGACCGGCTGGTGGCGGACTTCGGCCGCGACCACAAGGCATTGCCGGCGACGCTGATGTATCGCGGCTACCGCAAATCGACCTGCACGTCGATCAACCACGTCGTCTGCCACGGCATTCCCGGCGAGAAGCCGTTGAAGGAAGGCGACATCGTCAACGTCGATGTTACCTACATCCTCGACGGCTGGCACGGCGACTCGAGCCGGATGTACGCGGTGGGCGAGATTCCGCGCCGCGCCGAGCGGCTGATCGAAGTCACCTACGAGGCCATGATGCGCGGCATCGCCGTCATCAAGCCCGGCGCCACCACCGGCGACATCGGCGACGCCATCCAGAGCTACGTCGAGGCACAGCATATGAGCGTCGTGCGCGACTTCTGCGGCCACGGCCTGGGCCGGCTGTTCCACGACGAGCCGAACATCGTCCACGTCGGACGGCCCGGCGAGGGCATCGTGCTGCGGCCGGGCATGTTCTTCACCGTCGAGCCGATGATCAATCTCGGCCGCCCGCATGTGAAGGTGCTGTCCGACGGCTGGACCGCGGTGACGCGTGACCGCTCGCTGTCCGCCCAGTTCGAGCACTCGGTCGGCGTCACCGACACCGGCGTGGAAATCTTCACGACCTCGCCCAAGGGCCTGCACCAGCCGCCTTACCGGACCTGACCGCCGCACGCCGAACGGCCGTCGTCGCGCGGGGCGATTGCAAAGACCCGGCACTCCCATCATCCTGGCAACGAAAGCAGCACGTTGGGTCGTCGATGGCGGCACGGTCTCGGAACGGTGCGAAAGCGGACGGGCTGTCCGAACAGGCGCCGCACTACCTCGGCCATCGCGAACGGCTGCGGGCGCGTTTCCGCGAGTCCGGCCCCGACGCCGTCACCGACTACGAGCTGCTGGAGCTGGTGCTGTTCCGCGCCATCCCACAGCGTGACATCAAGCCGCTCGCCAAGGAGCTGATCGCCAAGTTCGGCTCGTTCGCCGAGGTTCTGGCCGCGCCGCCCAAACGGCTGGCCGAGATCAAAGGCATCGGCGAGGCCGCGATCACGGACCTGAAGATCGTGCACGCCGCCGCCGGGCGGATGGCGCGCGGCAAAGTCAAGAAGCGCCCTGTGCTGTCGTCGTGGTCCGCCGTGCTGGAATACTGCCGCACCACGATGGCCTTCGCCGAGAAGGAGCAGTTTCGCATCATCTTCCTCGACAAACGCAACCAGGTGATGGCGGACGAACTGCAACAGACCGGCACGGTGGACCACACGCCGGTCTATCCGCGTGAGGTGGTCAAGCGCGCGCTCGAACTCTCGGCCACCGCCATCATCCTCGTGCACAACCATCCGTCCGGCGATCCGACGCCCTCGCACGCCGACATCCAGATGACGCAGTCGATCATCGACATCGCCAAGCCGCTCGGCATCTCCGTGCACGACCACATCATCGTCGGCAAGGAAGGCCATGCGAGCCTGAAGGGCCTGCGGCTGATCTGACGCGAGCGCCTCAAGCCATTGGACTTCGGTCCAACTCGATTTCCAAATCCATCCATTCCAGGCTTTCGATCCGTAGTTTCGCGATCTCGCGCCGAAGCGCCCGAAGCACGATGCCGGCGCGCGCTGTGCTCTGTCGGCGACGCGCCTCGACGTCGTTTCCCCTTGGTCCAACTCAACCGCAACCGGGCGCGCTGCTAGCTTCCACAGCCAGATGCGCGCGCAGGCGCGCACTCAAAACATGTGGAGGATGGCATGAGCGCGACAAGCAAAAAGGCCAGCGACGTCAGCCGACGAAACATTCTGCTCGGTGGCACCACATTCGCGGCGGCCTCGGCCATTGTCCCCACGATGGCCACTCAAACCGCGCAAGCTCAGCCGCGGCCTGCCGCGCCGCCATCCGGGCGCAAGCCGAACATCCTGTTCATCATGGGCGACGACATCGGCTGGTTCAACGTCAGCGCCTACAATATGGGAATCATGGGTTATCGCACGCCCAACATCGACCGGATCGGCCGGGAGGGTGCGGTTTTCACCGATTGGTACGGTCAGCAGAGCTGCACCGCCGGCCGCGCGGCCTTCGTCACCGGGCAATCGCCGATCCGCACCGGCCTGACCAAGGTCGGGCTGCCGGGCGCCGAGCTCGGACTCGGCCCGCTCGATCCGAGCGTCGCCGATGTGCTGAAGACCTACGGCTACGCCACCGGCCAGTTCGGCAAGAACCACCTCGGCGACCGCGACGAACACCTGCCGACGGCCCACGGCTTCGACGAGTTCTTCGGCAACCTCTATCACCTCAATGCCGAGGAGGAGCCGGAGAACCCCGACTATCCGAAGGACCCAAATTTCCGCAAACGCTTCGGCCCGCGCGGCGTGCTTCACAGCTATGCCGACGGCAGGATCGAGAATACGGGTCCCCTGAACACCAAGCGCATGGAGACGATCGACGAGGAGTTTCTCACGGCGGCCAAGGACTTCATCAACCGTCAACACCGGGCCGACCGGCCGTGGTTCTGCTACTTCAACTCAACGCGAATGCACATCTTCACGCACCTCAAAGAGGCCTCAAAAGGCAAGACCGGGCTTGGTGTCTATCCAGACGGCATCGTCGAACACGATGGACAGGTCGGCGAACTCCTCAAGCTCGTCGATGACCTGGGCGTCGCCGACAACACCATCGTCGTCTACACCACCGACAATGGCGCGGAGGTCTTTACGTGGCCCGATGGCGGCGCCACTCCGTTCAAGGGCGAGAAAGCGACCAACTGGGAGGGTGGCTTCCGTGTGCCGTGCCTTATCAAGTGGCCGGGCGTCATCAAGGCCGGCACGATCATCAACGATGTCTGCGCGCACGAGGACTTCATCCCGACGTTCGCGGCGATGGCGGGCGAGCCCGACCTGGTTGAGAAATTGACGAAGGGCCACACGCTGAACGGCAAAACGTTCAGGGTCCATCTCGACGGCACGAACCTCCTGCCCTTCTTCAAGGGCGATGTGAAAGACTCACCGCGTCGCGAATTTCTCTACTGGAGCGACGACGGCGACTTGATGGCGATTCGCGTACGCGAGTGGAAAATCACTTTCATGGAGCAGCAGACCGAACTCGACCCCAAGACTCCTCTTAGCGTTTGGCAGGGTCAATTCAACAAGCTGCGCGCGCCCAATATCTATAACTTGCGCTCGGATCCGTTCGAGCGCGGCCCTCAAAGCATCAACTATGGAGACTGGCAGACTCATCGGATATTCCTGCTTGTTCCGGCGCAGGCGGTCGTGGCGCAATGGCTTGAAAGTTTCAAGGATTTCCCGCCACGGGCGAAGGCGGCAAGCTTCACGATCAGCGACGCGATGGAGAAGATCACGACCACCGGCTCAGGCAAGAACTGAAGGCGCACCTTCGTCGCGCACCGGGCGCTACTTGCGCACCATCAGCATCGGGTTGGCGGTTTCGGGAATGCGATGCCAGCGCGCATCCTCGGCCTCCTCGAAGCGCCACGACTGGCCGGCAGCCGACCGCAGCACGATCTCGCCGCGGTCCATCTGCCACGTCGCCGGCGCAAAGCGCGTCACCACGGCATCGCACGGCTGCTGCACGCGGACGGCGAAGTCGTCGCCCGCGGCCGTGGAGGTGAGCGTCAGCGTGCAGATGGCGCGGCCGGTGCGACGGACGATCGACCATTCGCCCGCGATCTGTTCGGCGGTTTTCGGCGCGGGACCAAGCGATGAGGCGTTCTGGATGAACAGGATGCCCTCGCCCGCGCGCGGAGCCTCGAACATGCCGTTCTCGACCTCGCTGAACTCGAGCACGGAATGGCCTTGGCCGTCGAGCAGGCGCAGGAAATCGTTCTCGGCCTGCTGCCAGCCGATAATGTCGCGCACGAACGGAAACAGCGCGGCGCAGGCCGGGTCGAACTCGATCCGCTTGCCGACCTTGCTGGCGTCGTTACGGAAGGTGACGGTGCAGGTCTTTTCGCGGTCGGCGTTGGAAAACTCCCAACTGCCGACCATCGTGCGCCGCTCCGGCGCCGGCTCACCCTGCTGCGGAATCGGCGGCTCGGTCACCACCTCGTCGGGCGGCACGGGCGCTTGCGCGGCGAGAGGAGCCGCGAACGCGACCGACAATGCCAGCGCCGACAGGGCAGCCCGGATCATGCGCGGACGATATCACGCCGGTTTCCGCGGTGGCCAGGGCGTCTCGGGCACGGGCGTCAGCGGCGGCTTGCCGTCCGCCCAGACCAGCAGGTTATCGACCACGAGCTGTTCCATCTTCCGGCGGGTGTAGACACTCGCCGAGCCCAGATGGGGGAGCAGCACGATGTGGTCCATCGCCAGATATTCCTTCGGCACCTCGGGCTCATTGACGAACACGTCGAGGCCGGCGGAATGGATGGTGCGCTCCTTCAACGCCTTGATCAGCGCATCGTCGTCGATCACCGAACCGCGCGCCATGTTGATGACGATGCCGCGCGGCCCCAGCGCCGCAAGCACTTCGGCGTTGATCAAATACTTCGTCGCGGCACCGCCCGGCGTAATGACGATCAGCGTATCGACGTCACGCGCCATGTCGACGAGCTTGGGATAGTAGCGATACGACACGCCGGGCTGCGGATTGCGGCTGTGGTAGACGATCGGCACGCCGAAGCCTTCCAGCCGCCGCGCGATCGCCTTGCCGATACGACCGAGGCCGACGATGCCGATGGTGCGGTCACGCAACGTTGCCGCGCTCAGCGGATACTGCCCCTCTTTCGGCCATCGCCCCGCGCGAATGAATCGATCCGCCTGCGGAAACTCGCGGATCGTACCCAACAACAGACCGATGGTGGTGTCGGCCACCTCCTCGTTCAGCACATCCGGCGTGTGGGTCACCGTGATGCCGTGCGCGGCCGCGTATTTCACGTCGATGTTGTCGTAGCCGACGCCGAAGCTCGAAACCAGTTCGAGTTTCGGAAACCGCGCCATCAGGTCGCCGTTCATCGCGTGAGGCGCTCCCGTCACCGCCGCGCCCCGAACCTTCGGAGCAACCCCGGCGATCACCGCCTCGGCGTTCCCGTCGTGCGGGATGATGTGCAGATTGAACCGTGCCGCCAATCCGTCCACGATGATCTTCTTCGGCACGCCAATCAGCACCACATCCGCCCGATCCGCAGCCATCGCCCATCCTCCTGTCTATCGGCTTAAGGGCGCGGCCCGCCGATTGGCCGCCGAAACCTGGGCCAGTCGCGAAATGCACGCGCCTCGAAGTTGCGGAACACCCTGTCGGGGCCGGCGCCCGGATGTCAATGACCGATGGCGGCTCATGCGCGGCCGGCGCGTGGGCACCTTCCCGCCGGCGATGTCGATGCCCTGACGCCATGATCGGCAAAACCGCAGGTTATCGGGCCGGCGTTGCCGTCGTTCGCCGGCCTGTGCTAGCAGATCGCGCAGTTGCAGCGCCAGGTGTGGAGGGAGTTTCCGATGGCACAACAGACGCAGCGGATCGGATGGATCGGCATGGGCCGCATGGGCTATTCGATGGCCGAGCGGCTGCTCAAGGCCGGCCACGACGTGTCGATCTGGAATCGCACGCGCGCCAAGGCCGAACCGCTCGCCAAGCTGGGCGGCAAGGTGGTCGACAAGCCGTCCGACCTTGCCGATGTCGATGTGCTGTTTTCCATCGTCTCCGAAGGCAAGGACGTCGAGCAGGTCTATTTCGGCAAGGACGGCGTGTTGTCCGCCAACAAGACGCCGCGCATCTTCGTCGATTGCTCGACCATCGCGGTCGAGGAATCGGTCGAGATCCGCAAGCGCCTGAAGGATCGCGGCGCCGACTTCATCTGTGCGCCGGTGAGCGGCAACGCCAAGGTCATCAAGGCCGGCAAGCTGTCGTCGGTCTGCTCGGGGCCGGAGGCCGCCTTCAAGACGGCCGAGCCGCTGATCAAGGTGTTCGCGCCCAAGGGCGTGTCCTACGTCGGCGAGGGCGAACTCGCGCGCGTCTGCAAGATCGCGCATAACGTCATGCTCGGTGTCGTGATCCAGAACCTGATCGAGATCACGCTGCTGGTGAACAAGATGGGCGTGCCGCGTCACGCCTTCCTGTCGTTCCTCAACAACGGCGTGATGGGCTCGATGTTCACCGCGTACAAGTCGCCGGCGCTGGTCAATCTCGACTGGACGACGACCTTCACGCCGGAGCTTCTCCGCAAGGACCTGGACCTCGGCCTGGCGCTTGCCGACGAGATCGACGTGCCGATGCCGGTGACCGCTGCGACCCGCGCCATCCTGCAGATGCACATCGGCCATGCTATGGCGCAGAAGAACCCCGCGGAATACCTCGCCAAGGACTTCGCCACGCTGATGGAGACGATGGCGCTGTCCTCCGGCATGAAGCTCGAGAGCGAGAACAAGCCGGTCCCGACCGGGCTCGAGTAAGCGCGAGCGCGCGGGCTTCCGCGATACCGTTAACCGGCGGCCGCACCGATACGGCCGCCGGTTTTTTTTACGCCCTCGCGCGATGGACGCCAAACGCATTCCGACGCTAACCTGCCGCAAGGCGGCGCCTCGGCCGCTTGACGGGAGGCCCGGATGGTGCGGACCTTTGTTGCGTTTCTGGCACTCGCCCTTGCCGCCGTCGTCCCGGCAGGCGGCGCCTTTGCGCAAGGCGGGCGGCTGAAAGCCATCGCCGCCGGCAAGGCGATCAAGATCGCCCATCGCACCGACGCGGTGCCGTTCTCATTCATTGACGGCAACAAGAACGTGGCGGGTTACACCGTCGATATCTGCAAGGCGGTGGTGACATCGCTTGCCCACCAACTCAAAATTCCCACGCTGAACATCGCCTGGGTCCCCGTCTCGACTCAGGATCGTTTCAGCGCCGTCGCCGCCGGCAAGGCCGACCTCGAATGCGGCGCCAGCACGGTCACGCTCGCGCGCATGAAAGAGGTCGATTTCTCCAACTACGTCTTTGTCGAAAGCACGGGCATCGCGGTCGGCGCAAAGGCGGCCGTGGACAAGCTCGCCGACCTTGCCGGCAAGAAAATCGCCGTCATCGCCGGCACCAGCAATGAAAAGGTGATGGCGGCCAAGAACCGCGAGATGAAGCTCGGCGCCACGCTGGTCCAGGTCGCCAGCCGCGACGAAGCGGTCGCCGCGCTCGAAGGCGGCAACGTCGATGCCTTCGCCAGCGACAAGCTGTTGCTGTACGGCGCGCAATTCAAGGATCCTCGGGCGCTGCGCGCGCTATCGGACGATCTGTCGATCGAGCCCTATGCCATCGTGCTGCCGCGCGGCGACTGGGAGTTGCGGCTTGCCGTCAACACGGCGCTCGCCGAGCTATACCGCAACGGCGAGGTCGAAAAGATTTTCGGCCAATGGTTCGGCTCACTCGGTCTGCAACCGGGCTCGCTGCTCAAGGCGGTCTATATGCTGGGCGCGGTCGCCGAATAGCGCCCGCGGGCCGATCCACCCGATTGACCGCGGCGGGATTCCCGCCACTCTATCGGACCGCGACAGCGCCCATCACGACAGGAAACCACGATGCGCCAGAAGTACGCCCTGACCTCCGCCGATGCCCATAAGATGATGGCCGCCTGCAAGGCGGAAGCGCAGAAGAACAACTGGGCGGTGACCATCGCTATTCTCGACGAGGGCGGCGCGGCGCTGCTGCTGGAGCGGCTCGACGGCTGCGGCCCGATGTCGGCGGAGGTCGCCGTCGGCAAGGCGCGCACGGCGGCGCTCACGGGCCGCCCGACCAAGTTTTTCGAGGACCGCGTGAAGGACCGCCCGGCCTTCCTCACCTTCCCGACGCCGGGCGTGATGTTCCAGGGCGGAGTGCCGATCATCCACCAGGGCGAATGCATCGGCGCCATCGGCGTGTCGGGCGTGCAATCGCACGAGGATGAGCAAGTCGCCAAGGCCGGCGTCGCCGCGCTCGGCTGATCGGTAACAACAAAGGCCGTCTGCCCCGCGAGGGAGCATGACAGCCTCGAGTCCGTTTCAACCAAGTTGAATCGGACTCGAGGCGCATCCTTTTGATCGAGCACGATCTGATCCGAAAACCGGTTCCGCTTTTCGGGATCATGCTCTATGGCATCAAACCTTCACGCTCCGCTGCACCGAGGCGGCAAACAGGTCCTCCGGCGCAAGCTTGCGGTGGCAAACGCCCTGCTCGAAGGCGTATTGCAGGAAGGCCTCCAGCGTCGTGCGGTTCTTCTCGATGCCGTAAGGCATCAGGTCCTCGCCGACGATCTCCTGCATCCGCTTGGCGAATTCATAACCCCACGGCAGCGGCAGCACCGAGCTGGTGTTGTTGAGCGCGCGCTCGACGCTCCTGCGACGCGCTTCGTCGAATGCCTTGAACAGATTCACCGCAATCCACGGATTGCGCTCGACGACCTCGCGCCTGAACGCCACCGCATGCATGATCGGATAGATGCCGGTTTCCTTGACGTACTTCATCTCGACGTCGAGATAATCCGGAAACAGCCGCGTGACGTTGGGGTGGCCCTGCTCGAAACACTGCGGCGGATGCGCCGACAGCGCCACGTCGATCTCGCCGGACACCAGCATGCCGCTGAGGCTCTTGTCCGGCTTCGACGTGTAGTTGATGCCCTTGGGCAGGTTGAGCTTCACCTTCTCCAGCCGCCCCGGCTGATCGACGCCGGCCTGGATCCATTGGATCGAGGTGAGATCGACACCGAACTGGTGCGCGATCAAGCCGCGCGAATAGACCGATGCGGTCTGCGCCCATTCGGGAATGCCGATCCGCTTGCCCTTGAGATCGGCCGGCGATTTCACCGGGCCGTCGCGCCGGACATAGAACGAGGAATGCCGCGGCACGCGCGACGGAAACACCGGGATCGCAACCAGCGGCGCGTTGCCCTGCGACACCAGCGAGCAATATTTCGCCATCGAGACTTCGGAACAATCGAAGTCCCCATAGGTGAACTGCCGAAAGAAAATTTCCTCGATCTGCAGGCCGAGCGCGGTAAGGGCGACGCCCTCCACCGGCACGCGGCCATTCACCAAATCGGTGACGTGATCGTAATGGCTGATGGCAAGGGTCAACGGCACGAGACTCAAAGGACGAACTCCTCATTGGACGTGAGTGTTTGCGTTGGGTGAAAAACCGTCAGTGCATCAAATCGCACCGGTCGCGGTCGGGCCGCCGTGCGGGCGGTGGCGCTTGACGGCATCGGGATTGGTCGAATCGACGCCCATGTAGACGCCGCGCTCCCAGCTTCGCTTCAGGGGATCGCGCACCTTGAGCGTCATCTTGCCGACGTGCTGGACCTCGATATCGACCGTTTCGCCGTCCTGCAGAAAGCCCAGGCCCTCGTGATTGGTGCCGCAGGCGATGAGATCGCCGGAATTCATCGTCATCACCGTGGTCGCCCATTCGACCAACTCGGGAACGCGATGCTCCATGTCGTCGGTGTTGTAGTTGTGGCGAAGCTGGCCGTCGTTCCAGAACCGCACGATCAGATCGTTGGGGTCTTTCACCTCGTCGGCGGTGGCGATGCATGGACCGATCGGCGCGAAGGTGTCGAACGACTTGCCGAGCCAACTCGTCAGCGGCGTCGCCGGCCAGGTGCGCCGGCCCTGTTCGCGAGCCGAAACGTCGATCAGGCCGGTGTAGCCGAACACGGCGCTTCTCCAATCGGCGGCCTTCACCATCTTGGCGGGCCCCTTCATCACCAGCGCCAACTCCGCCTCGTGCATGAAGGCCCAGGGCACGGTGTATTCGGGCAGCACGATGGTGTCGCCCGGCCCGATCACCGCGTCGGGATTCTTCATGAACATGTTGAGCGGGCGCGGCTCGCGCTGGGCATGTTCCCAATAATTGGCGATGCAGCAGAGGATTTTTCCGGGGCGCGGCAGCGGCGCCTTCAACCGCACCCCGGCCATCGGCAGCGCGGCGCCGGAAGCCGCAAGCTGCTCCAGCCTCGGCCGCAGCCGGTCGAAATCGTCGATGATGCCCTGCATGGTGAGTTGCGGCGTATGCGCCGCCGTCACCGCGCCCGAGATATCGACCACGCCGCGTTCGGTCATGACCCCCGGTCGCGCAGCGTCCCCCGCACCCGATTGAAACAGCACAAGCTTCACGGAGGCCTCCCCGATTTATCGTTGGACCGGAATACAGCACATCCGCCGCACCCCGGCCAGCGGGGTCGCGCCGCGCATATCAGCCCTGAGCGCGCCGGCGTGGCAAGCGACCGGCGCAAAATTGCTTCGCTTCAGGGGCTGCGATATCGTCGATGCCAATTGAGGCGACGAACGATCCTCAAACGACAGGGTGGATCACAATGGCTGTCATCAAGGTCACGGACATCGCCTATGCGCGCCTGCGCGCGCCCGATCTCGATCTGCAGGCGGAATTTCTTGAGAATTTCGGACTGGTGAAAAGCGGAAGCACCAGCAACGCGATCTACTATCGCGGCACCGATCCCGTCCATCACATCCACATCACCGAGAAGGGCGAACCGAAGTTCGTCGGCCTCGCCTATCACGCCGCGAGCGAGGACGATCTGAAAACGCTCGCCAAGGTGCCGGGCGCGTCGGGCATCGAACATCTCGACGAGCCGGGCGGCGGCCAGCGCGTGCGCCTCACCGAACCGAACGGCTATCAGATCGAGGTGGTGTGGGGCATGGACAAGGTGCCGGAGATTCCGGCGCCCCGTCAGGCGCTCAACTCGGGCGCAGCCCCCGTCGCACGCGCCGGCGAGATGATGCGGCTGCCGAAAGGCCCGTCACGGGTGAAGCGCATCGCCCACGGCGTGCTCGGCACGCCGAAGGTCAAGGAGACGGTCAACTGGTTCCGTCACCACCTCGGCTTCATCTGTTCGGACGACGTCTACGCCGGCGACAAGGACAACCTGATCGGATCGTTCAATCGCTGCGACCGCGGCGATACCTACGTCGACCATCATGTGTTCTTCGCCATCAGCCACGACCACGCCGGGCTCAATCACGTCTCCTTCGAGGTCCAGGACCTCGACGACGTGTTCATGGGCCATCACCACATGCGTGACACCGGCAAATACGAGCACATGTGGGGCATCGGACGGCACCTGCTCGGCAGCCAGGTCTACGATTATTGGGCCGACCCGTGGCGGCGCGTCCACGAGCACTGGGCCGACAGCGACCGGCTCAACATCCGCAACGGCTCGAATCTGGTGCCGGCCGAGGAGGCCCTTGTGTCGCAATGGGGCGACCCGCCGCCGGAAAAATTCATCACCCACGTCAGCGCATGAACGTCAGCGCATAAAAAAGGCGATAAAAAAGAGGTTGTCATGCCCCGCGAAAGCGGGGCATCCATTTCTCGAAGACCCCACGGCGGTTCAATCGCCAGCGCGGTCCCCGCCTCGGCGTCGAACCTCGTTTTGACGAAAGGAAGAAAGAGTCGATTATGGCCCCCAAGATCATCGCCATCGAAGAACACTTCACCTCGCCCACGCTGCGCCAACTCGTCAGCCCGAAGCCCGGCATGATCCAGGACAAGCTCAACGAGCTTGCCGGCATCCGCATCAAGGAGATGGACGAGGCCGGCATCGACATCCAGGGCCTGTCCGAGAACAACCCGGCCGCGCACAATCTCGATCCTGAAACCGCGGTGAAGGCCGCGCGCGCCTCAAACGACTTCCTCTACGAGACGATCCAGGCCAACCCGGCACGGTTCTTCGGCTTCGCGGCCCTGCCGCTGCCCGACCCCAAGGCCGCGGCCGACGAGCTGGAGCGCGCCGTCACCAAGCTCGGCTTCAAGGGCGCGATGATCATGGGCACGACCCACGGTCAGTTCCTCGACGAGAAGAAGTTCCGCCCCGTGTTCGAGCGCGCCGCCAAGCTCGACGTTCCGGTCTATATCCATCCGTCGCCGGTGAAGCCCGCGATCATGGAGGCGTTCTTCAAGGACCACGTCGCGCTGTCGGGCTCGCCGCTGGGCTTTGGCCTGGAGACGCTGACGCACACGTTCCGCCTCATCACCTCGGGTCTGTTCGACGAATATCCGACGCTGAAGATCATCGTCGGCCATCTCGGCGAGGCCGCGCCCTACACGCTGTGGCGCACCGAGCACAACCTCAACAACGCGATGAAGATGCCGAAGCTCCTCGGCGACTATTATCGCGAGCACTTCTGGCTCACCACCAGCGGCGCCTTCTCCAATTCGGCGCTGGCCTGCGCCATCGCCGAGATGGGCGTCGAGCGCATCATGTTCGCGGTCGATTGGCCCTACATCAACAACGCGCTCGGCACCAAGTGGCTGAAGCAGGCCCCGATCAGCGATAGCGACCGTGCGCTGATCTTCGAAGGCAACGCCCGCAAGCTCCTCAAGCTGTAACGGACGCAAACGGCACGGGGTCCGGGCGGCACGCGGCTTCCGGACCCTGGACGCCGCGCGCCGGGGCGCGCATAGAGGCGCAAGCGAACCGAGGCTTGCTCCATGAACGCCGCTCCGAAACCATTGCGCCAGTTCTCCGACCTCGACGAGGCCGGTCTGATTCCGGCCGAGAAGCGCGCCGCGCTCGAACAGGTCGCGGCACGCTATGCCATCGCCATCACGCCGGCGATGGAGGCGCTGATCGACCGCGACGACCCGAACGATCCCATTGCACGGCAGTTTGTTCCCGATCCGGCGGAACTCGACGTCGCGCCGCAGGAACGTGCCGATCCGATCGGCGATCATGCGCACAGCCCCGTGGAGGGCATTGTCCATCGCTATCCCGACCGCGTGCTGCTTAAGCTCACGCATGTCTGCGCGGTCTATTGCCGCTTCTGTTTCCGCCGCGAAATGATCGGCCCCGATGCCGAACCGCTCACGGCGGCGCAGCTCGATGCGGCGCTCGGTTATATCGCCGCGCATCCCGACATCTGGGAGGTGGTGCTGACCGGTGGCGATCCGCTGGTGCTGTCCGCACGCCGGCTGCGCGCGGTGATGGCGCGCCTCGGCGCGATCGAGCACGTCAAGGTGATCCGCGTGCACAGCCGCGTGCCGATCGCCGATCCCGCGCGCATCACCGACGAGTTGGTCGCCGCACTGAAGGTCGATGGCAAGGCCATCTATGTCGCAGCGCACGCCAATCACGCCCGCGAACTGACGGCGGCAGCGCGCGAAGCCTGCGCGCGCATTGTCGATGCCGGCATTCCGATGCTGAGCCAGTCGGTGCTGCTTGCCGGCATCAACGACGATCCGCAAACGCTCGCCGCCCTGATGCGGGCGCTGGTCGAATGCCGCATCAAGCCCTACTATCTGCACCACGGCGATCTCGCACCGGGAACCGCGCACTTGCGCACTTCGCTCGAGCGCGGACAGGCGTTGATGCGCGAACTGCGTGGGCGCGTATCGGGCTTGTGTCAGCCGACATACGTTCTCGACATTCCCGGCGGCTACGGCAAATCTCCCGTCGGGCCGAGCTACCTTTCACGCGACGGCGAGGGCCGCACCCAGGTCGAGGACTTCAACGGGGGACTGCATTGCTATCCGCCCAAACCCTGACCGCCCCGGACGTGATCCGCCTGCTCGATCTCAAGCCGCATCCCGAGGGCGGGCATTACCGCGAAACCTTCCGCGACACGCGTACGCTCGACGACGGGCGCTCCGCCTCGACGGCCATTTACTTCCTGCTGGCGCGCGGCGAGCGTTCGCACTGGCATCGCGTCGATGCGGTCGAGGCATGGCACTGGTATGCAGGCGCGCCGCTGGCGCTGTCGATCGGCCGCGCCGCCCATGTGATCCGCCTCGGCCCCGACCTTGCCCTGGGCGAGCGGCCGCAAGCGATCGTCCCGGCGCACGCCTGGCAGGCGGCGGCAAGCCTCGGCGACTGGACGCTGTGCGGCTGCACCGTCGCGCCGGGGTTCGTGTTCTCGGGCTTCGAGCTGGCGCCGAAGGGCTGGGAGCCGGAGGCTTAAATGAAAACGGCCCGCGGGGAGCGGGCCGGTTGCGTCGATCACTTCAGGCGTCGCGGGTCACTTGGCGAGCTTGGCGATGCTGTGCGTCAGGCGCGACACCTTGCGGCTGGCGGCGTTGTGATGCAGCTGACCCTGCTGGGCAGCCCGCATCAGCGCCGGCTCGGCCAGCTTCAAGGCCTCCAGCGCCTTGCCATGATCGCCGGCGGCGATGGCCTCCTCCACCTTGCGCACGGCGCCGCGCATCCGCGACCGGCGCGCCTTGTTGACTTCGGTGCGGCGGGCAATCTTGCGGGCGGCTTTGCGGGCGGAGCTGGTGTTGGCCATGAACGCTGATCGAAACCTGTCAGGGGGTAAAAAAAAACACGGGCGGCTCTCGCCGCCAGTGCGGTGCTTATAGTCAGCGGACGTTTTGCCGTCAACGCCTCAGACGGCGCAAGGCCGCCTGTCGCGGCCCCGGCCGACCGGGTGCGGGAACCGGCCACCGGCCCGGTCAGGCCGCGGATTTGGCCCGGATTTGATCGTAGCCGGCCGCCACGGCGGCGCGGTCGGAGGCCGCAAACGGCGCCAGCGGCGGCTTGACCCGCGCCAGCGCCGCATCCGCGTGGATGTGCGACAAGAGCGATTTCACCCCCGGAACCAGTGACTTGCCCTCGAACAGCTTGCGGATGGCAACGGCGGCATCGAGCGCCACCTTGTCGCCCTTGCTCCAAGCCAACTGGCAGAGGTCGGCGTTGAGGTTGGCTGTCGCCGAAATGCAGCCGGCGAAGGCGCCGCCGCGAGCCTCAAGCAGCGTGGCCTCGTTGGAGGGGAACACGGCGAAGCCCTTGGAGAGAGCGGCGGCCTCTCGGGCATAGCTCAAGTCGCCCGAGGAGTCCTTGAGGCCGACGATGCGGCTGCCGAACCGATCCAGGAGCCGCTTGAGCAACGCGACGTGCCAGTGCACGGCCGATTGCTGAGGGTAGTGATAGAGGTAGATCGGGATCGGCTTCTGTGCCGTCGCCGTCACGAGGGCTTCGACATAGGCCACCAGCCCGTCGTCCGGCACTCCCTTGTAATAGAACGGCGGCAGCACCAGCGCACCGGCAAAGCCGAGGTCGGCGGCATGACGCGTCAACGCCACGGCGTCCGCCGTGGCGGCGGCCCCGGTGCCGACCATCATGCGGTCGAGCGGCAGGCCCGCCGCCTTATAGGCATCCATCACGCGCTTGCGCTCGTCGAGCGAGAACGACGTGGCCTCGCCGGTGGTGCCGAGCACGTTCAACCCGTCGCAACCGTTGTCGACGAGATGGCGGGCGAGCTTCGTGGCTCGCGCGGTGTCGGGCGCACCGTCCTCGCCGACCGGCGTTGCGATCGCGGCGATGACGCCGCGGAGCTTGGTATCGGGCATGGTGTTCCTCGGGCCCGCTAGCCGCTGATGTTGAACGCGGCGAGCGCAGCCATGTTGACCAGCGTCGAGTCCTTGGCGCCGAGCGGCACGATCTGCACCGGCCGGTCGAGGCCGACCAGAAGCGGGCCGATCACCGTGGCGCCGCCGAGTTCCTGCAGCATCTTGGTGGAGATCGACGCCGAGTGGAACGCCGGCATGACCAGCACATTGGCCGGGCCGGTGAGCCGGCAGAACGGATAGGCCGCCGCCGCCTCGGGATTGAGGGCGACGTCGGCGGACATTTCGCCGTCGTATTCAAAATCGACCCGGCGCTGATCGAGGATCTTCACCGCCTCGATCACCCGCGCCGAACGCTCGCCTTGCGGATGCCCGAAGGTCGAGAACGCCAGCATCGCCACGCGCGGCTCGTAACCCATGCGGCGGGCAACGCCGGCCGCCTCGATGGCGATCTCCGCAAGTTCGTTGGCGTCCGGCGTTTCGGTGATCGCGGTGTCGGCGACCAGCACCGTGCGTCCGCGCGACAGCACCAGCGATACGCCGATGACGCAATGGCCGGGCTTGGGGTCGATGATGCGGCGCACGTCCGCCAGCGCCGCCGAATAATTCCGCGTGACGCCGGTGACCATCGCATCGGCGTCGTCCAGCGCCACCATGCAGGCGGCGAAGTGGTTGCGGTCCTGGTTGATGAGCCGCTGGCAATCGCGGAACAGATAGCCCCGGCGCTGCAGCCGCTCGTACAGATAGTTCGCGTAGCTGGCGTTGCGCGTCGACAGCGCCGCGTTGATGATCTCGATGCGGCCGCCGAGCTCGATGCCGAGCGCCTGGGCGCTCTGGCGGATCGGCTCCTCGCGGCCGACCAGCAGCGCGGTGCCCAGCCCCTGCTGTACGAAGCTTGCCGCGGCGCGGATCACCTGCTCCTCTTCTCCTTCCGCGAACACAACGCGCTTGGGCGAGCGACGCAGCCGCTCGAACACCTGCTGCAGCACGCCCGCGATCGGATCGCGCCGCGATTGCAGCATGTGGCCGTAGGCCTCCATATCGGCGATCTGCTTGCGCGCGACGCCGGTTTCCATCGCCGCCTTGGCGACCGCCGGCGGCACAAAGGAGATCAGCCGCGGGTCGAACGGCACCGGGATGATGTAGTCCGGTCCGTACTTCGGCCGCGCGCCATAGGCCGCCGCCACCTCGTCGGGCACATCCTCGCGCGCCAGCGCGGCCAGCGCGCGCGCCGCCGCGATCTTCATCTCCATGTTGATGGTGGAGGCGCGCACGTCGAGCGCGCCGCGGAAGATGTAGGGGAAGCCGAGAACGTTGTTGACCTGGTTCGGATAGTCGGAGCGGCCGGTCGCCATGATGGCGTCGTCGCGCACCTCGGCGACCTCCTCGGGAGAAATCTCCGGATCGGGGTTGGCCATGGCGAAGATGATCGGCTTGTCGGCCATCGACTTGACCATCTCCTTGGTCACCGCGCCCTTGGCGGAGAGGCCGTAGAACACGTCGGCGCCTTTCAGCGCGTCGGCCAGCGTGCGCGCGGACGTCTCGACCGCATAGGCCGACTTCCACTGGTTCATGCCGTCCTTGCGGCCTTTGTAGATCACGCCCTTGGTGTCGCAGAGGATCAGGTTTTCCGGGCGGAAGCCGATGGAGCGCAGAAGCTCCAGGCAAGCGATGCCGGCGGCACCGGCGCCGTTGCAGACCAGCTTGGTGTCTTCGATCTTGCGCCCGGTGAGGTCGAGTGCGTTCAGCAGACCCGCGGTCGCGATGATCGCCGTGCCGTGCTGATCGTCATGGAACACCGGAATGTCGAGCAGCTCGCGCAGCTTCTGCTCGATGATGAAGCACTCGGGCGCCTTGATGTCCTCAAGATTGATGCCGCCCCAGCCCTTGCCGAGCAGCTTGACGCAATTGACGATCTCGTCGGGATCCTTCGACGAAACCTCAAGATCGATGGAGTCGATATCGGCAAAGCGCTTGAACAGCACCGCCTTGCCTTCCATCACCGGCTTGGCGGCGAGTGCGCCGCGGTCGCCGAGCCCGAGGATCGCGGTGCCGTTGGTGATGACGGCAACGAAATTGCCCTTGGTGGTGTAGTCGTAGGCCTTGTTCTCATCCTCGGCGATGGCGAGGACGGGCACGGCGACGCCGGGCGAATAGGCGAGCGAGAGATCCCGCTGTGTCGCCATCGGCTTGGTCGCGACCACCTCGAGCTTGCCGGGGCGGCCCTCGCTATGGAACAGAAGCGCCTCTTGGTCGGTGAAGGTCGGCCGATTGGTGTTGGATTTTTTTGCCATTTCAATACTCTACTTGCGGCCGATCGGCCGATCATGATCGACGTTAGCGGAACCGACGGGCTTTGCTCAAGGCGCTTGCCGACGAAAAGCCGGCACAAGGGCCTTCCGGTTGAAAAATGCGGTCACGCCTCACCGGCGAGATATGAAACGCGAGCAAATCTACCGTGCAAACAAGCCTGACGTGTATGCGCCCCGACATCTATAACGATCCGCGGCGCCGTTCGTGCATCGAGTTGACAAGCGCAAACCGGAATCCGGCGAGACAGGCGGTTCGATGGGGGCCGGGGCGGACGCCTCGGACATGGTCATGATCCGATTTCTGTTGCGATTTTTCGGCCTGCTGCTGCTCGCCCTGGCGTTCATCTTCGTGGTTTACGACGGCATCCGTTCGATTTCCGACGGTGGGCTGCTGATCACGACAGGAAGCTACGTGTGGAACGTTGCCCACGACCGCAGCCTGCAAGCCTTCCATGCCCTGGTCGACCAGCACGCCGGCCCCGATGCGTGGCAGATCGCCGTGGCGCCGGTCCTCAATCAGCCGGCTGCGGCGATTTTCTGCGTGCTGGGCGTGATCCTCATCGTGCTGGGGCGCAAGAAGAAGCCCCTGATCGGCTACGCGCGGGATTGACGGGAGGGACCGACGGGCGCGCCGTTATTTCAGCGCGTCGATGCCGGCGCGGGCGATCTGGGTATCCTGCGCCGAAAGCACCCCGGAAACGCCGATGGACCCGACGATCTTGCCGTCCACCAGGATCGGCAAGCCGCCCTCCAGAGGCACGATGTCGCGCAGCGCCAGGAAACGCAGGCCGGGGCCGCCGCCCGCGATGGCATCGTCCAGCACCTTGCTTGGGCGCTTGAACATCAGCGCGGTCTTGGCCTTGCCCTGGGCGATCTCGACCGAGGAGAGCTGCACGTCGTCGCCGCGATGCAGCATGACGAGGTTTCCGCCGCTGTCGAGGATGGCGATCACCACCGACCATTTGTTCTTGGCCGCCTCCGCCTCCGCGGCATTCATGACCTTGCGGGCGTTCTCAAGCCCGATCGGCGCGCCATAAGGCGGTGGGGCTGTCTGAGCCGATGCCGGTAATGCGGTCAGCCAGGCAAAGAGGCAGATGCTGGCAATAAGCTTCAGCGTGGTCATAGACCCTCCAAACGAATCTTTTGCCGCAGCATAGGTGGCCCCGAGCGCGAGGGGAACAGGCGACGGAGAAACATGCGTCGAGCCGCGACGGCATCGGCAATCGAGGTGGCCGGATTGTGACCGCGCCACGGCCATAGCCCTCGTGCCCAACGGCCCGGCAGCCCTTATATTCCCGTCAGACATCCATGCCAGGGTTCTGCGACAGGATCGTGCGGAGCCAGAGCCGGAGAGCAGACCATGTTCATGTTCAAAAAGTCACTGGAGATGCCGTCGAAGGCCGATGCGCTGCCAGGGCGGCCCAATCCGATCTCGACCGCCGGCCGCCATTTCATCAACGGACATGCGTTGAAGGGCCCCTATCCGCCCGGACTCGAAACCGCGATCTTCGGCATGGGCTGCTTCTGGGGCGCCGAACGCAAGTTCTGGGAGCTGGGCGACGGCGTCTATGTCACCGCGTCGGGCTACGCCGGCGGCGTCACGCCAAACCCGACCTACGAGGAGGTTTGCAGCGGCCGCACCGGCCACACCGAGGTGGTGCTGGTGGTCTACGATCCCAAGGTCATTTCCTATGAGCGGCTGCTCAAGACCTTCTGGGAAAGCCACGACCCGACGCAAGGCATGCGCCAGGGCAACGACGTCGGCACACAATATCGCTCCGCGATCTACGCCACGACGCCGGCCCAGAAGAAAGCCGCCGAGGATTCCAAGGCGATGTTCGGCAAGGCGCTGGCGGCGAAGCGATACGGCGCCATCACCACCGAAATCCTCGACGCGCCGCCGTTCTACTTCGCCGAGGATTATCATCAGCAATATCTGGCGAAGAATCCCGCCGGCTATTGCGGACTGGGCGGCACCGGCGTGTCGTGTCCGATCGGCACCGGAGTCGCCGCCGCGTCATAGCGCCCGCGTCACGGGGGGACGGCGCGATGTTCTTTTGCGCCGCCGTCTCTCTCCGCCGTCCACAACGATGGACTTGCGCAGGCGATCTCTCTACGGTCCGCCCGCAAACAAAGAGGGGCGGCATGATCTGCATCGTTCGCGTCACGGCCATCGCGCTGGCGCTTTTCACCGGCATCGCTTCCGCCAACGCACAGAGCGATTATCCGACACGTCCGGTCCATGTGATCGTTCCGTCCGCGCCCGGAGGCGGCACCGACACCTCCGCGCGCGTCATCGCCGATCATCTGTCACGCGCGATGGGCCAGCAGTTCGTGATCGAGAACCGGCCGGGCGCCGCGCAGTTGATCGGCATCGAAGCCGCATCCCGCGCCGCCCCCGACGGCTACACGCTGCTCGTCGCAGCAAGCCCGATCACGATCATTCCCGCGATCAACGACAAGGCCCGCTACAACGTATTGCGGGATTTCGCGCCGATCAGCCAGTTGATCTCGGTGCCAAGCATCCTCGTCGCCGACCCGAGGCTGCCGATCCATTCGCTCAAGGACTTCGTCGCCGCCGCCAAGCAGAAGCCCGGCGAGATGACCTATGCCTCGGCCGGAACCGGCACGCAGCCGCACATGGCGATGGAGCTTCTGAAAAGCATGGCCGGCATCGACGTGCGGCACATTCCCTATAAGGGCGTGGCGCCGGCGCTGACCGATTTGATCGCCGGACGGACGTCGGCGATGTTCGTCAACATGATCTCGGCCAAGGCGCACGTCGACTCGGGCGCGCTGCGCGCGCTCGCCAGTTCGGACACCAAGCGCGCCGGCGTGATGCCCGATGTGCCGACGGTTGCCGAAGCGGGCGTGCCGGGCTTCGAGGCCATGCAGTGGTTCGGCCTGTTTGCTCCGGCCGGAACGCCCGTCGCGATTGTCGAGCGCCTGCAAAAGGAAGCGGCGCTGGCGTTGCGCTCACCGGCGATGAAGGCGCGGCTTGCCGCCGACGGCGCAGATGCCGTCGGCAACACGCCGGCCGAGTTCACGGCCATTGTCAAATCCGAGCTTGAGAAGTGGGAGCGCGTCGCCAAGGCCGCTCATCTCAAGTAGCGGGCTTGGCTGGCCCGCGCTCAATTCGCGAGCCGAGCAAACAGGGCTAAGTCTTCGTTAACCATAATGGGGTGTTAATGCGACCCGGCGATGATTTCGATCGGCGTGGTTCGCATGCGTTTGTACTTCTCTCTCGTAGCAGCATCGATGGCCCTGGCGCTCGGCGCCTGCTCGCAGCACATGGCGCGTACGCCGGCCGCACCGGCGGAATCGGTCATCGAAGCCTCCGATCTCGACGCCATGATGTACGGCGCGAAGCCGCCGCTGTCCGACGCCGCCCGCTACGCCCAGGCTGCCGTTCCGGTGGCGGCGACCATCGGGAACGAGCCCTACACGCTCGACGCCGGCGACAAGCTGCGTGTCGTCGTGTTCGGCCAGGACGCGCTCAGCAACAACTACACGGTAAACGCCGACGGCCGCGTTTCGCTGCCGCTGATCGGCACCGTCAACGCTCGCGGGCTCACCACCGCGCAACTGGCCGGGGCGATCACCGCAAGCCTGAAGAAAAGCTTCATCCGCGATCCGAGCGTCGCGGTCGAGATCGAAACCTATCGGCCGTTCTTCGTCCTCGGCGAAGTCACCTTCCCCGGCCAGTATCCCTACGTGCCGGGGATGACCGCGGAGAGCGCGGCGGCGATCGCCGGCGGCTACACGCCGCGCGCCTACAAGAACAGCTTCTTCATCACGCGCAAGCTGCGCGGCGTTCCGGTCCGCCTCAGCGTGCCGCCGCAAGCGCCCGTGCGTCCTGGCGACACCGTCACCGTGGACGAACGCTGGTTCTAGAGTCCTTCTGCTTTTGATGGAATCACTCGTCGTCATGCGCGGACTCGATCCGCGCATCCATCTTCCTGGGAAAGGATGGATTGCCGGGTCGAGCCCGGCAATGACGCCACAGAGCGTTTCCGTCAAATCGTGAGACG